>Ga0180008_1000048_pt1:50000-121630 | contig 121630 bp, 97 predicted proteins | sample MM_PW_MetaG_FD_121121 | JGI IMG/M metagenome (GOLD analysis project Ga0180008, IMG submission 121121) | Groundwater microbial communities from the Aspo Hard Rock Laboratory (HRL) deep subsurface site, Sweden - MM_PW_MetaG | ecosystem: Environmental > Aquatic > Deep subsurface >... | reverse complement strand
GTATTCATTTACATATCGATTAAATATCTCATTTTTTGTTGCCATAGTCATAATCCCTATGGTAACACGAATTATGAGCTATCCGCTATCTTTTCGGTAACATTAATTATGAGCTAAAAGGTATTTTTGACAAAAAGCCCTGGTCATTGTAGATTGCAATAAATAAAAATCCTTTCTCCGCTACATTCATGGCAATGTTGTCCAGAGATTGCCACAAATTCCCTGAATGATGCAACACTCCCCATGAATACACATAATCAAACTTTCCAAGCGATAGAAGAAATGGCTTGTCAAGTACTGACCCCTGCAGTATTTTCCAGTCAGAAGAATCAGAATAAAACTTTTCGCGGAGGGCAGAAGTACAATTCACTGAATCAGGATCATAGTCGAATGAGGTTACCCGCGCACCCAGTCTCCGTGCGGCCAGTGAAAAAAGTCCGCTTCCGGAACCTGCATCGAGGAATTGTTTTCCGGCGAAAGTATTAATTGAAAATTTTGATTTTAATGTTTTTTCCGCTTCCCCGATTCGGCTTTCGTTCAGTACCGAAAGATACCGCTGCCAGTTCCTGCCGAACCTATAACGCTTTCCCGTCCCGACTTCCTGTGTAAACTGTTCGTTAATATTCATGTAACCTCATTCATAAAAATGACATAATAGAAACAAGCGGACACATTATCTACTCTTTTTGAAATATAAATTCATTACATCCGAGTTCACCGCCGCAGGTCTTTAAATAAATCAGTTTATAATTTTTTTTGTAATAAAAATCAAAAACATGCTCAGGTCTGGCGGTTTCGAACGGATAACCGCCGAGCCAATCATTCCAGTCATGAAAAACAGACATTCCTCTGTCATGGTAGTATCTTGAGTATCTCAAAAAAGGGCTATGAAGATGCAGTACATCATAAAGAAGACCGGACAATATCCAATATACGTAAAAAAATGATGTGATCAAAATTTTTCCTGGCGTTGATGAACAGTATATTTTTTTTACTGCGCGCCACTTTCGTGAAGTGCTCCCCTGATCATTGTAAATAGCTAAAAACAGTAATCCTCCCGGCTTTACAGCAATGTCGGCATGAGTCATCGCTGCTTGCAGATTGCCGGTATGATGCAGTACTCCCCAGGCATACACAATGTCAAACCTGCCGAGTGAAGTGATAAATTGCGGATCAAGGATGGATCCCTTTAATACCTTCCATTTCGAATCGTCAGTGAAAAATTGTTTTTTTATAGATTCTGTGCAGTGTACAGAATTTTCGTCGTAGTCAAATGATACTACTGACGCATCAAGTCTGCGGGCTGCAAGTGAAAAAATCCCGCTGCCTGATCCGACATCTAGAAATGTTTTATTATGCAAATTATTAACATGTAATCTTGTTTTGAGAGATTTCTCGGCTTCATTTATTCTTTGTTCGGTGATTACTGAATGGTATTTTTTCCAATTTTTTCCGAATTGGAAACGTGTTTCAACTGACTGGTTTTTTAGCATTTTTTTTGTATTAATTTATAGCCAATTATATGTCACTTTTTATAAGGCAGTTCTTAATGAAAAGAATTCTAAAGAGAATATGCATGAACTGGGACTACCATTTTGTTTTAAAAAACCCTTTTAGATGTTCTAAAAAAGTACCTGCCCGTATTGTGCGTATTAATGTTTTAAAAATAAAAGCAGGTCTAAAATAAAATTTCCTGTAAAATAACTCTACATATTTGTCAATAATTTCCCAGGGTAATGTATCATGTCGGTATATTTGGCGAGGGGATGAAGAAAAAGTGTATTTATCCCATTTCTTTGTGAGTATCTGACCGTTACTATCCATGCTATAGAACATTTCTGTTCCGGGTAAAGGAATACTAACTGCATACTTAGCATAATCTGGATTTAGTTGAATTGCAAAATCTATTGTTGCTCGGAGATCTGCTTCGGTCTCCCCTGGAAGTCCCGCCATGAAATATGTTTCTGTTTCCAATCCTGCTTGTTGTGCCCATTTTACTGCTCTCACAGCCTGAGATAAATTTATCTGTTTATTAATCCTGTCGATTATTCGCTGACTGCCGGATTCAATTCCGAATGGAATACGATAGCAACCGGCTTTTTTCATCAAGCATAAGAGTTCATAACTCACATTATTTACCCTAAGCCCACCACGCGGATACCATGGGAAATGAAGATTTCTTTGTATAATTTCATTACATATAGCGGTAGCCCGGATTTTATTTGCAGTAAAAATATCGTCAATTATGTGTATTTCTCCAAACCCCAGTTTTAGAAGATACTCCATTTCGTCCACAACCCTTATCGGTGATTTTTGCCGTACCCTTCGGCCAAAAATATTTTTATTACAGTATATACATTTTGCATAACAGCCTCGGGATGTTTCAATATACGCTACCGGTTGTTTTCTGCTGGATAATCCCGGCTGAAAGTACCGGTTGATGTCAAGAAGTTCATAGGCAGGGTATGGCAGCTGATCAAGGTCATTAACGGTATTTTGCTGCAAAACAGAATGTACTATCTTATTGTTGTGTTTAAAATAAATATTCGGAATTTGATCAGAAAGTCCGTTTTCTGCAATATCTCTCAGCACAAAATCACCTTCTCCGGCTGCAGCTATATCGAAAAGACTTTCTTTGAGAACCTGTTCCGGAAGTGCAGATACGTGAGGGCCCCCGCAGATGAGTGTGATTGTGTTATCCACTGACTTAACAATTTCGGCAAGTTTATATGCTTTATAAATCATGGGAGTAGTAGATGTTACTCCGACAATATCTGGTCGGCTGGTTTGAATATATTCTGCTAAATTAAATGCCCGGTCATACATAACATTCAGATTAATAATCTCAACAGTGTGTCCGGATTTAATTAGGGGTGCAGCGATTGTTAATAAACACAATGGCGGTGTGCCGCGTGAAATAGCAGCTTTTACTTTAGATTCTGCGAAAATGTCGTTGTAATAATCAGGATTTATTAAAATTATCTTGGCCATTATGCACTCCATTTATTCTTCATACCGTTTTTCCCGGTTTTGTTAAAAAAAAAACTAAAAAAAGATAAGCCTGCACTTGGAGCAAGATAATATATAAACTGTGTAGGAAAAGAAAATCTTTCGAGAGCGGGCTGAACAAGACATGTCACCGCACCGGCACCGAGAGGACAGAGAAGAAGTGAAATGAATAGCAGCATTGAAATATTATTAACCCCTTTTTGTATACACAATACTACAGTCAAGCCACATACAGTAAAATACAGTAATGTCCAGAAACCTCTTCTGAAAAAACGCCATACAAACCATTCAATATATTTATGAATTTCAATTAGTGCATTATTTATAAGATAGATTTGGGAAACAGAAGACGAAAAATGCTTGATCTTATATCCTTTGGGTATAGGAGAACTGTATATCTCCCGATATAAACGGGATTCGTATTCTGAAATCGGAGCTGATCGTAAATAATAAAAGCGTCCAAGATTAAGACAAAGAGAATAAAAATCAAATTTAATATGCATGTTGTATAAATAATAGGCCCAAAAATTACTCAAAACAAATTTTATATAGGTATCAGGTTTTTTTTTGATTGCATCAAAGGAAATTTCTTTCAGCAGATTTCTCTGGTTTTCTAAATCGGCGTGTGTAAAACAGTTTGTAAATATTGTTCCCGTTGCCCAACCAAGAGAAGGATTATATATTTTTTGAAATATAAAATAAATTTCCTTAAGTTGCCAGGTATTTTCGATAATATTCCGATCCTGATCTGAATAGTCAGAATATTTTGTGTGCAATTGTGAAACGGTACTTATGGCCTGATTCACGCACGGATCATACCTGACATCCTGCTGCCAAAAAGAATTAGTTGCAAGCGCTATTGATAATTCTCCGAAAAAGGTCAGGGCAAAAATACCGGCGGTAAAATAGTTATATACACATACTGAAAATAAACAGACAGGAAACGGTATTAAGTAAGATATAGCAAGATGAATTTTTTTTTTTAAAATCAGGGCCCCCATGATAAAAAGAAATATCACGATAAAGAAAAGACCTCCGGGACGAATGAGCACTGCATATGCCATCAATCCTGATGAAAAAATCATGGCTAAACGGCGGTTACGGCCTGCGCCCCAGAAAAGAAAACCATATGCCGCCATTATGACAGAGGCATATAAACTTTCAGTGAGCACATGAATTTCGTATGAGAGGGTTTGTGAGTTTGCCATAAAAATACATAATGCTATTGCAGAAAAGAACGTAACCCGCCGGAAAAGAGCATATATACCAGTAAGAAGAATGATGCTTCCGGCTAAAGCCATGACTGATTGAAATAATACTGCATTAATCCATGTTTTCCCTATTGACAAAACGGCTGCAAGAAACAGGGGGTAGCCTGGCAAGCGTATTAAAAATTTCGGAATTCCGCCGCCTGTCATGATTAATTCAGCAGGAAAAAAATAACTTCCGGTATCAGGGACCAAACTCGGCGTACGGAAATACAGATAAAAAGGCAATCTGGTCAGTATCATTATAATAAGTATTAATAAAATTCCTGCTGCAAACTCGTGGCGAAGAATAAAGTCGATGTGTTTTCTGACTGATGCGTAACAATCTGTAAATACATTCCAGCTTTTTAGTTTTATATATACTAATAATCCTGAACATGCAAGGAAGCATAGTCCTGCATATCTCAATCTGATAAAGCTTCCGGGAAAACGAAGCCGCTGCAGAAGCAATAAAAACATACCTGTGAAAAGTATAAAAAACAAAAAATATGTAATTCTTTTGTGTATCAAATTTAGATTGTTTTTAACACTTATTGAGCTTTTCTAAAAATGAGAATTTTCTTAACACCAAAAAGGTGGGCAATTCTATTTTGAAGAACATATCTTATAATGGGCGGAGCATCTGGTAAAAAAATAAATTCAGCGCAAAGAGAAAATCCCTTTTGTCGCATGTACTTTTTATAACCCTCAAAAACTTCATCTTCAGGACAAGCATCACCTGCACCTCTTTGTGTGAGCAAAAAATAGTCAGTATAGATTAATGACGGGTCGTAACCAATGAATGGGATCTCCCGGATAATAGAATCGTCTTGCATCCATTGATTACGGATGTACCAGTTTTGTTCCTTCTCAGACTTTGTTAATGTCTGACTACGCAATCTTTCGGAATTCAGATGTATATACCGTTGCTGCCCGGGAGGCATTCTTGAGTCAGAAAAAATTATATCCGGCGACCACCAGTATGGACCATATCCATATGGTTCATAAATTATTGATTCGGGTTTAATGTTTTCGTAAATCCAGTCGGAGGCAGAAGCTCTGATGTCATCATTTAAAAAAAAATAATTTATGGCAACTACAATAAAAACAGATTGGAACAATGCGGAACCTGCAGCAACATAGAAGAATTTTCGTATTAACTGATTTTGTATTCTTTTTTGAATGAAGAAATCAAGCAATATAGAACTGAAAAAAATCATCAGTATATATATTGTCTGGTTTCTCATTGCGGCTTTCCCGATATAATTCGGACCCATTGTGTAGCTAAAACAAAAAAACCATAGGATTAACAAAGCAACTGAACGGTAACGTTGTGTCTTCCGTAATAGTATCAGCACAACTCCTGCAAGTCCTAGTCCTGTAGTTATCAGGCCGGTGCCAAGCGGCCATGTTGAAAAAAATCCTGGAAAAAAATTGGTAAAGCGGTTTAAATACTGATATAAATTAAAAGTTCCTGCAGCGCTCGATAGTACATTTCCTCCAATAAAACTATAGCGATAATAGTTTAGGTGGATTGGATCATTAAATGGAAAAAACCATACAGTGATTGCAGCATAGAATACAACACTGCAGATAGAAGGAGTTAAAAGAACCCAAAGCAATTTCCATTCCGCGGGTTTTTTTTTAAATATTGTTTGAATGCACTGCCATGAAAAAAATAAAACATATGCACCCATTAGGGGCACTACGGTCCATTTAGCTGTTAAACCAAGTCCAAAAAAACAACCGAGAAGAATAAAATTGTAGTCGGTAAAGAATCTTTTTCTTTGTAGAATTGCATCGGTATTGTTTACTATGTACAAAATTTTTTGAAGACAGATTAGTTCTATAAATACAATAAGAGAATTGTAGGTTATCCAGTGGCTGATAAAAACAGAACCTGGCATAAAGGCAAACAGCAAAGAAGGAAAATAAGATATCCATCCAGGAGAATTTCCCTGACGAAAATATTTATTGAATATTGTGTACACCGGCATGACTGAAAGTGCGCCGAAAAGAGCAGTTACATATCGGCCTGTAGTATACAATAAAAATTGCCAATATGGTTCATGCATTCCTAATATCCAAAGTACAATTCCAATGAAGGAAGACCAGAGTGCATAAAGAAAATTTGTCAGCGGCACAAGCGCCAGCGGATTGGCATTTATCGGGAGTAAGAAGGAAAGAAATTCTTTTATATATACTGAATTGACACGAAACTGTTTAAGATAATAAAAAATTCGGGCGAAATGACGGGTAGTACTTTCAAATGAAGTTTCATCGCACATATAGTGCATCACTACTCTATTTTCTGAAACAGGGGTTTCAGGATAATATTTACTGATATCTCCGGTAGTTACATGACCCCAGTCATTTCCAATTATTCGGACTATGTATGCAATTATAATTATATAAAAAAGAGGATTTTTAAATATGACAAGAGTATATTTTTTACGGAAAAAAATTAAGAGTGAGACCAGGCCGATACGATGAATAGCGAATAATGTTCCCAGCCTGGGAAGGTGATTGATTAAAAATTTTTTAAGTATATCCAGAATTAAAAAAAAACTAATACTCAGAAAAACTATTATTGCATGCAGAAAAACAACTTTAACGCGTGAATGTGAAATGAAAGAAAATTCAAATTGCGTCTGCGAAATAATTCGTAAGCAAACAATAAAAAAAAACAGTGAAAAAATGAACCGCATAGTTTAGTTTTTGAACATATAAAGAGATGATCGCAAAAGAGCTGAGAAGCGCCTTATGCCACTGATGGAGAAAAAACTCAGAATTGTAAAAAAAATAATTCTCGGACGTAAATAAAAACGTCGGTATAATTCCTGATGTTTTTTAAGGAGTATCTTTTCTGATAGTCCATGAGGTACAAAAACAGGTCTCAAATTACTCCATTTTGACCAGTCTGTTTCATCAACAGTCCCAAATTTCAATGCGTCACTGTACTGTTCCGTACCTGGATGAGGAGTGTTTATTGTCGCTATCATTGTGTCAAGGGGAATTTTAAGCGCGAAACTGATAGTATCATTGATGGTATCCATAGTTTCACCGGGGTGTCCTATCATGAAAAATCCTTTTGTCCTGATGCCGGTTGATGCGCACTCTTTAACCGCTTTTTCAGCCATTTCCAATGTAATACCTTTTTTAATCATATTTAAAATTTTTTGACTGCCAGACTCAATTCCAAATGAAATATGCCAGCAACCATGTTGCTTGAGAAAATGAAGTAACTCACGGTCAACAGTGTTCACTCTGCTCATACAAGTCCAGGTAATTCTGATTTTTCGTTTCTCCAATAAGTTAAATATTTTTATTAATCTGTTTTTACCTATGGTAAATGTATCATCAACAAATGCGATTTCCTTAACATTGTATTTTTTCACCAGCAAGGAAATTTCTTCAACTACATTTTCAGCTGAACGTTGCCTTAATTTATTGCCAAAAACCGCTCTGTCGCAGAAAGTACAATGATTGGGGCATCCGCGGGAAGTAATAATGTTGACGACGGGCAGTTTTTTATAATTTGAAGGAGGAGGGTTATATTGAGAAATATTTTTTATTAAATCATATGCAGGAAATGCTATGGTATCCAAATTATCAATCAATGCTCTGTGCCCGGTAAAGAGTAACTCACCATCTTTTCTGAATACAATTCCTTTAATCGAACTTAACAGTGGGTTATTGGAAAAAATACTATGGAAAAGCTCAATTGCCGTTTCTTCGCCTTCTCCGACAACTCCATAATCAAAGCAGGAAAATGACATTGCATGCGTGTAATTAGATGTTACGTGGGGTCCGCCGATTACAATTGGAAGTTGAGGTAGGTTTTTTTTAACTATTCGAGCCACTTCAACGGCACGATGATATGCTACTGTGGTGCAACTGATCCCCATTGCATCAGGAAGAAAATCGCGGATCATTTCTGCTGTTGCTTCTGCATTATTACCTGCAATTTCAGCGTCGTACGCTTTGATAGTAAAGCCGGCATTTCGCAATGCTGAAGAAAGGTAATAAATTCCAAGAGGTATCTGATTACCCCCTGACGCACCTAGTGCGGAACCGTAACGTTCTTCCTTTGAGACAGGCGGATACAAGAGAAAGATGCGCTTTTTCATTGTGTCTACTATATGATTATTAATGTAGCCCATTTATAATAACATTGAAGAGTAGCTGTAAAATATTAAACCCGTTGCATTTGTGAAAATTCAAGTGCAATATTCATTTTGCCAAAGTATATATGCCATAATAGACCATATTTTTCTATTATGATCGCACTTCATCGAAGTATGTTCTTCAATTAGCTGAGCGATGTATTCTTTGTTAAAAATCCCAGTTTTCGCGAGAGATTGGGACGATAAAAGTGTATGCATTATGTCATGCAGTTCATTATTTAACCAGTACGGCATAGGCGGAGTAAATCCTTTTTTTTTACCCAAACGAATATCATCAGGCAGCTTGTCACGCAGCGCTTCTCGAAGAAGCGGCTTTGTAGTGAAATATGGAAGTTTAACTGAATCGGGTATGCGTCTGAGAAAATCAAATAAATCATCATCAAGAAATGGCACACGTACTTCAAGACTGTGCGCCATGCTAATCCGGTCCACACGGGTCAAATTATCATCCAACAGGAAGGTCTTTGCGTCTACATACAAAAGCTGATGTAATGGATCCAAGTGGCGAACCTTGGAAAAATAACGTTCAAACAGTTCATCACCGGAAACTGCCGTTTCTCCGGAGTTAAGAAAATCAGATGAAAACAATTTTTTTTTTTCCTGATCACTAAAAATTGCTTTCCAGTGAAAATGCCCTTGCTCAAAAGGAAGATTTGCTCCAGTCACAAACCGTTTTAATACATAGTCATATGAAATCCGGTCAAATGAAGACGGAATTTTTTGTACAAGTGGCTGAATTATCTTTTTACGGAGATATTCTGGTAAAAGCCGGTACATGCGGGATATTTTATGAATATAGTGTGTCGGGTATCCGGCTAATACCTCATCTCCGCCGTCTCCGGACAAGACAACTTTAACTTCCCTACTGGCTTCTGCGGCTGCAAAAAAACCTGCCACCGCTCCATAATCACCGTACGGCTCATCAAAACATCGGATAAAATCAATAAGAAACTGTTCCCATTTTATGGCAATTGAGACCTCTGAATGACGGGTTTTAAATAATCCGGCAACACGCCTGGCATAGGGTCTTTCGTCGTACGATGATTCTGGAAACCCGACTGTGAACGTGCGTACCGGTTTAAGAGTTAAACGGGTCATTTCAGCTACCACAGCTGCAGAATCGAGTCCTCCGCTGAGAAACGCACCAACCGGAACGTCTGAGCGCATATGCCGTGAAACCGCACGAGTGAGGTGTTCCCTGAGCAATTCGGCATACTCCCTGCTGTTCCGTGCGGAACTTTTATCCGGTTCATACTTTATATCCCAGTACTCTTTTTCATGCAATTGCCCGTCAGCAGCAAGAAGGTAGTGACCAGGATTAAGCTTGTGTACTGCAGAGAAAATCGTATCCGGTACAGGAATATAAAAATGCGAAAAATACTGCTCGATAGCACGAGGAGCGATTGTGCGGTTTACGCCTCCCGCCAACAGGCATTTAATCTCGGATCCGAATAACAAATCACCATTAGTCGTTGAATAAAAGAAAGGCTTAATTCCAAAACGGTCGCGGGCAGCAAAAAATATTTTTTTTTTTTTATCCCATAAGGCGAAAGCAAACATACCTTTCAGGTATTGAAGCATTTCGTATCCGTATGTTTCATATAAATGAACAAGCACTTCAGAGTCGCATTTGGAAGTAAATTTATGATTTTTATCTGTTAATGTTTTTGTCAGAGCTTCATAATTGTATATTTCACCATTATACACCGCGCAAATTGAACGATCTTCGTTCCATACCGGCTGAGCGCCGTTATGAAGATCAATAATACTTAAACGGCGCATTGCAAGACCGACAGGTCCTTCATGCCATATTCCACTGTCATCCGGACCGCGATGTATAATAGTTTTATTCATTTTAAATAGAATTGCCGGGTCAGCAGGGTGAAGGCTGGTGTAATTATAGATCCCGCAAATACCGCACATATTATTTTTTTGGTTTCATTCTAAGAGCGGAAAGTTGGTCAACTACTATTCCGAAAAAAAGAATATTAACTCCTGAACCAATCAGGAAGGCTCCGGCAGCAGATACCGCACTGGTGTGTAACAGTGTTCTCACAGTCCATGCTGTTCCGGCTAACATCAGAAAAAAAGAAGATGGTAAAAATATTTTCATGCAGTTAATCATTGATGCAATACGAAAAATCATATATAAAAAACGCATGCCGTCATGTAACGGGCGTATTTTACTTACAGTTCCCTGTGTTCTGAGTGAAACGGTAATTGGCATGAATGCGACACTATATCCAGCGCTGATAAACGCAAGCGTTGAAGTAGTAGGAAAACTAAAACCATTCGGGTATAAATGCAGAAATTCCTCAGCTTTTTCTCTGTCGATCAACCTGAACCCTGATGTAAGATCAGGAATATCAAAACCTGCGAGATAGCCTGCAAGCCAAGAAAAAAAATAGTTACCAAATTTCCGATATCTTTCTGCTTTTCCTGACATTCGTGCACCGACGGCAAGATCATATTTATCGGCATATGTAAGCAGCTGCGGTATCATTTCTGGCGGATGCTGCTCATCGGCATCGATAATAATGAGTTTTTTATGCGTTAATGACCTGATAGCCGTCTTTACTGCCGCGCCGTTTCCTTTATTGTAGGGATGGCTAAAAACTACAATACCAAGTTCAGCTGCTTTCATTGCAGTACCGTCTGTTGAACCGTCATCCACGATAAAAATTTCAAGATCGGGCACTGCTTTCCTGATACGATTAATTACCGTATCAATTGATTGCACTTCATTAAAGCATGGAATAACTACAGCAATTTCAGTATTCAAATTCATCCTCTCTACACATTTTTACAAAGAATGTTACTTGTTTCTACATGGCATTATTTATCACAATCGTAAAACTGGTTGTGAAGGAAGTTAAAATTTGTAATAAGCCATGATGCAATAATTTCTCCTGAGATCTTATGTCCGATTTCATTCCAGTGGCCGACCCCTTGTCCGAACCCATGGAGCATTTCTCCCGAATGTTCTGCGTATTGTTTTAATAACGGCGCCAGATTAAGCACAGGAATTGCATTTGACTGTGCGATATCCCTTATTCGCAAATCAGGTAAATACGCATCCGGGGTATTTATTCCTTCAGGCTTCACCTGATATGAATTTGATAATGTAATTATTACTAGTTGAATTTTGCGTTTTCTGCAAAACTCATGAACCAGAAAAATAATACGAGCGGTAATGTCCCATGCTTTTTCAAGTTCTGGATTAAACCCTTTAACATGCAACGGGTTTTCGTGAAAAAAATTTGTCAGCACGATAGGAATTAGTTTTGTCTCGTCATGCAATTTTTTAGAGGGAGTAAGAACCGGATATCTGTATGTGTATAGCGCGCGGTGTATTATCTGAAATACTACCAGGTTTCGTACTAAAGGATAATATATTTTTCTAATATAATATCCCGGAGTTTTTGAAAAGGATACATCAAGAAGCAATTCCTCGTTCAACATTCTGAAAAAAGGCCGCAGCCGTTCAGCCTCAAGCTCATATGAGTTATTCCGTATATCATTCCCTGTAGTCACTGTTAACAGTACCGCGTCCGGATTATATTTGACGACTTTATTCGTAAGCATAAGATATTGCTGAGCAGTTCCATGCCCGGATATTCCAAAATTCAGTATTCGTATTTCCGGATTGCCGCCGGAAAAAACATTAAGCTTATTCTGCGCAGTGTGCCAAAAGGTATTAGTGATATCCACCTGTAAAGCTTCGCAATAGGAATCGCCCAATAGTGCAATACGGAACTGACCCGGCGGTTTTAAAACCGGATGTTCATAATCGCGCATTCCGCCAGAATTAATCCGGACAAAGGCATATCCTTCGTCGGTGTACACCCCTGAGACATTCGGATAAAGTACTCCTCCAATCTGCGGATCCAGATCATAAAAAAAAGGGTACCCAATGCCCGCGATACGCAAACCGATTTCTGAAAGAAAAATACAGCTTGTGATAACCCCGGTACATAAAAATACGGATTTTATCCGTTTCATAGTGTGTTATTCCTGTTTTTCAGTTTGCACCTGCATAATTTTTCTAAGTTGTACCGATAGCAGGCCGAAACCAAAAATTATTACTGCCATTCCAAGGAAGAAAATCCCTGCGGCATACAACATCTTTGTGGAATATAGAATGCCCGCCATAAATGCTCCGAAAGTAAGCAATAAAAACATGAATGCGAAAATAAGAAAAATTTTAATCGGATTATAGAACATAATTGCCTCAACAATATACTGCATTGTGCGAAGTGAATCTCTGAAAATTCGCACCTTAGTTTTGCCGATACGCTTGTGATATGCAATAGGGGTATATTTTACAAATTTTCCAGTTAACATATAAGCTAACGTCAAGGAGGTAGTAAAGCTGAATGTATCGCATAAATGCAGAAAATACGGCTGGACTTCTTTTTTAGAAAAAATTCTAAATCCCGAGTTGATATCATCAATCTGTCTTCCGGCAGTAAATTCAACCATCCATTTCAACATAATCCGGAATAATTTTTTAAAGAAAGACTCGTCATAGTGTTTTCCTTGACGGGCGCCGACTACCATATTAAACCCTTTTTTATATTCATTCAGCAAATCCGGAATCCGTTCAACCGGATAAGTGCCGTCAGCATCAGTAATAATTATTGTATCATTCCGGGCCGCACTTATTCCGTCTTTTAGAGAGCGGCCGTATCCTATATTGTGCGGATGAACAATAACCCGGCAACCAGCATTATGAGCGAACTCATTGGTCCGGTCATTTGATCCGTCATCGATAATAATTATCTCTGATTTATTATTTCCAATTTTCTGTAGTACATCTTGACACGTTTGCATTGTATTAACAATGACTTGTTCTTCATTATATGCGGGAATGATTATCGAAAACATACTTTAATTCAGAGTCTTTAACGTTTTATCCCCGTCCCTCTCCAGCTGACGCCCAGGTACGATGATATGTCATAGCTTTCGAATTCTCCCGAACTGAACCATTTATGGATTCTCCGTTTGGAAATAAAATCAACCTGTGGAGCATTCAGTTTGTCAAATACATTCAGAACATTTCGCGCAAATGATAGTTTCCGAAAATTTTTAAAATAGAGATAATAAGGCAATCCGCGAACCGGCAGCAGGTAGAAAGAATATACCGGAACGTACAGCAGCATGGTTATTACCTTAGCTAACAGACTCAATGCTTTTCTGTTCATCCGCCTTAAAAACATCTTGCGGATCGGCTCAACAATACTGCGTACGAGAAGGTTGCCCTCCCTGGAATATACCCATATGATTACAACGCCCCCGGGTGCGCAGTGTCGGACCATAGCGCGGAATGTTTCATCAGGGTTATCTGTATGATGAATTACACCGATTGAAAAAACGACATCAAACGTTCTGCCGAGATTCATCCCCGCGATGTCAGCTTCTATAAAAGTAACATTATTATTATTGCTATTTCTTTTTTTTGCGATGTCAGTAGTATTGAGATCGATCGCTGTTATATGCGACGCTTGCGGAGCGACAAATGCAGTATGCTGCCCGCCTCCGCAGCCGCACTCCAACACCGTCTTGCCTTTGAAGACCTCCATCGTATGCGGTTTAATCCAGTCCTGAAATAATGATAATTCATTATCACTCATCATAGACCACTGTTCATGCCATTCCGACTGTTTAGACTGCATTTTCGCTCACTTTTCTGTGATATACATATTCATTAAACGCGCGGTGCTCATCTATTTCACGCAAGTTCGGTATCCAGCTTCCTACAGGCGCATTAAAACCACTCTTTTTTTTACGAAGTGTATACTTTGGGAGAACACCGCTGAGCGCCTGCTTCAGGATGTATTTCGTCCGCAGTCCATTCAGTTTTAATTTGCCCGGAATACCAGCTGCATACTCGGCAATCCGGTAATCAAGGTATGGACAGCGAACTTCAAGCCCCCAGTGCATTGAGGCGCGGTCGACTTTATAAAGTATATCATCAGGAAGCCATGTCATGCCATCTACATATAAAAAAGTGCTGATCCTGTCAAATCCTTCAGTTTGTGCATAATACTTAGAAAAAATTTTGCTTGGATCTGTATCGTAGACCAGGTCTCTGTGTTTTATGCCCATAAGCTGTACTCTTTCTTCAGGTCGGAATATTAGCCGCCATGCATAATGAGATTCATCTGGTGTGCCCAGCGCTCCATACGCGAACTGTCGAACCTTATAACGAGTGTCCAGTTTTTGCTCTGAATATGACACGCGCAGGTCCGCGAGTTTTTGTTTGATGTAACGGGGTATAAGCCCGGTAAATCTGCGGTATTGATCCGCTTTGTAGGTGATATATCCGGCAAAAAGTTCATCAGCTCCGTCGCCGGACATCACCACTTTGACATGCCGCGCTGCAAGCTGTGAAACTGCGAAAGTAGGAACAAGAGATGAATCAGAAAACGGTTCATCGTACGAGTCAACCGCACGGTGAAGCAGATTCGCATCGTCAGCACGGCATACTTCCTGATGATGACACGTATGTAAATAGCCAGCGGTATATTCGGCATCAGTAAGTTCACTATAGCCTGCCAGGTTAAATCCCATACTGAATGTATGCAGCCCATCCCGGCAATGAGGCCGCATTAAAGAAACAATAGAACTGGAGTCAACACCTCCGCTGAGAAATGCGCCAACCGGTACATCGCTGACCATTCGCATCGAAACGGAGTCTTTAAGAAGTTCGAGCAGATTACTCTTGATATCCGCAGCCGTATCATGGTTATGTTTTCTGAAACTCTCCGCATAATCCCAATAGCAGTTGTTTTCCGTCGATTTACCATCATTTGATATAAGCATATAGTGGGCTGGTTTTAATTTATATATGTTCTGGTATATGCTCATTGGCGAGAGAATATACCCGATCGCCAGGTAGCAATTAATGGCCTCTAATGAATATTTTAAATGCACCTCCGGGTTATGCTGAAATGCGGTAAGTTCGGAAGCAAAAGATATTGCGTGTTCGGAGTTCCTGCAGTAATACAAAGGTTTTTTACCGAACCGGTCTCTTGCGAGAAAAAGTGTGCGTTCTTTGTTATCCCATATGGCAGCTGCAAACATGCCATTGAATTTCTGAAGACAAGCTTTTCCGTATGTGATATAGCTGTACAAAAAGACTTCGGTATCTGATGTGGTTGAAAAGCGGACTCCATTTGCAGTGAGTTCTTTCTTAATAGATTGAAAGTTGTACATTTCTCCGTTATATACTATGTGGTACCTGCCGTCGGGGCTACTCATCGGCTGACGCGCCCGTGTGGATAAATCTAGTATTGAAAGTCTCCTGTGACCGAGCGCGGCGTTATTAAGTGCGAGTACTCCGCAGTCATCCGGACCACGGTGGGCAAGTGCTGCGGTCATCAGCCCTACAATATCTGCAGACGGTGTGCCTCTCCAATTAACGATGCCGGCTATCCCGCACATATTTGCCGGTATCCATTAATCCAGTTCATACTTTTTCAGCCAATTTTCTTTGTCATTAAACAACGGCTGTTCTTCTTTTAAAAGCAGAAAATTTTCCACAACAAGTGCGTCAATTTCGGTGCGCATAAAACATTTATAGCTGTCTTCTACCGTGCAGACTATGGGTTCACCCCGCACGTTAAAGCTTGTATTCACCACCAGCCCGCATCCGGTGAGCGCGCAGAATTTTTCGAGTAAACGATGATATCGGGGTGATGTTTCGGGATGAATGGTTTGAATCCGTGAGGAATAATCGATATGCGTAACCGCAGGTATTACCGAACGCGGAATATTCAGTTTGTCAATGCCGAAGAGTTTTTCTTCATCTCCGGTCATCGCGATTCTGTGTTCTTGCCTTACCGGCGCAGTTAAGAGCATATACGGACTGATAGTGTCTATTACAAAATACCGCCCGGCTTCTGATGCGAGTACACTCGGCGCAAACGGGCGGAATGATTCACGGAATTTGATTTTGAGATTCATGCGGCGCTGCATTGTTTTGTCCCGTGGATCTCCGAGAATGGAACGTCCTCCGAGCGCGCGGGGACCATACTCCATACGGCCGGAGTGCCAGCCGATAATCTTTCCTTCACTGATCATTTGCGCAACACGGTCAAGCAGTGCCTCATCATCCTCATATTCCTGAGTTTTCGCGCCCATCCTGCTGAAATAGGCGGTTATTTCCTTTCGGGTCGAAGCAGGTCCAAGATAGGATCCTTTCATTTTGTCCTGTGATCCTGCAGGCATTGTACGTGGCGCTCCGGTATGACGGTACAGCGCCGCATAGGCTGCTCCGAGCGCACCGCCCGCATCGCCTGAAGCCGGCTGTATCCAGATAGATTCAAATATTTTTTCACGGAGAATACGCCCATTGGCAACGCAATTTAAGGCCACCCCCCCCGCAAGACATAAATTGCCGCTGCTGGTGAGTTTCGCCGCATACCGCGCGAGACGAAGCATAATTTCTTCAGTAACAGCCTGTAGTGAGGCTGCGATATCCATATAATCCTGGTCAAGCAGACTCTCCGGCTGTCTCCGCGCTTTTCCGAAAAGTATTTCCATTTGCCGGCTGGTCATTGTCAGACCGCTCACAAAATTGAAATATTTAAGATTAAGCCTGAAACTGCCGTCTCCTTTTAGGTCGAGCAGGTGGTCATAAAAAAGCTGAGCATAACGGGGTTTTCCGTAGGGAGCAAGCCCCATTACCTTATATTCTCCGGAATTAACTTTAAAGCCGAGAAAATAGGTAAAGGCGGAATACAATAATCCCAGGGAGTGAGGGAAATGCATCTCTTCCAGAAACTGCAGTTCCGAGTTCCGGCCATGCGCGATACATGTGGTGGTCCATTCGCCCACACCATCAACCGTAAGCACTGCTGCCTCCTGAAAGGGTGAAGGGAAAAAAGCGCTGGCGGCATGGCTTTCGTGATGTTCAGAAAAAAGAAGTTTTACCCTGATGTCCTGTTCATCTCCCCCAAGCTTCTTTAACTCATCAAGAATAGTTTTTTTTAAAAAAAGTTTATCCTTGAGCCAAATCGGCATTGACATTACAAAACTGCTGAACCCTGCAGGCGCAATTGAAAGATAACTGAGCAGTATTCTTTCAAATTTCAGAAATGGCTTATCATAGAATGCGATATAATCAATATCCCGAAGTTTTAATCCGGTATGTTCAAGACAAAAGGATACAGCTTTATCAGGGAAACTGCTGTCTTGTTTTTTCCGGGTGAAGCGTTCTTCCTGTGCCGCTGCAGCTATTGTTTCATCTTCAAGCAGCACCGCCGATGAGTCATGATAATAGGCAGATATACCAAGAATCCGCATTATTTCAGAATAAGGTATAAATGAAAGGAGCGACCGCTGTGCCCTGTGTAAAAACAATAAGAGCGCCAAGCAGCAGCATAAAGAGAATAATCGGCAGCAGCCAGAATTTTTTTCTGACTTTTAAAAACTCCCATAATTCCTTTAGAAATTCCATAAAGACTCCTTATTAAACAGGTGTTAATACAGTTTGTGCATCGGCTGTAACGGCGCCGTACGCTTATGCCAGTAAGATGAAGATTTTTTATCTATTCTGCGGTTAAGATAATCCCGGCCTGCACATCTGAGTACCGCAGCGAGAGGTACGAAAAGGATAAAAAAAAGAATTCCCATTATAATACGTGAGTTAATGTAACCGAGTATGTCGCCGAGTTTAACCCATGCCGTGTAAAACCATTTAAGAAGATCGGGTTTGAAAATAGCAACTATCAGAAATAGTGCGGCAGGAAATAAAGCCCATTTTTGCACTAATCCGGAAGAAAAAATATGTCGAAGCGAGATTACAGTAAAAATCATCGCAAAGATGAGTCCAAATCTTCGCATTTTTTTTTTTATATTTACTGACTTCATCGTTGCACCTTGTTAATCATAACATGATTTTTCCGTTTTGTATTAAATACTTTTTATCCCAAAAGTATGCAATGCCCTGACATACTCCCCCTGCACTCCATGGTACAATAAACTATGATACTTGTTACCGGCTGCGGCGGATTCATCGGCTTTCATCTTTCTCTATCACTTCTAAATGAAGGTAAATCTGTTGTCGGGGTTGATAATCTCAATGAGTATTACGATCCGACGCTTAAAAACGCCCGTCTTTCGCAGCTGACCGGTCATAATAATTTCACTTTTTATAAATACGATATATGCGATTATCCTGCGCTTGAGGAAGTTTTTAAACGGCATAAAATAGATATCGTATGTCATCTGGCTGCGCAGGCCGGTGTACGCTACTCACTCACGCATCCCTTCGCATATCAAAAATCAAACAACGAAGGTTTTCTTAATATTATTGAACTTGCAAGACACTACAGTGTCAAAAATTTTGTTTATGCATCATCATCTTCCGTATATGGCAATAATAAAAAATTGCCGTTTTCGGAAACTGACCGGGTAGATGAACCATTGTCACTGTATGCGGCAACAAAGCGCAGCAATGAACTAACCGCGTACAGTTACAGCAGCCTGTATAAAATACCATGCTCCGGCCTCAGGTTTTTCACCGTGTATGGTCCCTGGGGGCGGCCCGATATGGCGCTATTTATTTTTACCAAAGCAATTCTTGCAGGGAGGCCGATACAGGTATTTAACCATGGCCGTATGCTCAGGAATTTTACATTTATCGATGATATTGTTGATGGTATTATCAGAGTGATGAACACACCGAAACCGTATGAATTATATAATATCGGCAATAATAAAGCTGAAAATCTTATGGATTTTATTCACGAAATTGAACGGGTGGCAGGAAAATCAGCGCAGATAGAATACCTTCCTCTGCAGGCAGGCGATGTACCTGAGACAAAAGCGGATATCGGCAAAATTCAGTCACTTGGGTACAGTCCAAAGACAGATATCAACATCGGTATCGAAAAATTTTGTAAGTGGTACAAAGAGTATTATCGTCCCAACTGATTTTATAGTTGGTCGTATCACTTTGAATTGCCGTGTTTGTTGACGTTCTTCATAGTCTTTCAACAAACTCTTTAAATAAAAGTATTCTGCTTTTGTTGCAAGTATTGAAAATCCGGTTTAGTTTTTGAAAATAAAAATACCACATCAAAAAAATCTCTTCCTTTGCTTTGCTTTCTATTTAAAACCGCAGCTATTTTTTTTAAATATTTCTTTTCTTGCCATTCAACTAAAGGCGTTGATCAAAATCAGGAAAAACATTAAAAATATCCTGTAAGCTCAAGACTGTATTTCGGGTAAACACTCTTTTTAATTGGAGAAAACAAAATTTTTTGTAATCCCTTCACGGGCGATATAAAAAATTACTGTGAATTCATAAGACTGTATGCTACATGACCTTCTCTATGTTATAATTAACATATGAAAAACCTTCCTCTCGGAATAAACACCTTTAAAATACTTCGGGAAAACGATTGTGTCTATATTGACAAAACGGAGTATATTCATCGACTTTCCCGCATTCCCGGCCGGTTTTTCCTTTCCCGTCCCCGGCGTTTCGGGAAGAGTCTGCTGGTCGATACAATCAAGGAACTTTACGAAGCAAATGAGCAATTATTCCGCGGACTTTTTATTTACGATAGGTGGGACTGGTCCCGAAAATACCCGGTCATTAAAATTGATTTTGCTTCCGGAATAGTGCAAAACATTGATCAACTTAATGACAGGATACGGTTGATTTTACGGGAAAATTCAAACCGGCTTGGTATTGACATTGAAGATACTGGATTAGATATTGCGGGATATTTTTCATGTCTCATCAGCAAAACCGCTGAAAAGTATGGAAAGTTAGCTGTTGTTCTTATTGATGAGTACGATAAGCCGATTCTCGATAACATCGATAAACCCGCTGTTGCAGGTGAGCTGCGGGAGGGGCTGAAAAACTTATACTCGGTTCTGAAAGGGCAGGATGCAAACCTTCAGTTCATATTTATGACCGGTGTTTCCAAATTCTCGAAAGTCAGTCTCTTCAGCGGCGTCAATCAGCTCAATGATATTACAATAGATGCAAAGTATTCATCTATATGCGGTTACACCGAGAGTGATTTAAAACAATATTTTCATGATTATCTGGATGAAAAGGAATTACCGCAAATTCAGCGGTGGTATAACGGATATGGATGGACCGGATCCGAAACCGTATATAATCCATATGACATCCTGTTGTTTTTTGAAAAAGGCATGGTTTTCCGCAACTACTGGTTTGAATCCGGCAGCCCCGCCTTCCTTATCAAATTATTCAGTCAAAACCGGTACTTTCTGCCGAATCTGGAGCAGCTTGATGTTTCAGAAGAAATTCTCGGCTCCTTCGAAGTAGAAAAAATAAATCCTGTCACCCTGCTTTTTCAATCCGGATACCTGACGATAGAATCTATGAATACCGGCCAGAACAGGGTAATGTACCGGATGAAGATTCCAAACGAAGAAGTGCGGACATCTCTTGCTGAACAGCTTCTCAGTCAGTATACAGAACTGAACGAAGAGAAGGTTGAAGCACAGCGGCCGATGTATAATGCGCTGTCCGAAGGAAATCTCGAACAGGTCGTCAGCGCGGTAAAACGTCTCTTCGCCGGTATACCCTGGCGTAATTTCACCAATAACGATCTCTCTGAAAGTGAAGGATACTACGCCTCGGTAATGTACGCGTTTTTTGTATCGCTCGGTGCCAGGGTCATTCCCGAGGACATCACCAATCACGGGCAGGCTGACATGACGGTTATCCTCGGCGTCCATACCTACGTTCTTGAGTGTAAGGTGATTGATGAGAAAGCTATCGATAACAATTCTGCATTAGATCAGATAATTTCCCGCGGCTATGCAGAAAAATACCGTGGCATCACCGGTACTGTTGTACATGAAGCAGGTTTTATTTTCAGCCGGGAAGCGCGTAATGTAATCAAAGTAGACTGGAATTAAGTATGGTAAACTTATAAAATTTTTTTATGACTATATTATAGACGGAGAGAGTATACAAATGCCTGAAAAATCACCAATTAAAAAAGTCTGTGTTATCGGCGGCGGCGGATATGTCGGCGCGGTACTTGCACCAATGCTTCTTTCCGCCGGATACAAAGTAACCGTGTATGATCTATTCATCTACGGTATGGATGTCTTCCCTGAGTGCGCATCAAACCAAAATCTTACCCTTGTTAAGGGCGATGTGCGTGATATAAAAACCCTCTCAAATACGCTGAAGGGCCTTGACGCGGTAATTCATCTCGCATGTATTTCAAATGACCCGAGTGTTGAGCTTGATCCCAATCTCGCAAAAAGCATCAATCTTGACTGTTTCCCTGATTGTGTGAAAAGCGCAAAAAAACATGGCGTGAAACGGTTTATTTACGCGTCATCATCAAGTGTGTACGGCATTAAAGAAACCGAAAATGTAACCGAGGATATGCCGCTTTCGCCGCTCACCGACTATTCGCGTTTCAAAGCCGCCTGTGAGGATATCGCTCTTACCGAAGCTGTTGATGCGATGACAACCCTTGTGCTCCGGCCGGCTACGGTCTGCGGTTATTCTCCCCGTCAGCGGCTTGACCTTACCGTAAATATTCTCACAAACCACGCGGTGAATAAAGGAAAAATTACGGTATTCGGCGGTACACAAAAACGCCCGAATATTCATATCAAAGATATTTGTAACGTATATATCAACGCCCTTAAATGGGAACATGCAAAAATACATAAAAAAATATTTAACGCCGGATATGAAAATTTTACTCTCATGCAGATTGCTGATATGGTTAAGGAAGTTGTCGGACCAAATCTTTCAGTTGTAGTTGAACCGACCGACGATCTCAGGTCGTACCATATTTCATCTGCAAAAATTAAAAAAGAACTTGGCTATGAGCCTTCGCACAGTATAAAAGACGCTATCGCCGATCTTACAAAGGCTTTTTCTGCGGGTGTACTCCACGATCCGCTTAACAATCCCTTGTACTATAACATAAAACAAATGAATCAAATTCACTTAAAATAACAAAGGCAGCAGAAATGAAAGTTGGATACTCATACTTAAAAGATCAATTCAGCGACCCGCAGCCCATTCTCGATGCGTTTAAAGCCCAGCTTGGTCGGTGTGATTTTACCTTCGGTCCTGAGCTCGAAGAATTTGAAAAAAAGATGGCCGGCTACATTAACGTGCCGTATTGTCTCGGTACTTCATCGGGAACAATGGCTCTTATTATGATGCTGCAGAGCGCGGGTGTAGGCTGGGGCGACGAAGTTATTACCGTCTCTCAGACTTTTGTCGCGACCATCGGCGCCATCGTTGCGGTAGGCGCAAGGCCTGTGTTTATTGATGTGCTGGATGATTTCACCATGAACCCCGCGCTCATAGAGGAAATGATTACTCCCCGAACCAGGGCGATAATGCCCGTGCATTATTCGGGATGCCCCGCGCATATGCATGAAATTCTTGCGGTGGCCGAAAAGCACAATCTCCCTGTACTTGAAGACTCATGCTGCGCGATCAGCGGACGCCTCGATGGAAAGCATGTGGGTACTTTCGGTGCGTCAGGCGCGTTCAGTGTGCATCCGCTCAAAAACCTTAATGTATGGGGAGACGGCGGTCTTGTGGTTACCAATAGTAAAAAAACATATGATGATTTTTTTCTTCTCCGTAATCACGGCCTTTCCGGGCGTGATGAAGTGCACGTATTTGGATGGAACGGCCGGCTTGATACCATTCAGGCAATCGTCGGCAATTATTTATTTCCGCAGATCGATGACATTACCGACAAAAGAATAGCCAATGCGCAAAAGTACGATAAAGCACTTTCTGACCCTTCGTTTAAGGGCATTATTACGCTTCCGCCCCGCAGATCAAATGCGCGACATGTCTATCATATGTACATGTTTCTCGCAGATAAACGTGATGCGCTGCTCGCGCATCTGCAAAAAAAAGAAATTGAAGCAAAAATTCATTATCCCATTCCCATGCACCGGCAGAAAGCGGTGCTGGATCAAAAAACACCGTTTCGGTGCGGAAACCTTTCTAAAACCGATGCGCAGTGCAAATCGTTAATCACACTGCCGGTGCACCAGCATCTCTCATCGGATCAGACCGATTTTGTCATAGAACAAATCCGCGCATTTTACCGCAAATGAAAATCTCATCAGTCAGGTACGTTGATATTCAATCCCAGTTCAAAGGCAATGAGCCTCTGCTTCGGGTAATGCGGGATGTAATCGAAAGCGGGAATTTTATTCTTGGGCCGGAAGTTGAAAAGCTTGAGAAAAATTTCGCCGCGCTTTGCGGAACGAAGTACGCGGTTGGTGTCGCCTCAGGAACCGACGCGCTCTACCTGAGCCTGATGGCGGGCGGTGTCAAACCCGGCGATGAAGTCCTTACCGCGCCGAATTCGTTTCTCGCGACTGCCGGAGCAATCGCGGTATGCGGTGCGATCCCGCGCTTTGTTGATGTTGACGGACAATACAATATCGATACTGGAAAATTATCTGCGGCAATCAGTAAAAAAACAAAAGCAATTATCCCCGTGCATCTTACGGGAAACCCGGCGGCAATGGATGAAATTAATGTATTCGCCGAAAAACACGGGCTTCTCGTAGTAGAAGACTCGTGTCAGGCCGTGGCCGCCTCCTACCGCGGACGAAGAACCGGGTCGCTTGGTCATTTAGCCGCGTTCAGTCTGCATCCCTTGAAAAACCTGAATACGTGCGGCGATGGCGGCATTATCACTACTGACAATGAGGAGTATTATCAAAAACTGCTTTTAATGAGAAATCATGGCTTGAAGAACCGTAACGAATCCGTTTTTTTTACCTATAACGCGCGGCTTGATGCCTTAAAAGCGGCAGTCGCCAACTTTCAAATCCCTTCAATCGATTCCGTATCACAAAAAAGAATTGCATTCGCTGCGCAGTACGATTCAGGGCTCAGCGATCTTCAGGATCATATAACCATCCCGCCCCGGCTTCCGCATGTGCGGCAGGTTTTTCATACCTACGTTATCCAGGCAGAGCGGCGGAATGAACTTATCGATTATTTGAACGCGAACGGAATAGAAACAAAAATACATTATCCGGTACCGATTCATCTCATGGAAGCATCAGCGGTATACGGGTACAAAAAAGGCGATTTCCCGGTATGCGAATCCCAATCCGGGAAAATTATTTCACTCCCCATACAGCACCTGCTCACTTCAGATCATATCGCGTACGTAATAGAAAAAATTCATGCATTTTACCGCGGGTAGCAGTGTGGAAAAAATTCCCATAAAGCAACTGCAAAAAAAAGCCGATATGATACGCCGTGAAGTGGTGACCGTGTGTATGGCAAACGGCGCAGGCCACATTGCTCCTTCGCTTTCATGTGTAGATATATTAACCGCGCTGTATTATTCTGAAATGAATATCACCGGCGATCCTCAAAATCCGGATCGCGACCGACTCATATTTTCAAAAGCGCATGGCTGTTACGGTCTTTATGCGATCCTCGCGGATATAGGTTATGTTCCGCAACTGATGTGGAAAGGTTTTTATAAAGACAGCAGGCTTTCAGGCTGTATTGAGTATGCGCCTGATATTGGAATAGAAGCCGGCTGCGGTGCGCTTGGACACGGACTGCCTATGGCAGTCGGTCTCGCATGGGGCGCGCGCATACAAAAAAAATCCTATCGTGTATTCTGTATTATCGGCGACGGTGAGATGCAGGAAGGGTCCAACTGGGAAGCGCTTATGCTCGCGGTAAAATACGGGCTTGACAACCTCATTCTTATCGTTGACGCGAACGGACTGCAGGCAATGGATTTTCTTGAAAACGTGATGACGCCCCGGGGACTTGGAAATAAAGACCTTGAAAAAAAACTGCGCGCGTTCGGCATGCATACCGTGTACTGCAATGGTCATAACCCGGAAATAATCGCGAAGACGATCCGCAAACTAAAGCGCAATGTACCACATGCGATAATAGCCGAAACCGTTAAAGGATACGGCCTTACCTGTATGGAGAATGTACCCAAGTTTCATTTCCGCCTGCCCACACCCGAAGAAATGACGATGGGGTGCCGCTATGAGTAATATCGCGCTCCCGCGGAGGGAAATTTTAAACAGCATTATTTCGTATACGGAAGCCAATAAAAATGTGGTGCTGCTCGTATGCGACATGGGTTTTGGTGTAATGGATAATTTCAAGAGTAAATTTCCAGACAGGGTAATTAATACCGGCATCATGGAGCAGGGTACTATCGGCATAGCCGCGGGGCTTGCGATGAGCGGTATGCTGCCTATTGTGTACAGCATAGTAAATTTTCTTGTGTTCCGCGGCCTGGAGCAAATCCGTAACGATGTGGTGCTGCAAAAACTGAACGTGAAGTTTATTGCAACAGGGGTGAATGATTATTTTAAATTTCTCGGTAAATCACACTGCTGCGGACAGGATGACATAACGATAATGAAACTCATCGGTATGGATGTGTATGATCCCTACACGCCGGATTCAGGTGACTTTTTTGAATTATCCAAAAAATGGATTACTTCGCCGAATGCCGGGTATATGCGGGTGTAGAGTAGGGCAAACGCAAACTTTGAGTTTCAGAGGTATTTCTCGTTTTTTTCGCTTGCGCCGTCGGGCAATGAACAGTCATGTAAATTTTCGAACAGTCAAGGCCCGACGGAAGCGCTCAAAAAACGAGAAATACCCCTGAAACCGTTTGCGTTTTCCTGCGAAACAGTCATTACTGATGGTACAAACACACACTTTTTTGATAAATCAAAAAGTGTGAGTTTGCCCGTGTGCAGATCTGTTATGCTTGGCTACTGAAAAAAATTTCTGGAAAAAATGGCGTTAAATTTTGTTTTTCTGGCACACATGTAGCGTTGAAACGGCCTCGGTCTGTTTTTTTCTGAGTACTGCGGTAATTGACTGGGGGATAATAGGCTGATGGTGATGAAATCTTTCAGTCCGCCGGATATGTATGGACCAGACGAGTTGAATATAATTACCGAGTACTTTTAAGAACGACCGCAAGGTAACCGCTTTAGATTTACCGCTTGCCCGCTGACTTAAAAAAACGGGAACTTCGGCGAAAAGATACCCTCTGCGGATTAGACGGATAAGTGTCTCTGCCTGGTAAAAGAAACCTTTACTTGTGAGCGTGAGGTCTTTGAGAATCTCTTTCCGGTAAAATACAGTGCCGTTTGTATAGTTGAGGTTTGTTCCGAAGCTGATATTGATGATGGTTCTGAACAGGGTGGAGAGAAACCGCCGGGGAATATTTCTTACCTCGACATTAAAGACAAAAGGAACAATGATATCGACCTGTTCAAGGAGAGATAAAAACCGCAGAGCATCGTCAGGATCATTTTCATTGTCTCCGGGAAACATCACTACGGTATCGCCGGCGGCGTTTTTGACGCCGTCGAAAAACGAATATCCTATGCCCATGGGTTTTTCGTGGTTTATTGTACGTACATTTTGATATTTTTCCACAAGTGCACTGATAATTTCCGGTGTTTTATCGGTACTGCCGTCATTGACTACTAGAATCTCTGCGATTATTCGGGCTCTGTTAAGCGCGTCAATAGTGCTCGAGACGGCTGCATAAATGTTTTTTTCTTCATTAAGCGCGGGCATTATTACTGTTAAGAACATGCTATATCATACCATAAAATCTATTGTGATTTTGCAAAAACTTATATTTTAAGTGAAACAGTCAGGCTAACGTGAACGGTTCCCGGGTTATTTTTTTTTTAGGTTTGTTTTACGCAGAGATAGTGGCAATGTACACATCCAGCAGCATATGCAGATAATAAGAATGTCCGGATTCCGCAAGACCATATGTATCCGCAGGAAGGTACAGGTTATGCGTGCCAATTGTCCGCAGCTCGTTGCCGGGCTGAAACGCGGTGAAAGTGATCACAGGGCTTGCGGGGTGTTGTGTTCGGACATAGTTTGAGGCGTTGACAATATTTTTTGATTTGCCTGAACTGCTGATCGAAATAAGTCCATCGCCTTCTCTGAAACGGCGTTTAAGAATTTCAAGATAGGCGTGTTCATACGAAAAATCATTGCTGAAACAGGTAATCAGCGCATCGCCGTCATTTGCGACAGCATTAATACCGGCATTTTTCATGAAGTCGGTCGCAAAATGCGATGCCATTGAGCTGCTCGCGCCGTTGCCGATGAAAAAAAGCTGTTTATCCCTGGCTTTTATCCCATTAAGGCATGTAAAAACTTCATCAAGCCATTTATCTGCTGCAATTACCTTCCCGGATATGCTGAATTCAGCGGACCTGACTTTCTGAAAAAAAGATTTTTCATAATCAGCAATTGTTGTATGCGGCGTGCTCATTTTTCTCCTTTCCGGCGGCATCGGCGTTGTTTTTACCAAGGTATGCATCGGCAAACGGCCTTCCGTAGAATAATTTTTTTAATCCTATCAGTATCATGGTTGCGTATATCAGAATTCCCGGTCTGATAAATAAGCGGCCGTTACTTTCGGCTATCTGCGCTGATTTGCGCAGTCTGTTGATCCGCATCACAAGCATTCCTTCTGCGTTATAAGACTTTTGTAATTCAGGCATTGTCATATTTTTTTTTAAATAAATTTCCCGTAAGATGCGGATTCGCCGGGCGGTGACCGCAAGGTTATTGAAATGAAAAAAACAATAACCAAGGAGTATGTATAATGCTGAGGATGTGATAACAAAATCATGGGATACACTGACCGGAGTAATTACAAAAATAACTGCAAGCATGCCGAAGCCCAGAATAAATCCCGCAAGAAGACCCGCAAGCATGCGTATGTGTAATCTCATGCATACGCAAAATACTGCAGTATTACCTATGAGACCTATAACCGGTCCAAGGCTAATGAGGACAAGGTGAGCTATTTTATCCGGCATCATTATGAATATGCATTATGTTTCTGTATACACAGAATAACCGCGCCATGCGTGCTCCCTTCCGCGTGAGTGACAGGACGTCTTCATTTATTATAAGCATTTTATCATTAACCAGGTCATTAATTCTCGGCAGCAATAATACGGAATTATCAAGGCAGTCGGATAATTCAATCAGTGAAATGCCGTTTTTGTTTTTATGTAACATATACAGAATTACCAGTGACGGACTATCGGCAGCGACTGCTGAAAAAGTAATGAGGTAGGACATAAGTGCTGCATAATGCAGCATTATAAAAACGATCGTTTCCGGTATGGTAATAGAAAACTCATAAAAAAAAAACGCGGAAGAAAAGATAACCGTCAGGATGCTGTGCAGCAGTATAATTGCGATTGTCTGACGGCGGGGAAGGGCAATTCTCCATACCACCGCTTGCAGCAGTATAAGAGCGGTTAAAAATATCAATTCGCGAAGAAGAAGATTCATTAAATACAAATAAAATTTCGTGAATTCAGTTATACTTCAGGAGAATTCAGATAAAATTTACGTGCATCGGTGGCTGTTCCGCAGTTTCAGGCATCTGACTGTTTTCTTCTTTCAGTTCCCATAAAAATTCATTGACTTTATGCTGCAGACACAGTGTGCCGCACATGGTTTTCGCATTAAATTCGTCTGAAGCGATTCTATGCATTACTTCCCAGTATCTTTCACTTTGCCAGATGTTTTTAAATGACTGTTCGGAAATATTTCCGATGTGGTATTTCTCTTTATACCGGTCATTAAAAAGCATGCCGCATGGCGCGACAAGACCCGAACCGGATAGCTGGATAATAAACGGAGGGCCATAGCATTTTGTATATTTTCTTTTGCCTCCGCTTAGAATTTTTGACCATTTTACTCTGACGGAATATGATCCCTCTGATAATTGTTCGGCCTGGTGTAATAATTCTTCCATGTCTTTATATTTTGAGTAATCCACGCCGAGTGTACCGTATTCATCGTCGCTGGTATGTTTGATTACCAAGTAATCAACACCGAGCGTTTTCCCCAATTCTGCAAGCGGCATCACCTGATCCTTGAAATCAGGCATTAGCACCATCTGCAGGCCGATGGTCACCGGAAGATTTTTATTTTTTTTAATACGGACCGCGGTTTTTATAAGATCGCATACGGTATGAAAGCTCTCGGTCTTAGTGCCCATGATATACGCATATCTTTCAGGTTCGCCTGCGGAAATATTAAAACGAAGATAGGTAAGACATGGAAGGGTACGCGATAGAATTTCTTCCGAAAGAAGAAGGCCGTTGGTTCCAAGCGCCATATCCAGGCCGTTTTTCTTTCCTCTTACTATTGCATCCGCGTAATGGGGACTACATGTGCTTTCTCCGTCGCTTACGAGGCTTATCGCCTTAACCCCGATTTCAGCGGCATCGTCGAGAAATCTGAATATTACATCCCTTGTCATTTTTTTTTCGTCATTTGCCTGCAGTTGTCCGTAGCAATAGACACACCTGTAGTTACACCGGCGGGTGAGCGCGATATCCATTGTGATTGGCGCTATTCGTTTTCCTTTAAGCCATGCCTCTACTCTGTCCCTGTGCCAGGCAAGTTTATGTCCGTCAAGTATTAATTCTGACAAGGTATTTCCCGTATGTAATGAAATAGGAAGAAGGTTTTACATAATATTTTCAGTGATCCATTCGTGCAGTTCCACGTTAGTAATGGGTATATTTCCAATTTTATTGCATGCGAGAAATGCCGTTCCAGAGCCTAATACCGCGCTTTCCATTAGCGATCCCCCGGAAGCCATGGCAAGCGCGGTGCTCGCGAGGAGGGCGTCCCCGGCCCCGACAATATCCACAGGATTTGCGTTGAGAGCCGGAAAGTACTGATTACGGATAGTATTTTCAATTGTTTTTTCATAGGCGACAAACCCCTTATCCGCCAGGGTAATCAGGGCATTACTGATATTTGACTCTTCAATCAGACGATGGCCGATTTTTTCCAGACCGTTTTCCTTGTCGCTCAGGGCGATACGCGCTTCTTTTTCAGTGGGTGTAATGAGATCAAACCCGCGGAATTTAGTGACATTTCCGATTTGCGAACTGCATTGCAGGTCGCCGAAAAGTTTTATTTTATTTTTTTTGTTATTTCGATTATTTCTTTGAGTATTTTATCAGAAATTACACCGTACACAAAATCACTGAATATTATTCCGTTTATCCGGTGTGCGGAGCTCTTAACGGTTTCTATTATTTCTTCGGCTTGAGTATCGTTAATATGATGTTCCCGCAGTCTGGTCACCCGGAATAATTTTTGGGTATTTACCATGTAGCGTGTTTTAAAAGTAGTCGGGCGAAGCGGATCGACGAGCAGCCTGGACTCTATTCGTTCATCATCCAGTACTTTTTTAACTATGTCCGCAGGTTCATCTTTGCCGACAACAGACACAAACCGGCATGCGGCGCCGAGACTTGCGGTATGCCGGGCAACAATAGCCGCCCCGCCGACAAAACTTTTAGATTCAAGTTCCCTTACAACCAGAACAGGCGCTTCTGAACTCATTCCAAGCGCGTCGCAGGCAACATAGTGATCGACTATTGTGTCGCCGATGACCAGTATCGCGCTGGTTTTAAAAGAATCGATCAGATTAAGTAATTTTTTTTTTTTAATACCGAGCGAATGCGTAATAGTATTCAGTTTCGTAATACGCTCATGATTTTGATCAAATTCTTTCTGCTCAAAAAAATCAGAGGCGGTATACCGTACATCGCCTGAGCTGAAAAGCACTTTGCCGCCGCATTTTACAACTTCCTGAATCTCAGATTGAATTTCATGCTGCCGTTTTTCAAACTCCTCGCCCTTGACATAGATATGCGGTTTAATTGCTGAGATTACTGTTTGAATATCTTCGCTGCTGAATACATAGACTTTATCAACCATTCCGAGCGCTGCCACGTTAACGGCTCTTGATTCTTCGCTGAAAAAACTATCCTTGTTTATTTTATCTAAAAAGTTTTTACCTTGTACCGCGGTGATAAGGACAGAGCCTTGCCTTCGGGCAAAATCAAGAAACCGTATATGACCGGGATGTATAATATTAAAGTGTCCCTGGCAGAGTACGATAGTTTCCCCTTTTTTACGTATTGTATCCGTGTACTGGGACAAGCTGGAAATATCCCGGATTATTTTAGACATCATAGGGTGGTATTTTGCCTCCAATAAGGATCATGGTGTAAATCGCGGCATAATTCGTCAAGCCTCTGAGGGGTATCTATTGACTTTCGGTATCCGGTGAGCGGAAGCCCGTAAAGCTGTCCGCGTGAAGAAAGTTCCGGAAAAATTTCTTTGGGAAAATCGCAGAATACTTTCGGCGGAGGCAAATAATTAAAAATATTGCTGCTGAAACAATACAAACCAGAGTTGACGAAGGATTGTCCATCATCCGGCGGAGTAACCTCCGGCCGTTCCAGAAAGCAGGTTATTTTACCATCAGCTTCGGTTTTTACGAAACTATTTGATTTGGCTCGTTTGTGCAGAAAAATGGCTGCAGTGGCATTGTGAGCCCTGCGCAACTCGTCAAGCGCGTGAAAGTCGGTATTTGTAATTACATCTCCGTAGATAACAAGAAAACTTTCCGTAGTAAGCAAAGGCTCCGCATACCGTACCGCACCGGCGGTACCAAGAGGTTTTTCTTCATAACTGTATCTGATATGTACGCCATATGCAGAGCCGTCTCCGAAATAACCGGTAATTTGTTCCGGAAAAAAATGCAGGTTAATTATTATGTCGGTGATGCCGAGATTTTGTAAATGGCTGATCGTGTATGATACAAGGGGTTTGCCGTTTACCGGCAGCATTGGTTTTGGTGTTGACTGCGTCAGTGCGCCCATACGGGAACCATATCCGGCGCAGAGGATAAATGCGGTTTTCAACACTTCAGTTTTTTTCAGGAAAGTGAATCAAACCATGCTTTGGTTTCGGCAGCAATTGATTGGGGATCCCAGAGCGGTGCATTTTTCCAGTAATCAATATTGTCAAGTACGATCTTTACTCCTTCAGTAAAACTGACTTTCGGCTGCCAATTAAGAAGTTTTTTTATTTTGGCGGTATCGGCAAACGTACAGTCAGGTTCTCCCGGTCGTTTGGGGATAGACACTTTTTCTCCGCCGATTAAAGCGGCAAGTTCATTGACCGAATAATGGCCGCCGCTGCCCACATTCATTATTTCACCGGACACATCGCTGAAAGCAGCGGTATAAAACGCCTGCGCCACATCGGTCACAAAAGTAAAATCTCTTGTCTGTGTGCCGTCACCGACGATAGTGAAGGGTGTACCGGCAATTTTTTGCCTGAGAAAAACTCCAAACACCGCGCCGTACGTTCCGCTTGTTCTTGACCTGGATCCATACACATTGAAAAGGCGCAGTGATACTGCGGGAATTTTGTATACTTTTGCCCAATGCAAAAGATACTGTTCGCCTATATATTTTGTGAGCGCGTAGGGATACTGCGGTTTTACCGGTTCCATTTCGCTGGTCGGGAATACTGCCGGCAACCCGTAGCAGGATGAGGATGCCGCGTATACCACCCGTGCGCTGCCGTTCTTTCTGATTGATTCGAGTACATTTACGGTACCATCAACATTGGCGGTATGGTATGCAACAGGGTTGGTTATTGACGGTACGATATCGGCAAGCGCCGCCAAATGAAATACATGTGTTTTACCGGCAAAAAGCGGCTCTATCAGGGAAAAATCACGGATGTCGGCTTTTACAAAATGAAAGCGGGGATTTTTGGTATGCGCGGAAAGGTTCTCAAGTCTGCCGTTTACAAGATTATCTATCACGGTTACATCAGCGCCTGTTTTGATGAGCAGGTCCGTGAGGTGAGACCCTATAAAACCGGCGCCGCCGGTGATAACTGCTGAAACATTTTCATGTATCATAATAAACTATCCTGATTAAAATTTAATAGCATCCTATTATTATTTTACAATGCATGTAGAATATTTTCTTCTGTGGGCAGGCAGTCATAGTGAGAATTAAACAACTCGCTCCTTAACGGTGTCCATTCGTGGTTATCTCTAATGTCTGCGGCACGAGGCCGTAAATGAGCACGCAGCGCACGAGGCGCGAAAAAGCGTGCGACCCTTTTTAAGGTTAGCTGTGTTTTTATAATTTGTACCACTAATAGTGGCGTTCTTCATAATCTTTCAATAAACTCCTTAAATAAAATCACTCTGCTTCGTTCCTGATTATTCATTAAAAAAGGTTCAACGTCTTTGGCTAAACGCCGCAGATCCACCTGACCTATCTTTGCGAAAAAAGCAGCTTTCAGTGTCCTTAAATCACCAATATCCAGCTTTTGTTGCAAGTATTGAAAATCCGGTTTGGTTTTTGAAAATAAAAATACGACATCAAAAAAATCTCTTCCCTTACTCTGCTTCCTATTTAGTGCCGCAGCTATTTTTTGACTTAGCAGAGTTCCAATCGGCACAGACTTTATCTGTCTGAAAATACCGAATCTATTCAGGATTATGTTATCAGGAATGTATTGATAACTCTGGGGTTCAGCATCTAACTGAATGAGTATTTTTTCTGCCTTAAAGGGAGATAACCCTTTTTGAAATAAGAGTTCTGGAAATTTAATGTAACAATGATATGCGCCTCTAAACACTTTTTTAATCTCAATTTGATAACCTTCGTTTTCTAAATCTTGTGCAAGAATATCCGTCAGTTTAGTAAAATCCAGTTCTGTTAAATCTAAATTATCAAAATCTAAATCTTCCGAAAATCTTGTGCTGTCATGGATTATCCTTAATGCGGTTCCGCCTAAGAATATTATACGCTTTCCATAATTACTTTGATATATACTATTCAAAATCTGATACTGAATATATTCTCTTAAAATATTCTTTTTAAAGACTCGTAAATGCTCCGGATATTCATTAAAAATTGATTCACACTCAAGCATATATTGACTTCCTTAGCAGGTTATACCGTTTTGTAAGTTTTTTATTTCCAAATATTTCAAGATACTCGTTTAGTTTTTCTTCATTTATTATTTCTGCAAACGTATCTATGTTTATACGCAAGGCGGCTATCGCTTCCTCAGTATTTAAATATTTATTTAAATATAGGTAATCTAAAATTGCTTTCTCCGGAGAAGCGATTAGTACATTAATATCTTTCACTTTTTTATGTGTATAACCGAAAAACAGTTTTTGATTAATACTTTGATACCTGAATGAAGCGATGTCCGTATTCAATAATTTTGTTTTTCTTGTGCTGCAACTGGTTATCTGATACACCGCTTCCGGGATTAAACTATAATAACTGAGAGATGTTTCTAAACTGACATACGAATGTTTATAAATAGAATTCGCAATGCGCATCAGTATATGTTCATCAACTTCTAAATCACCAAAAATGTAATATCGGTTAATTATTTTTTTTAAATACTTTTTTTTTTGCCATTCCACTAAACGGCGTTGATCAAAATCAGGAAAAACATTAAAAATATCCTGTAAGCTCAAGACAGTATTATTAGCAAATACCCTTTTGAATTGGATATAGTTCATTATGTTTCCTTTATTTGTTAATTATAACATAAAAAAGAAATATAGCTCAAAAATTTGCGTCGGCCACCGCAGTCCATGCTTTCTCATCAAATTGTTTCGCCAAAATCTGTACTTCCTGCCGAACCTCAAACAACTCTTGCCGGGTAGCTCCCCAGCCAGCACACTGCACTGTTACAGGAAACGATTTATTAATTTTCCACTTCATAACAATCAAAAAACACTATTTGTTTCAAAGCATTTTCTGAATGTAATGATACTTGATCAAACCTGGTGTGAATTTTCAGCCGTTGTATTGTTTTCTGTTTTTTATAAAATCATTAATTTCACTAATTACGTAATTTATGCTTTGTGTATGCAGCACATCATATCCATCTTCGATATATGTAAAAACAGCATATTTTTTGAAAAGATTATAAGTATCAGCACCGGTTGTTTGATACGTTTTTATATATCCTTCCAAACAAAAAATAATAAAAATTTGTTTTTTATTCAAGTCATTCATATTCAAACGAAATCACAAAACGCAAATTTTCCTTTTTTTTTTTCATCTTCCAATAAGTCAAATAATTTATTCGGACTTAAATGCCATAATTTAGTTGTTTCATCTATTAAATAACCGTGCAGTTCTGATTGATATAAATAACATAGAGATTCGAAAAAATCAATTTTTTTATTTTCAATTATCAGTGAAATAATACCGGTTATTTTGTGCGGTATTAAGGCAGAGTAGTCTTTTATTTTAATTTCCATATTTCAGTATATATTTACTTTTGCATGAACCGTGTTAAATTATACACTGTATTTCCTTTTCATTATATAGGCATGGTAAACCAGGGCTGACGCAAAGTGCGCATTCGCCTTGCGGATGCCCAGGGGTTTTTTTTAAATAGACATAATACACCTCCAACACTATACCGCACGAGTCTTTTTTACACTGGCCGGATAATATTTTTTTTGGCAATTTCTATTTCTTTCCCTTCTACCGTTATATATTCTCCAGACCAAACCCGTATAACAAAATTTACTTTTAAGGAAATAAGCAACTCAGCCAAGTCAGGTCTATCAAAACCTCTGTCTGCGACCACTGTTATTCTTTTTCTTGATGGCATTGGTATAGCCCCAATATTTTTTTTTATTAAATCCACCTCAATGCTGCTTTGACGTCTACCTTCCCCTAATTCACCCTGCTTATATCCATCATAAGCGATTGGAATAGTTCTTCCTTTCTTTGTTACTAGAGATATACTTAGAAGCAGAAAATTTTCTTGTAGAGTTGTCCAGTCCATTACGAGCCTGCGACTGCTGGTATCAACGTTTGAGACTTTAAAGCACCATAAAAAAAAAATGCAATACCGTTTTTTTGGAATTTGTGCCAAGTATCTCCAAATGGCTTTTGAGCCAACCATTTTTTTTGTAGCCTACTGGATAAGCCAAGATCCACAGCATTAATGGGCTTCAGAAGATAGTGATAAAACTTTCAGTAGACATACCTAATCATTTACTTAAATTTACACAATCGGCAGGACGCCGTAAGAGAGCACGCCGACAGGTCAAATACATGATGTATAAAAGTCGTCGGCAGCCAAGGATGGCGATAGCCGACGACCATGTCTGATGAGCGTGCGATCCAATTTTTTTTTATAGGCCGGTGAAGGGGGAATAAATACCTTAATTCAGATTTCTTGTTTTGTGGTGATGTAATTTTTTATAGCCAAGTGGAAGGGATTTCGCAATCGACAATTCAGAGCGGCTTAACGGAGAAAAAAACGGCAGGATGCCGCAATTTTTTTCTCCGTTCAGAGTGCAGACCGCCGCCACGAGGGCGGCGACAAACGTCCGCCTGAATTGCCATTGCGAAACCCCTTCCACGCTGCCTGTAGAAAAACGACCACCAGTAAACGTCTGCCTCAATTAGCGGATTTATAAGCCACTTACATAGCCTATTCAAAAATTAGTGAGAATTCATAAGACGCATTCGCCCTGTCCTCTATGATATAATTACCGCATGAAAAACCTTCCTCTCGGAATAAACACCTTTAAAATACTTCGGGAAAACGATTGTGTCTATATTGACAAAACGGAGTATATTCATCGACTTACCCGTATTCCCGGACGGTTCTTCCTTTCCCGTCCCCGGCGTTTCGGGAAAAGCCTGCTGGTCGATACAATCAAAGAGCTCTATGAAGGCAACGAACAATTATTCCGAGGGCTCTTTATTCATGACCAATGGGACTGGACAAAAAAATATCCTGTTATTAAAATAGATTTTGCTGACGGCGTTCTAAGCAGCCGCGGCGAGCTCGATGGAAAAATCCGCGAAATGCTCATCGGCAACCTGAAACATTTTGGGCTCACCTCATCCAGGCAAAGCATCAGCGGAATTTTCGCAGATCTTATTTCAGAGTCTGCGGCAAAGTACGGACAGTCAGCTGTCGTTCTTATTGATGAGTACGATAAGCCTATTCTCGATAACATCGATAATCCCGCTGTTGCAGGTGAGCTGCGGGAGGGGCTGAAAAACCTATACTCGGTTCTGAAAGGGCAGGATTCAAACCTGCAGTTCGTATTTATGACCGGTGTCTCCAAGTTTTCTAAAGTCAGTCTCTTCAGCGGTGTCAATCAACTAACCGATATCACTATCGGAACAAAGTACTCATCCATTTGCGGCTATACTGACAGTGATTTACGAAATTGCTTCCATGAGCACCTTAATGAAAAAGATTGGCCGGAAATCCGCAGGTGGTATAACGGCTACGGGTGGGCAGGAACTGAAACCGTATACAACCCCTACGACATCCTGCTCTTTATTGAAATGGGCAAGGTATTCCGCAATTATTGGTTCGAAACCGGCAGTCCCGGCTTCCTCATCAAATTGTTTCGCCAAAACCGGTACTTCCTGCCAAACCTCGAACAGCTCGATGTTTCCGAAGATATTCTCAGCTCCTTTGAGGTTGACAAAATAAATCCCATCACCCTGCTGTTTCAATCCGGATACCTGACTATAGAGACTATGATTACCGAACTGAACAGAGTCATGTACCGGATGAAAATTCCAAACGAAGAAGTGCGGACATCTCTTGCCGATCAGCTCCTCAGCCAATACACTGAACTGGGCGAGGAAAAGCTTGCAGTACAAAGACCGCTGTTCGACGCACTGACCCTCGGCTCACTGGAACAGATCGTCAGCGCGGTAAAACGTCTCTTCGCCGGTATACCCTGGCGTAATTTCACCAATAATGATCTTGTGGAAAGCGAAGGATACTACGCTTCGGTTATGTATGCGTTTTTTGTATCGTTCGGTGCCAGGGTCATTCCCGAGGATATCACCAATCACGGGCAGGCTGACATGACCATTATTCTCGGCGCCCATACCTACGTTATCGAGTGTAAGGTGATTGATGCGGGCACTGCTGATAATAACCCTGCATTAGATCAGATAGTTTCGCGCGGCTATGCAGAAAAATACCGCGGCATCGTTGGCACGACTGTACATGAAGCCGGCTTCATATTCAGCCGTGCAGCGCGTAATTTAATCAGAGCAGACTGGAATTAATTAATAAAGCGCCCGGGCGAATGCTTCTCAATAACCTGCTATTGCTGAAACGCGGGAATAGTTCACCCTCACATTAAACGATTTTTTAAAAAATAATTTACCAGCAAAAACGACCCGGTAACAATATAAACAGCCCCCTCTCCGCTGACAAGCTTTTTTATTTCCTTGCGGTTACTGATAATCCCCGCATCCGGTCTGTATGTGCTGCGGAATTTTTTCCAATCGGCCAGATTTGCAATATACGGAACACGCAGATTAATGAATGTTAATTTCCAATCCCTCGGAAGTATTCCCAGCATTCCCCGAATGTCTTTATCCGGCAGCGCGAAAAAAAGCATGTGTTTTTGTAAATTAGTAAATCGCGGATCATTTCTGACTGCCTGGATCAGCGCAAAAAACGCAAATGGATTATGCGCCCCGTCAAGCAGTATATTTCCGCGAAGGTGATATCTGCCGGGTATTTCCGGAAGGTTTTTCAGATGTTCCGGGTTTATTTCAATGTCGAGAAATTCGAGAGTCTTCGCTGCAAGTGCAGCATTTTGCTGTAAAAATGCGGGCATATCAGGATTAAATACATTGGGGGGCATCTCACCGGATTGAAAAAAATATGAGGAATTTATGCGGGCAGTTTTTTTCAGTATTTTGACCGGTAAGGTGCGGGTATTGCTGGTAATCACCGGTGTATTTGGTTTTATTATTCCTGCTTTTTCGCCCGCTATTTCTCTGAGTGTATGTCCGAGCTTGTCCATGTGGTCATAGTCTATAGGGGTTATCACGCTTATTTCGGGTTGTATGGTATTGGTTGAATCAAGCCTTCCGCCAAGCCCGGTTTCAATCACCGCATAATCAACTTTTTTTTCTTTGAACCAGCAAAAGGCCATAACGGTAAAAAACTCAAATACCGTAGGTTTTAGTTTTTCACGTAAAGCAATTTTCTCGATTTTTGAAAACAATGTTTCCATGTAGCGCCATGAAATGATCCGGCCGTTTATCCGCATACGGTCACGCTCATCCCTTATCTGCGGAGACGTATACAGTCCCGTTTTATAACCTGATTGCTGAAGAAGATAAGCAATGTAATGCGCGGTGCTGCCTTTACCTTTTGTACCGGCGATATGGATGCTGCGGAATTGCCGCTCAGGATTTTTAAGACATGTAAGCATTGCCCGCATAGTATCAAGATTATAATGCGTCGCTGTATACGGCGCACTTCTTCTGCGGGCGTAATCAGTATACGAAAATATCCGGCTGAGAAAAGTGTTTATTTTTTTATTGTTCATGTATCGTAAAAGTAATTTTATTGAGTCATTGAAAAAAGTATGACATTAACTCCGAAACGAAGAGCCTCAGTTCTTTTGTTTTCGGGATCTTTATGCACCTGGTACGGCGCCCATCCGTCGCCTATGTCGGTATTGAATGTGTAGAGAATGATAATCCGGTTTCCGTAATACAGCGCGTATGTTGCCGGAGGCCCGCCGTCATGTTCATGTATTTTCGGTGTGCCGTTTGGAAATTTGAAGTAAATTGAAAATAATTCATGAGTGTTCGGCAGCGTAACGAATTCTTTTTCAGGAAACATTTCACGTACTGTTTTTCGTACAAATGGATCAAGACCGTAATCGTCATTGATGAATAAGAATCCTCCCGCGAGAAGGTATTCACGGAGGGCGGCAATTTCACGGCTGGTGCATACCAGGCCGCCATGCCCGGTGAGGTAAATAAAAGGGTATGTCCTCAGAAGTGCGCTTCCCGGTTCTACTGTTTCCGGGCGTTTTTTAGTATGGATCTGTGTATTGTTTTCAAGAAAAATCATCAGTTCCTGAGCCCCGGTAATGCCCTCATACCAGTCACCTCCGCCGGAATACTTCAGTACTGCGAAAATAAAATCCGGTTTTGCCAGAGTTTCTTCGGTTGTATCGCGCGGTGTATTACCAGCGAGCGGAGGTGTAAACACTGAGGTAAGCAGTAGAACAAAAAGTATTGTAAACCGTGATGAGAACAGTGCATGCAGGGAATGCCGGAAAAAACCGTAAAGACAGAAAATTAAAATAAGAAGGATAAAAAAAAATTTTGTGTAAAAAAAACGGCGGATAAGGTGTTTTTCATGTACTTTTGCTTCGGCTTTTGAAAACTCAGGTCTGCCGCTGTTCGTGTGATGCCTGGATATTATAAACTGTTTTTCCAGCACCGGTACGCGGAGTGAGAAGACCTCCGGCATACCGGAAATGTTGGTAATATGCAAACCGTAATCCATCTGCATGGATAAAAAAGTCTGTGGTGAAAAATTCCCGGGATATTTTTCAATAAGCTGAGAGGGAAAATAATTTGCCGGACGTGCAGCGGCCGATGCCCGGTTTTTGTATTTTTCCGCCGTTTCGGTAAACAGCAGGTATAAAAATAGCTCCAGATTATTTTGTGTGCCGGATGTGAGGACTGAATTATTATTGAACATTTTCAACGATGCGGCATACACAGTAATATGTCCTTGTTGATTTTCAATAATGTGAAAACCACTCTGAGTAATGATCATTTCCCAGAATTTTTCATTTTCGGCTGGTGTATCAAAAATTTCCATGAAAGAATATTTTCTGATCAAATTCCGCATTGTATCGCTGTCTGATTTTCGGATTAAGCCCTGGTTAACAGAATTGTACTGGTCGGATTTTTCTGTATGGAAAATGATCGCCGGATTTTTCAGTTTGAGGACTTTTTCTGCAATTCGCGCCGGCGGGTTATACAGAATATGAATCGCCGATCCATCCTGTATTCGGTCTGTGTCAAAAAAAGATACCGCATCAGCAGTACTGTAGAGCGTGGTATTAAAAAACGAACGGTAACGGGAGTCAAAGATTTGGTATTTTTCGAGTACATGTCTTATGAGTTTTATATCATAATCGGGAGTGAATGCTGCGATTGCAGCAGAAACTCGGCCAGTTTCGCAGAAGAATACATAGCAGTCAAGGCCGTGCAGTGCGTTTCCAGCCGCGCTCTTTGTATAACCGGGTAAAACGCACTCAAGAACGAGGATTGAATTTTCTTCCGGGACATAATTAAGATTGGTGCGGAAAACGGTTTGCCCTCCGGTAAGAGAAAAAGTGATTTGGTTGGTAAATTGCACCCGCGCGGTCCGTTTCGGTGTAATTATTGTGGAGCGAATTTCTGCGGAGTAGCGTTGCTGCTGATCGGGCCATGGCCGGGTAACGCGGAATTCAATCGGAATTTCATTTTTGATACCCGGGATGAGGCCTGTAGTTGTTTTTACGGAAGGAAAAAAAATACACGCGGGAGGGTATGATTTATTTACTGCAACATACTGCGCATTGGTGCGTAAAATAGAGAATTCCCGGTCGGCGGGGTAAAAATCAGAAATAATACATACATTTTCCTCCGGCCGGATATAATTATTGATATAATCCGAAAGGGGTTTCGCATGTGCGGCGTCTTCAAGAAATGTCAGGTTCTGCGCTTCAGATATTTTTTTTATTTCGATACCAAACCGGTATAATTGAACCCGCGGATGCTCTGTGAGTATGTGCGCAATATTTTTCCGGACTGTTCCGGAGTGCGGGAGCATACTCCACGAATTATCAATAAAAACATGCAGCGGAGGATAAAAAAGCTCTGTTGTTTTTTCAACATATTTTGGATTCCACAGCAGGAGTAACAGTAGTACAATAATACTGCTTCCGGATGCGATGAGTATTTTTCTCTTCATTTCAGGGTTATATCCGCGTGGAATTTATCCGAATATTTTTTTAATATCATCGAGAGTGAGCAGTTTCGCAATACCCGCATCTTCCTGTACAATATTTTCCGCAAGCTGCTTTTTTCGTTTCTGAAGTCGCAGCACATGTTCTTCGACAGAATCCACGGTAATAAACCGGCAGCTGAACACTTTTTTATTCTGGCCGTAGCGGTGTGTCCGGTCAACTGCCTGAGTCTCCGCTGCGGGATTCCACCATGGATCGTAGATAAATACATAGTTTGCTGCGCTGAGATTCAGTCCGACGCCCCCTGCTTTCAGGCTGATAAGAAAAACACCGCATGAAGGATCATTCTGGAATTGATTCACCGCAGCTTCGCGGTCAGTCGTGCTGCCGTCAAGATATGCATACGGTATATTTTCCTGATCTAAATCCGCGCGGAGAAGCGCAAGCAGCGAAGTGAACTGGCTGAAAATCAGAGCCTTATTTCCTTCGCTGACAATTTCATTTATTTTATCAAAAAGAATAGAAAATTTTGCCGGGCGACCCCCCTTCCAGGCGGGATCAATGAGCGCGGGGTGGCAGCAGACCTGGCGGAGGCGGAGCATTCCTTCGAAAATATGAATTTTGCTTTTTTCAATACCCTCTTCATCAATACGGCGGAAAACAGATCTCCGGAATTTTTGCTTAACTTCGTCATACATGGCCTGTTCGTCTTCGGACATTTCCACAAAAATATCAATTTCTTCTTTTTCCGGAAGCTCTTTAAGTACAGATGTCTTTTTTCTGCGGAGAATGAACGGGGCGCTCAGTTCTTTAAGACGCTCTCCCGCTGTGTTTGATCCGTTTTTTTCTATCGGAATTTGAAACGTGTTTAAAAAATAGTTTTTATGTCCAAGAAGTCCGGGATTACAGAAATTCATCTGACTCCAGAGATCCATTATGCTGTTTTCAACCGGTGTGCCGCTCATAGTGAGACGATGTCGCGCGCTAAATCCATGCAAGGTATGCGCGGTGACCGAATCGGGGTTTTTAATATTCTGCGCTTCATCGAGAATAATATATTCCCATTGAATTTCCCTGAGCGTATCTGCATCATTTACGGCCGTACGGTATGTGGTTAAAACCAGGCATCGGGCGGATCCGTCATAAGGAGCGGTTATTTCAGGCAGCAGTACTTTCCTGTTAATTCCCGTAAATACAATGAATTGAATTGAAGGTGTATGCTTTTCCGCTTCCCGGAGCCAGTTGAAAATGAGGGAAGCGGGAACAACTATAAGTGTTTTTCCATGCACGGGATTATCTTCGCTGCGGTACAGGTGTTCAAGTAATGCAAGGACTTGTATTGTTTTACCGAGGCCCATATCATCGGCCAGAATACCGCCGAATCCATGCGCATGAAGAGAAAGCAGCCAGTGAAAACCTGCGGTCTGGTACGGCCTGAGCAGTTTTCTGCAGGAGAGCGGAGGGTCGGGTAATGCGGACTGATCCCGGGAAAATATCCTGCGAATGTGTTCCGCGCTCTGTGCATCAACCCGTACACCCGGAAATGTGCTCAGCGCATGAATACGATTAATAAAAACTTTTTCAACCGCAATATTCTTTTCGATAATACTGCCCAATAAAAAAATTTCTCTGAAATCGCGACAAATGAATTCCGGAATAATTCCTTTTTGCCCGTCCTTGAGTTCTATTGCATCAAGATTTTTTTTAAGCGCGGCGTGTACTTTTGTGAGCGGGTTCCGTTTCCCGAGATGAATTACACAGCCTTCAAGTAAAAAATACTCCCTCTTTTCATCTTTTTTGAATGTGATGGATAATTCATATGTTCCCGGGCAGTAATTGAATTGTTTTAAACCATCAAGGCCTATTATTTGCCATGGATTACAAAACCCGGGAAGCACATCAAGAATTATTTTTCGTATATTGCGGCCGCGGATATACACAAGTGTGGAAAACAAATTTCCGCCGGCATGGTAAGAAGAAAATATTTCCATAAATTGATTCATGAATTTTTGTTCACTTTCCTTTTGACGGGTGACGGTCAGCGGCAGCATTCCCGGTCGCGGAATAACTAGCTCTGAAATACTTTCAGCGGGATGTACCGGACGGGATTCGGGATAGTAACTGAACATTAACTCCAAACGGAGCGCGTTGCCGTCTTCTGCAATAACAATCTGAGGACGCAGGGTGTTTTCTTTTTCTTTATCGGGTTTGATCGACTCCGGTAGCCGCAAAGTTACCGGGGAACCGTTTAGTGCGCCGATAAGGTCTGCCATTGCATCAAGCGGTACCGCATCGTGCGCCAAAGCGGAGGCGGCATCAGTAAAATGATAATCGCTGGTGAGCATGTACATGGCATGACCTGCTAATAGAAAAATCCGTCTGTTTCCTGAAAGAATCCGGATGTTTGATTTTAAAGAAAGCGCATATTCTTTTTGGTTGTGTATTACTTTAGGGTGAAGCATCAGCATGTTTTCCACGACGGTGCCTTCTATGGTAAGGCTATACGGATCAGGAAAAAAGGAGACCAGTTTTTTATCCTTCAACCACAATTGAGCCGTCCCGCAAAGCATTGAAAATATTTCAGATACGTTCTCATCAGGAAGAGGATATCCATCATCTTCAATGAATTGAGCGGAGTAGGGTTTGATGAATTTGCCCGTTACTTTCGGGGAGCTGTCATCATCGAAAATGCCGGGCTGTATAAGCTCGGCAGCACGGGCGTCAGAATGAGCGGTGTAAGATAAATATCCTTTTCTAAGCTGGGTGAGGTCCCTCCGTTGAATCGCAATGGTTCCGTCATTGCGTACATATTTCCGGAAAGGAATGATATACATTTGGTCCGGCGAATATGGACGCGGCTTCAGATTGAGAAGATAGACTATTTCTGACCCCATAGCGAAGGCCGGGTTATGTGCCGGTTCGGTTCGAATTTGTCGACGTTTCCCGTAATGAAAAAAATACGGCGGTGAGTGCTAATCCCGCTGAAACGGCGGCGTACGCTGCATACACCGGCAAAGGAAGGATTCCAAGACCGTGAATGGTAAGACTGAGAAGCAGCGCAAGGGGAAATGAGTGGACGCAGCATACCGAAATAAACAGTGCGGACAAACCGAACAGTACGGGTTTTAATGCAATCAGTGCGGTCAGTTCCTCTGCATATTCCGGTATCAGAAGCTGTGAACAGATTAGACCTGAAATTCCTATCAGAACAGGAATTGCGCTTGCATTAACGGAAAGGAAGGTAATCAGAATTAGTGATACAATAATCGGTAGTGGTGACTTAAAATAATAAGAAAAAACAAATCCTCCGCATAAGAGAACCTGCATCAACGCAGTGAGGGTTTTTTGTCTTGAAGTTAAAAGAATACTTTCCGGAGTACGAAATAACTTGATTCGCGAAAAAAACCAACACAGCACATTATAGTCTGACAGCAGCATTGATAGACGCAGCGGGGACTGGCCGAACAGGCCCCGTGCGGCGAGTGTAAAAAAATTATGCGCTGAAATATTTGCCGGTGTAGATCCTGCCCGTATTTCAGCAAAGGTATAAATAATTCCTGCACTGAAGAAAAGAAATAACAGTCCGGCTAAAATAGTATATCCGTGGATGTTGATTTTTTCTGTAACATCAACACTTATTATTTCCGCGTGTTCAAGGGTCTCGCTGCTGTGCCTGATGAAATTAACGATTACGAAAATCCGTCCTTTTTTTTTGGCAGTGATTTCCGCTTCTGCATGTCCGTTTTTATCTGTTCTTAAGGTGGATTGATATTTACTGGTTGCAGTGAAGAATCCATTCGTGCCGTATATACTGAAAGTGATTATTTTCCCGCTTATGGGAAACCGGCCTCTCTTAATATCTGTGCCGACGGTGAAAGTTCTTCCTGCGGGTATTGAATCATGACTTTGAAATACTTCATACGCGGTGTTTGTATTACGGATTTCTTCCAGTAAAAGCGGCAATGAAAACCCGCTTGAAATAATACAGATGTATAGGTAAATTAGATGTAATAATTTTATTTTTTTAGTATGCATTGCTGAAATATTACCTTTCAGAGATCATGGCCATTTTTCAAGTTCAAAGAGCATTCCGGGTTCACGCTGTTTTTTATCCGGAAAAGCAAAACGCCATTCCGCTGATAAATTTTTATTTAATGTGCGTGTGCTGTTCTTGAATTTTTTAATAAAAAAATGCTTGTCCTCTTCGAGGTTAATTATCGTATCGCTGATTGCCATGGTTTTGCTGTCCAGCGGAATTGACGGATAAATTGAAACTGAACCGTCTATCTGAAGAATCTCCCCGTTCTCATTATTTGAATCAAAAAAAAACAAAGCTTTTCCTTTGCCGGTGAGTACTTTTACTCCGGAGAACACAATCTCGAGAGTATAATGAGGTAATTCCTCCGGTCTTTCATACCCTGCGCGGCCGGATATCAGAGATACAGAATAATTTTTTTTTCCTGAAACATGATTTTGGCTGAGATGCATAAACGTTTTAGGGCCGATGTAGACACGGACAGAATTTTCAAGCACAAAATAGCCGGATGAGTTTTCAGCGGTTTTAATAAAAAAGGGAAGTATATATCTCTGCGCAGATTGCGCAGTATGCCATGCGCGGTTTGTGTCGCTGCCTTCACGGACACTTGCATAGCCGTACAGATGCGCCAGCGGAAGGCTGGCTGATCCGTGCGCACGGCAAATGGACAGGAAAACACAAGCTATTAGCAGGTTTGAGAGTTTGTGCGGGGTCATATAATTTTAAACCGAAAGTAGATAACGATTTGAAAAAAAGCGAACACCTTCGGATTTTATAATTTTTTCAAAAAATTTATAATCTGATCTTTTTCGAAAATTTGAATGCCGCGGGCCTGCGCAAGCTCGGCGGCGTCAGTTCTCACGGGTGAAAAGGTGAAACAATAACAGGAAAATGCATGGCGTTGTTTCATGAGTGTAAGTATGCTGCTGATGACAGTGTCGGTTATCAGAGTGTCTGCCCGCGAAAAATAGATAAGACTGTTTTTTGTATTGTTATCCGCAATAATTTTATTGCTCATTTTTACTGCAGTCGATATCAGTACATTATTTCCCTGCAGCGCAGCGTCGGTAAGCTGAAAATCCATACGTTCAAGTGTGCTGAAGACTGTTTTTTTAAATTCTTCTGCATTACCTACCAGGATTTCTTTAATTATTTCGACATCAACAGCCGCCTGATACTTCTGGAGCCGCTCTTGTACATCCATATATTCATTGTTAATTGCGCACACCTTTGTCCAGCATTTTACTGCATCAATTACATTTTTATTTTTTTCGTGAAGTAACCCCTGGTAGTAATCAAATGCAACTTCGTCGTCCATTGTTTTTGCGGGGAGTTTGTCATATATGCGGAATAATTCTTCTGCTTCACTGAATCTGTTTATATGAATATTGCATATGCCAAGTTTTAACTGTACGGAACTGAATAATGTTTTTGATTTTGCTCCTTTTTGAAGGCATTCAATTGCATGGTAGTAGTCGTTGTCCCGCATAAACAGAAGACCCTTGTAGTAATTTGCGCTCGGGTTTTCAGGCTGAATACTGAGCGTGTTATCTGCGGTTTTCGCGCAGCGGGAAAAATCTTCTAATAACCATGCTGAAGTCATCAGTTTCTCTGCGCTTTCCGCAATTCCTGGAAAACTATCGTTAATTTTTTGAAAGTATTTGACCGCACGCTCCAGCAGTTTTTTATTTTCCGGTTTGAAAAAAAGATTCCCGAGCTGAAGCTGCACATCTGTATTTTGAGGATCCGTAATCAGCAGATCGAGCAGTTCTTTTTCTGCAAGGTCGACATCACCGCGTTCGATGTAAATGTCAGCCAATCGCTGATGCAGGTAGGAATCATCAGTCAATTTGTCGTAATGTCCGAGCTGTATGACCTGGTTGTATTCTGCAATTGCCTGCGCATAGTTTTTAAGATAAAAGGAAGCCTCGGCCAGTAAGAAATGTGCCTTTATGTGGCGGGGGTTGCGCTTCAGTATTTTTTCGAGGCCTCTGGCTGCGCCGTCATAATTTTTGTTTTCTTTGATCATTTTTTCGAATTTACCGACATTTGCAAAAAGTTTGGAAAAATCGAAGAATGTATATACAAAAAACACGACAAGCGCGAGTGCAGTAACGGTGAGAATAAACAGCATTACTCTACATGATAATCTATTACGTATTATTTTTCAAGCATTGAAAATAATTTAAAATGAGATTAAGATTGGTTATGCAGTGGTGGTTAAATCTCTTTTTAAAATTTTTTTTTCTGCTTACCCCTTTTTTTGTTCTTTCTTCATTTATTTCGATTACTGCTGATTATCAGCCCCGGCAAAGAAAATTAACTGCGCTTAAAATGACCGCTGCGGTAATTCTTATTTGCGGGGTGCTATTTCTTTTCGGGTCGTATCTCTTTGATGCCTTCGGAATAACGATAGAGTCTTTTCAGGTTGGTACCGGTGTTCTGCTTATGCTTACCGCAATTTCTCTGGTACGTGGCGGAAGTTCGGCTGTTTCTGATACAACAGGTGAAATAGCGGTAGTTCCTCTCGCTATCCCGCTTGCGGTAGGTCCGGGTACAATTGGTGCGCTCATGGTGCTCTCAGTCGAGACCAATACTGCCGGTATGCGTCTGTTTGCAATCTCGGCAATAATCGCTTCTGCAGCTGCTACCGGCGGTTTTTGTTTTTTTTCCGATGTTATCCGGAAAATACTTGGTAAAAACGGTCTGGCGGTTCTATCAAAACTGACCGGTCTTATTATCTCGTCACTTGCCGCACGGCTCATTCTCTCCGGGATAAAAAATAGTCTGTGAGTTACAAAGATTGAAATTCACGCGGACGTTTGCGACTGCCATCCTGGCAGTCCGCTGCACTCGGCAAGCAGAAAAAAAATGCGACATCGTGTCGTTTTTTTCTGCTTGACGCCGCTTGAATTTCAATCTTTGTAACTCACCTATTTAATGATGGATGAAAGAATTGGTATTAACACGATTAGTCATTAGTATTGACAGTTTTGTTGCAGTAGTGTTTTTTTCAATAGCCAAGTGGGAATTTTTCGCAATCGGCAATTCAGAGCGGCGTTTAAGTAGTCTTATTTTAAATAGCCAAGTGGAAGAGTTTCAAAAACTCAAAATCCAATCGGCGTCAAGCGTGGAAAAACGGCAGGATGCCAAGGTTTTTCCACGCTTGCCGAGTGCAGCGGGCTGCCAGGATGGCAGCCGCAAACGTCAGATTGGGTTTTAGTTTTTGAAACTCTTTCACGGTGCTTTTACATAAGAATAAACCTCCGACTGAATTGCCTGTCGCGAAACTCTTCCACGGAGCTTTTAGAAAAGAATAAACCTCCGCCTGAATTACCGGTGAGCCCCTTTTGCTCATCAGAAAAAAAATCTCAGAATTCATATGGAAAATTCTCATGTTGCATCTTTTTCTGCAATACACTATAATTAGTCATCTGCATGTGGGATGTTTTCCAGTGCGGAGACAAATTACCAGTACGGAGGATTTTATGAAGACACAAAAATTATCGAAAGGTATTTCTGCAATAATTTGCATTGTCATTGCGGGAATGCTGATCGGGTGCGGAACCAGGAAAAAAAAATCAGACAATCTCACATTTATGGTGTGGGGCGATGTATATAACCGGCCGTTTTTCGAAAGTCTCGCGCGGCAATACAACAAAACAAATCCTAAGGTAAAAGTAGAAATTTTTGCGCCTCCCGCGCAGTATTTCGATAAACTCGTAACTATGGCAGCAGGTAATAATCTCTGTGATGTTACGCTAATGGCCGGTCCTCAGTATGATCTGCTTGCCTACAAGGAACAACTGCTTCCGCTTGATGACTATTTTAAAAGTCCTCAATTCGCCGATGTTCTTCCGCATATCATGCCGAATACCATAATCGACGGAAAACGGCGCGGGAAAGTGTATGGCATGCCGGTTTGGACATGGACCATTAACTTTTATTATAATAAAAGTCTTCTTGAGCGCTTCGGTGTCGGAGAGCTTACCGGAAAATGGAACTGGAATGATTTTTTAAACATATGCAGGAAAGTGACCCGGCGCGATAATATCAAGGAACGTTCGTTTGGTTCAGATCTGCTTACAGGTGGACATTATATTCAGCACGATATTATGCTTAAACAGAATGGTCTTAGTCTGTTCAGCTCTGATATGCAGCGGTGTGTTATTAATAGTCCGGCACACTTCAAAATATATCAATATCTTTTTGACCTGACACTTAAACATAAGGTATGCGTTACAAAAGGAGAGGCGGAATCTGTCACTTCTGAAGCCGGAAAAGGCGGTGCGTTCGGCAGCGGAATGGTCGCGTTTCGTTCCGGAGGACGTGAACAGGCAGATATTATGAACAAAGCAAGATTGCCGTTCACTTGGGATGTGGTGAAACTTCCTACTGATTCCAAAGATGCATTCGTTACAGTCAATGCATATGTCGGTATTTCTAAAAACACAAAAAAAAGCGAAGCTGCGCATGCATTTGTGAAATGGCTTGCGGGTGAACAGGGGCAGCGGCTCATCACACTCCGCAGAATGGATATTTCGGTGTATAAGCCGCTCACCTACAGTTCTCAGTTTGAAAACATGCTCGGTATGCGCCGGATGAATATTCTCTACCGGGATTGTATTGAAAATGCGGTTCCCGCAGATCCCCGTTTCCCGAATATACAGGAGTTTCAGGAAATCATTAAAAATAAATACGAACTGGTTAACGAAGGCGGATATGACCTCCGACGCGCGCTTAACGAAATTGCAGCCGCGTACGATAACCTGAAAGAATAAAGAAAGACACCCGGTCGTATCGGGGAAACGGTACTATGTAAAAAATAATTTTAATTAAATAGGAGAATAAAATGAAAACTATCCAAAAGGCAATAAATGTATTTCTTATAACCGCAGCAGTGCTGGGAATAACCGCCTGCGGTTCCAAGTCAAAAAAATCAAATAATCTTACGTTTATGACGTGGGGCGATGTGTATAACCGGCCGTATTTCGAAAGTCTTGCGCGGCAATACAACAAAACAAATCCAAAGGTGAAAGTAGAAATTTTTGCGCCGCCCGCGCAGTATTTCGATAAACTCGTAACTATGGCTGCGGGTAATAATCTCTGTGATGTCACTCTTATGGCGCATACGCAATTTGATCTTCTCGCCTACAAAAATCAGCTCATGCCTCTGGATGATTTAGTGAACGGACCTGAATTTAAAGATATCACTCCGCACATTATGCCAAATGCAATAACAGACGGCAGACGCAGGGGGGTATTATACGGAATGCCTATCTGGACATGGACAATCAACTGGTATTACAACAAAAGCCTTATGGAAAAATTCGGCGTGGGAGAATTATCCGGGAAATGGAACTGGAATGATTTCCTGAATGTATGCCGGAAAATTACCAGACGCGAAAATATTAAAGAACGTACATTTGGTACTGGCGGTATGACTGGCGGACATTCTATTCTTCATGACATTATTCTGAAACAAAATGGTCTCAGCCTTTTCAGTCCGGATATGCAGCGCTGTGTGATTAATAGTCCTGAGCATCTCAGGATATATCAGTTTCTGTTTGATATGACTCTTAAGCATAAAGTGACGGTAACTAAAGCCGAGAGTGAGTCAGTAACTTCCGAAGCAGGAAAAGGCGGAGCGTTCGGGAGCGGTATGGTTGGATTTCAGAGCGGAGGCCGGGAACAGGCGGATATTATGAACAAAGCGCGCCTACCGTTTACATGGGATGTAGTCAAATTGCCCACAGACAAAGAGGATGTATTTGTGACGGCGAATTGTTACGTCGGTATTTCAAAAAATTCAAAAAAAAAAGAAGCAGCGGTGACTTTTGTAAAATGGCTTGCGGGTGAACAGGGGCAGCGGCTTGTGACACTCCGCAGAATGGATATTGCCGTTTATAAACCGCTTACCTATAGTTCTCAGTTTGAAAATATGCTTGGTATGCGGCGGATGAATTTACTTTATCGTGACTGTATCGAAAAATCTGTTCCTGCGGATCCCCGTTTCCCGAATATACAGGAGTTTTATGAAATAATTAAAAATAAACATGAATTGGTTAATGAAGGCGGATACGAACTCCGCCGCGCGCTTAATGAGATTGCCGCAGCATACGACCAATTAAAAGAGTAATATTTTTTTACCGGAACTTGTGTGGTATGGTTAGACGGTCTCGTGAGGCTCCTGTACGGAACTCTGTATATTTACCGGGAGATAGCGGTCTATCTGCTTGCAGGGTTATTGATCGCTTCTCTCATTCATGTTTTTGTACCCGAAACGCTGGTAAGAAAGCAGCTCGGCGGCAGATCATGGAGTTCGGTATTTAAGGCCGCACTCTTCGGCATTCCGCTGCCGCTTTGTTCGTGCGGTGTCATTCCGGTCACCGCAGGTCTGCGTAAAGCCGGCGCATCCCGCGGGGCGGCGGTGTCGTTTCTTATCGCCACTCCTCAGATCGGCGCAGATAGTTTCCTTATTACCTACAGTCTTCTCGGCATTATGTTCGGTATATTCCGTGTGTTCGCTGCATTTATTACCGCATGTACTGCGGGTGTTATTTCTAACTTTTATGATAAGGAAAAAAGCATTATTCAATCAGAAGATGTCTCAGATAACAGCACTTTTTTATCCCGTCTTTCACGAATAGCGCCGTATCTCGAATATTCACTGCTTGGTTCTATTGCGAAAAACCTGGTAATAGGAATAATAGTTGCCGGAGCAATTCAGGCTTTCATTCCTGACGGGTTTTTTACCCGATATATAAAAAGTGATGTTGCGTCCATGCTGCTTATGCTTGCCGCAGGAATCCCCATGTATGTGTGCGCGTCTTCATCCACACCTATAGCAGCTTCATTAATTTTTAAAGGTATTTCTCCAGGGGCCGCACTTGTCTTTTTACTCACCGGCCCGGCGACAAACGCGGTTACAATTTCATCAATTATGAAATCTCTTGGGAAAAAAACAGTGATAATTTATTTAACGTCAATAATTGCGGTCAGTTTCACACTTGGTATGGTGCTTAACAGTATTGAGACAACCCGATTATCAGGAATTGCACCGCATCATACACATTCCGGCATGGTTCCTGCGTATAAGACTGCCGGTGCCGTACTTCTTTCCGGTATGCTACTGTGGTATTTTATCAAAACCAGTTTCCTCCCCGGTAAAAATAAATAATAATTCCGCAACTCCGGCAAATAAAGATGCTGCCTGTGAAGTCATTAAATTTCCGGTTAACTTCTTCTCTCGCGGTTCATTTCGTCTATGCAGCCGGATTTGCCCTGCGTATTGAAAATTTATCCGGTATGGTTTTTTCTGTCTCACTGCTGCCTGTTATTGTATCCGGATTGTTTTTCGGCGTAAAAGGCGGTATTGTTTCCTCACTTTGTATCAGTGTATATCATATTTGCGCGCTTTATTTGATCGGCGGTTACCCTTTTCCGGAAATTATGAATTTAACCGCAACAAAAATAGGAATGGTAAGCGCTCTGGTATCGGGGATACTCACCGGTCTTATAGTTGATTACAATAAAAAAATTCATACACAATATTCGGCGCAACTCGAATTAAGCCGGAAGCTTCAGGAAACTAAACGGCAGTTAATTCAGACAGAAAAACTTGCCGCTATTGGACAACTCGCAGCCGGTATAGCCCATGAGATTAATAATCCGCTGGGTTATATAACCAGCAATCTTCACGTTATGACAAAATATATTAATAATCTTGAAGATGTATTCCGGCATTGCGCATCTGTTGCCGGGGAAAACAGTTCCCGCATTGTACATATTATTTCAGATTCGCGCGAGCTGCTTTCTGAAAATCTTGAAGGCGCATCGCGCATCAGAAAGATTGTTGCCGCATTGAAAGATTTTGCGCACCCCGCCGCCGAAATACGTGAGTCTGCAGATGCATCGGTTTTGGTCGAAAAATCTCTCACTCTTGTAACAAATAATTTAAAAAATATCTGCTCGGTGAAATGCAGTTTTGATCCAGTACCGTCTTTTCCATGCGATTCACAGAAAATAATTCAGGTTTTTGTTAATATTTTAATAAACGCCGGTCAATCGTTCTCAGAAGCAAAAGAGAAAAATACAATTGAAATCACAATCAGTGAGCGCGGCGGATTAATGAAAGTTACATTTAAAGATAACGGCTGCGGAATATCGGCGGAAAATCTAAAAAAAGTGTGCGAACCCTTTTTTACAACAAAACCGGTTGGTGAGGGGACCGGGCTTGGAATGTATGTTGTATATCAAATAGTTGAGCAGCATAGAGGGAAAATCAGCATTGACAGCGTTGAGGGACTAGGTACAACAGTATCTTTGGAATTTCCTTGTCTGTAAATCAGGATGAAACGCGGACTTTTGAGTCAAGCGTATTTGACGCAATGTTTTTATTTTTAATAAAATAGAGCTCCTGGGTATCTCCGAGATGAAAAACAGAGGCAATCCTTGTGTATATCCGTTCTGAAATCAGTATTGAAAGCCGGGGAAAATATGACCTGAATCGGGAATAATGTATTCCGGTTGCACGGCGGTGGGAAAGTGTATATCCATACATACCGAATAAAATACTGATGCTCCGCAGGGAGAATATATAGTGGTGATCAGGAGGACTTGATTCAAAAAGTTTTTCGGGACGGGTAAGGCCGGTTAATCCCCTGAGATTCGGTACCGAGACTGCAAATATATCTCCTCCTGTCTGCATCGTTGAAATAATTTGTAACAGGCTATGAAGATCGGAAATGTGTTCAAGGACATACCACAGAGTAATTACGTGAAATTTTTCAGAAATTAGTGTCTGTATTTCCGTGTTTGCTTTATCGAGAATATTCCCTGTTACAATACGGTGCCGTTTCCGGGCTATTTCTGCGGCATATGCCGATATTTCCATACCCGATGTTGCATAACCCCGTTCGTGTGCTTCATCCAGAAAATAACCAAGAGCGCAGCCGATATCGAGAACAGAACTGTCCAGCGTTTTAATTAAGAAACCTGCAATAATATCCAGCCGTTTTTTAGCAAGTAAAATTATTGCTTCCCGGTCTTCTTCATACGTGCGGCCATAGGATGCCCGGTATTCTTCAAGAAAGTATTCTGCGGTGTAAATAGAGGAGCCGGCCGTTGACTCTGCGGCTTCCTGCCGCTGGGTGCGCACGCCTATTTGCGCCTCCTGCGCAGCGTGCTTGTTTGCGGCTTCCTGCCGCTGGGTGATTCCGCAAAAAGGGCATTTCAGGAAAAAGGCGTGAGTTGTGCGGAATACTTCACGCATGTGTGTGTTTCCGCAGACCGGACAGGAATAATAATTATTACTCATAGTGTGTAATAAACATGACGTGTGTATTATGAGCCTATTTTTCTGTGGTTCCCGGGAGCTCTTCAGTAGTATTGGTAGTCTCAGTTGGTGTTTTTTTATTAATGCCGTATACAAATTTACCGCTTTCATTATTTACAAAAAAGGAAAGATTAAAGACAGATCCCCATTTTTGCAGCCGGTGTCTTTCCTCTTCCTTGCCGGTTTCTGCGGCGCTTGAAAGAATGGTTTTCTGCGCTACATATTTTGATTTAAAGTAAGGACTGAATACCAAATCTACGGACAAATTGTAAAGATAACTTGATTTTTCCCGTTTTTCTCTGAGCTCTGTAATTCTGCCGTTTATGGTACTTTCAAATTCTCCCGAATACACTTTTGCATTAGTCAGTTCATACCGCATTAACTCTCCTTGTTCAAGACGCTTGCCCCGGAAATCCAAAAGCAGGCTGCCTGATACATAGGAAAAAGTATCAAGCAGACTTTTGGTTGATTGAAAGAGCGGAGACCCCCAAATGCCTTTTTGTAACTCCAGGCCTTTCGCGATCAGTGCATTACGGTTTGTGAATTGAATTTGGACTGTTTCAAGTCCGGCTGGTGTTGCGGTAACTATTCCCCCGGCTTGCACAGAACCGCTGATGTCATATAATTTAACGGTAAAAAAATTAAGCGTGTCAATATTAAATGCGGGGCAGGAGTAATTAAAGATAATACTTTTTCCTTGAAAGACGTAGTTGCCATTGCAGTGAACCTGATTACTTTTCCAGATGAAAGAAGTGTCGTTAAATTTGATCCGGTCCGGAAAAATAGTAAGTCCGCCTTCTGCATTCTCAAGTAAAAATGCGCCATACGTTATTTCGTTGACGTTATAACGGCAATTGATTTTTGAAAAAGGAGTTCTTGTCTGGTTTTTTTTTATTGACGCCGCATTTTTCAGAAAAGTGTCCATATTAATTTTGCTGCCTGTAACGGTAACGAGCGCGTTTCCGGCCGCAGTGTTTCCCTCGGCGGTAACTGAAAAAGTTTCCTTTTCTTTTTCAGTATATTTATGAACAGTAAAAGGTTTTATTACTATGGCATCATTCTTCGCTGCGGCATGAATGTAAGGCATGGAAAGAACAGCATTATAAGAAACTGTATATGTACTGTCCTTCAGAGTCAGTGTCAGGTTTTTTTTCGACGGAGTAATTTTGCCTTTCACTTCTCCGGATCCAACGGAAAATGAACTTGTATGAATATTTGAAAAATCCATTTTTAAAATATTGAGTTCCTGTTCGGCACTTGATTTTCCGGTGATTATACGTAGCGATGTTGAAAAGGCAGGATGTGTATTCATGATATTTTTTTTTCCGGGCTCGGAATTAGAGCTGTGTATTGTGCCGGAAAAAACAAAATCGGAACCCGCTGATATTTTTCCTTTTATTACGGCACTGGGTAGCGGGAAAGGTAATTTTGAGGTAATTTCTTTTCCGAAAGAAATGGTGCCGTCAGTTATTGACAGCTGTAGAATTTCACCCATTAATCTCCCGCAACCTTTTGCGTGTATGGAAAATGTGTTCCGTAATTTTTTTCCGGTTTTGATTATGTAATCAAATTCTTTTTCCAGTGTGGTTCCGGAAAGGTCTGCGGTGAATAAATCATGTTGCATTCGTATTGTGAAAAAATCATCAGGCTTAATACGCCCGTCCAGCCCGGCAGTTTCACTTCCGTATTTAACGTAAAAATCAGTTATTGAAACTACAATATTATTAATGAAAATATCAAGAAATTTCTTTTTTATTGTTTTCATTTTTTTTATTGATGCGGCTTTTCCCTTGTCAGACGGTGTCGGAGTTTTTTTTTTTTGTGCCTGGGCGGTAATATTACGTAGCACAGAAAGATATTTTACAGCGGTTTCCCCCTCGAGATGCGATCCTCTGATTATGATATGCGCAAACAGAGGGTTTTTGAAAGTAAAATATATTTTATATACTATCGCAATCGTTTCAGTATTCAGTAAATACCGGCCATTGGCGTAAATAACCACATCTTTGAATACTATTCCCCGCGAAGGGCTGACAAAATATTGTTTATAGGTAAATGTGAGACCGGATTTTTCTCTTAATGTGTCGTTTACTGCAGTATAAATCTTCTCCTCAGGAAGAATTTTTGCCGCATAATGAATGAAAAAAAAAAATACGGCTGCTGATGATAAAAACAGAATTAGTAAAATTTTTAATATCTTCACATTAGACTAAAATGAAAGTAATAGGTATTTTTGGGGCTGAAACCAATACAAAGCCTCAGGTTCCCGGATGTGCCATGATAAAAAATATACGATTAATTGATTTTTTTTGATTCGGCAAGTTTAAGATTCCTCGCCTGCATTTTAAGCGCGAAGTCGACTTCTTTTTTTATTTCAATGACATCGTTGCAGTGTATTTTATTGTCGACTATAGTGATCGATCTGTGCGCGAGAAGCTTTTTCAGCGCTGCATCGCTCTCAGGACCGCTCATCCCGACCATTTTAAGAAGATCCGCGCTTCCAAAAGAAAACTGATGCGCCTTTTTTTCTTCGAGCGGTACGTGTTGTTTCAGCATTTGCGTTAGCAAAGTATCGTATAGCCGTCCGACAGGATCGGAAAACATGAGGTTGGCGAGCTGTTTATATATAGTCCACACTCTGTCTGAAAGCAGTGTGATGAGTTTGGTCGCCATTTGGGCATTCTGTATGACTATTTTGTCAAAATTGGCGCGGTTTACGGCCATAACTTTTGTGGTGCCGAATGCTATTGCGGATGCTGCGCGGTTTTTGTCGTCAAGAAGCGCCATTTCGCCGAAAATGTCTCCGGGGTTAAGTACCGCAAGCAGTACTTCTGTTTTATTAATAATCTTTGTAATTTTTACTTTTCCTTCCTGTATGATAAATAATTCATGTCCTGGTTCGTATTCACTGAACATCATTTCGCCGTCTTCATATACACGGTTGAAGTCTGTTCTGGGTTTGAATTTTTCCAGTTTTACCGCCCGCATACTTGACAGTCTTGATTTGGCCTCATTGATAAAAGTACCGGAAGGATTGACTTTGATGTACTGTAAGTATATATAGGCGGCAATCTGATAGTTATTAGCCTTAAAATAATATTCTGAATTATGATAAAGATTATCCGGATTTTCTTCGTCATGGCTTCCTTTGGTAGTGCGTTTTGCAAGCTCAGTATCAAACGTACGGAGTTCTTTGGAGAAACTTCTGATTATTTTCATCGCGAGAGGTGTGTTTTTCTGAATAAGAAATCCGAATTGGGATTTCTTTACTGCAATGAGCGAGGCAGCTTCAGCAGCGATAGCGCTTTCAATTCTTGGGTGGCCGGTCATCGCTCCGATTACACCGAAAAAATCTCCGGGATTAAGTATCCGGCTTTTTGTATTCAGTAATGCGTTGACTGAAGAATCGACCTGTATCTTTCCTGTCCGTACGATAAAAAAATAATCGTGATCTTTTTTATTTTCGATAATAATATATGTACCGGGTTTGAAATTGGCGACTGAAAGCTGAGCCTGCGCCTGAGTCTGCGCCTGGGGTTGTTGAGCTTGAGCCATTTTTGATTACTTTTTTATGTTTATAAATATATTATACGGAAATTCCGGAAATATGTAAAGATTATTAGAAGATTTTCCGATAAAAGTGCGCATTGTATTTGCCTATTTCTGATACAGCGGAAATTGTCCGCATAATTGTACCACCTCTTGACGAATTTGTTTCTGAATGGCTGTGTTTTCGCTATTTTGGCATAAAAGATTGAGCCATTCAGCAATTTTTGTTATTTCCGGCGTACTCATTCCCCGGGTTGTAATGGTCGGCGAACCTAAGCGCACTCCGCTGGTGATGGAGGGTTTTTGCGGTTCCAAAGGTACAGAGTTTTTATTCAATGTAATATTGACGAGATCGCACGCTGTTTCAAATGCTTTTCCGGTTATGCCTCTGTTACGAAGATCTATAAGCATCAGATGATTCTCGGTTCCGCCGCTTATAAGATTGAAGTTGCGTTTTGTCAGTTCATCGGCTAAAGTTTGCGCATTTTTAAGAGTATTTTTGATGTAATCTTTGAATCTCGTATCCATGGCTTCTTTCAGTGCGATTGCTTTTGCAGCAATAATATGCATAAAAGGTCCGCCCTGTATCCCCGGGAAAATGGCCGAATCCAGCTTTTTTGCGTGTTCTTTTTTACACAGAACTATTCCGCCCCTCGGTCCCCGCAGAGTTTTATGCGTGGTAGTTGTAACATAATCTGCGTAAGGAAACGGCGAAGGATGCAGTCCGGCCGCGACAATACCTGCAATATGAGCCATATCTACCATAAGAAGAGCACCTGCGGCATCAGCGGCTTCTCTGAATTTTTTAAAATCGATTATTCTCGGATACGCGCTCGCGCCTGCGATAATGAGTTTTGGTTTTTTTTCTTCTGCGATGCGCAGCACTTGTTCGTAATCAATATACCCGGAATCGGGATTAACACCGTAAGAAACAATGTTATAGAGTATTCCGGAGAAATTTACTTTTGATCCATGAGTGAGGTGACCCCCCGCGCTCAAATCCATTCCCATTATTAAATCGCCGGGTTTCAGTTCTGCCATAAAGACAGCCATATTTGCCTGTGATCCGGAATGAGGCTGCACATTAGCATGTTCTGCGTTAAAAATTATTTTTGCGCGTTCAATAGCGAGCGATTCGGCAATATCTACTTTTTCACATCCTCCATAATATCTTTTATTCGGATATCCTTCAGCGTACTTATTAGTCATAATTGAGCCGCACGCCCACAGAACATTTTTCGAGGCAGCATTTTCTGAAGCTATGAGTTCTATTGTTGTTTCCTGTCGTATGCGTTCTTCTTCTATTGCGTTGTATATTTCCGGATCGATTGACTTTATTTCATCTCTGATCATAAAAACACCTTGGTAAATTGTTCTTTCATTACATACGATTATAATATTAAACCATATTAATGTAAATTCTAATGATTTTCCACTGATTTTTTGATATGAAGAAAGTGTCCTGCACCGGTTATTCAGGCGGCAGTTTGCCGGTGGTCTTTTTTCTACAGGCATCGTGGAAGGGGTTTCGCAATGGCAATTCAGGCGGACGTTTGCCGCCGCCCTCTTGGCGTCGGTCTGCACTCTGAACGGAGAAAAAAATTGCGGCATCCTGCCGTTTTTTTCTCCGTTAAGCCGCTCTGAATTGCCGATTGCGAAAACCTCCCACTTGGCTATAGAAAAAAACAGATACTATAAGTCATCATCTGAATGATCGGAGAAACTATTCCACTTGTCTTATAGAAAGTAATACTACTACTAAGCAGCCGCCGCTTTAAATTAACGGTTACGAATTCCTTTCACCCATTAAAAATCAGTGGGAATATATAAGGTTTGCCATTGTCTTCCAGGCAGCATGATATAATAAACTGTCTCTCGTTTTACTAATATTTTTTACGCGAAGGAGCCGGGATTACCAATGGAAAAAGAAACGAAAAAAAAAGTTGTGCTTGCATATTCAGGCGGTCTCGATACTTCAGTGCTCACTAAATGGCTTGAGCAGCAGGGATACACGGTCATATGCCTGGCAGTCAATGTCGGGCAGAGAGAAGACTTTTCTGCGCTCAAAAAAAAAGCATTATGTTCGGGCGCAAAAAAATGTATAGTGAGCGACCTGCGCAGCGAGTTCATCGAATCTTTTGTGTGGCCGGCTCTGCAGTTTCATGCCAGGTACGAGGGAAGATATCTGCTGGGCACCTCATTGGCACGTCCATTAATCGGTAAGGAACTCGTCCGGATCGCAAAAAAAGAAGGCGCACAGTATATTGCGCATGGTGCAACCGGGAAGGGCAACGATCAGGTTCGTTTTGAATTGACTGCGTATGCGCTTGATCCTGAAATCAAAATTATTGCCCCCTGGCGCATGAAAGAGTTTAATTCTGTTTTCAAAGGACGCGCCGATCTCATACAATACGCCAACGATCACAATATTCCCGTTAAGGCAACCGCACAGAAGCCATGGTCAAGTGATGAAAATGCCCTCCATATTTCTTTTGAAGCGGGAATGCTGGAAGATCCAAAGCAGCGCCCGAACGAAGAAATGTTTGAACTAACCGTATCGCCTGAAAAGGCTCCGAATGAGCCTCAGCAAATCAATATCGCTTTTGAGTGCGGTATTCCCGTTGCACTTAACGGAAAAAAAATGAAAGCTGTTGAGTTATTATCCGCATTGAACGAAATAGGAGGAACGCACGGAGTTGGCCGGACCGATATTGTCGAATCGCGTTATGTAGGAATGAAAAGCAGAGGTGTGTATGAAACACCCGGCGGTACAATCCTGTATGCCGCTCACCGCGATATCGAATGTCTTACCTGCGATCGTGATGTGATGCACCTGAAAGATACGCTTATGCCCCAGTTTGCGCGTCTGGTATATAACGGGTATTGGTTTTCCCACGAAATGGAGTGCCTCCTTGCATTGTTAAAAGAATCGCAGCGGAAGGTATCAGGCCTTGTGTCGATTGAGCTGTATAAAGGTAATGTTACGGTTATTGGCAGAAGTTCAAAAGAGTCCCTTTACGATGCCGCAGTTGCGAGTATGGAAGATGATGAAGGTGCGTACACACAGGCAGATGCAACAGGTTTTATCCGTTTGCACGCACTGCCTCTTAAGGTACAGGGAATAAGAAATAAGCAAATAAAGAAGTTTTTTCAACTTTGAGCGAAAAAAAAAAAAAGGTATTTATTGACGGTCAGGAAGGAACAACGGGACTTGAAATTGCGTCCCGTCTAAAAAACAGAACCGATATCGAGCTGCTTCAGATTGATCCTTTGCTTCGGAAGGACACGAAGGAAAGGACAAGGTTTATTAATAACTCTGATATTACCATTCTGTGTCTTCCTGATGCCGCAGCGGTATCAGCCATCGAGCTGGCTGATGTATCAAAAGTTAAAATCCTTGACGCAAGCACCGCACATCGCGTAAACTCTGAATGGGTATACGGTTTCCCTGAGTTGAAGCCCGGTTTCCGTGAACGTATTGCACAGGCGCGTCTTGTCGCCAATCCCGGTTGTTATGCCACTGGTTTTATTTCTCTTATTAAGCCTCTTCTTGACGAAGGGGTGCTTCCCCGTGATTTTCCTGCAGCAGCTCATGCGGTGAGCGGATATTCCGGGGGTGGAAAAAAATTAATAGAATCATATTCATCTTCTCCGTCGCTGTCTGCGGAAAATTGCTATCATTATGCTCCGTATCAGCTTGACCTCAGGCATAAACATCTTCCCGAGATGCGTATAATTTCCGGTTTGTCCGCAGATCCTGTATTCATGCCTGCAGTCGATCATTTTTACCGTGGAATGGCTGTTTTTATTCCCGTACACAAGTACTTTTTAAATCAATATAAAAAACGTACTGATGATGTTTTTGCTGCGATGAAAAACTATTACTCCGGAGAGAAATTTATTCAAGTGATGCAATGCGATACCATAGGTCTGCGTGATCAGAAATTTCTCGATATACGCGCGTGTAATAATACAAACCGTATTGATATTACAGTTGCCGGATCTGCAGACGGCGCCTGCGTATTATGCGCCCGGCTTGATAATCTCGGGAAAGGAGCTTCGGGCGCAGCGGTGCAGAATATGAATTTGATGTTAGGACTGGATGAATTCACCGGACTGAACGAAGCCGGCGAAATAATATAACATCAGGTTCTTTATGAATACAGCATTTTTCTGACTGCACGCGCAAGTTTTTTATTTATTTCATCGTCCATACGTTTTTTCTGTATCCCGTCATTAAAATCGATAAGGTCTTTGATTAAACCCATTTTTGCGTAACAGGCGTATTCGCCTTTTAAATATTTAGCTGATCTGAAAATATCAGCGGCGCGGAGAAATTCTTTTTTTGTGTAATAATGCTGCCCTGTCCGTATCAGGCCGTCCTGATAATTTGCAGCTCTGAATAATCTTTCTGCGAGCAGATAAGAGCCGCTGTTGTATAGTGCGTTTCCTTTATGAATTAATTTTATTCTATCGCTCGAGGAAACCGGCATGACAGCTACACTAACCAGCAGCAGAATTAAAAAAGCCAGTCCATCTTCGAATGGAGAAATTTTGTTTTTTGACGGATGAGATGGTTGAAAAGTTTAAAATTTTCAACTGAATCCGGATCAAATTTCATAATTTTTTTATAAAGTTCTTCAAACGGGGCTGAGTCATTCTGCTGGGTAAGTACATATCTCAGATATACATAATCCAGAATAAGGGATTTCCCTTCGGCATATGATTGACCTCTGGAATACATTGCATCGCATTCCCGCCGGTTGCCGCCAAGACTATCTGTTCGTCCGCCGTAAAAAGCGGTAAAAAGTGCATATACACTGCCGTTAAGAAAGCCGGGATCAAGTTCAGCAATTCTGTCTGCGCAGTGTTTAATAACTTCCAGTTCAAATAAAAGTGAAGGGTTTGCGGTATCATTAAACAACATCATCGCGCGTGAAAAAGTCATCCAGAACAGAATTTCTACATCATTTTTTTTCAGCTTCTGAAGTATTTTTGTCCGTGATTCTTTAGTCTTGATTTTTTCAGAAAAATTTTTATATTTGATATTGAGGCCTTTTTTTCCATATGAGTAGGATTTTTCATAAAAAGAAATCATCCGGAGTATGCTGTTGTCAGCATCAGCATCAAAATCACTGTAGGGAGAATTATCGAGATAACCGAAAGTATATGCTGCATATAGAAAACACAATTTGCCGGCTAGATAATGCGACTTCGGGTGATAATTAAACATGCCTTCCGTGATTTTAATAATTCCGGGAAGCGCTTCGCCGGCGAATGCAACGTCATCTTCATTAAAGAATGAAAGTTCTATCCCGTATACGGCAGGTTTCGCGCCTTGTATGACGGCTGAACGGAAGGTGCACCCCGAAAAAAAAAACGGCAACGTTAATATTAAAAATAAGTTGATGTGTAAATATTGTTTTGGCTGCATAGGTTTGTCCTTGTATTGAAATTACAATGCTTTGATTATTTTGAATATTTATTTTATACTTCGTCTGTATGAGTTATGAGATATCCTTTTTAATTATTATTCTTATCGGTATCATTTACGGATATTATTCAGATATGAAAAGCATTATGTCTGTCGGTTTAAAATTGGCGATTCCATTATACACTGCATTAAGAATCATGTGTTATCTTCTTCCGTCATTTGTAAGGTTTGAATTTGGTTTTTGGGGCTTGGCGTTTTTTTCAATTGGTGTGCTCTCGGTTGTGTATATCATTTTCCGGCACATATTCAATTTTTTTTTGTTTTTTTTACATGCAACCCGCTTTGGTTATGCAGCGGTATGTATCCGCATCGCCGCAGGTTTTTTCTGGACGCTCTTGCTCATAAATAGCCTGAATCTCACAATATATGTTTTTAGTTCTTCACCGGTCTTTCCCGATAATACCGAACTCCTGTTCAAAATCCTATTTCTATCCAGATCAATTTGTTCGGATTCTGCTGCAGGTTTGCTGTAGCAAACGGTTACAGCATACAGAGCCCGGTTCTCACTTCCTTCATTGTTTCAGCTGCAGTTATACGTGCTTTCTCTGTTCCTTTCAAAAGCAGAGATAATAGCTGTTCTTTATCGTTTAGCACGGTAAAATATTTTTCTCTGATTGGTGTAATAAAATCACAGAATAATTCCGTAATTCTTTTTTTACAGTGTCCGCATCCCCATTTTGCTCCGGTGCATTTATCGGTAATTTCGATGAGATGTTCCTGAAAAAAAGCGGAATAATATTTAAAAATAGTACATACATCGGGGTGTCCTGCGTCTTCAACATGCAATCTGGCCGGATCGGTTTTTGCCTTTTTAATTTTCGATTGTATCTCATCATTGGAATCACAAAGGTAAATAGCATTTCCTAAAGATTTACTCATTTTATCACAGCCGTCCAATCCCGGCAGAGTGGGTATGTCACCGACTTTTGCTTCCGGTTCAATCAGCGTGGTGCCGTAAATTTGGTTGAATTTTCTGACGATTTTCCTGGTCAGTTCTACGTGAGGCACCTGATCAATACCAACGGGGACGAGGTTTGCTTTAAAAACCGCAATATCTGCGGCCTGATTTACAGGGTATCCCAAAAATCCATATGACAGATCAGAAGCATATCCGGCTTTAATTTCACTTTTAATGGTAGGGTTTTGCTGAAGAGATGCGACAGACGTGATCATACCGAAATATAAAGTGAGTTCAGGAATTTCAGGTACTTTTGATTGAAGAAATATGGTTGAATGCTCAGGATCAATTCCGACTGCAAGATAACAGGCGAGAACTTTAATCACATTGTCTCTGAGTATTTCAGATTTATTAAAATGGGTGCTGAGTGCCTGTACATCTGCGATAATGATGTACGTATCGTATTTTTTTTGCAGTGAAAGGCGGTTTTTTAAACTTCCGATGTAATGTCCGATATGCAGATTACCAGTCGGACGGTCACCGGTTAAAATGCGCTGAGAGGCAGGTTTTTCGTTATCGGGAATTAAACTCATTAACGGGATCCTTGTAAGTAATATTTTACCGTTATTTTAACATTTGAAGCGATTTTTATATATTTTAATTAAAGAAAATTTAAAAGTATGAAAAATATTTTTACGCAAATGAATTTGCCTTTTTATTGAAAATAATTTATAATATCATGGTCAGATGATGGGAGATTTCATCGTCGGGGCTTTTTTTTGTTTATTTGTTATACGTTACTACTTTATCGAATATAAAATATGAAGTATCGATGGACGATATTGCAGGTATAGGATGGAAATGAAAAAGGCAGATATTAAAACACTTATTGTCGATGAAGAAAATTCGTGCTGGGAAATACACGGCATGTTCTACCGCGAGTTTCCCAGTGATCCTACTCTCATCCGGTATTATACAGTGATGGTCATAAACAAAGCACCGGAACACATGAAAGAAAAGTGCTTACTTGAACAGCAAATCAGTGAAATTATAAAAAATGCAATTTATCATGGCAATAAAAAAGACAAATCAAAAATTGTAAAAATCTGGTACTCTTTTGATAATAATTGCGCAAAGATAATTGTTGAAGATGAGGGTGAGGGGTTTACTGAACTCGAACGATGGAAAAAGTTTCATGAAGAACGCGATAAAGCCTTTGCTGAGAACGATCCGCTCAAAATGATGCAGTATGTTTCCTTCCGATCGAGTAGTTCAACCGAAGAGGATGGCGGTAATTCGCTTTTTGCCGCAGTTGAATACTGGAATCATGGAATGATTTATAATAAAACTAAAAACAAGGTCTGCGCAATTCGTTCATTCAACAGCTGATTTTGATTTATCCCGCAAGGTATCTATTCCGGAATTTTTTATTTATACTTTTTATTATACACGCATCAGCAGCGCAGCCATCGGTTAGTATTGCCGCAGACAGGCGTCTTTCTGTCAATGGATCCGTTACGCCGTATTATGTAAAAAACTTTTATTACCATAACGATTCTGTCCTGCTCTCCCTTTTGACTGGAGGGCTTCTTTTTCTTGATAATTCCGGATCATATTTGATTGCGGAAGGATTCCCCCGTTCTCCTGCAACAGGACAGTACCGGGATATCCAGGATATGTGTCATCTTCACGGAAAAATGGACAGTGAATTTTTTTTTGCCACCGCATCCGAAATATTTTTGTATAATAAGGTCAGTAAAGCAATTAAAAATCACAGTATTGAGGGGATACGAGGCGGAAGTCGTATTTCTTCCATTGCGGTGCATGAATACGGTGATAATAAAAAATCTTTTTTTCTCGGAACTACTTTCAATGGTATTTATTACAAAACTAATACAACGTATTCTGCGATAAACTTCGGTCTGCCCAGAGAAATTTACTCATGGAATGAGTATTTTTACTATGAAATAAAAAAAATATTTGTGGTGAATAATTTGGTATGCTGTATTGTTGATCGTCATCCCGGCTTTTATTTTTACAATGGTTCTGAATGGAAAACTCATTCCATTGATTTCTTTTTTGATGGTTTCTTCCGGAAAGGTTCAGAATGTTTTTTGTATAACACTAATGCCCTCTATGTTCTGGAAAATCCGGGCGCGGGTGTTCTCAGAATAAAAGAAATAAAAAAAAACCCACCGGCGCAGCCTCTCATAAACTTACAGGGTATTATACTGCACCATAATCCGCAACGCCCCCCATATCCGAAAAAAAAAGAGTTCCCCGGTGTGCTGCACACAAACATTATTTCTGTATTTGTTAATCTGGATTTTGTTACCTTCAGTCAAATGGATATTGTGGTCGACCTGCTTCGTCGGAAATTAATCAACGGCGTGGTTATTAATTTTAAAGATGATACCGGGAATCTTATTTACGGGTCCAGGTTGCCGGAGGCTGTAAAATACAAATCGGGCATGGTGCATCCAAAGTTACACACATTTTTAAAAAAAATTAAACCACATAGCCCATATGTGATCGCTCGTCTTGTAGTATTTAAAGATTACAGACTTCATATGTATAATAATGGTCAATATGCAATCTGGGACAAAGAAAAAAACACGCCGTGGCGGATAAATAAGATAGAGTATTGGGTTGATCCCTATAGCACTGAAACAGTAGCTTATAATGTCGCTGTTGCAAAAGAGCTTCAAGATAGAAAAGATGAATTTATGATCAAAGAGCTTCAGTTTGACTATATCAGGCTTCCTTCTGACCGATCCTTATACAGAGCCGATTTTAGATTTAAAAAACCGGATTGGCAGCGTATTGATATTCTTGAATTTTTTCTTTATACACTGAATTCAAAAATTTCAATTCCGTATAGCGTTGATATTTATGGATACAATGCAATATACCGGATGGGGAACGTTATCGGCCAGGATATTGAAACTATCAGTAAATATGCGCCGGTTATTTGCCCGATGTTTTATCCCTCTCATTTCGGACGGGTTTATTTAGCCAATAGAAATAATAAACCACAGGAATTTAATGTGTTTGAATTCGGGGTTTCACAGGCAAACCGAATAACGTTTTCAGGTACAATAATCCGGCCATATCTGCAGGCATTTTCTTATCGTGTGCCGCAATACGATCATATATACATTTTGAACCAAATAAATGGCGCTTTAGAAGGAGGTTCGTCCGGGATAAGTTTTTGGAATCCTTCCGGGAATTATACAAAACTCGATGAATTTTTCGCAGAAATCGTTAAAAAACTTGATTTTTCAAAATTATTCGAAAAAAATTAATTTTTTTTTCAGAATTTGCTTGACAAATAGTTAAATAAATGTTAATATTAGATGTCTTTTCGTGTGCGAAAGCATTCGAAAGGGTTCTTTGTTATATGATAGTAAGTAAAACTTATCAAACCTTAATTCCTTAACAAACAAAAAGTGCTGTTAATTCAGCACGCAAATAGCTGTTTTAGGTTGTACTAAAACAGCGAACCAAGACAAATTCTTCACATTATATGGTGTGCGGCATAGCATTTATTTGCTTTGTTGCGGCATCTATGAAGAAATTTCATAAAATTATAATGAAGAGTTTGATCCTGGCTCAGAGCAAACGTTGGCGGGATGTTTTAAGCATGCAAGTCGAGCGGAAAGGTCCTTCGGGATACTCGAGCGGCGGACTGGTGAGTAATACGTAGATTATCTACCTCATAGACTGGGATAGCCGTTGGAAACAACGATTAATACCGGATATTGTCCTTCGGGATGAAAGGTGCGTTGGCATCACTGTGAGATGAGTCTGCGCCCTATTAGCTTGTTGGCGGGGTAATAGCCCACCAAGGCAACGATAGGTAGCCGGCCTGAGAGGGTGTACGGCCACATTGGGACTGAGATACGGCCCAGACTCCTACGGGAGGCAGCAGCTAAGAATATTCCGCAATGGGCGAAAGCCTGACGGAGCAATCCCGCGTGAGTGATGAAGGCCCTCGGGTCGTAAAACTCTTTCGGCAGAGAAGAATAAAATCAGGAGGAAATGCCTGATTGATGACGGTATCTGCATAAGAAGCACCGACTAATTACGTGCCAGCAGTCGCGGTAATACGTAGGGTGCAAACGTTGCTCGGAATTACTGGGCGTAAAGGGTGCGCAGGCTGCCGTATAAGTTAGTGGTGAAATTCCGGGGCTCAACCTCGGACCTGCCATTAAAACTGTATGGCTAGAGTTACAATAGAGGCAGTAAGAATTCCTAGTGTAGGAGTGAAATCTGTAGATATTAGGAGGAATACCAATGGCGAAGGCAAGCTGCTGGGTAGTAACTGACGCTAATGCACGAAAGCCAGGGGAGCGAATGGGATTAGAGACCCCAGTAGTCCTGGCCGTAAACTATGTATACTAGTTTTTAGATCTTTCTTTGGATTTGGAAACGAAGCAAACGCGTTAAGTATACCGCCTGGGGAGTATGCACGCAAGTGTGAAACTCAAAGGAATTGACGGGGGCTCGCACAAGCGGTGGAGCATGTGGTTTAATTCGATGATAAGCGAAAAACCTTACCTGGGCTTGAACGTGTAGTGACAACCGATGAAAGTCGGTCTCCCTTCGGGGCACTATGCGAGGTGCTGCATGGCTGTCGTCAGCTCGTGTTGTGAAATGTTGGGTTAAGTCCCGCAACGAGCGCAACCCTTGTCCTATGTTGCTAAGTATCCTTCGGGATACAGGACTCTTAGGAGACTGCCGAGGTCAACTCGGAGGAAGGCGGGGATGACGTCAAGTCCTCATGGCCCTTATGTCCAGGGCTACACACGTGCTACAATGGAATGCACAAAGGGAAGCAAGATCGCGAGGTTAAGCAAATCCCAAAAAACATTTCTCAGTTCGGATTGTAGTCTGCAACTCGACTACATGAAGCTGGAATCGCTAGTAATCACAGATCAGCACGCTGTGGTGAATACGTTCTCGAGCCTTGTACACACCGCCCGTCACACCACCCGAGTCGAATTTACCTGAAGTCGCCGTACTAACCTGCAAAGGAAGAAGGCGCCGAGGGTAGACTTGATAAGGAGGGTGAAGTCGTAACAAGGCGACCGTAGCGGAAGCTGTGGTTGGATCACCTCCTTTAACGGAGAATAGGATGAAAGATGCTGTTTTCAGCGGAGTAATCCTGGAATTAAGTGTTTTAAGTTTTCTTGCTATCATTAACAATGTTCTTTGAAATATTAACACAGAAAAATTAATTCATGTTATTAATGAAAATTAATAATATAAATTAAGCAAAATTAATGTTAAATTAAATCTGTAGACCAGCTGATAATACAAAAGGTATAGTCAAGGAAGAAAGGGTAAGTGGAGGATGCCTTGGCACCGAATGGCGATGAAGGACGTGGTAAGCTGCGAAAAGCTGCGATAAGGTGCTTGCAACCGTTATAGTCGCAGATGTCCGAATGGGGAAACCCTGCCGGAGTCATATCCGGCAATTCCGCAAGGAATGCGAACCCAGGGAACTGAAACATCTAAGTACCTGGAGGAAAAGAAATCAATTGAGATTTCCTCAGTAGCGGCGAGCGAACGGGAAATTAGCCCAAACCCAACACGGTTGGGGGTTGTAGGACGCTGTCATAAGCGGAGTATTTATAGAGGAACGGTATTGGAAAAGCCGACCATAGAGGGTTAAAGTCCCGTAGTCGAAATAAATATGAGCTTTAAGCGTATCCTGAGTAGTGCCGGACACGTGAAATCTGGCATGAATCCGGGTGGACCACCATCCAAGGCTAAATACACGTCGGTGACCGATAGCGTAACAGTACCGCGAGGGAAAGGTGAAAAGAACCCCGGAAGGGGAGTGAAAAAGAATCTGAAACCATTTACCTACAAATAGTAGGAGCCGGGTAACCGGTGACTGCGTACCTTTTGCAGAATGGGCCTGTGAGTTAATGAACGTTGCGTTAGGTTAAGTACTTAAAGGTACGTAGCCGCAGTGAAAGCGAGGCTTAAACGGCCGTGAGTAGCGTTTATTACGACCCGAAACCAAGTGATCTATCCATGAGCAGGTTGAAGTTGGGGTAATACCCAATGGAGGACCGAACCAGTGTACGTTGAAAATTACTTGGATGACTTGTGGATAGGGGTGAAAGGCTAATCAAACTTGGAGATAGCTGGT
>Ga0180008_1000048_pt1:0-47500 | contig 121630 bp, 97 predicted proteins | sample MM_PW_MetaG_FD_121121 | JGI IMG/M metagenome (GOLD analysis project Ga0180008, IMG submission 121121) | Groundwater microbial communities from the Aspo Hard Rock Laboratory (HRL) deep subsurface site, Sweden - MM_PW_MetaG | ecosystem: Environmental > Aquatic > Deep subsurface >... | reverse complement strand
GCCGGGACGCGGCAAAAGTTTTATTTAAAACCAAGGACGAAACATGTTTTGAATCTGCTCTTATACCTAATACAAAGAGTCAATATACGGCATGTGTTTCTTCGCAGGTTGGTTGTCCGCTTTCCTGTGCTTTCTGCGCATCGGGGATGAATGGCTTTTCACGGAATCTTCATGCTGATGAAATTGTTGAACAATACGTGTTTTTATCAAAAATATGCGGTAATGCAGTTTCGAACATTGTGTTCATGGGCATGGGAGAGCCTATGTTTAATTATTCAAATATTATTGCGGCGGCCGGTGTGTTAACGTCAAAGGATAAATTCGGCCTGGCTCCGTCGCGCATCTCAATATCCACTGCAGGCATTCCTCAGGCTATTGAGGATTTTGCACAATCCGGATTAAAATATAATTTATTAGTGTCGCTTCATTCAGCCAGGCAGGCAACAAGAAACTCGATTATGCCCGGTGTTTCGCAGAGGACTCTTGAAATGTTAAAGTCAAGTATTCAGTACTATACTTCAGAAACCGGTCTGCCTGTAACTGTAGAATATATTATGCTAAAAGGAATTAACGATACAGAAGATGAGGAGTTAGCACTTCGCGCATATTTAAAAAACATGAACGTCAAAATAAATATTATTGCATACAACAGGGTAAATGGGCTGAACTTTGATTCATCTGAGCCTCACAAGATTAAAAGGTTTATCAGTAGTCTTAAAAAAGACGGACATATCGTTGTACAGCGGTTTAAGAGGGGAACTGGTTTTGGGGCAGGATGCGGGCAGTTAGCATGGTATAATAAATTGACGGGAGCAGGTACGTAATGCGCTGCGGATGTAAAAATTTTTTTTTTCTGGTTTTCAGTGTATTATTGATCACCTCGTGCAGTGTGAGGCATGCTGCGCTTCAGGTTATAAAACCAACAAATACTATGCAGGTCGCGACAAGCGGCATTGCAGTCGAATACCTTAATAAAATCAGGCTCAATGCATATCTTAATACGAGTGAATCTGCGGTTGTAAATAGTAAAAAGCGAAACCCCTATCTGAGTTTTTTTAAGGTTACGACTGAAAATGACTCCGGCAAAACAAAAACAATTCTAGTGAATAAAGCTGAGGTTCTGGCTGATTCCGCAGCACTTAGGGTGTATGTATATGACAGTTTTGCTGATTCATTTCCCTCTTACGATTATGCATCAATAAAATACCTACCTCTTTTATTTTATCAATTAAATGGCGAGAAAAGGAGACTTGCGGACGTTATACCTGTACATACTGCCGGAAAGTGCATATTTTTTCTGGTAACAAGTGCGGTTCCGGAAAACACCTCAGAAGTAAAAATTTCGTTACCTGTTATCGAAACTGAAGATTCGTCGTCCACCAATTTTGTGATGTTTTTTTTTACCAATTATCTTATCCGGTCAAGAGTACTTTAGTGAAATTTTTAGCCTTGTTAGCTGTTGGGTTTGAAGAAACCGAAGCGGTCACCGTTATTGATCTGCTTAGTCGCGCCGGATTTTTAATAAAAATATTTTCCGCTATAGGGACGAGATCGGTGATCGGCGCGCATGGCATATGTCTGCAATCAGACGAAATACTCTCTAAGGCAATTGATATGAAAAATGTAAAACCGTCAAGAGACGATTTATATGCAGAATATGATGCGCTGTTTATTCCCGGCGGAATGAAAAATGTAACGGCATTATCTGACTCAGCTGATGTTCTTGATCTAATACGTTTTTTTTATAATGCTAATAAATATATTACTGCAATATGCGCTGCGCCGCTTGTGCTGGCTGCTGCGGGGATTATGAACGGAGTAAAATTTACCTGCTATCCGGGTTGTGAAAACAGTATTATACAAAGGGGCGGGGTGTATCTGAAAGATACTGTTGTACATGATAAAAAAATTATTACTTCACAGGGAATAGGCACCGCGTTTTCTTTTGCACTGTCATTGATTACGCTGCTGAAGGGAACAGATGCCGGCAGAAGCGTTGCAGAAGCAGCGCTTATTACTGACTATTAATGGCAGCAATAATCATTGTTCATCCAAATAAGGATGAAATAGAACATATTTTATCCGCGTTAAAAGATGACACCGTCTTTTTCTATCCCGATATTTCATCGGCTCACAACAAAATGCAGGGTAAAGATTTTGATTTAATCATTTTAAGTACTGCGCATAACCATCCGGATTGTCTCGAATGCCTCGGAAATTATACAGAGTGGGTCAGGCATAAGGCAATTATTTTAAATTTCGGAAAAGATATCCAATATCTGCTTCAATGCTTTGCGGCTGGTGCACTCACTTTTATTAATTACAACAGTGATGTGCATGAACTAAAAAATGTTATTCATCTTCATGCAATCAGCAATTTTTCACGGCCTAAAGAACAACAAAGTTTCGATAAAAAAGATAAAATAAAAACTGATCCGAAAGTTGGCACAACGCTGAAGAAACCGTCGAAAAAGGGGCCGAAAAAAAAGATTATTCTTGAAAATACAGATATTTATCATTCTGAAAAAATCGAGCAGGTTTTAAGTGTTTTTATTGGTACCTTACAGTCCTTTTTTGATGAGGATACGCGGATTGGCATAAAAAATGCGCTGTATGAAATCCTTGTTAACGCTATGGAGCACGGCAACCTTGGAATTACACAGGAAGAGAAGGTGCGGCGGTTAAATGAAAGGACATATGACACCCGTATAGGTGAATTAATTCAATCAAATACTAAAAAAGTGACATTGGTGTACGCAAATAGTAAAAATGGTGTTGAAGTTACTGTGTCGGATCAGGGTAGCGGATTCTGTCCGGAGCAAGTCATGTTAAAAAGAGAAACAGATGGGTTATGCGGTAGAGGCATAATTATTGCGAGTTACTTTTTTGACGAGATTGAGTATAATAAAAAGGGCAATTCCGTTAAACTGATTAAGTATTTTACATAAGAATTATGATTGGGGACACTCGGCATCGCGTCTAATTGGGCAAGTCATCGAGCATAAATACACCCCCTGTTTCTTGATAAACTTGATGTCGAACAAATCCTTGCTAATCTTCGTTCGTTTTTCAAAAAAGATATAAAAGGGGAAATCCTGCTTTTTTTAGATGAAATTCAAAGTATTCCCTCTGCAATTGCTTCACTTCGATATTTTTATGAATTTCATCCTGAAATACCGGTAATTGCTGCCGGGTCACTGCTTGAGTTTACATTAAAAAATCATAATTTCCAGATGCCGGTTGGACGAATCACCTACTTGCATCTTGGATCCATGACCTTTTCAGAATTTCTTTATGAAACTGACCCCTACTTACACAGTGAGCTCGAAACATTTACATCGATGACTCCTGTTTCTGAAATTGCGCATGCCCGACTTCTGCAAAGTCAACGGGCATATATGTTTATAGGAGGGATGCCAGAGGCTGTCAAAACTTATTCAAATACCAGATCTCGTTGATTTTGCTGTTGCACATGGAACGAGGATAATTCCAATTGAAGTTAAAGCAGGTTCAGGTGGATCTCTTAAATCACTTCATCAACTCATGGCAGAAAAAAAACTCCGGTATGCCGTCCGGTTTGATCTTCAGTCTTTTTCTAAACAAACAATCGTAACATCCGTAAACACTGCGCAGGGTATGCGTGATGCGCAGTATACTCTGATTTCTCTGCCGCTGTATGCGGCGGAGCTTCTTTCAGTATTTACCGCATTTAATGAAACTATATAATATAATATGCGCATTAGGTTTGACATTGGATACTGCAGGCGGTTCTGGTCAGACCGATTATCCGTGCATGGGAGGACATATGTATAAATATAAATTCGCGTTAAACACAAATTTCTTTAAATCATATACAAGGCCGGAGATCGTTGAGTGCGCACTTAAAGCCGGACTCGACGGAATTGAATGGGGGCTGCCGGATATTGATCATGCCAAGACGGCGGCGAAGGAAATGAAGGCGGTAACTTCCGGGACTGGCCTTGAAATTGTTTCATATATCAACGGTGGTCATTTATGGAAGACTGACGTGATACGCCGGTGGAGTGAGGCAGTTGTGCTCGGTGAAGGAAAAATTCTCCGTGTTGCCCATCCATGGCTTGGCTGGAATCTGGATGAGTGCATGCGCACGAAGGAAACTTTTAAAGAACTATTTTCAAAAGCGCGCACCGGTCTTGAAAAGCTCGATGATTTGCATCGCGAATTCGGTATCAGGTACGTGCTGGAAATTCACCGCGGCAGTGTTGCATCGAGTGCGGCGGTGTGCGCTCAGCTCATGGATGGTCTCGATCCTGCGACAGTTGGTATTATTTATGATCCCGCCAATTCTATTACCGAAGGTTTTATTCGTCCCCGTTCTGCGGTAGAACTTCTCGGCCCGTATCTGTCCTATGTCCATGCGAAAAATATAATTTTCAGATACAGCGGGGCTTTTGTTCCAGGAAAACTAAAACGTCTTGCGTACGAAACTCTGGTGTGCGCTCCCCAATGCGGAATGCTAGACTGGGTTGAAGTATTTTTCGCGTTGAAACTCGCAGGATACAGCGGGTGGATTTCACTGGAAGAATTCTTTAAAGGGAAAACCATCGAAGAAAACGCGGCAGAAATAAAAGAAGCGGTGAGCTTTTTAAAAGAAGCAGCTGATGAAGCCAAAGACGGACTGACAGAACCTTTCCTGAAACTTAATGAATAGCGTTGTTCTGGATGTTATATAAGAGTACAGTGTAAACCAGCGTAAGAAAATACTTTGTTTATTTTCTTGTTGCCGGAAAAAGCCCGTCTTCGGTAAGTCCTGCCTGACCGTGATTAATGCTCTCATCATGCCAATGCCCCGTTCGTGTTGCCACGCGCGGAGGATGATTTTTATAGCCCGGATATACAACTTCCGGCCGTGTAACGGAGTTTCCGGTATTACCTGCCGCAACACCCTGCCAGCGTACATTCACTACATCGCCGGCCTGCATATTCTTTTCAAAAACGCCAAGTGAGGCAGTCCCGGTTTTTTTCTTTCCTGCTACGGTCAGCATTGTTTCATTCCGGTGATTTTTCAGTTTTAGTTGACCCGTACGGGATGCATGGATTCTCGCCGATACCGGTAAGCCATGCGCAAAGACTGCTTCAATAATAAATCCGCCGAATGCGTGCAGCCGGAACGAACCGCTCCATTCATCGCTGAGTGCGGGTGCAAGACGGATAATCCCATCATAGCTTTGCAGAAGCATTTCATTAATACCTGCGGCATGCACGCCTGAAGTATCAAGATACAGCGTATCTGTCAGTAATCCGTGGAAATGACACTTTGCGACATTCCCGAATGTACCGTTAGGAAAGCGTTGACAATAAGCGGCATGTTCAAGAGACGCCGCTTTGGCTTTTTCGGCCCAGCCCATACGTGCGAGCTGCGGCACATCCTGTGCCCAGCCGTTGTTGATGTATTTCCAGGTGCGGTGATTCCAGGTGTTTTCAGCACGGCGCACTTCTTCTTCCGGTGAATCTTTTCCGACAAAGCCCCATGGAAAGATTGCATACAACTCGGCATTCTCCATATTGGTCCGCTCTGTCCGTTTTGATGTTCCCCCGGCAGGAAGAAACACACCCGCAGGGTCAAGCACTGCCTTTTCAAGATATTCTCTGGCGTGAATATCCTTCCAGAATTCCCGTGTAATAGTCCACCGTCCCACAGGCAATTCGGGAAGATGCGCATAAAAATCTTCAAAGAGTGCAATGTTTTCAGATGTGTCATTAAACTTTTTTCCCCAGAGAATAGCGCGTGGTAAAAAATGTCTCAGCCCGCACAAATCAGTCATGCTGTCCCTGACCGAACTCCAGGTTTCTGTTGCATTCACAGGCTCGAGGTGGTACAGTCCGTCATCACCTTTTTTCGCATACTGGAAATATGCCTGGAGGACTTCCCGCAAGACGGGATACAATTTTTCTTTTAAAAAATCTTCATTGCCGGCAATATTCACATACCACTCCATTAAGAGGCAGAATTCAAGACTGCCGGAAAAATAATTGCCGACGTGAACATTTCCGCGATTATTTTTATCTTCAAGAACATTAGTGGAAAGACATGCACCCCAGAGTGTAAAACACTCCCGGAAGATGAGTCCTTTTAAACCAAAAAGCCGCATGGTTTGCTTACGTACGAAATCAACCGTGCTGAAATACAGATCAAAATACTCGGTAATATATTCATAATGCCCTGCCGCAAAAAGAGGCCAGTATACTTCCCGCATATTCTGAAATACATATTCGTAATCCCATGACCTGGCATCCTTGTCATAAAGAAAATGCGCACCGTTAAAACGCGGCGGAAGACCTCCGCCGGAAGCGCAGATAATGGAATACAGAGTAACATACCATAATCGTTCTTCGTATTCGGCATCCCCGGTATTGCTTTCAAGATTAATGAAACTTTTTGTCCAAAAACTGCGCCAGAACGCAGAATGTCCGTTAAACATTTCTTTTAATTCACCGCGCGGAACGTGTATAAGCGCCTCGCCGGCTTTTTTGATATTTTCCTTTTGATCAGCTCCTTCAGCAGGAGGTATTCCCGGCAGTGCTATCAGGAGACGGTGCGCGGAACCGGAGGGAAGCACCAGATTAGTACCGGCAACTTTTGATTCTCCGGCTGACTTTACAAAGGCTCCCCACGCGCGCCCTCTCAGGGGATCCGGTGTATCCGCGGTCTCTTCTGACGAGAGTCCTACCCGCCTGTTGTAATGATCAAAGACACTTTCCATATTGACGTGTACTGTACCGAGAAAATCTGTGCCATGTACATAACAGTCCCCCTCATGCCAGTTTTCGAGGCTTACACTGAAAGGTGTTCTGACTTTTCTTGTATCAGCAATATCAATAACAATGAGATTTGTTCCGCGAAGCGCGGTGATTACTGTTTTTACCTTTCCCTTGCCCGCGTCAATAGAAATTGTGATATTCGCTTCGTACATATCACTGACCTGCCGGACAGACCGTGCCTTTTGAAAAAGACCTTTATTGGCTTTTATCCGGACCGCAGCAATAGATCCGTGATGGTTATCCCCGCCCCAGTTATCACACCGGCCCAGAAGAAGATACAGTGAATCGTCCGGAGTATGCACTGTGCCGCCGCAGGGACCATTACCGAAAAATAATGCCTGTGCCGGGTCAGGTGTAAAACACCGGTACACGACAGAATTCCGTTTTACTATTTTTTTAATATACTCTTGTGAAAAAAAATCTTTCGTCATACGGGAAATTCCTTAATCTATGTAATAGTTTGATGTAAAGAGTTAGATTTATCTTAGTATTAATTCAAAAAAATAACATCCGGTAATTGAGAGCACTACCAGATGAATTCACGTACCGTTTCCGTCATTGCCAGAAAGTTTTCAGGCGGAATGTCCTGAATGAGGCTGTTTGAAGAACTGACAATATACCGCTTCGGTCCCAGTTTTTCCAGGTGTGTACGGACGTCTTTGCGGATTTCATCGGGTTTTCCGAAACGCAGAAGGGTTATGTCAATATTTCCCATAAGGCACAGTTTTTGTCCCCAGGTTTTTTTAAGGGCATAAATATCATTCGCATACGGCTCAACGGGATGCGCGGCCTGAAAGCCAAGCTCATGCAGCCAGGGAAGTATCGGTTCCAGTTTCCCATCACTGTGATAGGTGATAATCTTTCCTCTGGCTTTTGGAAGTTCGATGAGCTTTTTTATGCGGGGGTACCATAAATCCTTCATCATGGCAGGTGAAACAATCGGACCGGTTCCGGTACACACATCATCATTGATGCAGATGATGTCTATTTCATCAAAAGCACAGATTTCCTCCATTGCGGCAAGTCCGGCATGTAAAAAATGATCGAGCATATCGTTTACGAGCTGCGGATCGTCATAGAGCAGCAGCATGAAATTTTCCATGCCCATTGCAAGATAGGCCGGATCCAAAACTCCGGTGAGGGTATGAATAACTCCGGTTGAAGAAGAACGCCGCAGAGCCGCGTGTGCAGCAGCTTTTTCACGAACCCATGATAAATCCGGAGCGGGAGCCATTTTTTCCTCAAAATCTTTACGGTTTCTGATGGTACCGCCGGCGTAGTGCATATCCCCGGTTTCACTGACTCCTGAAACATGTCCGGGGCGGTAAATCCAGTCCGTGGTTACCGCATCCATACCTATTTTGCGGGAGAATTCAAAATTGTCAGGAGCGGATATTGCATCTTCATACCACCCAAGCGGCGGCAATTTCCGGCCAAGTACCGTTTCAACAACGGCCTGATTTACATACCAGTATTCGACATAAGATGCCCTGTCGGGTTTTTTCCCGGAAAGTATCGTTTGTAATCTTTCGAAATTTGATTCTTTATTCATTTACGTATTCTGCATAATCTATTTTTTAAAGACTTCGATTTCATATACTTCAGCCGGCAGGTTGTTTTTTGTTTTCGGCATAAGAATTTTGAGTTTTACTGTGGACATTTCTTCATCAAGAATAAACTCAAAATATTTTTTATCAGAAGCTTCCTTTTGTCCGAGCGGTTTCCACTCGCCGAATTTCCATGCGTATAATTCCATGGTTTGCACGGTTGATGTCCAGATGCGGACACGTTTGAAAAATATTGCATCTGCAGGAAACATAATTTCTATCCGGGCAGGATTTTTTCGCAATACATCTCTCCATCCCAGTGCATCCTTAATGCCATCGTTGAGTGTGGGAAGCGGTACAACATCAGCTGAGGTATAAGTGTCAGAGACATCATAGACGATATCGCCGGCACCCATGCCGTACAGAAGGTTTCCTGAATTGCGCCAGTCAGCTTTTTGATCGTTAATTCCTTTGGTCACAGCAGCCTCTCTCTTTAGCCCGGCATCCATTTTCGGATATGTAAAAATGTGGGTGCTATAGCGTTCAAAATTTACTGTGAACTTCCCGTCATTTATTTTGAGATCAGATGATCCCCGAAAGGAATTAAGTTCTTTTGTATTCCGAAGACCGGGACAATCAAATGTCTTTGTGACTTTGTCCGGACTCAGATTAACGCAGATTACCAGAATTTTCCCGTCTGTTTTTTTTACGAAACAGTCGAGTAATTCCTCGTTTTTCAGATTAACTACCGGAAGTGTTTTTTCCGGGGACAGAAAAAACTCCTCTAACCGGATAATGGACTCGTATACGTAGGGCAGACCGTCCCGCACATCCTGGGAATGGAAATGACCGGCATAAAAAAAAGGAATAAAACCCTTGCAGCCGTTGGCAAGTGCCGAAAAAAACTGACAGGTGAATTCCTCAAAGTTCGGACTATCCGCATACCGGTCATGCGCACGATAGGAAAAACCCTGGGCACAAAGCCATGGAATTATTTTTCCTTCACTCGAAGCGGTGATATTTAAGATCTGGCGGCGGATTTCCTGCATCTTATTCATCAGCTTTCGTGAACCATCCTGCCCGACATTTGGACTGATATATGGGTGGACAGCAATGACATCCGCACAGCGCGTAAATTTTTCCGGTTCCCGGCTTATCATGAGGACCGGCCGCCTGGGATCAAGTTTTTTAATATACTCATACTGATACCTCAGGTACACCGGTGAAATATCACGAAGCTCCGGTTCGTCAGCAAGATAATAAAAATGAAGATCCGGATTTTCCAGATTTTTTTCGATAATGTTTTTCATCGTCGCATACATATTTGCTGACGGTTCATTGTCCCGCTTCATACTCGCTTTTTCTGCGGGTGCAAGCCTTTCGCATTCAATATTTATCCAGTTCTCAAAAAGATTAATCGTCGGGGAATAGGGTTTGCCGGGGTAATTGTCTTTAAGTTCCTGACTGACAAGGTAGTCAGGGCCGAGAATACCGCGAATTATCTGAGGTTTCCCATTGAGTACAATATTCTGGTTTGCATCAAAATAAATATTCGGCCCCTTGGAGTCTTTTACCCGGCTCAGGGAATTTGAACAACTGGCAAGCTCTTTTTTCCCAATTCTTAAAAATGCGTTTATTGTGTATACGCCGACTTCTGCAGGTACTGCGGCAAACTCAAACGGAACACTTGAAGCAGCCGGCAGACGCAACGGCTTCACCGTAAGTCCGGGGCCGGACAGTATTATCTCAACCTGTGCTTGTGACATATTTTCCGGCGATAGTTTCATACGCACAATCCCCTTAAAGCGCTTAACATCTTGTCCAGGGAATATTCCTTTTCCAAAATTTGGTTCATGAATGTCTATTGATAAGGGGTCATACTCAACACGCACAACCTGAGTTTGCTCGAGATGTACCCGTTCTGCTGACTCAATGACAATATCGATACGCGGAGTTCCTGTCGCCTGGAAAACCGCCTTACCGGCTTCAAGGAACCCTTCCCCCCCTGCAACTGCAATTTCTTTCTTCGGACACAGTATTTTTCCGCTGGCGGTATCTTTTATTGTGAAAAAGTATTTTCCTGCTGCGGCTTTTGAAGCACGGTATTTCAAAAAGAGTGTGCCTGTGTACTCTCCGGGTTTTCCGCTATAGGTTTGAAAATCGGTGCCCATAATACCAAAATCCTGATCCGCTTTTTTTTTCGGCATGTTTGCTACCGGAAGAAATTTATCTGACTCATGAAAACGGCGTTCACAGGGACTCCACGTGAGAAATTCTTTACTGAAGGGTCGTCCGCGGGTAACGTTGCATTTCCAGATCCCGGAAAAGGAGGTGCTGGCCAGAGGATAAAAAGCTGCAAGCGGTATTTTTATTTCCACGCTCCAGAAATTATCACCTTTAAATACCGCAGACTCCCATTTAGTGCTGTAATGTCCGAGTGTAACTTTCCCCTGTTCATCCAGAAAAACATCGTAATGATCATTTGCTGCGCTGACAGCAAACTGAAAATAGCGTGTTCCGCTGCCTTCGGGGTTACAGAAAAATTCTATCTCATCCTGGCCGAAAATGTCCATTCCATCACGTTCGGCGGGATTTGCCTTTAGTTCCGACATTTTGTCGTCCGCACAATACACACCCACGTAAATATTATTTTCATCACTGATAATTTTGAACCAGGTCTTTGTTGCAGCGCTGCCGTCTTCTTTTGACTTTAGTTTTGTAAACGTACTGCTTTCCTGAGCCGCTTTCCAGTCCGTCTCTGACAGATCTCCGTCCAGCTTTATAGAGCCGGTAACTTTCCCGGCTTTTAAGCCCTGAGCAGCAATGTATGCAGTAGAAATGAGTAATACATAAATATAAATTCTGATTTTTTTCATATTTTTCTCCAAAGGTGCAACTGTTAATCTTGCGAAATATCGTAGTCTATGGTGTTAACTGTAAAAACAGGCACCTTGATGCCGCCGCCGAGAATAAGTACTTTAAAAAAGAAATGTCCCGGTGCAAAAACCGGTTTTTTCCACTTATTATCTTCCACCGTGTCAATGGGCATAGAAATGGACCAGATTTTTCCGATTTTATCCATCGGTTTTAACTGGAAGCTGGTTTCGCCATTAATTTTTAACTGGGGCATGGTGTACCAATCGAAAAACTGGAGTGTAACATCTTCCGCAGACCGGGGAACCTCAATTTTAACCGTTACTTTGTCGCCTAACTTTAATTTCCCGCGGTTGTCACTTTCTTCTGAGCTTATGGTGACGAGATAAGGCGGCTTTTTAATCATCTTAATTTCTTTAAGAGTGATGTCTGAGTTGTACAGATAGAATGTAACAAGACAAGTTCCTTTTACGGCATTCGGAATGCCTTTGGAAATGTCAATATAATAAACTCCGTTTTGATAGTGTGAGACTGTCTCGACTATGATATTTTTCCCTGCTGCGGTAAATTGAATTCCAAAATTATGATATCCGGTGTGTAATACGGCGTCTGTGATTTCCCAATATAAATAGGGATATTCCGGGTTATACTCTACGTAACGCATACCGGCATATTTGGTGCCGTCTGTCGCGGAAATAATAAAACCTTTTTTATCCGGGGCTTCTTTATATTGTATTTGAGAGGCGGCCCAGTATTCTTTTGAGGCCTTCGCGGAGTCTTCACTGATGATCGCTATTCCGTCCTCGCGCCAAAGGGTATTTTCATCCGGGTTCATTTTCATTTCACTGAAAACAGGGTTCATTAAAAAGTAAAGCACGGCGAAAATGGTAAGCACGGAATTGCGAAACATGAGACTATCAAATTTAAACATAAATATCCTCCGGGTTATTTTTATCACTTTCATTAGGTCACAGCGAAGCAGAGAGCCAATAACTCCACATGGTGCCACTAAATATAAGTGTCACATAATTATATGCCAATTTTGATAAAATGTCAAGTAAATTGCTAAAAAAATTTAAATTTCATTAAAAATTTCATTTTCATTGAAAAAATGCGTGATTTTTTTGACATATTGCAAATTTTATATTATCATATGTGTCATATAACGATGCCTAAATACGAAAATCTTTTTAACCTACAAGCAGCCGCGTTTATTTCAGACCTGATACTAAACGGCAATTTTTCTATCGGCGATAAACTACCGTCAATAAGAAGCATTATGAAACAGACGGGACTGGGCCGTATGCCCGTCGCGCAGGCGTATAAAATACTTGCACAAAAGGGCACTGTCCGTCTTCTGCGCGGTTCAGGCGCGTACGTGATGTCGTATCCGTTACAGGAAAGGCAGCCGCATTTCAAGATAAAATCTACTGCACGCATTAATCTGCGTATATCGATTAACAGGCCTGAATATTCTTCTCACCAGACGGAATGGGATGATATTGCATCGGCATTCAGCAGTGTGTATCCGGAAGTCAGCATTATTTTTATTCCCGTAGAAACCTCAACAACTCTGGAGAATTTTGCGGACAGCTATAAAGCCGATATTATTCAGGTCAGATCAACCATGTTTCGTTTTTATCATGACAAGGGATATTTTGCGTGCCCGGAATCCAGCGGAATTAAAATTGATACTGACTGTTATTATAAAAACATTCTTGATTTGGTTACCGTTAACGGTACGCTGTGCGGGCTTCCGGTTATTACCGGCACTGCCTTTACTTATTATCATACCGCATTTGCCCCGCAACTTTCGGGACTATTAGATAAAAACAACGGTTTCTGGGAAGTGCTCGATCAGCTGAAATGGATATCCGAAAACAACGGTCTGAATCTTCCCGCTTCTATGCTCTGTGCAGACCTGTATTTTTTCTCACTTCTTTTGTTTTTTCAGAATATTCCCGATAATTCTTTTGATAATTTTCTGAGCCTTGATGCCGCAGCTCTGGCTGATACACTGAAACGACTGGAGCCTTATTACCGTAATTCCCGCCTGTTTATGTTTCCTGCCGTCCTTGGTTCGCCGGATTCCTTTACCCGTTTTCTCAGTAAGGAATGTGCAATTCTGATATCAGGATCTCAATACATCAGTTTTCATCACAATCTTATTAAAGATATACGCATCGCCCGGTCTTTTCTTGAACCAAACGGATCCAATTTCGGAAGCGCGGAAGTATTCACCTTATCTGCATTCACTGTTTTCCCTGAAATTTGTTATAAATTCCTGAATTTCCTCGGGCAGACTGAGAATCAGGCGCGTTTCTGCCGACGGGGCAGAGTAACCGCATGCCGTGCGGCGAATAAATCTTTAAGTCCGCGTTTTATTGACAGTACATCACTCAGTAACCTTGATGAAGCGCTGCATAAAATCACAAATCTGACAGTGAAAGATTTTCTCACCTATGAAAATATTATGCGGAAAATAGACAGCGATACTCTTTTATGGCAGAAAGGTAAAATCAATGCGGCGGATCTTGTGTACAAAGCACAAAGCATGGTTAAGGATTACCGGCGTAATGTTGCGCTTAAAGAGCAGCTATCCCGCCCGCACGCGAACTGACAGAAGCAGGGTTTATGCGGCGCTATTTGCGGTTATTTTCTTCATACATAGCCAGAATATTATCATAGGGAATATCTTCCATAAGCGCCTGACTGCTGGTGAGGATGTATCCGCCGCTTTCTCTGAACATCTGCAGATAGTCATTTACCTGACGGCGGACTTCGCTGACCGAACCAAAGGGAAGAACAGTTTGCGTATCTACCCCGCCATGAAAAGTAATTTTGCTGCCGAATGAATTTTTAAGTTCACCAAGCCCCATACCGCTGCATGCCACCTGTATAGGATCAAGAATATCCACTCCGTCAGCAATCAGCCATGGAATAATATCGCCGATGGCGCCGCAGGAATGCTGCATGACGCGGCACCCGTACTCATGTCCGAGGTCGTAAAAACGTTTTAACGGCTTTCTGACGAATTTTTCCCACATCGCGGGAGAAACAACCAGAGATAACTGTGTGCCGAAATCATTACCCACGTACATGACATCGAGCAGGCCTTGTGCGGCGTCAAGATATTTCCGCCAGACCATTATTTCATAATCAACAACGTTCTTAATCAGTGCGTGTACTACTTCAGGATCTGTGTGCATTTTTACATAAAAATCGGCTTCAACCATGATCGCGGAAGCTTCGTGAAAGAAGGGGCACCACGGACCGCCGTACGTAATGTATTTATCGTGATGCGCAAGGAGTGAAGATTTCACATTTGAAAAATCAAGACGCGCTGCGGAAGGCCAGGGATGCGCCTCAATATCCTGAAGTGTGGTATGTTCATTAAATGCTGCAATGACTGAAGGCTCGCCGCTTCCTTCGACGTACGGTTTTCTCAGCACTCCCCATATGTCTTTTTTCCAGCCTTCAGCGTCCGGTAAAACCTGTCCCTGCTGATGATAATCAAATCCAACAGCGCGCATATCGATGCCCAGCGCCTCAAGCATTTCCTCCTGGGTATTCACTCCAAGCCGGGCGCGTAAACCTTCAGCGACGGGTTTTGTACTGGAAAAATCTGCGGGTGCCCGGTCACATTTCTGATGATTAACTGCGGCAAAAAATCTCTCACGATGGGTCATTGTTCCTCCTGCGCAAAATGTTTATTGCGGGTTAAGTATTCCATGCTGTTTTCTTTTATAAACTATTTTATCATCTGTATACTTTTTTATCATCTGAAACAATTTTCGCAGGAGAATCGGTTATCCTACAAGAAATGCAGAAATAAAATTTTTTCAGGTAAATAATCTGTCATAAAATATCCTCGCAACCGGATTATGCCTGATAATTCTCTTTAAGTCGATTTGACAAAAAACAAATGATCCCGCGCCGTGCTTCAGTTCTGCAGCTACCGGCACCGGCACGTAAGAGGTGTCCGTATCATTCCTGTTAAAATGCGAACGCGCCTCGCCGGAAGTGAGAATTGAAATAAGCCGGGAAGCACAGATGAAGGTACCTGTGAACGGCGCGATCCTCTTTTTTTCATCGTTAAAAAAAAGTTTAAAATCATCGGGAAGAAAATCTTCTACTAAGGCATGCCCTGTGTCACAACTGACAAAAAGCCGGTCATTCATGGAAAATTTCATGATTTGTACTGTATGCCCCGCGATCACATAGTTGTTTTCCGGCAGCATACCGAAAACGGCTCGTCCACCCATCGACACATGTTTATGTATGGATTTTTTCTTTTTAAGATATTCTCCGTATGAGGGTATAAAAATAACGGCGGAAGCAGGACTGGCTGCAGGTGCAGTTATCGGGTTTAGTTTCGGGAAAACAGTAAATTCATGGGTATTCAGGTTAAGTACCTTCCCCTTATCTGTACACAGCGCAGCCTTCAGATGCAGGTTTGTGCGCACTTTGACTTTTAGAAGCGGGAAGGTAAGTACGCCGGCGCAAATACTTTTACATACCGGTATATTGGTTTTTGATTTAACGGAAAAAAGTATTTCTCTGTTATACAGTATCTGCAGACGGATTTCGGCATTCTGATACACGTGCTGACTATCATTCACCGCCCATACTTCGCATGTAAATTTTTCAAAGGAAAAGTAAGCTGTCCTGTCTGACCGCAGACTTATTATTACCGGTGAAAGACTTTCTCTGAGAGAAAAATAAGCAGGCTTTGGTACACGCCTGCAGTCCATAACTGCTTTCATCCAACCGGAGGGAAAAGCGTCAATGAACAGATGAACGGCAAAAGAAACCATACGGTTATCACGCCGGAATGCCTCGGTCATTACCTTTATTGACCATGCCTGGTGCTTTTGACTCTGCGCAATCCAGTCCTTCAGTGTGTGTGGCGTGGGAAACCACATATAATGAAAATTTCCGGTCTGGGCCCTTATTATGAAGTTCGGAGTCCATTTTTTTTCATCACTCGTATTATTGAGAGTGCCTGCAATATTTCGCATAATGTGTGTGTCTGTTCTGCCGGCTTCGGCTGCGCTTTCCGGAAGCCAATCCGCAGGATACCGTTCACGCATCAGAGATTCGTCCTCAAGCCCTTCCGCTCCGTATTCGCCGCAGCCGTAGTTCCATCCGGGTTTAACTGCTTGCCAGTGCCCCGCATGTAATTTTCCGAAATCAAGGCCATGACCATTGTACCAAAGACAATAACAGTGCACATCCGGCAGGGATGGTGAGGGAGGCTCATAATCACCGTCCACCGGTTTGATTACCCGATCGGGATTTTCGAGCAGTACCTGACTGGCTGCCGATTCAAAAAAAGAAAGCATTTCATTTTTATCCAGAAAACGATGATAACGTTTTGTCCATGTCGTACTCGGTTCGTTAATAAAACTCACGGCAATATTTGAAGGATGCGCCCGGACAAGTCTTTCCATTTCTCCCGCCTGCCGCACTGCCTCAGCATACTGATTACGACGTAATACTGCAAACGCAGGCAGATCAGTCTGCACCATAAGCCCCAGACAGTCGCAATATGTATAAATTTCATCCTGTACAGGACGCTGAGTGAGCCGCCAGAAATTCAGGTTGGAAATTTTCGCAAGGAGAATATCATCGATAAGCTGCGGAAAGTTTTTTTTCATTACGTCCTGCTGCTCAAATCCCATGGTGTTCGCTCCGAACAGACGGAGTCTTCTGCCGTTAAGTTCAAAATTCCCGCGGGGAAGGTCAGTTGTATTCATATGAAAAAAACGGACACCGAAATGACGATTCCGTGTTTCGATCTCTTTGTTGTTTTCGTCTTTCAGATGTACGGACAGTTCATAAAGCCATGGAGTATCCGGTGACCAGACACGTGCTGAAGAAACTGAGAAAGATATTTTGTATTGATTAACTCCCGGGCCGGCATCTGCATATGTGCCGAACTGTTTATGTCTGAATACTGTTTTTTTAAAATTACGTCCATGCAGGGACAACCCGAGATTTAATTTTTTTTTCAGTAATCCGGTATTATTGATTTCAATCCACGCTTCGAATGACTTCAGATCTTCAAGCGGTCTGATGAAAATATCCTGAATGAATAACGCAGGACGCACTTCGAAATAGAAGTCCTGATAAATACCCATTCCCGGAGGACAATGGTGCCAGCCGATCTGCGGGTCATCATAGCCTGGTCCGGTTGCTGCATAGATTTTGTCTCCTTCGTAAAGATACCCGTCCTTCCCCCATGAGTTATTACCCATACACACTGCATCGTTTTCAACCCGGACAAGTACGTGATTTTTACCTTCCCGCACCATACGGCTCACGTTAAATTCAAAAGGCGCGAAAAAACCCTCATGCGTACCTGCCAAAGCACCGTTCACGTATACCTGTGCTTTATAGTCAACACCTTTGAAGCAAATAAAAAGGGTTGTACGCTGATCCTCCGGGCAATGCTGTTTTTCAAGAGTTATAGTAGTCCGGTACAAAGTGGCCGCCCTGCCCAGCGGCGGACCAAAATGAGGAATCGTCACCTTTTCCCATGAACCCTTTCCTGCAAGTACGCCGGGGAAATCTTTCATGTCTTCATCAGTTTCAATTCTCCAGCTGCATTGTGTGACCGGTAACCGCTTTCTTTCCTCAGGAACCGGAGCGTGCCTGTCGAGAAACGGTTGAAATTTTTTGCGCATCCGGGATAGTTCGTTTTGAAGCCATTGTATATCCTGCCGGGATTTACTATCAGGAATACGCACAGTCGGATCATTGACGGCCGGCAGAGTAATTTTTTTTACCTGCTGAGGACCCGGTATAATCAGTTGATTCGTATTGGTAATTTGTTGACCGGCTATTTCTGCAAAAAAATCAGTACTTTTGTTTTTTTTCATTTATTTCATCTTTGCAGCATCATCAGATACAGCGCTTTCTGCCACCAAGTCCTTTACCGGCCTATCAGTAAATTTAATATATTCAACTTCGATTGAACCTTTCTGCGGTGTAGAAAAAGCTGTTCCTGCAAGAAATATTTCAAAGGAGACTGCGCTCACCGGCCTGCCGAATTTTACTCCGTCTTTTGCCGCGGAAGCACGTCTTCCATCCCTAGTAATATTTATCGCCTTTACCTGCCAGTCCTTTGTTGAAACAGGAATACTCACATAATCCCAGTCTGCAACCCCCTTTTCGTCAATAAATTTATATGGCATGGTGACGGCACTTCCGGGCGGCATATCCAGACGAAATTTTAATTCAATATGCGTACACCCGGAGATGTTTATCCCCTGAATGCCTCCAAGAGAAATTATTAAAGCATCATTGCGCTTATCTTTTTTGGGATATTCAGCGTTTATCTTCAGTGTGCTGTTACTCGCAGTCCAACTATAACCCTCCTGATCATCTCTCTGGGAGTGAATGATTTTACCACTGCTGTCAGCAGTTTCAAGATACCGCCGGAAATAAATATTCGGCTCATCCGGACGCTCAAAGGTCACTATTTTTGACTTTGAAGCGACGGTCATATTTCCGTATCTTTCATGATTATGATTATTCCCGCCGGTGGGTGCCCATTGGCTTAATTCATATTGTTCAGGCGGGCCACTTTTTTTATTTCTGCAGATATTAAATTTAATAAAATTACCGGTTTTAAATTCTTTAATTCCGATGTTTTTGAGAGGGATAGCTGCCTCCATGGAAAAATACCCGTCCCTCCGCAGTGTTTTACTTTTTACTCCGCTTTCCCATTTTAGTCCGTCTTTGAACCTATCAAGATCGCAGACCACATCATTCAGATTAATAATTATCTGATAAATATTTTTTGGTTTTGTGCGATCCGGCATGAGAAAGATCTCAACGGAATCATCCTTGTATATATCAGAATCATGCTTTGTGTATTGCAACATCTGACTTTTATAATGCGGATCTTCTCCGCGAATTAATAGATAGAGTGTATCTTTTGACACCGCAGCCTTAAACCAGGTTTGAAATTCTGCCGGAACTGGTCCGGATGTTTTAGAGAAAAACTGTCGTTCCTGTTCTTTCCATACAGGGTCATAAATTCTCCCATCGATAATCGGAGATTCTGCGGCAGGAAGGATGGCCACAATTTTCTCTGATGCTGCTGAAAAAGCCAGGGAATTTTTAACGAATTTATCAAAATACCCTTGTCTCATTTTGAGTATACGTTTTTGATACACACTATCAGATCCCGCAAGGTTTTCCGCTTCAGTAATAAGCCTGAGTATTGGTTCCAGTTCGGCATATGGATACACTTTCAAATAAATCAAATCATCAGGGATTAGTGTGGCTGGCTTTATTTCTCCGCCAAGATACTTTTCAAGATTTTCCCATCGTTCCGAAACCCACTCGTGATACACAGACATTGATTTTTCAGCAGGGCCGTAGTAAATTTTATAAAAATGCTTTAACTCGCGATTGATATCGTAATTTGGATTCCACAGGGAGCGGGCTGAAAAATACACATTGAGCATCATCTGATCGTAATCAGAAATTTCAGTACCGCGTGTACTAACCTGATACCATGGGTTTAAAAAGGCTGAGCGTATCTTTGTCTGAAAGTTTGAATAATATTTGCTGATTTGTCTCGGAGCGTCAGCAGGATAAGGAGTTAACATGCAAGAAATATAGTGCCATACGGATATTTCAGTGGCCAGTGCGCTCCATTTTTCGGTTAGCTCATAATGAATTTTCCGGTATGGTGCATAACCTATAAATGGTTGATATGGATTGTAACAAACACGCACCACCATATTTTCGGGTAATGTCTGCAGCCCGGGAGGAGGATATAAATACCCGGCTGTTTCGTAAGCAAGAACTGCAAGTTTTTTATCAGGGTGGGATTTCTGCAGAGCTCGTGCGACTTTGATTTTAAAGTTCCATATGAGTTCACTCAACCCGTATTTGCCGGAGTTTATCACCGTCTGACATTTCGAGCAGTAACACGTGTTCAATGACTGATTGTCCGGAGGCACAAGGTACACATATTCATTATCAGGCGCCGGACCGGAGGAAAAGGTGCCTCTGGCCTTGCCGCTTCCCTTATACCACTGATCTACTTCATATAGATACATACTGACGAGTTTTTCTGAGCTGAAACAATATTGGCAGGGATGATTCCATGTGACTCTGAGAGTCGGCCCTTCACCTGTTACTGATTTCGTTTCTCCCCTGCGTCGTTCACCACCTGGATTCAGACCAAAAATTTCATCCGGAGCGTTTTCTTTCATCCAGACATAGCCCAGCGTATCCATGCTGTGATTTGGGTTAAAACTGCGACTGCCGCCAATTTTATTACGCAAGGCCCATATATTTCCTTCCTCAATGGAAAAGCCGGGAAATATGCCTGGCCAGATAGCGCGGGAAAAAGCATGAGCGGTATAGGCAATCGGCAGCTCGTCAATAGTTACTAAGTTATTTTTTTCGATTGCCTCACCAATTTCTCCCGGCTCGTACCATCTGGTTCCCAAAAATTTTTCAATAAAATCATACACGCCGTACAGCACGCCGAAGTTTCCAAAATCAAAACTGCAGGGAAACTGCTTGACTGGATCACGCAGACATTCCGTACCATAGATGATTATATTTCCATTTTGATTTTCGATGTGGTAGGATTCATATTTACCCTTTGCAAAAGCTTCCATCTCCTTAAAATTTTGTAAACTTTTATGATATCCGATAAAAATTGATTTCTTTGTTTTCGAAGGTTCCTTTACTACTGCCAGGTCTGCTCCGGCACTGAGCTTTATCGCTCTCTTCAGTTCAGCTGCTGCGTAGCTAACTACCTCCGGAGCCTGGTCGCGAATAACGATTTGATAGTCGCTTTTCCCCTCCCGCACTATAATTAAAGGTGCACCCGAAAGAGCCGTCTGTAAAAGAAATGGCATTAATAAAAAAAATGATTTACCAGGCATTGATGAACTCCTTTTGAATAATTTACGATGTACGTGTAATTGACCATACTACTGTGCATCACCTTTGTACGGATAGGCAAGGCGGCTGTATATTGAGAATGTTTTATCATTCTCTGTTATTATTGCTCTCAGGCCTAAAAATCCTTTTTTTATGGGTTCACTGGTGTCGATTTCTGTTTTTTCGGTTTCGATACTCCATTCAGTAGCGTCCCGATTTTTCGGTTTAAGCTGTAATTCTTTTTTTCCATTTACGTTCAGTGCACTGAACCCTCTGGTACTGAATATGCGGAGCGTTACATCATCTGCAGATTCTTTAAGATGTACGCTAAATTTCACCTTGTCTGTTTTAGTCAGCTCTTTACTGGATTCAAATGCATCAGATTCGGCAACAATATAATAATCCGGCTGAGAAACCATCTTCAGAGAGGTAAAACTAACTTTCATTCCATAGGAGTAAAGAGCAAGGATTACATCCGGATCGGCAAGTAATGGAGTATTTTCAAACATATTAACAACATAGTACCCTTTTGCGATATGACCGCTCAACGTATACTGAATAGCTCCGGTACTGCCCCTGCCCAAAAAATGGAAAGTGAGATCTTTATATGGAAAGATCGACTTAATGTCACTTATTTCAAAAATTAGATATGAATATTCAGGATCAATTTTTATTTTGTGAGAAGTGGATGCTTCTTTTTCGCTGCGTGGTTCAACTGAAAAACCTTTAACCCCTTGTGCGTCTGTTATTATCATCTTCGTATCATCCCAGCCTGAATTATTTTTTGAATGGATCTGAATGTCTTTTCCGTTCTCCTCCCACAAAACAGTTTCACTCGGATCTTCAATAAACACGCCAAAGAGATTGCTTAAAAAAAGTGCTATTAAAAAACTTATTGTTTTAAACATAATAATTTCTTCCTGTATTTTTTATTTAAAAAATATTTTCCCGAACTTTTTAGGGACATGAAAAAAACCTATTAGAGTCGGTGACCATGAAAGAAAAGGAAATTCGAGGTCTGCCTCTGCCCGATGAAAATTAATAAGACAGGAAGTCCCCTTTTCAGGTTTGGCCCTGAAGATTCTCCAAGGAATCGCAGCCTGTACAAACCACCCTTGAATTTCATCTTTTTCCTTTTCCAGTCTGCCTGTAGAAGTAAGGATAGGCTTATTGAACCAGTTACTATTCCAGGAAGGCTTGTTACTCACCCAGAGTACCTGAAAACAGCTCTGTGCGCCTTCGTGGTTAAAATTGAATTCAAAATATTCATTACTCGAACTTGTCGGACTGATAATTACTTCAGCAATTTCATAGTGGGGGTCGCTCCAGACATTTTGACCAGGCCTGAGGGAGGATTTCTGTATTTTAAAATCTTCGAATAGAAAAATCACATAAAAGTAGTCATCATTCCATAAACATTGTACAGTACTTCTCCACGCAGGTTTCTTACCGGCCTTCTCTCCGTTATTATTTACCAAATGTATCAACTTAGCTTTTTCCCAGTCTGTCCGATGATAGGCATTGTCAAAAACAGGCGACTTATCAGTAAACCTGCATACTGTTCGGTGTCTTTTCTGCATGTTATCAGAGCATCCAAGAAAAAGTATCATTACCAACAAAAACCATGTGCCGTTTTGCAGCTTACCCATATGAAACTCCTCTTTTCGGCATATTTTTATTTAAATCTCCGCTGTTTTTTATCACATATATTAAACGAGTAGTAACTTCGATAATTAACATCACGAAAAATAAAAAAACAGCCTGCAGCTAATGTTAAAAGAACTGTTTATATCTTTCCGTAATCTGATGTTAATATTATAATGTATATTGAAGATTATGACAATGTATTTGATGAGCATTTTTATCTAAAATGAGCATATCCCGATATGAAGGGCTTACCTGGCTTAACCGGGGCAGATTTAGTGCGGATCCGTACTGGCTGGAAAGGGATTTTAAATATTACGGCATCACGTATGTCCACCGGGGAGAAGTGGCTTTATCAGTAAACAGGAAAGAACCATGGATATTACGCGGGCCCGTAGCCTGGATATATTTTCCCGGTGTGCATTTTGCTTACGGAGTAAAGACAGGAACCTGGGATAACCGTTTCATCAACTTCAAGGGCCCCCTGATTCAGGAATATATATCCTGCGGCCTGATATCTCTTAATAGCGAAACACCTTTTATCGGCATCCGGCAGCCTGATCTTTTCAGAAAAACATTTGATGAACTATTTGATTACCTTGAAAATCCCCGCAGGAATCACAATCGCTCCGTTTACAGAATGGAGGGACTGCTGCTGCTGATGCGCGAACAGGAGCAGATAAACCATCTCAGCAGTCTTGAAAATGCTATTTGGGAAATCTGTGACCGTATCAGAAAAAATGAGCATGAACAATTTGAATTTTAAAACATTGCAGGCCGTCTGGAAATTTCCTACGCGCATTTCCGCAAATATTTTAAAATGATTACGGGATATTCCCCGCATCAGTTTCTTCTTTCCGCTCGTCTTGAAAAAGCCGCCCGCATACTCATTTCAACCAGCCGCTCTCTTGAAACAGTTGCCTATGAATGCGGATTTGATAATACGTATCATTTTGCAAAGTTATTTAAAAAACATTATTGCAGCCCGCCGGGCAGGTACCGCCGTGAACACAGCGGATTATAAATCTTATGCGGGATTATTTACCAATAAAGACGGCTGTTCAGGATATATTTTATTTAAATTGGAGTAATACACTTCAAGCGCATCGTGAATGAGATATTTAAAATCACGATGAAGCTTATTATAATTCGCGAGAATTTTTTTCTGTTCTTTGTTTTTAACTTTGAGAAGGATTCTCTTTGCTTTTGCTACAGAAAACTCCATTCCGATGCCGGATGATATTTCCTCCACATGTTCAAGCCTTTTGATTAAATTTTCCTTAAAATTATCCACCGCAAGATATTGATCGGTAATACGGCTGAGGTGATAGTATTGTATTGAAAGGTTTACCGCCGTTGGAAATAACCGCGGGCTGAGAAAAAAACTGCGGATAATAAAAAAAAGATAGCGGTGTCCGTAAGAAGAAATGGTCTGTTTGAGTAAGGATTTGAATAACGCAGCCGCCAGAACCGGGACACTCAGTTTAAGCGAGCCGAACTCTCTTACCCCGGCACGCTTCAGGTATACCGATGCTCTTCTGAAGTAATTTTCCGGAGAATAAATGTTTTTTAAGATTTTTTTATAGCCGTCGATTAACGCGGATTTATCCAGGACGGGTTTGAAGTTGAGGATAAAGTCATAGGTATTGTTGCCTGAAGAATCGTCAAGCAGACGGTTTTCCTGTTCAAGCCGATTATAAAGTTTGGTGCCCGGCAGAGCCTGCAGAAGGCCGACCATCGCAGTGGTAATTCCGCTTTTATTGATAAATTCAATCTGCCGGTCGAAAATATCTTCTGTATCCGAATCAAAGCCGACGATAAACCCGGCGCTCACTTCAATACCGCAGGATTGAATTCGTGCAACACTTGATATCAGATCTTTTCCGACGTTCTGCATTTTGCCGGAATCAGCAAGAGCTTCCTGAGAAGGCGTTTCAATTCCGAGAAAGACCATATATACACCGGCCTGTCCGAATAATGCCAGTAATTGAGGATCATCTGCAAGATTAATCGAAGCTTCAGTATAAAAAGAAAAAGGATATTTTTTTTCTTCCTGCCACCTGATGATGCTTCTGAGAATACTGTATGCTTTCTTTTTATTTCCGATAAAATTATCATCTACAATAAAGACAGATTTATTCCAGCCTAATTCATAGAGCCGGTCCAATTCGGCAATAAATTGTTCGTTTTCCTTAACCCGGACTTTGTGACCGAATAATTTAACTATATCGCAGAATTCACATGTAAACGGACAACCCCGGGAGTACTGAACGGACATACTGTAATAACTGTCGAGATCGAGCAGATCGTACCGGGGCACCGGGGTCAGACTGAGATCGGGTTTGTCCGCACTGCGGTAGATTTTTTTCGCTGTACCTTTTTCGAGATCCCGGAATAATTCACTGAGAATATTTTCTGCTTCGCCGAGAACAAAATGATCAACGCATGTGATTTGCGGATAGGATGAAGTCGGATACGACCCGCCGGCAATAACAGTTTTATTAAAAGCCTTGCACCTCTCTGCAGTTTCGAGAAAAGATTCCTGTTGTATTAACATCGCAGATATCATAACCAGATCTGCATTTATTATTTCTTCATCCCGCAGTGGCTTAATGTTGATATCGATCAAGGTACATTCGTACTCATCCGGGATAAGTGCGGCAATAGTGATGAGACCAAGCGGGGGGAGCGATGCCTTTTTCCCTACAAAACCGAGCGAATATTTAAAACTCCAGTAGCTTACCGGTGTGAGCGGTGATACCAGAAGGATGCGCTTTTTTGTTGTTCCATTTGTTTTTTTCACATTTTTTGAATTAAATAAATTTTGTAATAGAGACTTCTGCATTGACCGCTCCTGCGATTATTATGAATGCAGTATAACGGAAAATTCAAAAAATTGAAATAGCAAAAACCTCTATTTTTGCGATATTTCATGGTTACTTCGAAGTAGTACGAATTATCTATAAAAAATAGTTTATTTTAAGCGAAATTCAGCTACAAATCAGTTTTAAAAGTCCGGAAGACTTGTGTCAAAAGATTTTTTCAGAGGTTTCCTAAGGTAATTAATTCAAATCTCGATTTAAAATTCGTTTTTTCGTATATATGCGCGAGGTGGTTATTCACTGTGCTGATGGAAACATTGATATCCTGTGCGATAGCCCTGTTGCTTTTCCCTTTCATCACCATGGTGATTATTTCTTTTTCTCTGACAGTGATATGATATTTATTAACAAATTCCGCATTGATATCCGGAGAAGTATTGGTTTGCAGTTTATAGAAATGACTGACAAAATATCCGAGGACTGTAATGTTCCACCAGAAATAATACACCGGCAGCGACCACATTTGATAGGACGATTCATTTCTGGTTTTAGTGTGAAAGAGAATTTCAGCAGCGTAGGTATCATAAAAAAAAATGGGTAGAAAAATACTTGTCAGCAGAATGAAAATACTCATAATTATTTTCAGCGGCATAAGCTGGATTTTTTTTAAACAGGAAGCGGCGAAAATAAGGCTATATATAACTGAACCGTAAAACAGGGCATTCATAATCGTATAAAAAACTATATGTCGGTTAAGGGCGTACGTAAGAATAAGCATTACCGTATACCCGGTGACAATCGGGATAAAAACTGCATTATGTCTTTTTGTCCACTGCAGTGCGGCAAGACGGGTCATTACAAAAGGTATCAGAAAAACAAGTAACCCAAGATTGATAAAAATAAAAATTGTTAAAACATCTGAAGTGACATTGGAGTTAATGAACTGATAGAGCTGCAGAAAATATATACCGAGCAGGACTGAAAAAGTTACTAACAAAACCAGATAATACTGCACCCATTTAATGCGTTCTTTCAGATAGAATAAAATTGAAAAAAGAATTGTGGCGAAACCAATAACAAAATCGATAATATATGCCGAGAATAACAGATGTCTTAACAAAGCTAATCCTGAAGAGACCTAAGGAGATGATAAACCGGGAGGTTTTGTCCGGAATAAGTGGGAGGTCTATTTTACCCTTTTCTGTCTTTCAAAGCAAGCGCATACAAACTCTCGCCTGTCATCCAGACCGCGAGCAGCATAATTATGCCATTAAGCGCAGCAAGGACGGCATTGCCTTTGGTTATCCACGTAATCTGATTCAATACAAGGCTCCATACCGTCATTACGAGCATCAGTACACAGGGAATAAAACTGACCAGAAATTTCATGCCTCCTTCTTTTTTTAAATATACGCTGATGACAAGAAGCGCGAGTGCGGCGAGGAGCTGGTTAACCGCGCCGAACATCGGCCATAATTTCATCGCTCCCGCTCCGCTTGTGCCTGAAGCGAACGCGAGCAGCAAAGCGGTGACTACCGCACAGAGTGTGGCGGCGTAGCGGCCGGTCATGCATTTTATTCCCGTATGAGAAAAAATCTCGGAGATAACATACCGCTGAATACGGGTTGAGGTATCGAGCGTCGTACCGGCAAAAGAAGCGGCAAACACACCCATGACTACTATCGCAATTGGGCGTGGAATGCCGAGAAACCCGATCATATTTGCAGAGCCCGTTACAAAGGCGCTGATATTTGATTTTAATCCGTCTGCTGCGCCCCAGGAGCCGTAGTGCGCATTCCAGGCTGCGCTTCCGGTGAGTACCGTGCCGTCTGATAATTTATACGCTATGCCGATACCGGCGGTGACCGCGATAATAACCAGAGTTGCGAGTGCGGCTTCCATAAGCATGGAACCGTAGCCGACAAAACGCGCGTCTGTTTCAGTCGCGATTTGTTTCGATGAAGTTCCCGAAGATACCAGGGAATGAAAACCGGAAATCGCTCCGCAGGCAATGGTGATAAACAGAAAGGGCATGATGGGCGGCGCGCCTTGTGGATTCGGATTAAAGGCGGGCGCTGCAATTGCGAGATGTCCACCTGCTCCGGAAACAATAATTGCGAGTACTAAAAGGCCCATTGCAATAAAAAGCTGCCATGCATTAATATAATCGCGGGGCTGGAGAAGCATCGTAACTGGCAGAGTGGATGCGATGAACGCATAGATGAGAAGAATAATGGTCCATATACCTGTTGCGGGCATGCCGAATACCGGGGACATCGCAAAAGGAAGTACGTGCCCGAACGCGACGGTTATATACATCACGGTGACTGCGGCTGCAGTGAGGAGGACTACATTAAATTTTTTTTTATATACGCCGAAGCCGAGGGCAAGTGCAATCGGTATTTCCATCCAGACCGGAAATACAGACTGAGGATACATGTTGAAGATAATCGCAATAACCAATCCGAATATGGCGATAACAATAAGCAAAGCAAAAAAAATTATTAAAAAGAAAATAAAACGGACACGTGGACTGATGTATTCTGCGGTAATTTCAGAAATGGATGTACCGCGGTTGCGAAGGCTTATTACAAGTGCGCCGAAATCCTGCACTGCGCCCATAAAAATTGATCCGGCGAAAACCCATATCAGGGCGGGTACCCATCCCCAGATAACTCCTATCGCCGGACCGACTATCGGACCAGTGCCGGCTATTGATGTAAAATGGTGACCGAAAATGATTCCTTTTTTTGCAGGGACAAAATCAATTCCATCCTGCTGTGTACGCGAGGGTACGGGCGCACTGCTGTTAAGTTTAAAGATTTTTGCGGCTAGAAACCTGCCGTAGGTGTGGTACGCGATCAGGTAGCCGCCGAAAACCGCAAGCATTAAAAGAATTGTTGTCATAATCTGACTCCTTGCTGGCGGGCCGCCTGAACAATAACTCTCTGGTCATGCGAACCGCAGGAAATAATCATATCAATTTTTTGTTCACCAAGTTTGAAATGAATGTCGGTCAGTTGGTGACCATACCCGAAAGAACCGCACGTTCAATGTGTGTCAGGCGCATTTTTATTTATCAAAAGTTTTTATGTTGTATAATTATAACATAGGCGTGAAAAAATAATTGAAATTTATACCATGGGAACCGTTTGGGGCAGTCCTTAAACACTAAAACCGATTATGAGGTTTATGAGAGTGTCCTTCAGTTATTATTATTTAAAATACGGCCCGCCCGTACATTCTTTTCTGCATGCCGTAATTGCAGCGTCCATATTTTTTTCGGACACGCCGCGGCCCGGATAAAGCTGCACAAAAGAGCATCCGCTGCCGGCAAGAATCCTGATCCTTTCAGAAATTTCTTTTGGAGTTAATTCGAGCATTTCCTGCGGGGTGAGTTGAGTCCAGAACCGTTCACCCATGATATCTTTCATTTCTGTAAGAGTGAGGTTTTTACATCCTGCGCCATGATACTCGGTAATACCTACTTCGTCTCTCGCAATACGAAGATGCTCTGCGCGCAGGAGTTCGCTGTGCATAAACCTGGTATTATTATTAGCATATAATTGCTGATAACATGGTACCGCAAATTCACGGTACATTGCAGGAGATAAAAGACCTGAGTAGTCGTCACCGGTGTAGGAATGTCCAATGTAACTATTCCCGCTCAGCGCAGCGCTGAAAGAAGCAACCTTTATCTGCGCATCAACAATAATTTTTAATATTTTTTTACTGTTCTCAGGATCCTCAATAAAACCGCTTAAAATACCGGACCCGGTTAATTCAACCGCCGTACTGATAACCGGTCCGGATGCTCCGCCTAATGAAGCAGAATATCCCTTGTCCGTATAGTATTTCCAGAAAGCGTACCGTTTTGCCATTAATCCGTCTGTTTGAGGGTTTCCGCATTGCAGGCGATCGGCATCTGCGGTATTTGTAATTATGGGATTGGACGCATCCAGATAGGGAATTTCATCCTGTGTTGATTCTATCACCTTCATGCCGAAAAGAGAAGAGAAAGCGCAACTGGGAATGTCGACATGCGGGGCGATGAACTCTCCAATGCCGTATTTTTTTTCAATATAGTTTTTTGCCGCAAGCTGCGCTGCAAGCATGTTCGCGGGAGTGAGATAATATTGATAATAATTAATACCCGCGTATTCAGTATATGTGACGTTGCAAAACGCAATATGCCAGCGGACGTTCATAACATGTCTCCTGAATTGCAAATAATACGGTTACTTCAGATATGGCTTTGATTTTGACTGTGCCGCGCCATACTCTTTCTCAAATTTGGTTCCATCATATCCGGGATCATCATCGGGAATACTGTTGAGCGCAGCCGGTCTTCCGTTATTTTCCCTCGAAATTCTTCCTGCAAGCATAATTTTTATTGATTCTGTGAGTACCGGTACCGGAGCGAGAGTGTTTTTTTCCGATTCGAGATAATCACATATCCTGTCAAGCAGCGCGCCGTACAGTTTTGATGTATCAATCCTGAACTGAAAAGTGCTTTTCGTCGTCATTATTACCATTTCAAACGGCTGCCATGTCCCTTGAAAAGTGTTATATACGGCGTTTGAACCGTTACTCCATGTTATAAAAAAAGTTTCACATATTTTCCCGTCTGTTTTTGAACGGCCCATAAACTGTACTGTTTCGGCGCCGGTACCGAGTATTGCGCATATGCCCTCTACGATATGAACGGCGTAATTAAACTCATCTACCCCGGCTGTACCGAAGACGGTAAGTATTTTTCCTCTTTCTTCTTCCGGTTTTGCCATAAACTCTGCAATCTCGGAACAGTAGCGCACTGAAGAACTGCCGAGAATTACTGCGCCGTCCTGCGCAAGTTTTTCTATTGTCCTGCAGTCACGGATATTTCCCGCAATCGGTTTGTCAATAAAAACCGGTTTACCTTTCCTGAGAAACGGCAGCGCGTGGGCGACATGCTTGTCCCAGTTACATGACTGTACAAAACCGATATCGGTAATATCGGCAAGCGCTTCAATACTTGTACAATGATTTTCCATGTGAAGCTTTTTCATAAAGCCGTTTACTTCATCATTGCTGCGGAAACCGTCATTATAGATTGCGGTGTACTGCGCCCTGCCGTTTTTTGTCAGATATTCGGAAAATGCATTCGGATGAGAAGTATCAATATTCACAACGCCTATTTTTTTCATTTGTATCCTCAGTAGAGTTAAAAGTTATATTCTTTTTCATTTATAGGAACCGGCACACCCTTTGCAATCGACTCATTAACTTTATAACTGATGAGAGCCGCCCGCGCTGCTTTCGCCAGACCGTTTGGGGGTTCAGTATTATTAATAATTGCATCGGCGAGCTGATCTATTTCTGTCGCCTGGCCTTTATCGGTTTGAGGAAGAGATATTGAATATTTTCCGGGACCTTCAAATCCGTAATAGTCCATTTCTTTAAAATCCTGTATATATATTGCCTTTCCTGCGCAGTAAATTTCAGTAGCCTCCTTTGGAAATTGTCCGCACCCTGCACTTGCGATGATTGTAGTGCCGACCGATCCGTCAGCGAAAGTAATTGTAACTGCCGCACTGTCCGGAATTTTTACTATGGAGGGATTAAGGAACGTACTGCCGGCAGCAAAAACTGATACAGGCGGTGCGCTTATCAGCTCACATAAAAGATCAAATATATGGCAGCCCTCTCCTACAAAACGGCCGCCTCCGATTTTTGGATCGTGCGTCCAATGTGATTCGGGAAACGGCGCCTGAATACGGTGATAGATGAGTTTTTTCTCCGGACAGGTTTTTAACAGATTCTTCGCCTTAACGATATGCGGCGCGATTCCGCGGTTATATCCCACTGTATATTTAACCTTGTTCTGTCTGACCGCATCGGCGATTTGTCTGCATTCGTCAATATTCAACCCCATCGGCTTTTCACACAATATGTGTTTTCCGGCTTTTGCCGCCTTGATGCTGAGCTCAGCGTGAGAGTCATGCCGCGTGGTAATTAACACAAGCCCGATTTCCTTATCTTTATGGATTTTCTCAACATCTGCGGTTGCATATTCAGCGCCTGAATCGGCCTGAAGAGAAGACGCCGCTTTTTCATTGATATCCATTACTGCCCGTATTTTAAATTTAGGGTTTGCTTTAAGATTTGGAATATGCATGCCGCGGACAAAACCGCCGCAGCCAATTATTCCGACATTGATTGGTGCAGGCATATACACTCCTTCGTTAATATTATGGGAACAGTATACTCCATTTACAACAATTTATCAATATAATTAATTGACAAAAAAATACAGTTTATTGACTTTATACGGCAGACATTTTAATATTACACACATACTTGCACATGCAGCGTAATCATCTAATCTTTGCGTACCGGGTATCCAATAAAGACTATAAACTTTCTGCGCCCGTCCACTATCACGAGTTTTACCAGTTTTTATATTTATACACCGGGTCGTGCCGCGTTATTGTTTCCGGGAAGTCCCTGACTTTAAACGCCCGCTGTCTGCTTATAATCCCCCCGGGAACAGTGCATGAGTTTATTTTCCCGGTTTACGAGCACACTCTTTGCGAAGCATTTCAAATTAAATGCAGTATATCCGAGGATATTTCTCCTGTATTTGCACATTGTTTTATTGCAGAGTTTACTTTATTTAAAAAGGAAATTGAAAATGTACTCTGCTTATTCGAACGGGTTTTCTCAACCGAATCATTAAAAACGGAAAATGCATTATCCGGATTATTCCGTTTTTTTGCGGCACTTGTCCATGGTTCTTTTCAAAATTCATGCGCACCCGGCGGATCAAATACTGCCGACAGCCGTTTATTTTCGACACTGGCATACATCGAAAATAATTATAAAAAACGCATACCTATTTCCTTTTTGGCTGAAATGGCAGGTTTGAATAAAAGTTATTATATACGCCTGTTTAAAAAGAAAAAAAACATGTCACCGGCAAAATACATTAATAATCTCAAATTTAATTACATTAAAAATATGCTTATTCATACATCAGAAAAAATGGTATTCATTTCTCAGAACGCAGGATATTCGAATTATTATCAATTCTCCGACTTGTTTAAAAAAAAATTCGGCATGCGGCCGAAGGATTTCCGGAAAAAATACTCCTGAGCAATGAGGGGGAAAAAAAAAGTTTGGCTTGCCGACGGGGTTTATCAGATATCAATTTTTGTCATCACAAATTAATTTTTGCTATTCATTTATGTGAGAAAAGTATATATACTTGATCTTGAAAGATGCAGAACCGCAAAACGATATTATGAATGGCAGTGCATTGTAATTGTAAATAAAACATTTTATGAATAGTAAAGAACGTTGTTTATCAGTACTCAGAGGCGAAAAACCAGATTTTATTCCTGTTTTCCCCTTATTGATGTTTTTTTCTCAAAAAAGGAGCGGAGTAAACTACAAAACATTTGCTACTAACGGTCATGCATTGGCTGAAGCACAATTACAAATCAGGGACAAATTTTCTGTTGATGCGATTACCGCTTGTTCCGATGCATTCAGGATAACGGCTGATCTGGGAGCTGAAATGATGCACCCGGATGACTCTCCGCCTTACGCGGTTACACCACTGATAAAAACGGAAGGTGATTTAAACCGCTTACGAAAGCCTGATTGCAGTAACCTTAAAACCCGGATGTATGACCGCGTCATAGCTGTAAGAGAAATGGTTAAAAGTGCAGGCGAAGAGTGTCTGGTCGCCGGCTGGGTTGATATGCCCTTTGCCGAAGCGTGTTCAGTATGCGGGATAACGGAATTTATGACAATGATAGTGGACAATCCTGAAATGGCTCATAAAATTTTACTATTTTTAACTGATATTGTAATTGATTTCTCATTGATTCAACTCCAGGCTGGTGCGCCAATTATCGGGGCTGGGGATGCAGCAGCATCTCTGATTTCTTCCGGGCTTTATGAAGAATTTGTATTGCCGTATGAACAAAAAGTATGCGCTGCAGTACATACTAATTCAGGGTTGGTTAAATTGCATATTTGCGGAAATACTGCGCATTTAATGAAAAAAATGACCGCATGCGGTGCAGATTTATTTAATGTTGATCATATGGTGGATCTTGCAGAAGCAAAAAATGTGTATACCGCAAAAAATCTGGCATTTAAAGGTAACTTGAATCCAGTTAATGATTTTTTACATTCAACTCCTGAAAAATGTGAACAAAAAACCATGGAATGTATGAAAAAAACTGAAGGTTCCCGCTATATGCTTTCCGCCGGGTGCGAAATACCAGCCGACACTTCAGACGAAGTATTCAGCGCATTCTGTAATAGTCCCAGAAAAATAAATATTCCGTTGGCGGATGACACAACCAACTCATGAGTAAAAATCGCAGTTAATCCGCGATCATCTATCTGCGATAGTTGCGTGCGGTTTCATTCAATGCGCATCTGCGTATTATGTGTACCGCCGCATTTGTACCGGACTTTTGCCGATGATCTTTTTAAAAACACGTGAAAACCTGTACTGATCGGCATACCCGAGACGTTCTGAAACATTCCGCACCAGTACTTCGGGATCGCGCAGCAGAGAAGCGGCGTAATTCATTTTTCTGCGGAGAAGATAGTTCCATGGAGTGTCGCCGGAATACTGACTGAAAAGCCTGCAGCAATATTCACGGCTTTTATGTACAGTTGACCCGATTTGCCCTAGTGATACAATAGTGAGTGCATTTTCATCGATATATTTCCGGATTTTCTGGTAAAGTAAAAATCCATCTTTGTCTTGATTTTGGTTGTTTGTTTCGTTAAATAAATATCCAAGGCATTCAAGAAGACTGCGGCAGACATCGCCGGCACTCGGCCGGAGAGAGCAGCCATGCAGGATAAGTTCATCAAAAAGAGAGAGTATTTCCGGGAGCATATAAGTTTCAGAAATACTCCGGTCAGAAAGTCCTGCGCGTTTGAGAAAACTTTTTGTGCCAGGACCGCTGAAATCAACAAAGTATTTTTTTAGCATTGAACCGCGGACTGCGGAGATTTTGTGCGGCGTATGCGGTCCGTAACAAAAATAACTGCCTGCACCTGCTGTTGTGGTTTTACCGTTCAACGTAACTTCGGCCTGTCCTTCAGCAATGAGCTCAATCCCGCGCCATTTAAAACCGGTTCTTTCTATAACATAATCGCCGCAGCAGACTTCCCACCCTCCCGCATGTACGGTAAGAGGAAGGCGAGTGGAAGCATGATCAAGATAAAAACAATTTGACTTTATAATTTGTCTAGAAAAAAGCGGATTGTTTGTGTTATGCATAATTAATATTAGCACAAGGACATAATATTTTCAAGAGCACAATTCTTAAGCCGTCCGCAGTTTTACTACATATCAATATTTGACATCACATTATAATTTTTGCTATTTATTTATCCTGGTTAATCATATATACTTACTCTAAAAAAGTAAAGAGAAATAAAATAAGATTTTCTGCAACATTATTCGGAGTATGGAATGAAAGAATTCACTTTTCCCGGTTTCTCAGATGACGGCATTCTGCCAAAAAACGTTCCGCGTATTCCGCTTGAAAGAGGTGCGATGCCTGTTGTCGGCATGGGTACATTCGGCTCAGATCATGTCAGCGGTGAAACAGTAGCTGAAGCGGTAGTAACGGCCGCCTCGCTGGGATACCGGCATTTTGATTGCGCCGCAGTATACGGAAATGAACAATATATCGGACGGGCATTGCAGTCAATTATGAAAGGCGGTATTGAGAGAAGCAGTCTTTTTATTACTTCAAAACTCTGGAATGACAAACATGCACCGGAAGAGGTGATTCCTGCATGTAAAAAAACACTGTGTGATCTTGGTCTTGAATATCTCGATTGTTATCTTATTCATTGGCCTTTCCCCAATCATCACCCGGAAGGTTGTTCCGTTACCGTACGGTCTCCGGACGCCAAACCGTATACGCATACACAATACCTGGCGGTATGGAGAGAACTGGAAAAACTTCATGACCTTGGTCTGGTACGAGCCATAGGTACCTCAAATATGACTGTATTAAAACTGGAGCTGCTGCTTAACGATTGCAGGATCCGGCCTGCGGTAAACCAAATGGAACTTCATCCGCACTTTCAGCAGCCGGAACTATTCCGTTTTGTGAAAGCTGCAGGTATTGTTCCAGTGGGATTTTCGCCTATCGGGTCGCCGGGCAGACCCGATAGGGACCGTACCGAACAGGATACCGTTGACCTCGAAGATCCGGTAATCAAAAAATTAGCTTTCAAATATAACGTACACGCGGCGGCAATATGCATTAGGTGGGCAATTACAAGAGGACAAGTGCCTATTCCGTTCTCCGTAAGGCGTAATAACCTTTTGTCAAATCTGCAGGCAGCCGTCAGCGCACCGCTCACAGATGAAGAAATGAGGATGCTGGAAAACATTGATAAAAAATGCAGACTGATTAAAGGTCAGGTTTTTTTATGGAAAGACGGACACACATGGGAAGATTTATGGAAATAGCATAATTTCAGAATTTAATAATTCTATGGAGAAAACATGAAAGAAAATATCAAACTTGATTCTATACCGGCAAAAATGTGCGGAGCGGTTCTTCCCGGAAACAGTACTGCGGTTTTAAAAGAGTTCCCCGTTCCTGAACCCGGATATGGTCAGGTTCTGCTGAAAATGAAATCCTCAACTATCTGCGGAAGCGATATCCGCGCAATTTATCATAAACATCTCGGTAAAGGCCCTGAAGGATACCAGAATGTAATTGCCGGACACGAACCTTGCGGAATAATTGAGGCAGAAGGGCAGGGTTTACGGCGGTTTAAAAAAGGTGATAGAGTAGCGGTTTACCACATTTCCGGCTGCGGTTTATGCAATGACTGCAGGAGAGGATATATGATTTCATGCACAAGTTCTTACCGGGCTGCGTACGGCTGGCAGCGTGACGGCGGTATGGCGCAGTATCTCCTCGCCGATGAAAAAGACTTAATCGGTCTCCCGGATAATCTCTCTTACACTGACGGTGCGCAAATTGCATGCGGATTCGGTACTGCGTATGAGGGTATTGAGAAAATTGGAATTAGCGGGAATGATGCAGTGCTTGTTACAGGATTAGGTCCGGTCGGACTTGCGGTGCTTATGCTCGCAAAAGCCCTCGGCGCGGGTATACGGATCGGCATAGATATCAATAAACCGCGTATCACACTTGCGGAAAAACTCGGTCTTATTACTCATGGTTTGGTAAGCGGAGCTGATAACGTACGGAGTATACGCGGCATTACCGGCGGGCATGGAGTGGAACGTGCAGCCGATGCAAGCGGGAATGAACAGGCCCGTCTTACCGCAATACAGGCAACAAGAAAATGGGGCAAAATAGTGATGATCGGAGAAGGGGGCGGTGTTTCTTTCCAGCCAAGCCGCGATATTATCCATGATCAAAAATCTATTTACGGATCGTGGGTCACCAGTATCTGGTTAATGGAAGAACTCACGGAAAAATTATCACGCTGGAATTTACATCCCGCAGATTTAGTAACACACCGGTTCGGACTGGAATATGCCGCTGATGCATATGCACGTGCAGCCGAAGGCAGCTGCGGTAAAGTTGCGGTATGCTTTGATGAGGAGTTGACGGATTTTAAGGTCAGGTAAAATACCGCTGTACCGTTCCTCATGGGTATTCGTAGCTTCCTTTTCAGTATTTATCGCGTAATTTAACAAACTCATCTAACATTGCCATAAAATTATCATATTTTGTCCCGTATGCAATAGAATGGCTTGGCCCCAGAATAAAACCGCCGCCCGGCGCGCCGCGTTCAAGCGCATTCCGCACATCAGCGCGTACCTCATCCTGTGTGCCGGTTATTAATTTTTCCATAGAAACTCCACCCCAGAAACAAAGCCGGTTTCCGAACATTTTTTTAAGTTTCCCTATTTCCATTCCCGCTGTTGTCTGGAGAGACTGATAACAATCAATACCTGCTTCAATAAACATTTCCATAAGTGGAATATTCATTCCGCAATTATGAAAATTAATTTGTTCAGTATATTGTTTCAATATGCTGATGCTTTCCTTCATATACGGCAGCGCTAATTCTCTGAACATATCCGGCGAAATAAACGGACCATTCGTTCCGGCCATGTCTTGTCCGATGTGAAGTCCCGCTGCGCCCGGACGCATACAGTACGGCGCGGCCCGTCTGCAGTAATCAACGCCTTGTTTTCCGGCGGCGTGTACAATTTCTGGTTCAAGCGCGAATGTCATCATTGAGCGTTCGAAAGAGCCGCCTCCGCCTGTTGAAAGGAGAGGGATCCCCACTGACACTCCGTAGCAACACACATATTTTTCTTTTCCAAAGCGGTTCAGAAAGAAATCAATAGCCTCAAAACAAGATTCATGCGGCGGGGTAAATTCTATTTGCGATTCAAAATCTGATAACGTAATTTTTTTGTCAGTGTCGGGATCGTGTATGCACATCAAATCATTTTCTTCCCAGACTGCCTTATATATCCGCCCATGTTCATCTTCCCACGTGTTATCGCTTGTCTTTTTTAATTTATCCGGCGTGTAATCTCTGGGCGGGAGAATTTCCGGTTCCTTGGGTAGAATTAAATCCACGCAATCTATTTTTTCGTAAAACTCAACTGAATCTTTTTTCAGACTTTCCGCAACTTCATCTCTTCTTCCTTCTGAAAGCGCAAGTTTTGTGGCGATTTTATTTCTTACAAAAGTTTTTCGTCTAATGACTTTTTCTATGGTGTCGCAATCAACTGCGTAAAGTCCGAGAGGTATTTTATCTACCGGTTTACGTGCGATTGCTGCGGTGACCCGTTCTCTGCTGTTCATAATGTATCCTTATATAACAGTTCCATGATACACTATTCAGTAAGAATCGGGTATGGACAAAACAAACAAAAAAATGGACAAACAAATCAATTCGTTCAATAGCATACTTATAAACTCAGGACGCTTGACAATTGAACCGGCTTGTTTTTTCGGCAAGGTGCATAGTAACTGGCAAATTCCGCTGCGTATGCATACAGATTATGATCTTTTTATTTGTACCGGAGGCGAAGCCGTGTTTTATTTTCACGGACTGCCGCAAATTTTAAAAGAAGGTCAAGGTCTTCTTGCTCCCCGTCAGGTTCAGTACCGTGCGGAACATGCACACATTTGTTTTTTTAAGGTATTAGCTCAGCATTTTACATGGACTGTGAATGAACGTGATTTTTTTGATTCTATACACTATTCACGGGTAATTACTTTCAGTAAATGGAGCAGTATAAAAAAAGAAGTTGTGGAATACGGGAAAATTTGCTGTGCACAAAATACACCAATGATCCGCTATGGTCTATTCTACAGATTAATCACCCAATTTCTTGAAGAGGCGTATATGGGTATCCGGAAAAAACCAGCGGTTCCGGATATTGTACAAGCCATGATAGAAACATTGAATAGACAATCCAACCGAATTTCTCCTGTGAATATTCAATCCTCAGCGCTGTATAGTACAGGGCATGTATGCCGGTTATTTAAGCATCACACAGGCTATACGCCAAAACAGTATCTCATTAACACCCGTATAGAACAGGCGAGGAGTCTGCTTGCCTCAGGCTTAAGTGTGAGAGAAACTTCAAAAAGATGCGGTTTTACCGATGAATTCTATTTTAATCGTCTGTTTAAAAAAAAAACCGGGTGCGCACCCGGTGTGTGGAAAGCGCATGGGAATATGTGATGAATTTTAAGTTAAAGTCCATGCGGGCTAAAACAAGGGGAATCGTAACTTTTTTAATGCGCGGGAAGCCGTTCTACCTGACGCACCATTCCGGGAATCATCACCAGAAGACTGATTGCAAGCAGAACACCCACGGCGTAGATTAAGAAGAGACTGTGATAGCGGGTAAAATTAATTCCGGCAAAAGACCACCGGTCGGACAGGATACCGCTGCCGAGCGTGACTGAAGCGAATACGCGTGAAAGCGCGAGGCCGGCAGAGTAGAGTGTGTACCCAAGCGCGATAGAGACAGCCTTGTTTTCGGGAAGCGCAAGCGACAGAAGCTGGCTTGACACTGCAATTGATGCGCTTGCGATACCGCAGCTGTATAAAATAATAATTATGGCGAGAAAAACAGGACTGGAGCTGTGCGCGCTGCGGATAGAAAGCAGAAGAATATTCAGCACCGCAAAGCCGATATGCGCACACAGAAATACTCCTTTCGTACCGTAACGATGCACCATTTTCCCTCCGAGAAAAAATCCTGCAATAAGACCTGTCATGGCGAGCGCTGAGAGCGCGACAATAAAATTATCCGGAAGTTTAAGAAAATTCCGCGCAAAAAGAAAGCATACCGGCACGGTTCCGTTTGCGGCAGTGTAAAGAAAAAGTAAATAAACTCCAAAACCCATAAGCGGTTTGTTGCTCACCGCAGCTCGTATACTTTCCAAAAGTGGAACAGACGGTTCACGTTTTTCTTTAAATGGAATGCGGTAGACACACCAAATTCTTACTAACAATGCAGCGGCCGCGGCTGCAATAATAATCTGCATTCTTGGTACTGTTGCGTATTTTCCGACAAACCAGGCTGAAGAAAAAATAAACCCAAAAGCGACTATTTGCCATGTTACGCGCATGCGGCCGAAGAATAATCCGCGCTGATCTGAAGGGACGATATTTTCAAGGAGGGGAAACCAGGCGGATAAATATGCAGCTATCCCCAAAGAGAACAGGCACAGACAGACAATCATTAAAGGCTCTGTTCCTGAAGAGATTGCCGGAGAGGCAGCAACGCCGAATAATGCAACTGCGGCAATTGTGGTCGCTATGATTATCTGTTTTTTTATTCCGATACGGCGGCTTAAGGCGGCAAACATGAGCATGGTGAGGCATACCATTAAGTCCTGCAGCGAAGTAGATAAAAGGGATACCATTTCACCCGCGCCTATCATTCCGGCGAAAATAATAATCACACTGCTGTCTTTGACCATTACCTGGCTTATTGCGCCCCAGCAGGCGGATAAAACCGCATACCGCATGGCTTTTTGTGCAGGGATATTGTTTTTCTCAGTTTGTACATTCATAAATATAAGTAAAGATATTACAATGAAATTTTTTTTTTTGCATGGCACTCCTAAGCCGGCAAAGCCGGAGAGGTCGACCGACCTCGTCGGTAGACAACAGAAGACAGCAGCCGACTTTGTCGGCAGTCATCAGCGGGCAGCGTACAGAAGCCAGAGATTAACTAAAATTATGTAGGTACCAGCTGACCTCTGTACTCTGTCCTCTGTCCTCTCGCTGTATAATAAATAAACTTTATTACACAAATTTATCTACGTTTTTAGCGTAGATGTCTATGATAAAGAATCTAATGAATTCCCCCTTCACCCACCTACCTACAAAAATCAGTGGGTTTTCATTCCGAAACACAAACATAGACAAATTTTAAAAATAATAATATCATTTACCATACACAAGGAGTAATTTATGGAAACAACCGCGAAAGTACAGAGCTGGATGAGCGATAACCCGCCGATGATCGAAGAAAACAAAACTGTGTTAGATGCTGTCCGGAAATTACATAACGCCGGTTATTCCGCGCTGCTGATTGTCAATAACGGTATCCTCTCGGGAATTTTTTCCGAGAAGGATGCGCTGCGCCTTTTCGCGGTAAATGAGCAACAGGTTTTAAATGAACCAATCGCAAAACATATGACTAAAAATCCGCGCATGGTAGATCCGCAGGATACAATTACTGAAGCGTACAGAATTATGAAGCGCATTCATGTCAGGCATGTCCCGGTTGCGGATAAAGGCAAACCCGTCGGCGTGATTTCAATCGAAGATTTTATCCGTTATTACGACACACAGATGGATAAAGAATTTTTGTCGAAGAAACAATCCGGTCCTTTGGTTGAGAAGGAGGGTATTGATCCGCTTACCGGCGGTTTTAATGCTGAAGGTTTTAACAATGCGGCATCCGCATTAATTCATAATGCCGGCGGACCTGTTTTTCTTGCAGTTCTCGATATTGACTTTTTTAAAACTCTGAAAATAGAATTCGGCTACTCCAGAGCGTACGACATGGTAGTGGCGATGGGTAATGCGTGCGCTAAACAGTTTAAACAGCAAAAAATTGTCATCGGACGTATCGAGAGGGATGTTATTGCTGCGGCCGTAGCTATATCCGATATCGGTCTAATGCATCAATCGCTCGAAGAACTGCGCCTGAAAATTGATGAAGAAGAGATAATTTATTCAAAGAATGTGACAATGTCCATTGGTTTTACGCAGTGCCGCGGGAATGAAAAAATTACTCTGTCTCTCCATCGTGCCAAGCGTGCGCTTCGTGAAGCAAAAGAAGCCGGACGTAACTGTATCAGATTTCTCGATACGTAATAATATTATGCAATACACACCTTCGGATTTTTCATCCCTGCGGTACGGACTTTTTATCCATTACGGTCTTTACAGTCTTCTTGAACGCGGGGAGTGGGTAATGAACCGTGAGATGATTCCTCCGCGGGAATACCGGAAACTGATGAGCCGTTTCACCGCAGAAAAATTTAACGCTGATGCCTTGTGCGCGCTTGCTGCCGGAAACGGCATGCGTTATATCGTATTTACTACTATGCATCACGACGGTTTCCGGATGTATGACAGCGTGCGAAGTAAATACAATGTCATGCACACACCCGCAGGACGTGATCTCACTGCCGAAATAATCAAGGCGGCGGCAAAGCATAATCTTAAAATCGGGCTGTATCATAGTCTTAATAACTGGCATGATTCGCCGGACGGAGTAAAGGCGCTTGAGGATAAAAAAGCGTATGCGGTATTTATTAAAAACACCTTTGAGCGGATACGGGAACTCGTGACGAAATTTAATCCTATTGACATACTTTGGTACGACGGATGGTGGCCGTATGATGCAGCGGGATGGAAAGCAGAGGAAATGAATGCAATGGTGAAAAGTATTCAGCCGAAAATCCTTTTTAACGGACGAAATTGCCTTCCCGGAGATTTTGCCACACCGGAAGGACATCTGAGCGCACCCCGGCCATGGCGTCCATGGGAAGCCTGTATTCCGACGAATAACAGCTGGGGATATTGTAAAGGCGACAGGGATTGGAAAAACCCGCGGCAAATTCTTGATTTGCTTATTACTGCAGCGCAGGGCCGAGGGAATCTTCTTCTCAATATCGGGCTGTGTCCTGACGGGTCTGTTCCCGAAAAAGCAAAAGATATTATCCAGAAAACCGGTGCCTGGCTTTCAAAGTACGGACAGTGTGTGTACCATTCAGATTTATTTCAGTTTGATCCGTATGTGAGGAAAGATTTTAACGGTGACTGGGCTGCGCAGGGACAGTATACGGTGTTCGGGAAATCGCTTTTTCTCATGGTGCGGAGGTGGCCGGGTAAGGAATTAACCATCGGCGGCATTCAATGCAGGGTAAAAAAAACAGTGCTTCTCGGCGCTGCCGGTAAAACGTGCAGTTTTACCCAGAAAGGTCAGGTCGTTACCGTGCATGGTCTTCCTGAGCAGTCTCCTGATCCGCTCTGTCCGGTTATCCGTTTTGACCTCTCCCGCGTTCCCACGGTGTATCAGACCGCGGGTATGCGCATTCCAAAAGTGCCGCATCCGCATTACGACCCGGTAAAATCGGATATAAATTGGTAATAGCTGTTTCGCAGGAAAACGTCAACAAGGATTGATGCGGAGAATATCCTTGGTTATTCTCCGCAAAAAATGCGGTGAATATTGATATTTTTCAATTTTTATAGCAAAATTTGAAACGGAAATATCAATGTCCCGGTTTATTTATCAGCTTTCTGCCTGGCCGGATTTTTTCTGGAATAATGAAAAAATTTCTCCTCTTGTATCCGAGGTGCGTCTTTTGCAAGGCCGGGTTATCGGACGAATGGAGTCAATCGGTTTTCCGTCAATGAACGATGCCAATCTGCAGAGCATTACGCTTAATGTTCTTAAGTCAAGCGAGATAGAAGGAGAAAAGCTCGATCTTGCGCAAGTGCGTTCTTCTATTGCCCGCCGGCTGGGTGTACAGGTAACCGGCGCAGTTCCCTGCAGCCGTAAAGTTGATAATACAGTAGAAATGATGCTTGACGCAACGCGAAATTTTAATGAACCGCTTAATGAAAATCGTCTGTTCAGTTGGCACTCTCTGCTTTTTCAAGACGGACGCAGTGCACTGCGGACCATCGTTGTGGGCAAATGGCGGGATAACGCATCTGATGATCCAATGCAGGTTGTCTCCGGGCAGCCCGGCCGGGAACGGGTACATTTCGAAGCCCCTTCATCAGCCCGTCTGCCGCACGAGATGAATCGTTATATGACCTGGTTTAACAATGAAATGAAGACCGATCCTCTTCTAAAGGCAGCTATCGCCCATTTGTGGTTCGTGACGATCCACCCTTTTGATGACGGTAACGGACGTATTGCACGGGCGATTACTGATATGCAGCTTGCACGCAGCGACGGTCATTTACTGCGGTTTTACAGTATGTCGGATCAGATTCATAAAGAACGTACAGGCTATTACGATATACTTGAAAAAACTCAACGCGGTACTCTCGATATCAGCGCATGGATCATATGGTTTCTCCGCTGTCTGGACTCCGCTATTAAAGCGGCTGAGAACTCACTTTCGATTGTACTCAAAAAAAACCAGTTCTGGAAGGACCACGCAGCGCTGGCTCTGAACACCAGGCAACGTCTGCTGCTGATGAAATTGCTTGAAGGTGTTGAGGGGAAACTCACCAGTTCAAAGTGGGCAAAAATTGCCAAATGCTCGCAAGACACCGCCGGGCGTGATATAAATTATCTGCTGGAAAAAAAAATACTGCAGCAGGAAGGCGGGGGCGGCCGCAGCACTGCATATATTCTGAGGTTAGAATAATGAAAAAAATTATTATTATCGGCGCGGGTATGGGCGGGCTGAGTCTCGCCGGGCTCCTCGCAAAAAAAGGTTTTCAGGTCCATGTATTTGAAAAGAATCCGCATCCGGGCGGAAGGTGCGCAAAACTCGTTACTGATACTGCGGTGTTTGATGCCGGCGCGACACTTCTGCTTATGCCGGAAGTTTTTTCCGAATTATTCTCAATGCTGTCAGAAGACTTTACTTCCAGTATTACTTTGTCGCGTGTGAACCCCACCTCACGAATATACTATGACGATAACAGTTTTCTCGACCTTACTGATGACCCGTCATCAATGGAAAAACAGCTTGAAAAAATAGAACCAGGCAGTTATAGCCGGTATGTCCGGTTCATGAAAGAAGCCAAAAATAACTTCGAAATTTCAATTCCGGCTTTTGTCCGGAAGTCCTTCCCCGGTTTTTTTTCATTCTTTAATCTTAAAAATTTTCGCGCCATAATAAGAGTAAAGGGTCACAGAAGCTATTATGCAAGAGTGTGCTCCTTTTTTAAAAGTGAAAAATTACGCGCCGCTTTTTCCTACCCCGCTGTTTTTATCGGACTTCACCCGTCAGATGCACCGGGCTTTTTGTCTCTCCTGTCCTACATGGAAATTATTAATGGCTTGTGGTATCCGCATAACGGCATGGGGCATTTAAGTGAAAAGCTTTATGAGATATGCGTCAAATCAGGCGTGAATTTTTCTTTTAATTCTCCTGTTGAGCAGATCGTTACTGAAAAAAAGCGCGCATCCGGAATCCGCCTGGGGGACGGCACTTTTTCCCCCGCGGATATAACCATTGCGAATGCGGACACTCCGTATGTGTATCAATCGCTGCTTACACCCGGAAAAGAAAGCTCAATCCTTCAAAAAAAGAAATACGCCTACTCTGCAATTACCATTTACTGGACACTTAATACGCGTATACACGAATTTTCACGGCAGCATAATATTTTTCTGAGAAGCGGCTATATCGGTGCCTTTTCGGCTTTTTTCAACTCGCAGACATTGCCTGATGAGCCGCATTTTTATCTCAATATTCCGTCGCGTTCCCATAACCGCGCGGCACCGGAAGGGAAAGACACATTTATGATCGTAGTACCGTGTGGGCATATTAATCCGGAATTTAATCAGGATTGGAAAGTCCTTGCCCAAAAAGCGCGCAGCGCGGTTATCCGCAGAGTCACTGCTGCAGGGGTGAGTAATTTTGAAAAATTGATTATTGATGAACGGATATTAACGCCGAAGGATTGGGAAGAAAAATTAAATCTCAGCCGGGGTTCCGTTTTCGGGAGTCTTGGGCATGAACTCCGGCAGCAGGGTTATTTGCGTGGGCCAAATCGTCATCCGGATTTTAAAAATTTATATTTTACAGGCGGGTGCACTCATCCGGGAAGCGGCGTGCCGATGGTCATACTCGGCAGTATGCAGACATACCGAAGAATATGCAGGGAATGTCTGTAGAACAAGCTATCTCCTCCGGTGAGCCGATTCTCAAAATCGGCACTGCAGGGTGGGAAGAAGACCGAAGAAGTGCCTTCATCAGTTTTTACGCGGTGATGCGCGCGGCGGATGATCTTGTCGATAACAGCAGGAAAAACTTTGCTTCACTATCATCTGAAGAAAAAAACAGTATTGCGCAATTCCTCGCCTCGCTGATGAACGGGAATTTGCCCGCAGGTGCGTACGTCAGCGGTTTGCTTAATAAAGTATTTGCAGATACTGCAGAGCGCCAAAAAACCTCCGAAGCCCTTGATAAACTAAACTATCACCTCAGCCGGTTTAACACATACAAAAAAAAGTACAATATTCCCGATCACTACTGGAAGTCCTGGCTCACGTCTATGTTTTACGATATCGACCACAGCGGATTTCCCACTTTCCGTGCATTTCTTTCATATGCATACGGCGCCGCAGTCATCCCCGGAATGATCTATTTACACCTGTGCGGTTCTTTTGACAAGGGCGGACTTTACCTTCCGCCGCCGGTACGGCTATGTACATATGCAAGACCTATTGCCGTTTTCTGTTACGTGGTCCATATCCTCCGTGATTTTAATCAGGATATTACCGAGGGCCTGCTCTATTTTCCCGAAAAAATTCTTCTGGAATATAACCTTGATATACACGCGCTCCGTTCCTATGTTCAAGAGAAAAAAAACAGTTTGAAAGTAGAGAAACTTTTTCAGAAATATAAAGGCATTGCGGAGTATTACCGCATCCGCGCAGAAAAGAAAACGATGGAATTAAAGCACATTCTTGCAGAGCGTTACGCGGTAAGTATAGAAACTGTCTTTAGAATGTATGAGGCGGTATTGCGGGAGATAGGGAAAGAGCCTTTCTTATGAATTCCAGCTCATTTTCGTATAGGTCATATGAAAGGATTGCGCCGATTAGTAATTCAGGCGGACGTTAGCCGGTGGTCTTTTTTGTATAGGCACCGTGAAAGGGTTTTGCAAATTGTAATTCATAGCGGAGACTTTTAGCAGCAGGTTTTTTCAATAGTTAAGTGAAAGGGCTTCACAATCGGTAATTCAGAGCAGGGACTTCTGTAGTATTCATTTTGATAGGTAAGTGCAAGGTTATAACGAAAGTTGTTCAGAGCGGCGTCAAAAAGTGGAAATTGGCAGGATGCCAAATTTCCATTTTTTGTCGAGTGCAGCCGTAGCCAGGATGGCAGAGGCAAACGTCCGCCTGGATAACTTTCGTTATAATCCTTGCACGATGCCTCGACGAAAGAAACGGATCTCCGCCTGAATTACCGATCGGCGAAACCCTTCAACGCCGCCTATTAGGAAACCGCCGTAATCGACTTCCGGTAATCCCGCAACTGCACGTCTATTACATGACGGACCTGTTTTATCTTCCATTGCAGGTGCGCCGCATCGGTCATATATTCCATCGAAGGCTCCCACCCAAGTCTTGAGTCCGCCTCGACAAGAGGGATTGTTGCGGATGCGTTTTTGATTTCATCC
>Ga0180008_1000047_pt1 | contig 122261 bp, 119 predicted proteins | sample MM_PW_MetaG_FD_121121 | JGI IMG/M metagenome (GOLD analysis project Ga0180008, IMG submission 121121) | Groundwater microbial communities from the Aspo Hard Rock Laboratory (HRL) deep subsurface site, Sweden - MM_PW_MetaG | ecosystem: Environmental > Aquatic > Deep subsurface > Groundwater... | reverse complement strand
TCAACAACCAGATTCAGCAAATCCAGCAGCAGGCGACCAGTCTCGTCAACGAGGCGCGCAACCTGGCTTCGCTGCCGTTCAGCTCGCTCCAGCAGTTGCAGCAGCAGGTGCAGCGCACCCAGCAGCTTCTCGGCGAGGCGCAGCGCATCGCTTATGACGTGCAGAACGTCCAGCAGGTGTTCAACGGCCGCTACAAGGGCGCGGCGCTCACCGGCACCCACGCGCAGATGGTCGCCAACGCCAATGCCCGCTGGGAGGATAGCGTCGGCGCCTTTCAGGATGCCTTGCAGGTGCAGGCCGGCGTCGTCGGCAACATCGAAGGCGCCCGCACGACGATGTACAGCCTGGTCTCGGCCAGCCAGTCGGCGACCGGCGCGCTCCAGGCGACGCAGGCGGGCAACGAGCTCCTCGCGCTGCAATCGCAGCAGCTCGCCGACCTCACCGCCGCGGTCGCGGCGCAGGGCCGGGCGCAGGCGCTGCAATCCGCCCGCCAGGCGGCCGAGGAGGCCGAAGGGCGCGAGCGGTTCCGCCGCTTCATGGGCAACTGAGACGCCCGATGTCGCGCACGGCGAAGATCGCAGGGGTGGCGGCGCTGGCCGGGCTGATGATGACGGTGGCGATCGTCGCCGCCGTCCAGCCCGATGAGCCTGCGCCCGCGCCCCCGCTCTTCCTGCCGGCGGACGAAGGCCAGGCCAGGCTCGCCCGCGAGCTGGATCGCTGCGCCTCGCTCACCAAGCCGGATAGTGGCTGCGAGGCGGCCTGGGCCGTCAACCGCCGCCGCTTCTTCCGCCAGGACGAGCCCCCGCCCGAGATCGAGCGCGGCAGCGACACGGCGCCGGATGAAGGCACCCGGCCATGAACGACACCGGCGTTATCGACAATTTCCTCAACATCTTCACCGGCTACATCGACTCAGGCTTCGGCCTGCTCGGCGGCGAGGTCGCGTTCCTCTCGACCACGCTGATCGCCATCGACGTAACGCTCGCCGGCCTGTTCTGGGCCTGGGGCGCGGACGAGGACGTGCTTCAGCGCCTCGTCAAGAAGACGCTCTACATCGGCACCTTCGCTTTCATCATCGGCAATTTCTCGCTGCTCGCGACCATCGTGTTCGAGAGCTTCGCCGGGCTCGGCCTCCAGGCCAGCGGCGGGGCGATGACGATCGACGAGTTCATGAAGCCCGGCACGATCGCGGCGAAGGGGCTCGAAGCCGCCAAGCCGCTGCTCGATGCGGCGGGCCAGTTCTCCAGCCTTTGGGCCGTGTTCTCCAACCTCGCGCTGATCCTCGTGCTGCTGCTCGCCTGGGTGATCGTGGTGCTCGCCTTCTTCATCATCGCCGTGCAGGTCTTCATCACGCTGATCGAGTTCAAGCTGGTGACGCTGGCCGGCTTCGTCCTGCTGCCCTTCGCCTTCTTCAACAAGACCGCCTTCATGGCCGAGAAGGTGCTGGGCCATGTCGTCTCGACCGGCATCAAGGTGCTGGTGCTCGCCGTCATCACCGGCATCGGCACCACCTTGTTCAGCCAGTTCACCGGCGCTGCCCTCGGCCCCGCGCCCGACATCAATCAGGTCATGGCCATCGCGCTTGCCGCGCTGTCGCTGCTGGGCCTGTCGATCTTCGGCCCCAGCATTGCGAACGGCATCGTCTCGGGCGGCCCGCAGCTCGGCGCGGGTACGGCGGCCGGGACCGCGCTGGCGGCAGGCGGCGCGCTGATCGGAGGCGCCGCCGCCGCACGCCTTGGCGTGGGCGCGGCCGGGTCCGCAGTCGGTGCGGCCGGCCGGATGACCGGCGCCGCCGCGCGTGGTGGCGCTCAGATGGCAGGCGGTGCCACCAGCGCCTACAGCCTCGGCTCGTTCGGCAAGAGCGGTGCAGGCGCTGTTGCGGGCGGCATGGCCGCTGTCGGCCAAGCGGCGGCGGGAAGCGCGGCGAACGCCGTCCTTTCGCCCTTGCGCAAGGCGGCCGCCAAGGGCGGCGAGGCGATCAAGTCCAATTTCCGCTCCGGCGCCCGTGCCGGATTCACCGCAACCGGCGGCACGATCACCGGCGGGCCGGCATCCGCCGCCCCGGCGGCTGCAACCGCTGGCGGTTCCGCGTCGGCCGGCGCATCCGCCCAGCCTGAATGGGCCGCCGCGATGAAACGCCGCCAGGCCGTCAGCCACGGCGCGACCGTCCTCGCCCACACCATGAAGGCTGGCGACAGCCACGGCGGCGGCGCCGGTCCCGACATCAAAGAGAAGGACTGACCTCCCATGTTCCGACGCCCCACCATCCGCTACGGCCAGACGCCCGAACCCACGACACCCTATCAGCGCGCAGCCCAGCAATGGGACGACCGCATCGGCTCCGCGCGCGTGCAGGCGAAGAACTGGCGCCTCGCCTTCTTCGGCGCGCTGGCGCTCTCGGGCGGCCTTTCCGCCGGTCTCGTCTGGCAATCGGCGCGTGGGCATATCGTGCCCTGGGTGGTGCAGGTCGATCGGCTCGGCGAGGCCCAGGCCGTCGCCCCCGCCGAGGCGGGCTATCGCCCGACCGATCCGCAAATTGCGTTCCATCTCGCCCGCTTCATCGAGCAGGTCAGGGCGATCCCGGCCGATCCGGTGATCGTCCGCCAGAACTGGCTGCGCGCCTACGACTTCACGACCGATCGGGGCGCGGTGGCGCTCAACGACTACGCCCGCGCCAACGACCCCTTCGCCAATGTCGGCCGGGTGCAGGTCGCGGTGGACGTGTCGAGCGTGATCCGGGCATCGCCCGACAGCTTCCGCGTCGCCTGGACCGAGCGCCGCTATCAGGACGGCAGCCTTGCCGCCACCGAACGCTGGTCGGCGATCCTCACCATCGTCGTGCAGCCGCCGCGCACCCCCGACGCCCTGCGCAAGAATCCGCTCGGCGTCTTCGTCAACGCTTTGAATTGGTCAAGGGAGCTGTCGCAATGACGCACACGCCATTTCGCCGTTCCGCCTCGGCGGTCCTGCTTGTCTCCGCCACCGCGCTCGCCGGCTGCGCCACCACATCGGCGAAGCCGCCCGCGATTCGCTATGATGATCCGCCGCGCGAGATCGCGGCGACGCCGGCCGCGGAACCGCTCCGCGCCGTCGAGGTGGTGACGATCCCCGAACCCCTGCCGCTCCCCGGCCAATTGAAGCCGGTCGCGGCCGGGGCAGCGACTTCCGAGCCCGCCGATCCGCGCCGCCGTGTCGGGGCCGCCAACGCGGCCGCCCGCGTGCAGCCGGTGCGCGACGGTTTCCTCAACGCCATCCAGCAATATCCCTGGACGGACGGCGCGCTCTATCAGGTCTATGCCGCGCCCGGCCAGGTGACGGACATCGCGCTTCAGGAAGGCGAGCAGCTCGTGGGGCCCGGGCCGGTCGCGGCCGGCGACACCGTGCGCTGGATCATCGGCGACACGGTGAGCGGCAGCGGCGCGACGGCGCGCGTGCATATCCTGGCGAAGCCAACACGCCCCGACATTTCCACGAACCTCGTCATCAATACCGACCGGCGCACCTATCACATCGAATTGCGCGCGACCGCATCGACATACATGGCCTCGGTCTCATGGACCTATCCGCAGGACCAGCTCATCGCGCTGCGCGGCGCCAATGCCGCCGCTGCCCCCGTCGCGACCGGCCTCGACCTCGCGGCGCTCAACTTCCGCTACCGGATCGAGGGCGACCGCGTGCCGTGGAAGCCGGTTCGCGCCTTCGATGATGCAGCCCAAGTGTTCATCGAGTTTCCGGCCGGGATCTCGCAGGGCGAGATGCCGCCGCTGTTCGTGACCGGCGCGGCCGGCGATGCCGAGTTAGTTAATTACCGCGTGCAGGGCCGCTACATGGTGGTGGACCGGCTGTTCGCCGCCGCCGAGCTGCGCCTGGGCGACCGGCGCGGCGAGCAGCGCGTCCGCATCGTGCGCGACAATGGGCGCAGGGGGCGGCCGTGACCGATCCCGCCGACAATTCCCCGCCCGAGGCGGCCGCACCGCAAGCGCCGCGCCCCGATCCGCAAGCCTTCCAGCTTCGCGGCAACCCGCCGCGCGTCATGCGCCTGTCGCGCAAGGCGCTGGCCGCCCTCGGCGTCGTCGCCGGCCTCGGGATCGGCGGCTCACTGATCTATGCGCTCAAGCCGGCCGGCGAGAAGGAGGCCAAGGAGCTTTACAACACCGACAGCCGCGCCACGTCCGAGACCATCACGTCGGGACCGCGCGACTATAGCCAAGCGCCGAAACTCGGCCCGCCGCTTCCCGGCGACCTCGGCGGCCCGATCGTCTCGGCCCAGCAGCGCGGGGAGAATGTCCAGGTCCCGCCGGTCGGCGCCCAGCCCGATCCGCGCGCGCAGGCTGAGGAAGCCGCCCGCCAGCGCGCGCAGCAGGAGCGCGACGCCGCCCGCATGAGCGGCGTGTTCTTGGGTGGCAGCAGCGCCGGGGCCGCTGCGATGCCGTCTTTGCCGAACCTCGCGACGGCAGCGCCTGGTGCTCCTGCCTCACCGCAACCTGCCGAGACGGCGCAGGGCGACCAGGCCGCCAAGCGAGCCTTCTTGGCGCAGGCGTCTAATCAGCGGACGGTCAGCGTCGAACGCCTCGTGGCGCCGGCCTCGCCCAACATCGTGCAGGCCGGCAGCATCATCCCTGCCGCGCTCATCACCGGCATCCGTTCGGACCTTCCCGGCCAGATCACCGCCCAGGTAACGGCAAACGTCTATGACAGCCCTACGGGCCGCATCCTGCTCATCCCGCAGGGCACGCGGCTGATCGGCGAATATGACAGCGAGATCGCCGCCGGGCAGGCGCGCGTGCTGCTGGCATGGGATCGGCTGATATTGCCGGACGGCCGCTCGATCGTTCTCGAGCGCCAGCCCGGCGCTGATGCGGCCGGATATGCTGGCCTACAGGATCGCGTAAACCAGCATTGGGGCAATCTGCTGAAAGCCGCCGCCGTTTCGACACTGCTCGGCGTCGGCGCCGAATTGGGCGCGGATAGCGAGGACGAACTTACTCGCGCACTGCGTCGCGGCTCGCAGGACACCATCAACCAGACCGGCCAGCAGATCGTGCGTCGGCAGCTCAATGTGCAGCCGACGCTCACCATCCGGCCGGGGCATCCGTTGCGCGTGGTCATCACGCGCGACCTGGTGCTTGAACCGATCGGAGCGACACGATGACGAAATTGAAGTTGGGGCCGCTGGCCGACGATCGGCCGGTCAAGCTCTCCGTGGAGCTGCCCGCCGCCGTGCATCGCGATCTCGTCGCCTATGCCGCCGCGCTCGCAGCCGAGACCGGGGGAGCGCCGGTCCCGCCCGACAAGCTGGTCGCGCCGATGCTCGCCCGGTTCATGGAAACCGACCGCGCCTTTCGCCGGCACCGCGCGCAGGGGAAGTGAGAGCGCGCCGCCTGCCGTCAGTTGCCCATGAACTTCTTGAAGCGGTCGCGGCCTTCCGCCTCGATCACGGCCTGCTCGGCATTGGCGCACTCGCTGCCCCGCACCGAGCCTTCCGCGCATTGCCCCACGATCTCCCGTGCTTCATCGAGATGCGCCGCGAAATACTGCGTCCCGCGCGGTTCGGCCGGCTCCGGTGCGGCGGGGGCCGGACTCGCGAGGGCCGGCGCACGCTCGACGGGCATGATCACCGGGCGCAGCACGAAGCCCACGCCGAATCCGATGACCAGCGCGACCAGCACGATGAAGAGTGTCTTGCTTCGTGTCATGGCTATTTCTTTTCCGGTTGGTGATGTGATGGCTGCGGCATCAGAATGGGCGGCAGCGAATAGCGACCGGCCACGAGATCAAGGAAGCGCAGCAAGACGGGGTTGTCATTGTCTTCACGCCAATAGCCCGAGAAGCCGATCCGCATATGTCCATGACTGTCGTGGATTTCGCTGAACGTTACGCCTGGCACTTGGATACCCAAGGCGGATTCGGCGACAATCGAGAGACGCCCACCGAGCGCAATGGCGCTCAACATTGTCTCGCGTCCGATATCCTGCATGTCGATCTCTGGCATGCAACCGGGGACCCCAAGTTTGCCCATGAGGATGTTTCGGGTCTCTGGGCCGGGATCTCGTTCGGTCAGCAAAAAGTGTTCGCCGGTCAGGTCGGGCCAATGGATGCGTTCGCATTGGGTGAGTGGATGGCCTGCCGGCATTGCTACAAATATGCGCTCACTCCAGAAAGAACGGCTCATCAGACCCCGATAGGAGGCCTCCCCAATCATGATCGCGATATCGAGCAGGCCATTCTCGATCCCGGCCAACAGCATATCCCGATCGCGTTCAAAGCCGGATACTTTGACCTCGGGGTGGCGTTCGCCGAACTCGCTGAGCGTTGCCCGCAAGTTGCCGGCGGAGAAGGACGTATAGAAGCCTACGGCCAGCTTGCCGACGTGGCCGTTGTTCGTGGCGCGGACCCAGTTGTTCAGTTCCTCGAACTCCTTCACGATGCGCTGTGCCGTTCGCAGATAGGTTCTGCCATTCGGAGTCAGAGTGGCACCGCGGGTCTTGCGGTCGAACAGCGCCATGCCTAGCCGCTTCTCGATTTCGAGGACGTGTCGGCTGAGCGTTGCTTGCTTGATATTTATGCTGCGCGCCGCGCGACTGAAGCTACCGGCCTCGGCCGCCGCAATCAGGTAGCGGAGCTGGCGCAGCTCAATCACCGGGCTAACGGATCATCAGGCGGTGTCGTGAACTCCGTCCAGCCGCCACCCAGCGCCTTGTAGAGATTGATGAGATTACTGAGCCGCACCAGCTTGGAGCGGACCAAGGCTTGCTGTGACCCGTAAAGCGTGCGCTGCGCGTCGAGCAGGGCGAGGTTGTCATCCTCGCCTGAGTTGAGCCGCTGTTCCGCGAGCCTGTAGGCATTGCGGCTGGCATCGACCCGCTGCGTTTCCGATCGGATTTGGGCGTCCAAGGTTCCTTTGCCGGCGAGCCCGTCAGCCACGTCGCGGAAGGCGGATTGGATCGCCTTCTCATAGTTGGCGATTTCGATCCGTTTCTGCACGTCCGCGCGATCGAGGTTGGCTCTCAGCGCGCTGCCGCCGAAGATTGGAAGCGGCAGGGTGATGCGCGGCATGAAGCTCCATGCGCCCGACCCCGATGAGAACAGATCGTCGAGGCTCGCGCTCGCCGTTCCCGCCGAGCCGGTCAGACTGATCGTCGGGAAGAACGCTGAGCGGGCAGCGCCGATATTCGCGTTGGCGGCGCGCAGCGTATGTTCGACCGCGCGGATGTCGGGTCGGCGCGCCAGAAGGTCCGAGGGCACGCGATCGACCCGGCCGCCGACCGGCGCCGTGACCTGCGTAAAGGAAAGGTCGAGCCGTGCGGCGGCTACGGCCGCGCTACCGGCCTGCACCTGTGCGCGTGCGGCGTTCCGCTGCGCCAGCGCGTCGTCATAAGTCTTGCGCGAGATTGCGCCGGTCGCGACGAGTTGTTCCGAGCGGGTGAAATTGCTTTCGGCGAGCGTTGCGGAGGCTTGCGCCTGACGAAGCTGCGCCTGCGCCTGATCGAGCGCGACCTGGAATGGTCGCGGATCAATGCGGAACAGAAGCTGCCCCTTCCTGACGAGCACGCCTTCGGGGACATGGACGGAGACGATTGCGCCGCTGACGCGGGGCCGCAACTCGACGCTCTGGGGCGCCGATAGCGAACCGTTGAACTCGGCCGAGGGGGCAAGCTCGCGCACGACAACTTGCGCTACTGGCACTTGCGGCGCTGCCGCCGCTTGTGCGCCCTGATCGCCGCCCGATTTGCTACAAGCTGACGTAAGGCCGCCAATAGCCAAGGCTATGGAAGCCAGGAGAAGTGCGCTTTTTGTCGGCATGATATTGCCTTTCAACTGTGCCGCGCCTTGTTCATCCGTTCCGCGGCGTCTGATCGATTCCTGTTCGCTTTGCGGCTTCCAGCGTTGGCAAGGTCAAGGATTATTTTCAACAATCATTCATATGAATATAGATAAATATGAAAGGATAGGCGATAGGTCGAAGGGGCACGCCGGCATGGCGCGTCGAGCGTCGCAATGCCATCCTTGGTGCGCATCGCGACGAGATTAGGCGCGGCGCATTGAAGCTCGCGCGTGTCCTCAATGATGACGACGCGGTCGGGACCCTTGGCGACTTCGGCTAGAAGCGCCGCTTGGTCGGCGGCCATGGTGCCCGACTGCACATAGTCATCGAGCAACGTACCGGCGGCGTAGGTCCGACGTGAGCCCGAAGTGATTCATCCCTTGACCTTCCAAACGTTGGAAGAAGCATCGGTCTGCGGCAACAAACGAATCAATGCGGAAAGTCAGGAATTCCCGGATTCCTGAAGCCGTCCCTCAACCGCCGACGCCGTCATCGGCTTCTCCGAGCGCAAAAATGACGCTGCCATTTGCTCGTCATCGCCACGGCCAGCTCATGGTGGTGCTTGACTGCATCGAGTTGACATCAAACAAATGAACACATATTCATGTGCACATCTTATGGCTCCGTTTGAGATCGACATGCCCCATTCCCACAGCCACCACGATCACGATCACGCAAGACGGGAGCATGCCCATTTTCGCGATCTCGCGGGAGGACGTGCGATGCCTAGCAAGTCACCTATGTTTCGGAACCAGCCACGATGATGGCGCTCGTGCGGGTCGCGCTAACGCGACCGCTGACCTTCATCGTGATGGCCGTGCTGATCTTTGGCCTCGGCATCCTGTCCGTTCTGAGGATGCCGGTCGACATCTTCCCGCGCATCGGCGTGCCGGTGATCGCGACCGCCTGGACCTATAATGGGCTGTCGCCCGAGGACATGGCCGGACGGATCATCAATCCGTTCGAACGCGTGCTGACCACGACCGTCAACGACATCGACCGGATCGAGAGCCAGTCGATGAACGGCGTTGGCGTCGTGCGGATTTACTTCCAGCCAGGCGCGGACATTCGCACCGCGACCGCGCAGGTCACGTCGATCTCGCAGGCCATTTTGCGTCAGCTTCCGCCGGGCATCTCTCCGCCGTTCATCGTCAACTATGACGCCTCGACCGTGCCGATCGTCCAGCTCGCCCTCTCCGGCGAAGGGCTGAGCGAACAGCAGCTCTACGATCTCGGCGTCAATCAAATCCGCCCGCAGCTCATCACCGTGCCGGGCGTCGCCATGCCCTTCCCATTCGGCGGCAAGCAGCGTCAGATACAGATCGACATCGACCCTGAGGCGCTGCGCGCTCGCGGCCTGTCCGCCGGCGACGTCGCGGCGGCGATTGCCGCGCAAACCCAAATCATCCCGGCGGGCTTCGCCAAGGTCGGCGGCCTGCAATACACCGTCAGGCTCAACAATGCGCCGGGCTCGGTCGAGCAGTTGAACAATCTGCCAGTTCGCGTGGTCGACGGCGCGACGATCACCATGCGCGACATCGCCCAAGTCCGCGACGGCGCGCCGCCGCAAATGAACATCGTCCAAGTCGAAGGCCAGCGGTCAGTCCTGATGACCGTGCTCAAGAGCGGTGCGGCCTCAACCATCGATATCGTCAATACGGTTCGCGAGCGTATCCCACAGATCACCGAGGGCCTCCCGGAAACGCTGCGCGTCCAGCTTATCGGCGACCAGTCGGTGCTGGTGAAGGCGGCCGTCTCCACCGTGGCCTATGAGGGTGTGTTGGCCGCCGTGCTGACCTCGCTGATGATCCTGCTGTTTCTGGGATCGTGGCGATCGACGATCATCATCGTGACCACGATACCCTTGGCGATCCTCGCCGCGTTGTTGGCGCTGAGCGCGACCGGCCAGACGATCAACATCATGACGCTGAGCGGCTTGGCTCTGGCCATCGGCATATTGGTCGACGACGCGATGGTCACGATCGAGAACATCAACTGGCACCTTGAGAAAGGGAAGCCGGTTCTACGCTCGATCATGGACGGCGCGGCGCAGATCGTGACGCCCGCCTTCGTGATCGTGACGTGCATCTGCATCGTCTTCGTGCCGATGTTCTTCCTGCCGGGCGTCGCAGGCTATCTGTTCGTGCCGCTGGCACTGGCGGTGATCTTCTCGATGATCGCCTCGTTCATCCTGTCGCGCACGCTCATCCCGACGATGGCGATGTATCTGCTACGCCCGCATCGGGAGGGCGAAGAGGCCGAGCGCGCCCGCTCGCGCAATCCACTCGTCCGGTTCCAGCATCGCTTTTCGACCGGGTTCGACAGGCAGAAGGACCGCTTCGGGCGGGTGCTTTCCCGCGTGATGTCCGCACGGCGCATCTTCATCCCGGCGTTCCTCGGCGCGATGGTGGCGTCGCTGCTGCTCATTCCCACACTTGGCCGCGACTTCTTTCCCACTGTGGATGCTGGGCAAATCACCCTGCATGTGCGCGCGCCGGCAGGCACGCGCATCGAGGACAGCACGGCGCTGATCTCGCGGGTGCAGACGCGGGTGCGCGAATTGATCCCCGCCGAGCAGGTTGAATCGGTCGTCGCCAATGTCGGAATGTCCTCCGCGCTGCTCAACGTCATCTACAACAATACGGGGACGGTGGGACTGAACGAGGGCGATATCCTCATCTCGCTCGGGCGGAACCGAACCGCGACGGACACGCATGTCGCCACTTTGCGGCGCGAGCTGCCCGTGAGCTTTCCGGGCGTTGATTTCTCCTTCCTGCCTGCCGACATCACCAGCCAAATCCTGAACTTCGGCTCGCCAGCGCCGATCGATATCCAGGTGCGCGGCCGGAATCTCGCGGCGAACGAAGCTTATGCGCAAGCGATCCTCAAACGCGTTCGGACCGTGCCCGGCCTCGCCGACGCCCGACTCCAGCAATCCTCGCGCGCGCCGCAGCTCAACATCGACATCGATCGCTCGCGGATCGCGCAATACGGGCTCAACCAGCGTGACGTAACCACCAGCGTCGCGACCGCCCTAGCCGGCACGCAGCAGTCTGCGCCGGTTTACTGGCTCAATCCCGAAAACGGGGTGTCCTATCCTGTCGTGGCGCAAGTCCCCGAACTGGAGGTCGACACGATCGCTGCGCTGGAAGCGCTGCCGGTTTCGGCGACGGGCGCCGGGGAGGCCCAGACGCTGGGCGGTCTTGGCGCCGTGACTCGCAATACGACCATCAACGTAGCGAGCCGAGCAGACATCCAGCCGGTCATCAACATCTATGCCACGCCGCAGGCTCGCGACCTGGGCGCCGTGGCCGGCGACATTCATCGCATCATTGCCGAGATGGATGCCGAGCGCCCGGCCGGCGTAACCGTCACGCTGGCGGGACAATATGAGACGATGAACCACGCCTTCTCCGGTCTCGCTTTCGGGCTGATCGGCGCGATTATCCTCATCTACCTCGTGATCGTCGTGACCTTCCAGAGCTGGATCGACCCGCTGGTCATCATCGGCGCGCTGCCGGCCGCCTTCGCCGGCATCGTCTGGATGCTGTTCGTGACCGGCACGACCATCTCCGTGCCCGCGCTCACCGGCGCGATCATGTGCATGGGCGTCGCCACCGCCAACTCCATCCTGGTGGTCAGCTTCGCACGCGAACGCCTAGCCGAGACCGGCGACGCCACCCGCGCCGCGATCGAGGCGGCGGTGGTCCGTTTCCGCCCCGTGCTGATGACCGCGCTCGCGATCATCATCGGCATGACCCCCATCGCGCTCGGTATCGGCGAGGGCGCCGAGCAGAACGCTCCGCTCGGCCGCGCGGTGATCGGCGGCTTGATCTTCGCAACCGTGGCGACACTGCTGCTCGTGCCGGCGCTGTTCAGCATCGCCCATCGCAAGGGCGCGCCTTCCTCACCCGCAAGGGAGCTTGAACTCCAGCATGTCTGATCCAACCCCAAAGAAGCGCGCCGGCCTTTATCTCGGCGCGGCCGGTCTCGTGATTGCCGCACTGGTCGGAGGCGGCCTCGTTTCGCGCGGCATGGCCGAAAGCGAACAGGCAGCCATCGCGGCCGAGAACGCGCTGCCCACCGTCAGCCTGGTTCAGCCCCGCGTGTCCGAGGGAGGCGAGATCGTGCTGCCGGGCAGTCTCGATCCCTATAATCGCGCCGCGATCAACGCGCGGGTGAGCGGCTATGTGCGCGAATGGCGCGCGGACATCGGGGACCGGGTGCGGCGCGGGCAAACGCTCGCCATCCTCGATGCGCCCGAGATCGACCAGCAGCTCGCGCAGGCCCAGGCGGCCTATCAGACCGCGGCCGCTGATCGCGGGCTGGCCGAAACCACGGCGGCGCGCTGGAACAATCTGCTCGAAAAGGACGCCGTGTCCCGGCAGGAAGCCGATGAGCGGCAGGGGCAGTTTGCCGCTGCCGATGCGCGCGCACGGGCCGCTCAGGCGGACGTCGGCCGGCTGAGGGCGCTGACCGGATTTACGCGGCTGACGGCGCCGTTCGATGGCGTCGTCACCAGCCGCTCGGCCCAGCTCGGCGCCTTGGTCCAGACGGGCGCGCCGGGGGTGGAACCCTTGTTCACCGTTGCCGACGTCAGCCGCCTGCGCCTCTATGTGCGCGTACCGCAAGCTTTTTCGGGAAGGCTGGTGCGCGGCACGCAAGCGATGTTCACCGTGCCTGACAGACCGGGCGAGGTGTTCGAGGCCACACTGTCCCGTCTCTCCGAGGCGGTGGACCGCCAATCCGGCGCAATGCTGGTGGAATTTCTGGTCGATAACGGCGCTCGACGCCTGAGACCCGGCAGCTACGCGGAGGTGCGGGTGTCCGTGCCTGGCGGCGCCGAAACGGTCCAGGTGCCGGCGAGCGCCCTGATCCTCGGTTCCGACGGCGCGCGGGTCGCCGTGGTCGATGGCCAGGGTCAGGTCGCGCTTCGGGAGGTTGCGGTGGGTCGCGACCAGGGCGCGACCATCGAGATTATCTCGGGGCTACGTCCAACCGACCGCATCGTTCAGACCCCTCCCGACGCGCTGGCCACCGGCGACAAGGTCCGGGTAGTTCCCGCACGGCAACCGGCGGCTCCGAATGCGCAGCGCTAGGATAGCATTCGTCGCCGCGATCGGCCTCGGCGGCTGCGCCACCCTGCCGCCGATGCAAACGCCGGCAATCGAGACCCCGGCAAGCTTCCGCCATGTGGAAGGATGGACGACGGCCGCGCCCGGCGATCATCTAGACCGTGGCGAGTGGTGGCGCGGATTCGCGGACCCGGTGCTCGACGAGCTGATGGCGCGGCTGGACGAGCGGACCCCGACGCTCGCGGCCGCGCTTGCCCGTTACGACCGGGCGTTGGCGGCGGCACGGCTCGACCGCTCCAACCAGTTGCCGAATGTCGATCTGACCGGCGGGGCTTCGCGCGAGCGGCTTTCAGCCGGACGATCGATCGGAGCTGGCGAGCCCGTAATCGCGAACCAGATCCTCTTCGGTGTTGGTCTCGATTATGAGTTGGACCTTTGGGGCCGGGTCCGCAACAGCGTGCGCGCCGCTACGGCGGATGCCGAAGCGCAGGAGGCCGCCTTGCGCTCGGCGCGGCTCAGCCTTCAGGCTTCGGTCGCCGATCTCTATGTCCAACTTCGCGCCGTCGATGCCGAGCAGGTCCTGCTGACCAGGACCGTGGCCGCCTATGCGCGCGCCGATGATTTGATCCGCACCCGCCACGAAGGCGGCATTGCCTCTGGCGTGGACCGTAGCCGATCGACGGCCCAGCTCGCCGATGCCCGCGCCCGTCTGGAGGCGCTACGGGCGCAGCGCGCGGGGATCGAGAACCGGATCGCGGCGCTGGTTGGCGAGAGCGCCTCTGTTTTCGCCATCGATCCCGCGCAACGAAGCCTTGCGCTGCCTGACCTGCCGCCGTCCCTGCCCTCCGAACTTCTTCAGCGCCGTCCCGACATCGCCGAGGCGCAGCGCCGCCTGGTCGCCGCCAATGCGCGGATCGGCGTCGCGCGGGCCGCCTTCTATCCGCGCATCAGCCTCGGGCTCGGCGCGGGGTATCAGGCGGTCGAGGCGCCGATCGTCAGCGCGGATACTGGTTTCTGGGCGCTCGGGCCGATCACCACGATCTTCAATCTGTTCGACGGTGGCGGACGGCGAGCGCGGCTGGCCATCAGCCGGACGGACTATGAAGAACTCGCCGCGGGCTACCGCCAGACCGTGCTGGATGCGTTCCGGGAGGTGGAGGATGCCCTGTCTCGCATGGATGCCTTGACGGGTCAGGATCGCGAGCAGCGCATAGCCGCCCAAGCGGCGGCGCGGGCTGAGAGCCTGGCGCTTGATCGCTATCGCGACGGCGCGGCCGACTATCTGGAGGTGACGACGGCCCAAACCGCCGCGCTCGCCGCGCAACGCGCCAGCATCACGGTCGAATATGATCGCGCCCGAACGGCAATCGCCTTGATCCGGGCGCTGGGAGGCGCGACCCCGGACGACACATGACGGAGAAGCGCCGCCCTTCACGACGAGACCTACTGCAAATCGGCGGGGTGGTCGCCATAGGTTATGGCGTCAGCGTTTTTCTGAAGGCGACCGCACCACTCGGGATCAACGCGTCCGCTTGTTGTCGGACTTGTTGACCACGGCTTAGCGGGAGCGGCGCCGCATCGTGGAGCGGTGTCGAATATCTGATTCGTTTACGGTCGGTGCCGAAGGCGGCCCGTTGCCGCCGGCACGGATGCTGGCGCGGCGCCGGGTTCCTCCAGATCGGCAAGGATCGGGCAGTCAGGCCGATCATCGCCCGCGCAGCAATCCACCAGCGTTCCGAGCGTCGCGGCCATCTGGTTCAGATTTTCGATCCGCTCCTGAAGCTGGGCGATATGGGCCTGCGCGATCCGCTTCACATCGGCGCTCTGGCGGGCCTTGTCCCGCCAGAGGCTCAGAAGATCGTTGATCTCCGCGACCGAGAAACCGAGATCACGCGCCCGCCGGATGAACCGCAGCATATGAACATCCGATGGCGAGTAATCGCGATAGCCGGAGTCCTTGCGATCGGCTTTCGGAATGAGGCCGGTCTGCTCGTAATAGCGGATCATCTTGGCGGAGACGCCCGACGCCTTGGAGGCTTGTCCGATGTTCATGCCGTTCCTCCTGTCTCGCGTGGCTGAAAACCGCGCAGGCGCAACGAATTACCCAAGACGAAGATGCTCGACATCGCCATAGCACCCGCCGCGAACACCGGCGAGAACAGGATGCCCAGGCTCGGATAGAGCACGCCTGCCGCGACCGGGATCAGCGCCGTGTTGTAGGCGAACGCCCAGAACAGGTTCTGGCGGATATTGCCAATCGTCGCGCGCGACAGGGCGATGGCCGTCGCCACACCGTTCAGATGGCCCGACATCAGCACGACATCGGCCGCCTCGATCGCGATATCCGTGCCGGTGCCGACCGCTAGGCCGATATCGGCAGCCGCCAGCGCGGGCGCATCGTTGATGCCATCCCCGACGAAGGCGACGCGGCCATGCTCGGCCTTGAGCCGGGCTATCGCCTCCACCTTCCCTTCGGGCAGGACTTCGGCGACCACTTCGTCGATACCGAGCTGGCGGGCGATAGCCTCGGCCGTCATGCGGTTGTCGCCGGTCAGCATCGCAACCTTGAGGCCGAGCGCGTGCAGCGCCGCGATGGCTGCCGGCGTGGTCGCCTTGATCGGATCGGCCACCGCGATGATCGCGGCAAGCCGCCCGCCAATGGCGGCATAGAGCGGCGACTTGCCTTCCTGCCCCAACCGCTGTGCTGTCTCCGCAAAGGCGGCCACGTCCAGCCCAAGCTCGCGCATGTAGCGATCGGCACCGATCTGGACCAGCTCGCCACCCGCCACCGCCTTGACACCGAAGCCGGTGATAGAGTCGAAGTCGGTAATCGCGGGCAGCGCAATACCTTCCGCCTTGGCCGCGTCGACGATTGCGCGGGCGATCGGATGCTCCGACTTGTCCTCGACAGCGGCGACCAGACCCAGCACCGCCGCCCGGTCGAAGCCGTCCGTCACTTGCAGGTCGGTGAGCGCGGGACGACCTTCGGTCAGCGTGCCGGTCTTGTCGACCGCGACAACCCTGGCGTCCTTCAGCAGTTGCAGCGCCTCGCCCTTGCGGAACAAGATACCCAGTTCCGCTCCGCGCCCGGTGCCGACCATGATGGCGGTCGGCGTCGCCAGCCCCATAGCGCAGGGGCAGGCGATGATGAGCACGGCGACCGCATTCACCAGTGCAAAGGTCAGTGCGGGCGACGGGCCGAACCACAGCCAGGCTGCGAAAGTCAGCGCCGCCACACCGAACACGGCGGGGACGAACCACATCGTCACCTTGTCGACCAGCGCCTGAATCGGCAGCTTCGATCCCTGCGCCTGCTCGACCATGCGGATGATCTGCGCCAGCATCGTCGCGCCGCCAACGGCGGTGGCGCGGAACGCCAGCGCGCCCTGCTGATTGACGGTGCCGCCGACCAGCGTGGCGCCCTCAGCCTTGGCGACCGGGATGGGTTCGCCGGTGATCATCGACTCGTCGACATAGCTCTCGCCCTCGGTCACTTCGCCATCGACGGGGATGCGCTCGCCGGGACGCACTTCGATAATGTCGCCGGTGATGACCTCGCTAATGGAAACCTCGAACACCGCGCTGTCGCGGCGCACGCGGGCGGTCTTGGCCTGCAATCCCACCAGCCGCTTGATCGCTTCGGAGGTGCGGCCCTTTGCACGGGCTTCGAGGTAACGGCCCAACAGGATCAGCGCAACGATGACCGCCGCCGCTTCATAATAGACGTTGACCGTCCCGGCGGGCAGCAGACCGGGCGCGAAAGTCGCGACCAGCGAATAGCCGTAGGCGGCCAGCGTGCCGACGGCAACCAGCGAGTTCATGTCCGGCGCCAGCCGCGCCAGCGCGGGCAGGCCCGCCTTGTAGAAACGGATGCCGGGGAAGGCGAGCACCAGCGTCGTCAGGACGAACTGGAGATACCAGCTTGCCTGCATGCCGATCGTGCGGTCGATCAAGCCATGGACGCCGGGAATGACGTGGCTGCCCATTTCGAGCAGGAACACCGGCAGCGCCAGTACGGTCGCAAGGGTGAGATCGCGCTTCAGCGCCCGGCGCTCGGCGTCCTTCCGCTCGGCCGCTTCCTCGTCGCCAGAAACGCTGGCCTCAATTGGGCGCGCTGTATAGCCCGCGCCCGCGATCGCTGCGATGAGCGCCTCAACATCGGCCGCGCCGCGCACGCTCGCGCGTTCGGTCGCTAGGTTGACTATCGCCTCGGTGACGCCGGGGACAGCTTTGAGCGCCCGCTCCACGCGACCGACGCAGGATGCGCAGGTCATTCCCTCCACCGCCAGTTCGATGCCGGCGACAGATGGCACGCTGTAGCCGGCGGCCTCGACGGCCCGCACCAGCGCCTTTCGGTCGACGGCGGCGTTTGCTCGAATGTCGGCGTTTGCTCGAATGTCGGCGCGTTCGGTCGCCAGATTGACGCTGACGGACTGTACGCCCTCGACCTTGCTCAGCGACCGTTCGATGCGGGCCACACAGGACGCGCAGGTCATGCCCTCAATCGGCAAGCTGATCGCCGAATCGATGGATTCGTCCGAATCTCTCAGGGTTTCTGCGGCTATCATGGCTCGATACTCCACACTTCACGATTGGAATTTGTCGCAAGATGCAGGTTCCAATGATGGGAAGGTCAAGGGCAAAATATATCCTGACCTGATGAGAGCAAGCCGCCCTCGCAAGCACATGGCTCAACGGTAGGGCCGTGATCTCCTTTCCGATAGCGACCGCGAAAAACGGCCTTGACCCTCCAACGATGGGAAAGATTAGCTTGTGATCCGTTGTCAGGAACAATGGAGATTTCCCATGCAATTCCACGTCGAAAACATGAGCTGCGGTTCATGCATCAAGCACATCGCGCAAGCGATCACCGCGATCGACGCCAATGCGAAGGTCGAGGTGAGTATCGCGGACAAGAAGGTCACGGTCGATACCGTGGCTAGCGCGCAAGCTATCGAAGTCGCGCTCGCCGAGGACGGCTATCCCGCGCGCGCTATTGAAGTGGCATAGGGAGGCGTAGCCATACCACCAGGTCCGACCGGGCGGATGACGGCTGTCGTCCGTCCGGCATTTCCGGCCCTTGTTCCCGTTTCCGAAAATCGGGCACCTGCAGGACATAGAGACATGACACCATTCATTGAGCGCAGGTCGTTTTTACGAGCGGGAGCCATCGGCATAGCCGGACTCGGCATCACGGGGCTTGTTCCCGCCTGGGCCAGAACCGGCTCGACCGGGCTTGTACCGACCCTGCCCACACTCTCGGGCGAGGATATTCACCTCAGGATTGCCAATACGCCTTTCACCGTAGGCGGGCGGACCGGTCACGCCGTGACTATGAATGGTGTATTGCCCGCGCCGCTGATCCGGCTGCGCGAGGGGCAGAATGTGCGGTTGCACGTCGAGAACACGCTCGACGAGGACAGCTCGATCCACTGGCACGGGCTGCTCGTGCCATTCCAGATGGACGGCGTGCCCGGCCTCAGCTTTCCGGGGATCAAGCCGCGTTCGACCTTCGTCTATGACTTTCCGTTGCTGCAAAGCGGCACCTATTGGTATCACAGCCATAGCGGCCTTCAGGAACAACAGGGCCATTATGGTCCGATCGTGATCGATCCCGCCGAGCCCGATCCGATCGCTTATGATCGCGAGCATGTGATCGTGCTGAGCGACTGGACGTTCCTGCATCCGCACGCTCTCATCACCAAGCTCAAGGCGGAAGGCGGCTACTTCAATCGCCAGAAACAGACATTGTTCGGCATGATGAAGGGCGGCCCCGAGGAGGAAATGTCGGCATCGGACCGCGCCATGTGGGCGCAGATGCGGATGGACCCCACCGACATTTCCGACGTGACGGCCGTCACCTACACCTATCTCATCAACGGTCATGGCCCGCAGGAGAACTGGACCGGCCTGTTCCGTCCCGGCGAGCGGGTGCGGCTGCGCTTCATCAATGCCGCCACCATGACGATCTTCAATATCCGTATCCCCGGCCTGCCGATGACGGTGGTCAGCGCCGATGGCCAGAATGTCCGACCCGTAACGGTCGACGAGTTCCAGATCGGCAATGCCGAAACTTATGACGCCATCATCGAACCCGCCGAGGACAAGGCGTTCACGCTGGTGGCGGAATCGATCGATCGTTCCGGCATGGCGAGCGCCACGCTCGCATCCCGTATGGGGATGACGGCGCCGATTCCGCCGCTGCGCCCGCGTCCCACGCTCACCATGAAGGACATGGGCATGGGCGGCATGGACCACGGATCAATGGCGGGAATGGACCATAGTGCCATGGGCCATGGCGCGATGGCGGCCGGGGCAGACGCGGTGACAGCAGACCATGGCGGGATGGATCACAGCGGCATGGATCATGGCGGTTCCCATTCGATGGGCGGCATGAACATGCGTGACAAGTCTTTGGTTCCCGACAGCGTCAAGGTCGGTGTGGGCGTGGACGCCATCGCCATGGCGCCGGTCGATCGCACCGGCGATCCGGGGCTGGGCCTCGAAGATGTCGGCCATAAGGTGCTGACCTATCGCGATCTGATGTCCTTGACGCCCAATCCCGACACGCGCCCGCCGCAGCGCACGGTCGAGGTCCACCTCACCGGCAACATGGAACGGTTCATGTGGTCGTTCGATGGCGAGAAGTTCAGCGAGGGCGTGGAACCGATCCGCTTCGAGCGCAATGAACGCGCCCGCGTTACCCTCATCAACGACACGATGATGACCCATCCCATCCACCTGCACGGCCATTTCTTCGAACTGGTGAACGGTCATACCGGCAGCTATCCGCGCAAGCACACCGTCAATGTGCTGCCGGGCGGCAAGGTCAGCTTCGACCTGACCGCCGATGCGCCCGGCGACTGGGCGTTTCACTGCCATCTGCTGCTCCACATGCACGCCGGGATGTTTCGCGTCGTCACCGTCCGTCCGCTCGACGGAGACGCGGCATGATGCGGCTCGTGGGCATCGCTCTCCTCGCCGTCGCGACTCCCGCTTGAGCGCAACACGATCACCGGAGTCATGCTGGCGCCTCACAGCAGGACCCGGCCGATTCCCATGCGGGGCATCGTATGGACGGTGCCGAAGGCAATCCCCATGCGGGGCACGACATGCCGCCGGAACCCTCCGCAGCGCCCGATCCTCATGCCGGCCACGCCATGCCTTCAGCCGCGCCGATGGAAGCGCACCAGGCCCATGCAGGCCATGAACCGGGCATTCCCGACCCGCCGGTGCGCGGGCCATCGGCGGCGGCCATGGGCGGCCCCGATCACGCCGCCGATGCCATATTCGGCGCGGCGGCCATGGCTCCGGCGCGCGAAATCGTGCGCCGCGAACATGGCGATATCAAAAGCCACAATATCCTGATCGATCAGCTCGAAGCCGTGATCGGCAAGGGCAAGGACGGCTATGCCTGGGACGTGCAGGGCTGGTATGGCGGCGATATCGACAAGCTCTGGCTCAAGACCGAAGGCGAAAGCCACTTCGACGACAGCCCGGAAAGTGTCGAGGCGCAGGCGCTCTGGAGCCACGCGCTCGATCCGTGGTGGAACCTCCAGGCCGGCATACGCCACGATTTTCGGTCCGGACCGGACCGCACCTACGCTGTCATCGGCGTTCAGGGCCTTGCCCCTTACTGGTTCGAGATCGACAGTGCGCTGTTCCTGTCCGACAAGGGTGACGTCACCGCGCGAATCGAAGCGGAATATGACCAGCGCCTGACCCAGAAGCTGATCCTCCAGCCAACCGCCGAACTGAACTTCTCCGCGCAGGACGTTCCCGAGCTGGGCATCGGTTCCGGGCTGTCCACCGCCGAGTTGGGGTTGCGTCTGCGCTACCAGTTCGTGCCGGAGTTCGCGCCCTATATCGGCGTGAAATATGAACGCGCCTTTGGCGACACGGCGGATTTTCGCCGCGCCCGCGCTGAAAGCAGAGGTGGGTGGAATTTCCTGATCGGAATCCGGTCCTGGTTCTGAGGGATATGGTTATCGGACCGGCGGGCCTGATCGAGGTGCGCCGGTCCTCCTGTCTTTCTGTGAACAAATATTACTGGGCGCGATCATTCGTCGTCGTGATCCTCATCCATATGGCTGGCCATGTCGATGAGCATGGTGCTCACATGGGCATCCGCCACTTCATAGAATATCTGCTTGCCGTGTCGCTCGCTACGGACGAGGCGCGCGCCGCGCAGGAGGCGCAGATGGTGGCTGACCAGCGTTTGCGACAGATCGAGGCTTTCGGCGATGTCGCCCACCGATCGCGGCGTTTGCAGGCAATAGAGCAGAATACGCAGGCGGGAGGGATCGCCCAGCAAGCGGAAAGTTTCGGCCAGGATCGTTACGTCGTGGCTCGACAGTCCCTGAGAATGCTTAGGATTGCCATGATCGTCAGAGTTGGTGGTGTCGGACATCAGGAGCCTCTTATACGTGAATATATGACGATGTGTAGATTTATGATCCTTCTAGGGCCAGCCTTGACCACCCGCTAGCCAACCAATTGCCGGTTTTCCTCGATCATCCCCTTGCACTTGTGGAACCGGCTTGCCGGAGCAGCAGCGGAATGAGGCTCGTCGCGATTACCGGGAAAATCAGCCAATTGATCGCCATCCAACCCGAGCTGTGCAAGATCGTGCCGGCAAGAAAGGAAACAGCCGCTGTGGTCGCGAAGGCCGAGTCCGAACAGGCTGACGGGGAAGGTAACCCAGGCGGGATCGGGCGAGAGTTGCTGACCGACCAGCCCGCCGAGCGACATCACGATCGGCGGGCTGGCGCCGCCCAAGGCTTGCGCGGCAGTGAGAACAGCGATGTTCCTGCGGGCGTTTGGTTCCCGTTCATTGCCAAGAGCCACCTTCAGGCACCGGGAGGCAGTCTGACAGAGCATTTCAGATAGGCTGCACCAACGTCCGCCTATCAGTGGGAGCAAGCGTGTTTCACGCCGCCGTGGCTGTGGCTGGGATGGTCGTGCCCAGGTCCGCGTCCCTCATCCCGCTTGCTGCCGGGAGCGAGGCTGCACGTCTCGCCTTCCTCGTTCCAATCCACCGCTACAGTGGCGTGCTCGATCTCGAAATGGCTCTCCAACTCGCGTTCCACTGCACGCACCACTACGCGGGCCTCGGTGTCGTTCGCCGGTCGGACGTGCATCGTCGCCAGCGTGCGGCCCGACGTGATCGACCAGACATGGATATGGCCGACCGCAGCCACGCCCGGCACATGCTCCAGAATATGGCGCTCGATCTTCTCCGGCGCCGCGCCGTCGGGCGCGCCTTCGAGCAGGATGTGCAGCGACTTGCCCGCCAGTTTCCATGCGCTACGCAGTACCAGCAGGGAGACGACCACCGACAGGATGGGGTCGATCGGCGTCCAGCCCGTCAGGTAGATCACGATCGCCGCGCCCACGGCGCCGACCGAGCCGAGCAGGTCGCCCATGACGTGGAGCGCCGCGCCCTTGATGTTGACATGCTCGCTGTCGCCGCGCGTCAGAATCCAGAAGACGAGGATATTGACCAGCAGCCCCGCGATCGCGACCCCGAACATCGGGCCGGCAAGGATCGGCTGCGGCTCCTGAAAGCGCTGCCAGGCTTCATAGACGATCCAGCCGACGATCGCGAACAGGGTGACGGCGTTGACGAAGCCGGCGATCACCTCGAAACGCAGATAGCCGAAGGTGCGTTTGGAATCAGCCGCGCGCTGGCCGAAACGGAAGGCGGCATAGGCGAGCGCCAGCGCCGCCGCGTCGGTCATCATATGGCCGGCGTCCGCCAGCAGCGCCAGCGACCCTGAAAGCAGACCGCCCACGACCTCGACCGCCATGAAGGTGAAGATCAGGCCGAACGACAGCAGCACCTTGCGCTCATTGTCGCTGGTGATGGTCGGCGTGTGCGAATGATCGTGGTCGTGATCGTGGCCATGACCATGGTCGGCGTGCGAGTGGGCCATTATCGAGCTTTCATGACATATACATTAAACACATCAATATGTGTTCATATAATGTATGTCAATATGCCTATGTGCCGATGGATAATGACCCGGCCGACCTCTTGTTCTTTAGACAGTTTTGGGGATGAAAGCCGCATCGGTCTAGGAGCGGCCTGCATCCCATACCATCGTGTGCAATTGTCAGGCGGCCAGCCGTTGTGACGTTTCAGCTTGTGCTGTTGAGTCTTGATGGGGCGTCAGAAACCGAACCAACGCAGCCTTACGCGAGCCCCGATCAAGCGCATAATGTGTATGTGTCAGCTCAGCACCATTGAGCAGCGCATGGATGTAGCCGGACACCGTATCGGCCGCCATGACGAGGGCTGCATCGAGCGTATGCACATAACGGCTGGTGATAGAGCCGGTGGCATGGCCGAGAAGCGCCGCGATGGTGATCTCGGTGAAACCAAGGTCGTTCGCCAGGCTGGCGAAGCTGTGGCGCAGTACATGAGCGGTGATGTCCGCCAGCTCCGTCCCGGCGAAGATCTTTTCCCAATGCCGAGGGAAGCTGCCGAACGGCTTGGCCAGGTTCCGCTCGCCGGGAAACACATAGGGGCTGTCGCCGCTCATGTCCCGCTCGTCGAAATACTCCAGCACCGGCAAGCCCATCGGCCGCACGGACTGACCTTCCTTCGTATCCTCGAACCGGAAGCAACTCCCCACGGTGTCGAGTTCCGTTTTGCGCAGCTTGATGACCTCACTGCGCCGGCAACCCGACATGGCGATCTGACGGATCATCTCCACGGTGCGCGTGTAGCGTTCATCCTCGGCGGCATTGGCAAGGATGCGCCCGAGGGCGCGATACTCGTCCTCGTTCAGACGGCGCTGGCGCACGGCGTCCTTGGGCTTGCGGATGCCATGCGCCGGATTGACCTCGATGATGCCCAGGTCATCCCGTGCATAGGTGAAGATGCCACCCAGGAGACCGACGGTGCGGCTAGCGACGCCGATGCCGCCCCGTACGATCGACTTACCGCGCAGTTTCTCCGTCTTCTCGATCCCGCGCGTCTTGCCCGCCATGATGTCCTTCATCATGGTCGTCACGTCGGCCTTGGTGACGTGGGTGACGCGCTTCTTGCCCAGGAGTGGGATGATGTGGCGGTTGATCCGGCCGAGGTCGGTGATCTTGGTGCTGGCCTTCTTCGGCCGCCCGCCCTTGCCGAGGATGCGGCCGGCTTCGAGTTCCGCGATATACAGCTCGCAAAGCTCCTTTACCGAGATCGCCTTGCGCGCGCTGTTCCGGTTTTCGAGGGGATCGTTCCCCTTGGAGACTTCGGCCAGGGCTTGAATGGCCAGCGTGCGCGCTTGCTCGGCGGTGATCTGTCCGTGCCGGCCCAGCTTCATCCGCCGCCGCACATTGTTGGCGTTTCGATAATCGACGAAGTAGGTCCGGGTGCCGGAGGGCAGGACGAAGACGCCAAAGCCCTTCAGCTCGCCGCACCAAACGGTGTATTGACGGTCGCGTGGTTCGGACTTGTCCACGACGGTTTTCGTAAGTTTCGACATAAGTACCTCGCTAGTGCGGGCTCAAAAACTCACCAAAATCTCACCACCGTATCGAAAACTGTGGGTGTCGTTGGCGTAGCACAGAGAACCCTTACGATCAATAAAATGCTGTATAAACAGCGTGTTATCGTACTCTAGCGTTGGATTGGTAAGCCTGTCGTAGCGTTGTGGTTCTAGCTCCGAAGGCAAAGGCCAGTGGTTCGAATCCACTTGGGTGCACCATAACCTCACAATAGACCGATCCGGCTTTGCTCGAAATCGAGCAACCAGCGTTTCACCTCCACGCCGCCGGCAAAGCCGGTGAGCGCGCCGTTGGTGCCGATGACGCGGTGGCAGGGTGCGATGATCGAGATGGGGTTGCGGCCATTGGCGGCGCCGACGGCACGGCTGGCGGTGGGATGGCCGATCGCGCGGGCGATGGCGCCATAGCTGCGCGTCTCGCCGAAGGGGATGGTGCAGAGCGCCCCCCAGACCTGCCTCTGAAAATCGGTGCCGCGAAAATCGAGCGGCACGGTGAATATCTGCAAATCGCCGGCAAAATAGGCGGTCAATTCCGTCGCCGCCTGCGCCAGCATGGGGTGATCCGGCCGCTCGTCCCGCGCGGTCAGGCGAACGCGGGCGGGATCGTCATCTTCCCACAGGATCGCCACCAGTCCCGCATCGCTGGCGACCAGGGTCAGCGCGCCGACCGGCGAGGGAAAGAGGGTTTGGACAAGGGCCATATGAAAATCTCCGCTACCTGCCCTATGGCCGATAGCGGAGATTATAGGCCAGGGCTTCCCCCGGCTTGCTTTCAAAGTCGGTGAGCAGCTTATTTCAGGCCGCCACCCATCGCCCGGTAGAGTTCGACCATATTGGTCGCACGGGTCAGTCGCGTACCGACCAGGCTCTGTTCGGCGGCGTAGAGCGACCGCTGGGAATCGAGCGTCGTCAGGAAACTGTCCACACCGGCACGGAAGCGGGCTTCCGAGAGGGTGTAGGCAACCCGCGCACTATCGCGCTGCGACGTCTGCGCTTCGACCTGCTGCGTCATCGTGCCGCGACGGGCGAGCGCGTCGGCGACTTCGCGGAAGCCGGTCTGCACGCTCTTTTCATAGGTGGCGAGCATCGCGTCATAGGTCGCCCTGGCATAGCGCAGATTGCCCTTGTTCCGGCCGAAGTCGAAAATGGGCAGGGTCGCGCCGGGGGCCACCGACCAGGTATCGCTGCCCGACTTGAACAGGCCGGACAGGCCGAGGCTGACAGTCCCGAGCGCCGCCGTCAGCGAAATGGTCGGGAAGAAGGCCGCCCGTGCCGCGCCGATATTGGCGTTGGCGCCGAGCAGATTATGTTCGGCCGACGCGATGTCGGGCCGACGCAGCAGCACGTCGGACGAGATGTTCGCCGGCAGATTGTCCAGCGTCGCGTCCTTCTGCTCCAGCGAATTGGGCAGATCGGCCGCCGACACGGTCGTCCCGGCGAGCAGGTTGAGCGCATTCTGGTCCTGCGCCACCAGCGTCGTCGCGGCCGCGATGTCCGACCGGGCGCCGTCATAGCTGGTCTGCGCCTGACGCACTTCCAGTTCCGAAGCAATGCCCCTGTCGAAGCGGGCCTTGTTCAGTTCCAGCGTCTTGCCGAACGCCTTTTCGGTGTCGATCGCAATCCGCAGCCGTTCCTGATCCGCCGCCATGGTGAGCCAGGCATTGGCCGTTTCCGCGATCAGCGCCGTCTGCGCCGCATTACGGGTTTCGACACTGGCGAAATATTGCTCCTGCGCGGCCTTGGTCAGGTTGCGCACCCGGCCGAACAGGTCGATCTCCCAGGAGGAAATGCCCAGCTGCGCCTGATAGACGTCGGTGTTGAGCCGCTGGCTCTGACCGAACTGGACGAGCGGCTGCTCCGAATAGGTCGCCGTACCGCTACCCGCCACGGTGGGGAGCAGGTCTGCCCGCTGCACCTTATATTGCGCCCGCGCCTGCTCGACATTGGCGAGCGCGATGCGCAGGTCGCGATTATTGGCGAGCGCGGTTTCGATGACGCGTGCCAGCCGCGCGTCGGTGAAGAAATCGCGCCATGCCGTATCGGCGGGGACGATGGCCGCCCCTGCCCCGGCATTGGCGGCATAGGCGTCACCCTGGGGCGTGCCGGCCGGAACGGGGAGTTCCGGCCGCACATATTTGGGCGCCATGTCGCAGGCGGCCAGCGCCAGCGAAAGGGTGACGGCGCCCAGCGCTTTCATGTTGCGCTTCATCTTCAAGCCTCCTGCGGCGCGTGCGGGGTGTCCGTCTCGCCAGCCGCATCTTCATGGTTCTTATGTTCGCGGAACAGCCGCTTTACGACGGTGAAGAAGACGGGGACGAAGAAGATCGCCAGCACCGTCGCCGACAACATGCCGCCGACAACGGCCCAGCCGATCGCATTCTGACCGCCTGCACCCGCTCCGGTCGATACCGCCAGCGGCAGCACGCCGAAGATGAAGGCGAAGCTGGTCATCAGGATCGGCCGCAGACGCAGCTTGCCCGCTTCCAGTGCCGCCTTGGCCGGCGACAGGCCTTCGCGCATCTTTTCCTCGGCAAATTCCACGATCAGGATCGCGTTCTTTGCCGACACACCGATGGTCGTGATCAGGCCGACCTGAAGGTAGATGTCGTTGTTGAGGCCTGCCAGCGTCGCGGCGATCACCGCACCCAGCACACCCAACGGCACCACCAGCATGACCGCGATCGGCACGGACCAGCTTTCATACAGCGCGGCCAGGCAGAGGAAGACGATCAGCATCGAGAGCGCATAGACGTAGGAGGACTGGCCGCCCGATGTCTGTTCTTCGTAGGAAATGCCGTTCCAGCTGAAGCCGATACCGGCCGGCAGCTTGGCCGCATGTTCTTCCATCGCCTTCATCGCGGTACCGCTCGACACGCCGGGGGCAGGTGCACCCTGAATGTTCATCGCGGGAACGCCGTTGAACCGCTCCAGACGGGCCGGCCCCTGCACCCACTGGGTCGTGGAGAAGGCGGACAGCGGCGCCATGGTGCCCGTGCTGCCACGGACATGATAGGCGCTGACCGCATCGGGCGTCATGCGGAACGGCGCATCCGCCTGCACATAAACCCGCTTCACGCGATCGCGGTCGATGAAGTCGTTGATGTAGGCACCACCCAAATTGGTGCTGATCGTGTCGTTGACGTCCGCCTGGGCGATGCCCAATGCGCCCGCCGCCGCCTGATCGACGTTCAGCTTGAGCTGGGGTGTATCTTCCAGGCCGTTGGGGCGGACCTGTGCCAGGCGCTTGTCTGCCATGGCCATGCCGAGCAGCTGGTTGCGTGCCTCCAGCAGCTTTTCATGGCCCAGATTGGCCTGATCGAGCAGCTGGAAGTCGAAACCGGACGCATTGCCCAATTCCTGCACCGCCGGCGGCACGAAGGCGAAGGCCATGCCCGACGTGATCTTCTGGAACGCCATGTTGGCGCGCAGCGCGATGGCCGGGACATGATTGTCCGCGCCCTTGCGATGCTCCCAGTCCTTCATGCGGGCGAAGACGATACCGACATTCTGTCCCTGACCCACGAAGCCGAAGCCGGCAACGGTGAAGACGGCGGACACATTGGCCTTTTCATCGATGAGATAATGGTCGCGCATCTTGGCCAGGGTGCGTTCGGTTTCCTCCTGCGTGGCACCGGCGGGCAAGGACACCTGATTGATGATCATGCCCTGATCTTCATCAGGCAGGAAGCCGCTGGGCAGGCGCAGGAAGACGAATGCCATGCCGACCACGATCAGGCCATAGACCAGGATGATCCGGCCCCAGCGACGTTCGACCTTTTCGACACCGCGGCCATAGCGCACCACGCCCTTGTCGAACGTGCGGTTGAACCAGTCGAAGAAGCGGCCGAAGACCGAGCCGATCGGCCCGTTCCAGCTATGACCGTGCGACGCCGGTTTCAGGATGGTTGCGCACAGGGCCGGCGTCAGGATCAACGCCACCAGCACCGACAGGATCATCGAGGAAACGATCGTGATCGAGAACTGGCGGAAGATGACGCCCGTGGACCCACCGAAGAAGGCCATGGGCAGGAACACCGCCGACAGGACGAGGCCGATACCGATCAGCGCGCCGCTGATTTCGTCCATCGACTTGCGCGCCGCTTCGCGCGGACTGAGCCCCTCATCCTGGATGAGGCGTTCCACATTTTCCACCACGACGACCGCGTCGTCGACCAGCAGGCCGATCGCCAGCACCATGCCGAACAGCGTCAGCGTGTTGATGGTGAAGCCCGCCACGCTGAGGATCGCGAGCGATCCGAGCAGCACGACCGGAACCGCGATGGTCGGGATCAACGTCGCGCGCCAGTTCTGAAGGAACAGGAACATGACGACGAAGACCAGCAGCACGGCTTCGAACAGAGTATGGATTACCTGTTCCACCGACAGCTTGACGAAGGTCGAGTTGTCGACCGGGAAGTCATATTTCACCCAATTGGGGAAATTCTTCGACAGTTCATCGACGCGGCTCTTCACCGCCTCCACCGTGTCGAGCGCATTGGCACCCGGTGCCAGCTTCACGCCGAAGCCCGAAGCGGGATGACCGTTGAACTTCACACCGAAACCGTAGATTTCGGCGCCCAGCTCGATCCTTGCGACGTCGGACATCAGCACGACCGAACCGTCGCTGTTGCTGCGCACGCGGATATTGCGGAATTCTTCCGGCGTGCGCAGGCGCGACTGGGCCGTGACGGTGGCGTTGAGCGCCTGCCCCTTGATCGAGGGCGAACCGCCGATCTGGCCGGCCGATACCTGAGCGTTCTGCGCCGTGATCGCCGATTTGACGTCCCCGGTGCTGACACCCAGATTGGCCATCTTATAGGGGTCGAGCCAGATGCGCATCGCATATTGCGAACCGAACAGCTGGGTATCGCCGACGCCGGTGACACGGCTGAGCGGATCTTGCAGGTTGGACGCGATGAAATCGCTCGCATCCTCCTGATCGTGGATGCCATCATCGGAATAGACGGCCATGATCAGCAGGAAGCTGGACGTCGATTTACCGACGCGCAAGCCCTGCTGCTGCACTTCCTGCGGCAGCAGCGGCGTGGCCTGCGACAGCTTGTTCTGGACCTGAACCTGCGCGATGTCGGGATCCGTGCCCTGCTCGAAGGTCAGGGTGATGGCGAGATTGCCAGACCCGTCGCTGGTGGACGAGAAATAGCGCAGATTGTCGATGCCCTTGAGCTGCTGCTCGATGATCTGCGTCGTCGTGCTTTCCAGCGTCTGGGCGTTGGCACCGGGATAGAGGGTCTGGATCGTCACCGCAGGCGGCGCAATTTCCGGGAACTGCGCGACGGGGAGCGACCGGAGCGCGAGCAGGCCGGCCAACATGATGACGATGGCGATGACCCATGCGAAGATGGGTCTGTCGATAAAATAGCGGGCCATGGCTTAGTGCGCCCCACCCTGTTTGTCGGCCGGGGCAGCGCCCTGCGCCGCCGCGCCGCCTTCAGGCGCGGTGACCTGCTGCGGTGCGCCGGGCTTTACCACGGTGCCGGGGCGCAGATTGACCAGCCCTTCGACGATCAGCTTGTCGCCGGCCTTCAGACCGTCGGTGACGATCCACTTGTCGCCGACGGCGCGATCGACCGTGACCTGGCGCATTTCGACCTTATTGTCCTTACCCACGACCATGGCGGTCGCACGGCCACGCGCGTCGCGGCTGATACCCTGCTGCGGTGCCAGGATCGCCTGGGTCCGTTCGCCTTCGATCAGCTTGGCGCGCGCATACATGCCGGGCAGCAACAGGCCGTCCGGATTGGGGAAGGTCGCGCGCAGCGTCACCGCGCCCGATGTCGGGTCGACGGTGACTTCGGAAAATTGGAGCCGACCCTCGATCGGGTAGGCGCTGCCGTTGGGCAGGATCAACTGGATGCGGGCACCCTGTGCTTCGCTGATGCCGCCCTTCTTCATAGCCTGCTTGAGGTCGATAATCTGGGCCGCCGATTGCGAAACGTCGACATAGACGGTGTCGGTGCGCTGGATGGTGGTCAGCGCGTCGGCCTGACCCGCCTGAACGAGCGCGCCCGGCGTGAAGAGCGAGCGGCTGATCCGGCCCGAAATGGGCGCGCGGATGCGGGTGAAATTCTGGTTCACCTGGGCCGCCTGAAGCGCGCCACGCTGCGCTGCAACATTGGCGCGCGCCTGCTGCGCGGACGCATCTGCATTGTCATATTCCTGCTTCGACACCGCATTGATGCCGACCAGATCCTTGTAGCGCTGCGCCTGCAATGCCGTCGAGCGGATCGCTGCCTGCGCGTTGGCGAGCGAACCCTGCGCCTGTGCCAGAGCGGCCCGATAAGGCGCGTCGTCGATTTCGTAGAGGAGTTGGCCGGCGCGAACGAAGCCGCCTTCCTGGAACAGACGACGGCGGATCACGCCGCTGATCTGCGGCCGCACCTCAGCCGTTTCGACCGCGACGATGCGGCCCGGCAGCTCGTTCAGCAGCGGCGCCGACTCGGTCTTGAGCGTCACCACGCCGACCGAAGGCGGCGGCGGCGCGGGAGGCTGCTGCTCGCCGCAGGCGCTGAGTGCGAAAGCCGACGCGCACGCCAGCAATCCTATGATTGTCCCCTTTTGCATCGCTTAACATCCGTTTTTTTAGGGATCGAAGATTAGGAATGAACGTTCATTCCGCTTGCCCGGCAGGTACGATCATGGCAATGCGATTTCAAGAGGCAAAAAACGCCGAAAGGGTAATTATGGTTGCAGTGCAGCAGGAAAAAAACGGTCACGCTCGTATTCTGGCGGCTGCGCGCACCTTATTCGATAGCCACGGCTTTCACCAGACATCTATGGCGGAGCTTGCCAGCGAAGCCCAGGTGTCGGTCGGCCAAATCTATCGCCTGTTCAAAAGCAAGGAAGATATCATCGAGGCACTGGTGCACGATGATGCGGACCAGTGGTGCAAAGACATGGGCGCGCTTCAGGTCAGGCTGGATTCCGGCGAACTGACCATCGAACAGACTTTCGAGCAATTGCTGATACAGACGATCGACGAGAAGGACGAAGCACTGTCCTTCGACATATTGGCCGAAAGTTTCCGCAACGGCGAAGTGGCCGATACGATCGGCGCCATGTGCCAGCGCTTTCGCGTCTATATCCGCTCATTTGCCTGCGCAGCCAATGACAGGCTGTCGGGCGAGGCGCTGGACGCGGCGGAGGAAATGCTGCTCGCCTGTCTTTTCGGCCTTGGTCATCGCAGCATATCGCGCCCTCGCCTGTCCGCCGAAGTGGCAGCCCGGCGAACCGCACAGATGATCGTCGCGGCACTGCGCGGCGTTCAATAACCGAAATTATCGAGCAAAGCCTCGGCGTTGAAGAGCTCAACGTTGGTTGCGCCCAGCGCATGATGCCGCGCGCCCTCCCGTCGCGCCACCGGGGCCATCCACCGCACCCCTTGCTGTCCCGTCGCAACTTACCTTCCCCGCGCGGATTTAATCCGGGTAAGTTTTCGGGAGGTATTTCATGCAGATAGAGACATCCTTCAACCGTGCCTATTTCAAGGCACGGATGGAAAGGAACCGCCAACTTGCCGCCCGGTCGAGCGATCCGACCATTCGCGACCTGCATCTGAAATATGTCCGACTCTACGAACAATTGATGGAAGCGCCGCAGCCCGCCTGATGCGCGGGCGCGGCGCCGCCTGATGCTCAGCGCGCCGCCGCGCCCTCCGGCAGGACCACGGCCGACCAGCTTTTGCCCGGCACCAGATATTTGGCGGCAAGCGCCTGCAACTGGGCCGGCGTCACGCTCAACATATCCTGCGACATGTTCTTCATCGCGTCGACATAGCGGGGGTCATGGGTCGCCCCCTCCATCTGGTTCATCCAGAAGGCGTTGCCGGTGCTGGCCCGCATCAGCAGCTGGCGCATCGGCGCCACCGCCCGCTGCAATTCATCGTCGCTCACCGGCGTCTTGGCTAGGTCGGCGGCCGTATCCTTCACCACGCTGTAGAAATAGGCGATGCGGTCGGGCCGAACCTGACTGGTGACGAGGATATAGCCGCCGCTATCGTAGGAGAAGGGCCAGTTATTCTGGACGCTGGGCGAATAGGCAGCCCCTTCCGTCGATCGCAGCTTGTCGAAGAGGCGATCGTTAAAGATCTGCGTCAGGATTTCGAGCTGGCGCCCTTCTTTTTGCAGGTCGAAGCCGCCGGCGGTCGGCCAGGCCATGACGGCGGCCGCCTGTTCCTTGTCGCCCTTGTGTCGCAGGACCACCGGATTTTCGACATGGGGGGGGAAGCGCATCGCCTTGTTGGCAGCCGGAACCGGAACGTCGGGGCGAGCGGGAAGCGCGCCGAAGGTAGCCGCGACCGCCTGGATCGCCTCCTCCGCCTTCACCTGACCGAAAATCTGCACTTCGATCGGGCCGGAGGCCAGGATCGGCTCCCATGTGGCGCGGAAGGCCTGGGGCGTCAGCCCGTCGATTTCGGCGCGCGAGGGCGTGCGGAAACGCACATCCTTGTCATGGAGCAGCCAGTTGAGATCGCGGCCCAGCACCGCGTCCGGCGATCGCGACATGGCGTCATAGGCGACGGCCGCGCCGGTCTTCACCCGCGCGAGCGGCGCAGGATCCCAGCCGGGAACCGCCAGTTTCGTCGCGAACAGACGCAACTGATCCTTATAGTCGGCCGGGCGCGTCACCACCTGCATTTCGAAGGCATCGTCGTCCGTGTTGAAATCCATGCCCATGCGGCGACCGTTGGTCAGGTCGTCCAGTTCTCGTTGTCCCAGCTTACCGATGCCGCTGGCCGCCAGCGCATAGTCGGCGGCCCAGCTGGGCACCGGTTTCGTGGGCGAGAAGGCCTGCTGGCCATGGCCGAAGCGGACGTTGACACGCACCTTTTCGGTTTCCGCATCATTGGCGAAAAGCGTCAGCTTGACGCCGTTGGAGAAGGTGATGCTTTCCATCCCCTGCAACGCGACCGGGGTGCGCGATACGACGGTACCGGGCGGCCCAAGCTTGGGCAGGTCGTCCATCGTGACGGCCTTGTCGGCCAGACGCGCGTTAGTAGCCGCCTTCACCGGCGCAGCGACGGCGGCGGCCAGCTTAGCATCGAGGCCGGGCTGGATCTTGCCCGTCACCAGCAGCGCGCGGAAGACGCCGGCCGAGAACAGGCGGCGGGTGGAATCGAGAATTTTCTCGGGCGTCATGGCCGGCTTGCCCGCGCGGAAGATGTCGACGGCCGCGTCCGGGCTGACCGTGGTTTCGCGAATATCCACGGCACTGACGAGATCGCTCGCCTGCTTGGCGCCCGGTTCGGTGTCCGCATTTTCGACCTGGATCGAAAGCGCCGTATTCATCTGAGCATATTCGCGGTCGATTTCGGCCTGGCTGGGCGGCGCGGCCTTCGCATCCTCCACCACGGCGCGGACGTCGGCCAGTGCCTTCTCCCAATTTTCGCCGGTCGGGATGATGGTCATGAAGGTGCCGTCGACGGAGCGGCTGACATCCTGCTGGTCCACACCTGCCTGCAGGAAGCTGCCCCCGCCGCGCGCGGCCTGCTCCAGCCGGCGGCTGATGATCTGCAGCGCCAGCATGTCGGTCAGCTTGTCCTGATTATAAAGGATCGTGTCCGCATGCGCCGTCCAGGGGCGCAGCCAGGCGAGCGTCAGGCCGAGCGGCACGCCCGGTTCCACGACCACGCGGGTCGCCGGCAGCTTGGGGTTGGGCGTGCCGAAATCGGGCAAGGGCGCGCCCTTGCCGGGCACGGTCCAGCTGCCGAAATGATCCTTGATCAACTGTTCGGCCTGCGCCGGGTCGATATCGCCCGCGATCGCGATCACCGTATTTTCCGGACGGTACCAGCGCTGATGGAAGGCCTCCACCTTCGCGGCGGTCGCGGCCGTCAGCGTCGCCACCGTGCCGATCGGCGCATGGTCGGCCAACGCCTGGCCCGCGAAGAAATGCAGGCGGCTGGCGTCGGACATGCGCATTTGCGGGCCGTCGCTCTCCCGCTTTTCCGCCAGGACCACGGCGCGCTCGGCATCGACGGCGCTGTCCACGATGTTGGGGTCGGTCATCATGCCGGCGATGATCTTCATGCTTTCGGCAAGGCTGGCCGGCGTCGCCTGCGGCAGGTCGAGCGCATAGGTTGTGCCGGTCGGCGTGGTCGCGGCATTGCTGTCGCTGCCGAAGGTAACGCCGAGCCGCTGCCAGATCCGCTTGGATTCGCCGTCGGGCACATGGCGCGAGCCGCGCATGGAAAGATGCTCGATGAAATGGGCGTACCCCAGTTCATCGGGCTGCTCCATCAGTGAACCGGCATCGACCCGCAGGCGCATCGACACCTGACCCGGCGGCACGCCGTTGCGGCGGACGGCATAACGCAGCCCGTTGGGCAGCGTGCCGAAGCGCCAGGCCGGATCGATCGGCACATCGCTATTTTCGTAGAGCCACGGCCGCACCTGCGCCTGACCGGTGGGTGCGATCTGTTTTGCGGTGGCGGGTGCATCGCCGGTCCGGGCCGCCAGAGGCGATCCCGACAGAAGCAAGGCGAGGACGGAGAGCGAAGCGGCCGAACGGCGGGGGAAAAAGCGCATAGGCAAGAGAGCCTAACGGCATTTTCCTGAATGACCACTGACAAAGCGGTCATATTCGGGTTTGCGGGACTGCGCCATGCCTCACCCGTTCGGGCTGAGCCTGTCGAAGCCCGGTCCTGTTGCGATGCCGGAAGAAAGAGCGGCCCTGCGACACGCTCAGGGCGAACGGGTTATGGCTGGCGGGTCAGTTTTCCGACCATCACGCAAAAAGGGGAGAGGCCGCATTGCAGCCCCTCCCCTTTTTTCTATTGCTTATATCAGCGCGGTGCGCCCGTGCGCTGGACCGCGCCCTTGTGCGTGCCGACACCGCCGCGACCACGGCAGCGGCCGCGGAAGGGCTTCTTCTCGCCGCCCTCGGCATCGGTGCGATGCGCACGGTCGGGGGCGCCGCGCTGCTGCTTCTGACCATCCTGATAACGACGCTGGCCGTCGGCGCGACGGGCTTGCTGCTGCGGCGTCTGGCTCGGTCCCTTCTTGGGCGCAGCCGGCTTGGGCAGGTTGCGGACCGCTTCCATGAAATTCTCAGGCAGCGGCTCGATTTCCAGCTTCACGCGCGTCGCGCGCTCGATCGCCTTCAGGTAAGGCCGTTCATCATCCGCCACGAAGCTGATCGCGACGCCCTCCGCCCCGGCGCGCGCGGTGCGGCCGATGCGGTGGACATATTGTTCGGGCACGTTGGGGATTTCGAAGTTGATGACGTGGCTGACACCCGACACGTCGATGCCGCGCGCAGCGATATCGGTCGCGACCAGCAGCTTCACCTTGCCCTGACGGAAGGCCTGGAGCGCGGTGGTGCGCTGGCCCTGGCTCTTGTTGCCATGGATGGCGAAAGCGTCGATGCCCGCGCCTTCCAGGAAGCGCACGACGCGATCGGCACCATGCTTGGTGCGGGTGAAGATGAGCGCGCGGTCGATATCCTCATTCTTGAGGACGATGTGGAGCAGCGCCTGCTTTTCCGCCTGATTGACGAAGGTGGCCTGCTGGCGCACGCGTTCGGCCGTGGTGGATTGCGGGGCGACGCTGACCTTGACCGGATCGTTCAGGAACTGGGCGGCGAGCGCCTCGATTTCCTTGGGCATGGTGGCCGAGAAGAAAAGGTTCTGGCGGTCCTGCGGCAACATCTTGGCGACGCGCTTGAGCGGATGGATGAAGCCCATGTCCATCATCTGGTCCGCTTCGTCGAGGACGAAGATTTCCGTATCCTTGATGGTGAAGGCGCGCTGGTCGATCAGGTCGAGCAGACGGCCCGGCGTGGCGACGACGATATCGACACCGGCCGACAGGGCGCGGATCTGCTTGCCGATCGGCACGCCGCCGAACACGGTTTCGACCGACAGTTTCAGGAAGCGGCCATAGTCGCGGAAGCTCTGCGCGATCTGCGCGGCGAGTTCGCGGGTCGGGGCCAGCACCAGCATGCGACAGCCCTTGATCGGGGTCGGTTTCGCATTGCGGGCGAAATAGTCGAGGCTGGGCAGCGCGAAGGCCGCCGTCTTGCCGGTGCCGGTCTGGGCGATGCCGCACAGATCGCGGCCTTCCAGCAGGACGGGGATCGCCTTTTGCTGGATCGGGGTCGGCGTGACGTAATTTTTGGAGGCGAGCGCCTTCATGATGGGCTCTGCGAGACCAAGTTCGTTGAATTGCATTTGGAAAACTCACAAGTCGGCCATGCGCCAACTTGCTCTGCGGACGCAGGAAGGGCGCGAGGCGGGTTACGAAACGACCCGCGTGAAAAGGGAAGCCTCAAGCTTGGCGCAGACTCTCATTGGCCGGTCCGTGGTCCTCGCCTGACCTTGTGGTCACTTGGGATTGCGGACGATCACGCTGCCAATCGCTAGGGGGCCGAAAGACCCATCTGCTGCGCTGCGACGCATATGGCGAATTTGCAGGCAAATAGCAAGCGGCCGCGGATTTACCCACGGCCGCCCATGTCTTACGATCAATTTTCGGCGTCAGAGCGCCACTTCGGCATGCTTGCCCTTCATCTCATCGCGCACGTCGCCGCCGAACAGCATCTTGAACACGCCCTTCAGCGACATATCGGAACGCCAGATTTCCGCCGTACCAAGGTCGAAGCGCAGCATCAGCAGATTGGGATCGTTGCGGCCGCCCGGATACCAGGCCTCCACTTCCTTCGACCAGTAGCGATCGATCACCGCCGGATCGGCTTCCGGCGTCAACGTGCCTTCTATGCAGGCGAAAAGGTTATGATCCTTCGCCGAAAATTGCGCCATGGCGCCGCCGCCTGGCGCCAGGCGATTGTCGCGCGACGTATAGAACCAGAAGCAATGATTGGCCTTGGGGTCGAGTTGCGCGGTCATCGGCAGACTATGTTCCGCGCTGTTGCTCAGCCCCACCATCAGGAAGGGGCTGGTCGACAATTCCGCCCAGAAACGGTCCTTGATTTCGGTTGCGTCGGTCATCGTCCAAACTCCTTGGCTGTTTCCCCTTCAATCGCCGGCCGGCAGCGAAGTTCCGAAACGCTTGATCTTGGCCCCGACCATCGCCACATGGGGGCCATGCTGATCGAGACCGAACTGACGCCCAATCCGGCGACCATCAAATTCCTGCCCGGCCGTGAGGTCATGGGCGCCGGCACGCGCGATTTCGCGACGCCCGAAGAAGCGGAAGCCTCCCCGCTGGCGGATGCGCTGTTTGGCCTGGGCGACGTTACAGGCGTGTTCTTCGGCAGCCATTTCGTATCGGTGACGATCGCGCCCGGTGCCGAATGGTCCGATGTGAAGCCCGATATCCTTGCCACGTTGCTCGAACATTTTTCGGCCAACATGCCGCTGTTCACGCCGGGATCGGCCGCCGGCATCAGCGTTCCGGCCGACGACGCCGGTTTTTCCGACGATCCGGAGGATGCCGAGATTGTCGAGCAGATCCGCGAACTGATCGACACGCGCGTGCGCCCGGCCGTGGCCAATGACGGCGGTGACATCATCTATCGCGGCTTCGACAAGGGCACCGTCTATCTGCAGATGCAGGGTGCGTGCTCCGGCTGCCCCTCTTCCAGCGCGACTTTGAAGAACGGCATCGAGCAACTGCTCAAACATTATGTGCCCGAAGTGACAGAGGTGCGCGCGGTCTGATCGCGCGCGTCGGGTCGCCGTACATTTGGCAAATCCGGATGGATGGACTAACCGCAGGACGAATCCACATGCTGTGGATGCGTAAGGGGAGTTTCGTTTGCGCCTTCTGGTGATCGACACCGCCACCCAGGCCCTGTCCGTCGCGCTGCTGGAAAATGGAGCGCCGATCGGTCGTTTCCATGAAGTCGTCGGGCGCGGCCATGCCGAAGCCTTGCTGCCGGCCATCGCAGCGTTGCCCGATGGTGGCCGCGCAGATGCGATCGCGGTGGATGTGGGACCGGGCAGCTTTACCGGTGTGCGGATCGGCATCGCGGCGGCGCGCGCGCTGGCGCTCGCCTGGTCGATACCCCTGCATGGCTATGGCGCGCCGGCGTTGATCGCGGCCAAGGCAGCACAAACCCATCCGGGCGGGCCGATCGCCGTCACCATCACCGGTGGCCATGGCGAGTTGTTCTGGCAATATTTTACTGCCGACGGTTTGCAGCCGACCAGCGCCATCGCCTCCACGCCCATTGCAGAATTGGCGGCGACGCTCGACGATGCCAATTTCTACGGCACCGGCGCCGAAGCGCTGGTAACCGCGCGGGGCAAGGGCAGCGCGATCAGCCTTTATCCCGATGCGGCCGATTATGGATTGATCGCCGGACTGACGCCGTTGCCGCCCAGCCCGATTTACGGGCGCGGCGCGGATGCCAAGACCATGGCGGAACGCGCGGCGTCATGATTCCGGCCGTACAACTCGACACTTATGACGAAGGCGATCGCAACGCGCTGGGCGACGCGATGGACGTCATGATCCAGGCCTTCGATCCGGTCTATGGCGAGGCATGGACGCTGTCGCAATTGTCGGGCGTGATGCTCATGCCGGGCACATGGCTGACGATCGCACGGATCGATGCCGCACCATTGGGTTTTGCGCTGGTACGATCCGTGCTCGACGAATGCGAATTGCTGCTGCTGGCCGTCGATCCGCTATGGCGCGGACGCGGCGTAGGCGAAACGCTGCTGCGCGACAGTTTGCGCACGGCACGCCGCCGGGGGATCACTTCGATGAACCTGGAAGTGCGTTCTACCAATAAGGCTGTAAAACTATACGAGAAAACCGGTTTCGAATATGTACATCGCCGCCCCGGTTACTATCGCGGTAATGATGGTCAACTTCACGATGCGCTCAGCTTTCGCATTGATATGATGGCTTGATACAATATCCCCTTGCGAAAGTCTCCGGCAAGGTCTAGCGGGCATATACCGCTCATGAAACAATTTCCTCGGGCGGGTCGCATAACAATATAGCCTAGTAGGAAACGGTAAAATGGAAACCGAATCGGCCCAGAGCGAGCTGCTCATTACTTTGACGTCGGACATCGTCGCTGCCCACGTCTCCAACAACAGCGTTGCCGTCTCCGACGTATCTTCGCTGATCCAGAATGTGCATGCCGCGCTCGCCGGCCTCAGCCAGCCCGCGCCGGCACCGGAAGTGAAGCTGGAGCCCGCCGTTTCGGTACGCTCGTCGATCAAGCCGGATTACATCATCTGTCTGGAAGACGGCAAGAAGCTCAAGATGCTCAAGCGCCACCTGATGACCCATTATCAGATGACGCCGGAAGATTATCGCGCGAAGTGGAGCCTGCCGGCCGACTATCCGATGGTCGCCCCCAATTATGCCGAACAGCGCCGCACTCTGGCGAAGAAGATCGGCCTGGGCACCAAGCGCCGCCGTACGCCGCGCGCCAAGTAATCGGCGCTTCGGGCGCAGCCATTTAGTGCAAAGGGGCGCGTCGCCGACGCGCCCCTTTCCTGTTTGGGGAAAAGCCGCTAGGCTCTGCCCCATCCTTCGCAAAAGCAATCAAGCGAGCCTGCATGAACCGCAAAATCGACGTCGAAGCCCTGTGTCATGAAAAGGGGCTGCGCATCACCGAACAGCGCCGCGTCATCGCGCAGGTGCTGAGCGACGCTACTGATCATCCCGATGTGGAGGAACTGCACAAGCGTTCCGCCGCCATCGACCCCGGCATCTCGATCGCGACGGTGTACCGCACCGTGCGCCTGTTCGAAGAAGCCGGCATCCTGGATCGCCATGATTTTGGCGACGGCCGCGCCCGTTACGAAGCGGCACCGGAATCGCACCATGACCATCTGATCGATGTCGAGACGGGCAACGTCATCGAATTCGTCGATCCGGAACTGGAACAGTTGCAGAAACTGATCGCCGAGAAGCTGGGCTTCCGTCTGGTCGATCACCGCATGGAACTCTACGGCGTCGCGCTCGACCGCAAGAACTGACCGACCTTGGCCAGCGTCCGTCGCCTGTTGCGGTTGGGGGCGCTGGCCGGCAGCCTGCTGATCTGCCTGTTCCCCCATTTGCTATGGCGCATCGCGCGCCGCCCCTCTCCCTGGCCGCGTCGCTTTCTGGCGCTCGCGGCCCGGTCGGTCGGCGCGCGCGTCAGGATCGCGGGACGGCCCCATGACGGCGACATGTTCCTGCTCGCCAATCATGTTAGCTGGATCGACATATTGGCTTTGGGCGGCGCGACCGGCACCGCCTTCGTTTCCCATGACGGGGTTGCGCGCTGGCCAGTGATCGGCTGGCTGGCGGCGCAGAATCATACATTGTTCGTCGCACGCGAACGGCGTGGCGCTTTGTCGGGGCAACTGGATGCGTTACGCGCAGCGCTGCTGGGCCATCAGCCGGTAGCGCTCTTCCCCGAAGGCACGACCAGTGATGGCAGCCGGCTGTTGCCGTTCAAACCGGCACTTCTGGCTGTACTGCTACCGCCGCCGCGTGCGGTGATGATCCAGCCGGTGAATATCGATTATGGCCCCGAAACCGCCGCCATCGCCTGGTATGGGGATGAGGCCGCCGGGACAAACGCCAAACGCATTTTGGGCCGCAAGGGACCGATGACCGTTACGCTGCGCTTTCTGGCGCCGTTCGACCCGGCGGACTGCGCCGATCGCAAGGTGATTGCCGCCATGGCGCGCGAACGGATCGCTGCCAGCATGGCAAAGCATCAGCACCCTTCCGCTTGCGCGCCTCCGCCTGTATAGCGGCAAGGATGAATCGTACCGACGCCCCAAAGACTCCAGCGACTTTCCACGTCAAATCCTTCGGCTGCCAGATGAACGTCTATGATGGCGAGCGCATGGCCGAGATGCTGGGCACACGCGGCATGACCGCTGCGGCCGATGGCGCCGACGCCGATCTGGTCATCCTGAACACCTGCCACATCCGCGAAAAGGCAGTGGACAAGGTCTATTCCGACATCGGACGCATGGTGCGCGACGATGGCAGCCGCCCGATGATCGCCGTCGCCGGCTGCGTCGCGCAGGCCGAGGGCAGCGAGATCCAGCGCCGCGCCCGCACTGTCGACATCGTCGTCGGTCCGCAGGCCTATCATCGCCTGCCCGACCTGATCGACAAAGTGGGCCGCGGCGAGGAAGCCGTCGACACCGACATGCCGCTGGCCTCGAAATTCGGCGCCCTGCCCGTCCGCACCAAGCAGGCGCGCCCCACCGCTTTCCTGACCATCATGGAAGGGTGCGACAAATTCTGCACCTATTGCGTGGTGCCCTATACGCGGGGCGCGGAAATCAGCCGCAGCTGGAGCGCGATCATCGACGAGGCCAAGGCGCTGGTCGATGGCGGGGTGCGCGAAATCACGCTCTTGGGCCAGAATGTGAACGCCTGGACCGGCGAGGATGACAAGGGCCGGATGCAGGGCATGGACGGCCTGGCCCGCGAACTGGCCAAGATCAACGATCTGAAGCGCATCCGTTATACCACCAGCCATCCCAACGACATGAGCGACGGCTTGATCGCCGCCCATGGCGACGAACCCAAGCTGATGCCCTTCCTGCATCTGCCGGTGCAGTCGGGCAACGACCGCATATTGAAAGCCATGAACCGCAGCCATAGCGTCGAAAGCTATCTGCGCATCATCGATCGGGTGCGGGCGGCGCGGCCGGACATCGCCCTGTCCGGCGACTTCATCGTCGGCTTCCCCGGCGAGACGGACGCGGAGTTTGAGGACACGCTCAAGATCGTCGAACAGGTTCGCTACGCCCAATGCTACAGCTTCAAATATAGCCCGCGCCCCGGCACGCCGGCGGCCGATATGGATCACCAGATCCCGGCGGCCGTGATGGACGATCGGCTCGCCCGTCTTCAGGCCGTCATCAATCGGCATCAGGTAGAGTTCAACACCGCCACGGTCGGGCGCACGACCGACATTCTTCTGGAGCGCAAGGGCCGCTATCCCGGTCAGTTGATCGGCAAATCGCCCTGGCTCCAGTCGGTGGTCGTGACTGCGCCGGATCTTACCATCGGCGACATGGTTGAAGTCGATATCATCAGCGCCGGCCCGAACAGCCTGGCCGGCGAAATCAGCAGGAGGAAGGCCGCTTGAACCAAAACACCGTCGTTCCCGCGCTTGCAGGAACCCATCTCCGACCCTGTCCACCAGGATCGAACGGCGGAAGATGGATACTCGCTCTGGCGAGCATGACGGACGGAACAAGGGGCTGACCATGGGCAAGAAACCGAACCACCACCATCGCGAAGATGTTGCCGAACGGGCACGGCTGGAGGTCGTCTTCGAACGACCGCATCTGCTGACCACATTGTTCGGCCAATACGATCAAAATCTGGTCGCGATCGAAAATCGGCTGGGCGTCTATATCGCCGCGCGCGGCAACAAGTTGCAGATCGAGGGTGAGGCCCATGCCGCCGCCCGCGCCCGCGACGTGATGACCGGCCTCTACAACCGCATCGTCGCAGGACAGGAAATCGACGCCGGCGCGGTCGAGGCGGTGATAGCCATGTCATCCGAACCGACGCTGGACGGCATTATCCGCAGCGATGTCGCCGAACCGCCCAAGGTGATGATCCGCACGCGCAAGAAGACGATCGTGCCGCGCAGCGCGACCCAGGTCACCTATATGGAGGCGCTGAACCGCAACGACATCATCTTCGCGCTTGGCCCGGCAGGTACCGGCAAGACCTATCTGGCAGTCGCGCAGGCCGTGAGCCAACTCATCACCGGCAGCGTCGACCGGCTGATCCTGTCGCGCCCGGCCGTCGAAGCGGGCGAGAAGCTGGGCTTCCTGCCCGGCGACATGAAGGAGAAGGTCGATCCCTATCTCCGCCCGATCTACGATGCGCTGCACGACACGCTGCCGGCCGAACAGGTCGAACGGCGAATCGCGAGCGGCGAGATCGAGATCGCGCCGCTGGCCTTCATGCGCGGGCGGACGCTGGCCAATGCCTTCATCGTGCTGGACGAGGCCCAGAACACCACCATCGCCCAGATGAAGATGTTCCTCACCCGTTTCGGCGAAGGCAGCCGCATGGTCATTTGCGGCGATCCCAAGCAGGTCGATCTGCCACAGCCTGGCACATCGGGTCTGGCCGATGCGGTGGCGCGACTGGACGGGGTCGAAGGCATCGCCATGGTGCCCTTCGGCATCTCGGACGTCGTGCGCCATCCGGTCGTCGGGCGGATCGTGCAGGCCTATGAGGGGCCGGATGCCTGAATTCCACGGAAAGAAATATCATGATTGAAGTCGCCGTCCTCCATGAAGAAGGCTGGCCCGGTATCGACTGGGAATTTCTTGCCCAGCGCGCCGTGGCCACCGCCATCGCGCACAGCCCCTACGCGGCCTTCGCGGCCGACCAGACGCTGTATGAGGTGGCAGTCAAGCTGACGTCCGATGAGGAGGTCCATAGCCTCAACCGCGCCTATCGCGACAAGGACAAGCCGACCAACGTCCTGTCCTTTCCGATGGTGCAGGATGATTTGCTTCAGGCCACCGCCAATACCGACGATGGCGAAGTATTGTTGGGCGATATCGTACTGGCGGAGGGTGTTTGCGTCGCCGAAGCGGCGGAAAAGGGCATTTCCGTCGCCGATCATGCCACGCATTTGATTGTTCACGGGACTTTTCATTTGCTTGGATATGACCATATGGACGACAATGAGGCCGAAGCGATGGAAGCGCTGGAGATTGCGGCGCTTCTGAGCATGGGCCTTGCCGATCCCTATGGGGATCGAGAGGGCGTTTGATATCGCGTTGTCCGTTTCGACACGCACTGACAGGGGATTGAGCGACATTATGGCTGACGGCAGTCCGAAGGACGGCACCGCTTCGAAAGAAGGGGACAGTAGCAACGAGGGCGGCTTATGGAGCGGCATCAAGTCGCTCCTGTTCGGCGAGGGCGAAGAAACCAGTCTCCGCAAGGAATTGGAAGAAGCGCTCGACGAATATGATGAAGACGAGCAGGACGAGAATAGCGCCCCCCCGGCCAAGGGCGACCTGTCCGCGATCGAGCGGCAGATGGTGCGCAACCTGCTCCATTTTTCCGAACATACGGTCGATGACGTCGCCGTGCCCCGCGCGGACATCATCGCGATCGAGGAGAAGGCGAGTTTCGCCGACCTCGCCGCCCTGTTCGCCGAGGCCGGGCATAGCCGCGTGCCGGTCTATCGCGGGACGCTCGATACCATTGTCGGCATGATCCACATTCGCGATGCCTTCGCCATATTGGCCGGCAAATCGCCGGTGCCCGACACGCTGGAACCGCTGATCCGTCAGCCGCTCTATGTGCCTGAAAGTATGGGCGCGCTCGACCTGCTGGCGGAAATGCGCGCCAAGCGGACGCATCTGGCCATCGTGCTGGACGAATATTCGGGCACGGAAGGGCTTTTGACCTTCGAAGATCTGGTCGAGGAAATCGTCGGCGACGTCGAAGATGAGCATGACGACGCGCCCGAAGCGATGCTGGTGCCGCTCGATGGCGGCCTGTGGGACGCCGACGCCCGCGCCGAGTTGGACGATGTCGCGGACGAAATCGACGAAAAGCTGGGCGAAGTCGAGGAAGATGTCGACACGCTGGGCGGCCTGGCCTTCGTACTGGCCGGACGCGTGCCCGAGCCGGGCGAGATACTCGATCATGGTCCCAGCGGGTGGAAGCTGGAGATCGTCGCCAGCGATGGTCGCCGGGTTACGCGGCTGCGCCTGCATCCACCGGTCGCGTTGGAAGAGGTGGAGGAATAAAAGCCTCCACCTGAAATTTCCGTCGGCAAATTTTCGATACCGACGAAATGTTAAGCCTGCGCGCGCATAGCCTGCCATAGGGACATCAGGCGTCATCGTCCTTCGACGAATATGGTAGGCAATGCGAAACGAGCGTAGCAAATTTCAGAGCGGTGGCAGCGCGGACATGAGTTTCGCCGCACCATGGTCGCCGATCGAGACATTGCTGCTGGCGCTGCTATGCGCCGCGACCCTGTTCTTTACGGTCATCACTCCGCCCTTTCAGGCGCCGGACGAAAACCAGCATTATATGAAAGCGCTGGCGCTGGCGCAGGGCGATATGCTGACCCGCCAGCAGGGCGAAGCGATCGGCACCGACCTGCCCCGCGCGGCGCTGGACATTCACGCCGTCGATTTCCCGACCGATGTGCCCCCTACCCTGCGCCGGTTCGATCGCGCACAGATCGCCGCCAGTGCGCAGGCGGACGCCGGGCGCAGTGGGACCGCCTTTGCCGACTTCCCCAATGTCGCCAGCTATGCGCCCAGCCTTTATGCGCCGGGTGCATTGGGATTGATGCTGGGCAAGACGATGGGCCTGCCCTGGATCAACGCCTTCTATGTCGGGCGGCTGGTCAATGCGCTGAGCGGCCTGCTGTTGCTGATCGCGGCACTGCGCCTGCTGCCCTTCGGGCGCAATGCGCTGCTGGCGACCGCGCTGTTGCCGACCTTTGCCTATCAGACCGGATCGCTGTCACCCGATGCCCTGATCAACGGGCTGGGCTTTCTGGGGCTGGCGCTGACGTTGCGCACCGGCTTCATGACCGCCACGCCCGCGCGATCGGCTGCCCTGCTGGTGACCGGGCCGTTGCTGGCGCTGTGCAAGGGCGTTTACCTGCCGCTGATGGCCGCAGGGCTGCGCTGGCAACAGCATCGCCGCGATCTGCGGCCGGGCCTGATCCTGGGCGCGATGGCGCTGGGCGCGTTCGGCTTCGTCGGATGGATGCATTATTCGGGCGGCAGCCAGGCGCTCTATCATATCCAGTCGCGCCGGACCGGCGAGACGATGATGACCGCGCCGCTCGGCGAGCAGCTCAAGATCGTGCTGCATGATCCGATCAACTATATCCGCATCCTTGTCAGCAGTGTGACCGAGCGGGCGCCGGTCTATGCGTTGCAGATCGTCGGGCGGTTCGGCTGGAACGCGATCTTGCTGCCATTGGTCGCCTATCCGCTGGCTGCGCTGATGCTGGGGGCCGGCGTCGCCAACGGGGTCGGCGCGCGTTTCGGCATGGGCCAGAGACTATGGTGGCTGGCGGTGGCGGCGGGTATCGCGCTGTTGATCGAAACGGCCATGTATCTGACCGGCACGCCGCTGGGCGCGGACTATATTCAGGGGACGCAGGGGCGCTATTTCCTGCCGATCCTGCCGTTGGTGCTGATCGCGCCGTCCCCCGCCGGGCCGATGCGCGGGGCGCAGAAACTGTTCGCCATTACCGCGATCCTGCTGGCTGCAATCGCCGCGGCGACGGTGTTCGACAGTTTCTGGATCCACGGCTTCGTCACCAGCGACGGCATGCCGCCACATGACAGCATCGGCCGCGCGCTCCTGCTACCCTCGCCGCGCTGGTAGCCAGAGGCGGCAAAAGGCCAGCCAGCCCAGCCCTTCGATCCAGCCGGCGGTGACGTCGCTCGGCCAATGGACGCCGAGCCAGACACGGCTGATGCCGATGAGTGCGATCATCGCTGCGGCCGCGACATAGCCACTCCGGTGCGCCACCAGCATCGCCAGCGCGCCGAAGAACATCATGTTGCCCGCCGCATGGCCGCTGGGGAAGCTGTAGCTGTGAACATTGTCCAGATGCGGCAGCAGGTCGCGGCGTGGGGCGGCGAAAATCTGCTTGAGGATCAGGTTCAGCGCCGTCCCGCCGGCCATCATCGCCGCCAGCCAGCAGGCGCCTTTTCGCCGTCCGACCCAGAATAAAGTGCCCAGCGACAGGGCCAGCAATATCAGGCGACCCGCCGTTCCACCGATGGCAGAGGCGCTGCGCATCCACGGCGTGACATGCTGCCCCACGGCGCTATCCCGCGCGGCCCCTGCCCGCTCCATCAGTCCGACATTCAGCCAGTCGAGCCAACCCGCGCGCTGCATGAGCGCGATCGCCAAAACGCAAAAAAGCGCGAGAGCCAAAGCCCCCGCGCCTTTCATTATCCTCGTTTGCCGCGATTTCCGAGCCGTCAGATGTTTCATCTGACTTGAAATCGCTCCTGGCCACCGATCAGATATGGATCGCACGCCCATAGGCCGCGAGCACGCTTTCATGCATCGATTCCGAAATGGTCGGATGCGGGAAGACGGTGTGCATCAGTTCCGCCTCGGTCGTCTCCAGCGTCTTGCCGATGGTATAGCCCTGGATCATTTCCGTGACTTCCGCGCCGATCATGTGCGCGCCCAGCAGTTCGCCGGTCTTGGCGTCGAACACCGTCTTAGTGAAGCCTTCGGCCTCGCCCAGCGCGATCGCCTTGCCATTGCCGATGAAGGGGAACATGCCGACCTTCACCTCATAGCCCGCTTCCTTCGCCTTGGCTTCGGTCAGGCCGACGCTGGCGATCTGCGGATGGCAATAGGTGCAGCCCGGAATGTTGCGGACGTCCATGGCGTGGGGATGCTTGCCGGCAATCGCTTCGGCCACGATCACGCCTTCATGGCTTGCCTTGTGCGCCAGCCATGGCGGCGCGGTGACGTCGCCGATCGCCCAGATGCCGTCCACATTGGTCTTGCAGGTCGGATCGGTGACGATGTGGCCCCGTTCCGTCTTGATGCCCAATTCTTCCAGACCGATATTTTCGGTGTTGGGGACGATGCCGATCGCGACGATGACATGGCTATATTCGCCGGTAACGACCTTGCCGTCCTTGTCCTTGATCGCGGCCTTCACGCCGTTCGCGCCGACTTCCAGCTTATCGACGCCAGCGCCGGTCAGGATGGTCATGCCCTGCTTCTTGAGCGCCTTTTCGAGGAACGCGGACACGTCCTTGTCTTCCACGGGAACGACGCGGTCCATCATTTCGACGACGGTGACGTCTGCGCCCATGTCATTGTAGAAGCTGGCAAATTCGATGCCGATCGCGCCCGATCCGATGACCAGCAGCTTGCTGGGCATTTCCGCCGGGGTCATGGCGTGGCGATAGGTCCACACGCGCTTGCCGTCCGCCTTCGCAAAGGGCAGGTCGCGGGCGCGGGCGCCGGTCGCGACGATGATGTTCTTGGCCGTCAGCTCTTCGGTCTTGCCGTCCTTCGTGACGGTCAGCTTGCCTTTGCCGGTCAGCTTGCCGTCGCCCATATGGACGGCGATCTTGTTCTTCTTCATCAGGTGCGTGACGCCCTGATTAAGCTGTTTGGCGACGCCGCGCGAACGCTTCACGACGGCTTCGATGTCGGCGCTGATCTTCTCAGCCTTCAGGCCATAGTCGCCGGCGTGGCTCATATAGTGGAAGATTTCCGCCGAACGCAGCAGCGCCTTGGTCGGGATGCAGCCCCAGTTGAGGCAGATGCCGCCCAGATTTTCGCGCTCGACGATCGCGGTCTTCAGACCCAGTTGGGCGGCGCGGATGGCAGCCACATAGCCGCCGGGGCCGGAGCCCAGAACGATGACATCATAAGTATCAGCCATGATCAGTCTCTCTAATCTTACTTCGCCGCGCCGGTTTCGGTCGGCAGGGGCGGAACGGAACGGGGCTGGCGATCCTCTCCGATCGCCACGAAGCTGAAGGTCGCGTGGGTGACGCGATAGGAACGGTCGTCATGACGCGCGCGGCGCCATGCCTCGACATAGATTTTCATCGACGTGCGACCGACCGACTTGAGCGTCGCAAAGACCGACAGCTCATCGCCGACCACGACCGGGCGGAGGAAGGTCATCCCTTCCACCGCGATGGTCACGGCGCGGCCATGGCTGTGCCGGGCTGCGACGGAGCCAGCCGCCGAGTCCATGACGCTCATCAACCAGCCGCCAAAAATATCCCCATAGGGATTGGTGTCGGTCGGCATGGCGATGACCCGCACCGCCGGACTGATATCCGGCGGGGTTTCGTCGACATAGGCCATCAGGCGAGCAGGCCGATCGGGTTTTCGATCAACTGCTTGAACGCCTGCATCAGGCGGGCGCCATCGGCGCCGTCGATGGCACGGTGATCGAAGCTGCCGGTCGCCGACATGACGGTCGCGATCTGGACCGAGTCATCGACGATATAGGGACGCTTCTCACCCGCGCCGATCGCCATGATCATCGCCTGGGGCGGGTTGATGACAGCTTCGAACTGCTTGATGCCGAACATGCCCATGTTGGAGAGCGAGGCGGTCCCGCCCTGATATTCTTCCGGCTTCAGCTTGCCGTCCTTGGCACGGCTGGCCAGATCCTTCATCGCGGTAGAGATGGAGGCGACGCCCTTGCCGGCGGCGTCCGTGACGATCGGGGTGATCAGACCACCGGGGATCGACACGGCGACGCTGATATCGGCGCGCTTGAATTGCAGCATCTGGTCGCCGGCGAACTGCACGTTGCACTCGGGCACCTGCTCCAGCGCGACGCCCAGCGCCTTGATCAGCAGGTCGTTGACCGACAGCTTGACCTTGCGGCTTTCCAGGCCGGCATTAAGCTCGCCGCGCAGTTTCAGCAGCTTGTCGAGCTGAATGTCGACGGTCAGGTAGATGTGCGGCACCTGCTGCTTGGATTCGGTCAGGCGGCGCGCGATCGTCTTGCGCATGCCGCTGAGCTTGACGACCTCGTGCGGGATGCCGAAATCCTGCGCGGCGGCAGCTACCGGTGCGGGGGCTGCGGCGGCCGGGGCGGCGGCGGCGGCGGGCGCTGCGGCCGTCGGCGCGGCGGCGGGTGCGCCGGCCTTGGCGCCTTCGATGTCCGCCTTCACGATGCGGCCGTTGGTGCCGGTGCCGTTGACGCTAGCAAGGTCGATGCCCTTGGCTTCGGCGAGGCGGCGAGCGAGCGGGCTGGCCTTCACGCGGTCGCCCGATGCGACGCTGGGCGCTGCGGCGGCCTTGGCAGGAACGGGGTCGGCCTTGGGCGCAGGGCTTTCGGCCTTTTCGGGTGCCGGATCGGCCTTGGGCGCTGCAGCGTCAGCCTTGCCACCACCGGCTGCGGCGGTCGCGACATCTTCGCCCTCTTCGGCGATGATGGTGATCACGGTGCCGACCTTCACGCCTTCGCTGCCTTCCGACACCAGGATCTTGGCGATCACGCCTTCATCCACGGCTTCGAATTCCATCGTCGCCTTGTCGGTTTCGATTTCGGCGAGCAGGTCGCCCGACGACACGGTGTCGCCTTCCTTGACCAGCCATTTGGCCAGCGTCCCTTCCTCCATGGTCGGGGACAAAGCGGGCATCTGGATCGTCTTGCTCATGCTTTCGGGCCTCTTCTTGGCTTTACGGCTTTGGTCGTTGGCGCCGTGTTTTCACCCATTCGCCGCTTTGGTCAAGTGACGCCGTGGCAGACCCTCTTTTATGGCTTTCATTTTACCGCTATGGTTCGTTGAGATGTTTTACGGAAACATCGCGCCATAAATATCATGCGGGGACGATAAGAAGTGCGGACATATCTGGTCGTCGTGGACGAATCGCCCGAAGCCGAAACCGCGCTGCGTTTCGCCGCGCGCCGCGCCGCCAAGACGGGCGGCGCCGTCCGCATTCTTGCACTGATCCCGCCGGCGGAGTTCGTCCAGTGGGGCGGCGTGCAGGCGACGATGGAGGATGAGGCGCTGCAACGGGCCGAAGCGCTGGTGACGAGCGCGGCCGGCACGCTGACCGACGAATCCGGCATCCGCCCCAGCATCACCGTGCGTCAGGGCGATGCCGTCGCCGTGGTGCGCGGCACGCTGGAGGAAATGGACGATGTGGCCGCGCTGGTGCTGGGCGCGGCGGCCAGCGGCAATCCGGGCAAGCTGGTGACGCACTTTGCCGGCGCGGATGCCGGCAAGCTGCCCTGCCCGCTGATGATCATTCCGGGCGGGCTGGATAGCGACGCGATCGACCGGTTGAGTTAAAGCGCCCGCGCCCTGACAATCCTCCCCTTCAAGGGGAGCTGGCTGGTCGAAGACCAGACGGAGGGGTATCACCCTCTCAATAGCGAGCTACCCCACCGTCACGCGCTTCGCGCGCGCTACCTCCCCTTACAGGGGAGGATCTTGTCAGCGTTTATGCTTGCCCCGTTTCGCGCCGATGTGGCGGATATTCTTCGGGCGACCGCGATGCACGACACCCGGCCGGGTGCGGTCGCGCTTCATCGGGCCGCCGCGCGGCGCGGGATTGTCGGGTAGTTCGAAACGGAGCGATCCGTTGATCGGGTCCGCCTCCGCCAGTCGCAACTCCAGCCGCTGGCCGACCGTGTAGCGATCGCCGCTGTCCACGCCCTGCAACGCCTTGCCCGCTTCGTCATAGTAGAAATGCTCGGCGCCCATAGTCGACACCGGGACCAGCCCGTCGCCACCCAGCCCATCGACCGTGGCGAAGAAACCGAAATTCTGAACCCCGGTGATGCGTGCCTTCACCACTTCGCCGACATGGGCGGACAGGAACGCGGCGACATAGCGGTCGACCGTCTCCCGCTCCGCCTCCATCGCGCGGCGTTCATGGCCGGAAATCATTTCGCCGACCCGGCCCATATTCTCATAATCCTCCTGGCTGAGGGAGGAGCGGTCCGGGATCACCTTGTCCTTGGGCGCCGGAAGATCCAGGCCATAGGCGCCCACAAGCGCGCGGTGGACCAGAAGGTCGGCATAGCGGCGGATGGGCGAGGTAAAATGGGCGTAGCTGCCCAGCGCAAGGCCGAAATGCCCCATATTCTGCGGACTGTAATAGGCCTGGGTCTGGCTGCGCAGGATCTGGGTCATGATCTGCTCCTTCTCCTCCGACTCCCCGACCTTGCGGATCAGGGCGTTGAAGGTAGCAGGCCGGATCACCTGCCCCAGCGCGAAATCGATGTCGAAGGTCGCCAGATATTCCTTGAGCGCAACGAGCTTTTCGCGACCCGGCGTTTCATGGACACGATACATGACAGGCGCCTTCTTCGCCTCCAGCGCCTTGGCCGCCGCGACATTGGCCGCGATCATATAATCCTCGATCAGCATATGCGCGTCCAGCCGTTCGCGCACGGCGACGCTGACGATCTTGCCAAATTCGTCCAGCACCACGCGCCGTTCTGGCAGGTCCAGCGCCAAAGGATCGCGCGCGTCGCGCGCCTTGCGCAGCAGCGCCCAGCAAGCCCAGAGGGGCTTGAGCGCGGGTTCGAGGAGATCATTATCCTTCGTGCCGTCGATCGCCGCCTGCGCATCTTCATAGGCCAGCACCGCAGCAACCCGGATCACGGCGCGCGTGAAGCGCCAGGCCGTGACCTTGCCCTGCGCATTGATGGTGAGGTGACAGGCCATGGCCGCCCGGTCCTGCCCGGCGCGCAGCGAACACATGTCGGACGACAGTTCGTGCGGCAGCATCGGCACGACCTGATCGGGGAAATAGACGCTGTTACCGCGCTTGCGGGCTTCCTTGTCCAGCGCGCTGCCGGGCCGGACATAGTAGCTGACATCGGCGATGGCGACGATCGCCTTATAGCCGCCGGTATTGCCTTCATCTTCGTCAGGCGCCGCCCAGACGGCATCGTCATGGTCGCGCGCGTCGGACGGGTCGATCGCGACGATCGGCAAATGGCGCAGATCCTCGCGCTTTTCCTCGTGCAGCGGCAGGGCCGACGCCTTGGTCGCCTCCTCCTCCACGCGATCCGGGAAAACATGGGGAATGCCATGTTTGTGGATGGCGATCAGGCTGAAGCTGCGCGGGGCGAAGGGGTCGCCCAGAATGTCGGTGACGCGGGCCGAGATGCGCGGCGGGCGGCCATGGGGTTCGGCCAGCACCAGATCGCCGGGCTTGGCGGTGCCGACGTCGCTGATCAACGTATCCTTGCGGATGCGCTTGTCGACCGGACGCAGCCACAACTTGCCGTCGGCCATTACCTCCACCACGCCCAGCAATTCCTCGCTGGCCTTGGCAAGTTTCTTCATCGGATGCGCGACCCAGCCGCGACCGGCCTCTTCCGTGCGGGCAAGGATACGGTCGCCGATGGTCAGCGCACCGCGCTTGCCCCGTTCGATGACGCGCAGGCGGGGCGCGGGCTGGCCTTCGGCTTCCCACCGTTCGGGTGTGGCGATCAGGGTCGTGTCGTCCACATCGACGATGCGCAGCACCGTAACCTTGGGCACGCCGCCCATCTTGTGGAAGGCGCGGGCCGGGCCAAGGTCGATCAACCCCTCGTCCGCCATGTCCTTCAACAACGCCTTGAGCGCGATCTTCTCCTGCCCTTTCAGGCCGAACGCCTTGGCGATTTCGCGCTTGCCGGCGGGCTGGTCCGACGTCGTGATGAATTCCACCACCTGATCGCGGGTCGGGAAACCGGCGGGACGGACTTTGGTGCGGGCGGGTGTTTTGCTTTTGGGGGTCGATGCCATGAACCAGCTATAGGGATGCGGCGGCGGCGATACCAGCGCTATGGCGGGGCGGCGGTAGCGCTTCGTTGGAGCAGGCATGAACGCCCTGCTCCTGATCGCCGCTGCCGCGAGCGCGCCCTTGCCCTCCCCCGTCCAGAAGGAGGGGGCCGAACATTATGTCTGGGGCGGCGTGAATGACGGCTGGCATCTGGTGAAGCGCGACGACCTGTCGGTGATAGAAGAACGCATCCAGCCGGGCGCGGCCGAAGTCCGACATTATCATCAGAAGGCGCGGCAATTCTTCTATGTGCTGGCGGGGGAATTGACGATGGAAACGGCTGGGCAGACGCATCGGCTGACCGTCGGACAGGGGATCGAGATCGCGCCGGGTGTGCCGCATCAGGCGCAGAACCGGAGCGCCGCGCCGGTGGAGATATTGGTGACATCGACGCCCAAAAGCCATGGCGACCGGGTGGAGGCGCCGTTGGCCGAATAGGATTTGCGGAGGTTAACTTCGCATATTTCCCCTTGCTTCGACATTTTAATGCGCGAGTTGGAAATTTTATTATGCGGGTGAGCGGTTCGAACGAGCAGCCTGCAGTCTAGCACTGGCAAGGGTCTGTAGGACAGGAATGGCCGAATGGGGTGGAATGTGGCCCGTCCGCTTGCAGGCGCAAAAGCGGTTTTCCACAATCACTGGACAGGGAGCCTACATTGCGGTCGGTTTTATGCCGGGGTATATGCCGTATGAAACCCCTCCTCCCAATGATCCTCGTCAATCTGATATTTGTCTGCTGTAAATCCTTCGATGTGATCTCGAAATCCAACAAGCTTGGAAATTCTCGCAATCGCTTCTTTGGCTTTCTCTTCACTCGAATATATACCAATTGTCTTCACATCGGTCTCGTCAGGGTTTATTTCGCGGGCGTGTTCGACGAGATATACAAACATGCGGTTTTCCTTCTGCCCAAGGCCCCTCGCTAATCGACTAAACTTGTCTTGCCGCGATTACTGGATGACCGAAATTCAGAACGACTTTCTGCCTCTAGAACGGCAATTTCTGGTCGAAAGCCGCCCGTCCCCGACCCCGCCAGCTTGCGGGCGCGTTCGCGCCAGGTGGTGGCCAGCACGGCGGTGTCGGCGAGGGTTCGGACGCCTTGCAGGTCGCTCTTGTGTCCGCCGCCGATCAGCAGGTGGAAGACACGGGCGACAGGCCAGTCGGGCAAGGGACGGTCCAGCAGGTCCATGCTGGTGCCGGCCTCCACCTCCCCTTCGCGGACGACGCGGAGGTAGAGGCCGCTGCGCGCCGTCTTGACGATGGTCGCCATGACGTCGCGCGCGCCGAAGCGATGATCGAGCTTCCAGCAGGGCTGGCGGCCATGGCTGACCTCCACGATCGCGGTGCCGAGCGAAAAGCGGTCACCCAGGCAGATGTCGGTTTCCACAAGCCCGCGCGAGGCGATATTCTCGCCAAAGGCGCCGGGCGCGTCGAGCAAGCTCTGGTCGGGCTTGCGTGTCCGCCACCAGTCATAATGATCCTGCGGATAGAGATGGATCGCCTTGTCCAGCCCGCCATGATGGACGCGGTCGGCGACGGCGTCGTCGGCGAACCCTTCCCATGTGATGCGCACCGGGCCTGCGACCGGCTTCTTGGCGATCGCGCTATAATCCTGGCCACGGAAAGGCATGGGCTTGCCGATCAGCAGCGCGTCGATGGTCATGAAGGGCGTGGTCATGGCCCTATCCTGCCATGGTTGGACGCGGCAGGCGATGGCCGGTTTGTGGTGAGCGGCCTTTAAGCAGATCGCTCCTCCGCGAAGGATCAGCCGACGCTCAGTTCCGAGCGGAGTTTCAGCACTTCGCCCCCATTGTCGGCGGTGATCAGGAAGGCCGGGTCGCGGGTCGATCCGTTGCGGCGGATGCGCGAACCCTCGATCGTCCGCTCCACATGGCGGTCGAACCGTTCCGCGATGCGCCCTCGGCCGACGCCCTGCCCCCAATTCCACTTGACCCGCGTTCCCTTACGGAATGTCTCGGTCATGGGCATCCTCTCCTTTTTTGGGTCCATGCTGCGCCGGCCGTTACTCGTCGTCAGCGAAGAGCAAAATTCCCGGAAAGCCAACTGGTTCCCTTGGGTTTTTTTACAGGTTGATATAAGGCGCGCCGATGGATTCTACCGGCCTGCGCGTTGCCCTGTTCAGCGGCAATTATAATTATGTCCGCGATGGTGCGAACCAGGCGCTCAATCGCTTCGTCGGCTATCTGCTGAAGCAGGGCGCGTCGGTGCGCGTCGATTCGCCGACCACCGACACTCCCGCTTTCGATCCGGCCGGCGATCTGGTCAGCACCCCTTCCTTCCCGGTGCCGGGCGCAAGGAATATCGGGTGCCTTATCGCATGTCGGCGCAGGTCCGCCGCGACCTCAAGGCGTTCGCGCCCAATATCGTCCATCTGTCCAGCCCCGATCCGCTGGGCCATCGCGCGCTCAGCTGGGCGCGGGCGCGCAACCTGCCGACGGTCGCGTCGGTGCATACGCGGTTCGAAACCTATCCACGCTATTATGGGCTGGCCTTTCTGGAGCCGCTGATCGAATCCATCCTGCGCCGCTTCTATCGGCGCTGCGATGCGATCGTCGCGCCGTCCGAATCGATGGCACAACTGCTGCGCAATCAGCGGATGAATTATGATGTCGGCATCTGGACGCGCGGCATCGACCGGGAAATCTTCAACCCCGGCCGGCGCGACATGGCATGGCGGCAGTCGCTGGGCATAGGCGATGACGCGCCGGTGATCGGCTTTATCGGCCGGCTGGTGATGGAAAAGGGGCTGGACGTCTTTTCCGACACGATCGACCAGCTGACCGCGCGGCAGGTGCAGCACAAGGTGCTGGTCGTCGGCGAAGGCCCAGCGCGCGAATGGTTCCAGAACCGCCTGCCCAACGCGGTGTTCACCGGCTTCCAGAAGGGACAGGATCTGGGCCGCGCGGTGGCGGGCATGGATATGTTGTTCAACCCGTCGGTGACAGAGACGTTCGGCAATGTGACGCTGGAAGCGATGGCATGCGGTCTGCCCACGGTGGCGGCGCGCGCGACGGGTAGCGAGAGTTTGGTGACGGAAGGCGTGACCGGCCGGTTGATCCGTCCTGGCGCCATCAGTGCCTTTGCCGACGCGTTGCAGGCCTATTGCATCGATGCGGACGCGCGCCATGCCGCCGGCGCCGCCGCGCAGGCGCGGGCGGAGCATAATGGCTGGGATCAGGTGAACCAGGCATTGGTCGACACCTATTTGCGCGTCATTCGGCAGCGGGCACAGGGCCTGGCGCCGAAATCCAGCCCGGTTCCATAATTCGTCCGATCGCCTATATCGGTGGCAATGGCCGACCTTTTCGCTCCCGATGACATGCCCGGCGCCGATGCGCCGGCCGATGCCGCCCCCCTTGCCGACCGGCTGCGTCCGCGCACCCTGGCCGATGTGGTGGGGCAGGAACATCTGACCGGGCCGGACGGCGCGATCGGGCGCATGGTGGCGGCGGGGCGGCTATCCTCCATCATCCTGTGGGGGCCGCCCGGCACCGGCAAGACCACGACGGCGCGGCTGTTGGCCGATGCGGTCGGGATGCGGTTCGCGCCGATATCCGCTGTATTTTCGGGCGTGGCGGATCTCAAGAAGCTGTTCGCCAGCGCCAAGGAGCATGCCCGGCGCGGCGAAAAGACCTTGCTTTTCGTGGACGAAATCCATCGCTTCAATCGGGCGCAGCAGGACGGGTTCCTGCCCTTCGTCGAGGATGGCACGGTGACTTTGGTCGGGGCGACCACCGAAAATCCGAGCTTCGAGCTGAACGCGGCCTTGCTGTCGCGGGCGCAGGTGTTGATCCTGCGCCGACTGGATGCCGCCGCGCTGGAACAGTTGTTGGACCGGGCCGAGGCGCTGACCGGACGGCCCGTGCCGATAGACGCCGCCGCGCGCGAGGCGCTGGTGGCGAGCGCAGATGGCGACGGGCGCTTTCTGCTCAATCAGGTCGAGACGCTCTATTCGATCGACCTGCCAGAGCCGCTCGATTCGGCCGGTCTGTCCGCCCTGCTCCACCGCCGGGTCGCGGTGTATGACAAGGATCGGGAGGGGCATTATAACCTCATCTCCGCCCTGCATAAGTCGCTGCGCGGGTCGGACCCTCAGGCGGCGCTCTATTATCTGGCGCGGATGCTGACGGCGGGGGAAGAGCCGCTCTATGTGCTGAGGCGGCTGGTGCGCTTTGCGACCGAGGATATCGGCCTCGCCGATCCGCAGGCAGTCGTGCAGTGCCTGGCGGCGAAGGATGCCTATGATTTCCTGGGGTCGCCGGAAGGAGAACTGGCGATCGTGCAGGCCTGCATCTATTGCGCGACCGCGCCCAAATCCAACGCGGGCTATGTGGCGATGAAGGCGTCGTTCAAATCGGCGCGCGATACCGGATCGCTGATGCCGCCGATGAACATCGTCAACGCGCCGACCAAGCTGATGAAGCAGGTCGGCTACGGCAAGAATTATCAATATGATCATGATGCGGCGGAGGGATTTTCCGGGGCCAATTACTGGCCGGAGGAAATGACGCCGCAGACATTCTACGCCCCCACCGATCGCGGGTTCGAGGCGCGGATTGCCGAGCGGATCGCCCATTGGGACCGGTTGCGGGCGGAGCGTAGCGGCCAGTGACACCCCGCTTCGCGCGGTTCGCGGCGATCGACTGGTCCGGGGCGAAGGGGGCGCGGCACAAGGGGATTGCCGTGGCGCTGTGCGAAGGCGGCGACGCCGTGCCGGAACTGGTCCCGGCGCCGAACGGCGTCTGGTCGCGGCAGGGCGTGGCGGACTGGCTGATGGCGACGGCGCGGGAAATGCCGACCCTGTTCGGCTTCGACTTCAGCTTTGCGCCGCCCTTCGTCGCGCGGGGAACCTATCTGCCGGGCGATGTGGTCCCGCAGGACGGGCCGGCCTTCTGGGCCTATGTCGATGCGATCTGCGATGATGTCGATCTCGGTGCGGCGAGCCTGTTGGAGGTCAGCCATCGCCGCCACTTCTATTTCGGCAAGGCGGACGGCGTGAAGGCCGATTACATGCACAACCGCGCGTGCGAGGCGCAGTATAATGCGGGCGGCGGCGGCAAGCCGTCCACCGTCTATGACGCGATCGGCGCGGCGCAGGTGGCCAAGGCCAGCTTCGCAGGCATGCGGCTGCTCCATCATGTGCGGCCCCATGTGCCGGTGTGGCCGTTCGATCCACTGCCGGTCGCAGGATCGCTGGTCGTGGAAATCTACACCAGCATCGCCGCCCGCGCCGCCGGGCGGCCCAAGGGGCGGACGAAGATGCGCGACAAACGGGCGCTGAACGATGCGTTGCTGGCGCTGGGCTCGCAGCCCTATGACGGCGCGATGCCCGACGATCATGGCGCGGACGCGATCGTGACCGCCGCCTGGATGCGGCAGGCGGCGTTACGCCCGGCCTTATGGGCGCCACCTGCACTCACGCCACAAATAGCGCGCACTGAGGGCTGGACCTTTGGCGTGAACTGATAGTAAGGGCGTCGCACCCGAAACGGTAGGCCGGCTTAGCACAGCGGTAGTGCAGCGGTTTTGTAAACCGAAGGTCGGGGGTTCGATCCCCTCAGCCGGCACCATTTCGGGCAGATCCAAATCCAGCAGATCGCCGTCCGGCCGATCGCATCTGCACCAGATCCCTTTACAGATGTAGCGCGCGCAAATGCAAAATGGGGCCAAACGCAAAATGGGGGCCGACATCGCTGCCGGTCCCCACTTCCGTCGGACTGCTCCTCATACATTTTTCGAACCGTCGGCCGAAACCGGCATGTTCGAAGATGGACAAGGCGATCCGCGTCTCACGAAGAAATGCGATCATCGGCCCGCCGATCCTGTGCGTCATCCTTCGGACGAAGGCGCCGCTCAGGTTTTGCTCCGACTTCTGGCCAAAAGCCGCCCATCGAGGCTCAAATGCTCGCTTTCCTTGCCCGACGTTCACTTTCGCGCGTACCCGGCAAGGGCTTCAAGCATCCCGTCCGTCTGCCCGGCTCCACCCTTGCGGATATTGCCTGCCGATGGACTGTCTTCACGGTTCAAACCCCTGATTTCTCAGCGATTTCTGGAATTGGATCGCTCCGTTTCCACCGTTCCGATAGAGCGATGGTGTCACTGCACCCGAGTCGTTCAAAGCGAATTCGGTCAGATTTTTGACAGGCGGCCATCGAAAGCTGTGGATAAGTGTGGATAAGTTTTCAGCCGGGCGGCGACCAGCCCGGCGGCGCCAGCGAAAAGCCTGCAAAATCAAAGCCCGGCGTCACGGTGCAACTGACCAGCGTCCAGCCACCCTGCGGCGTCGATGCCTGCCAGTGATGCGCGGGCACCCAGCCTTGCGGCATCTGCCCGGCCAGAACATCCGGCCCCAGCAGCAGGTCGCGGGCGCCCTCGCCCGGCGCGGCGACGGACAGGATCAGCGGCGCGCCGGCGTGCCAGAACCAATGTTCGTCGGCATCGACCCGATGCCAGTGCGATCGCTGATGCGCCTCCAGCAGGAACAGGATCGCGGTGCCGGCAGCGCGCTCACCCGGCGCGGCCGTGGCGCGCCATGTCTCCCGATACCATCCGCCTTCGGGATGTGGCATCAGGCCCAACGCCTCGATCAACGCCCGCCCTGCCTGTTCGTCGCCGCCTTGCATCCGTTTGCCTCAAATTTTATTGCTTGGGAAACAGTCACTTAAATTGTTGCCTGACGTTCATGCAACCTGGATCAATGTAGATGGGTTGAAGCGACAAATCACGCAGTTCGGAGGAGAATATCATGCGTAATGCCCTGCTCGCCCTGGCCGCCATTTCACTGGCCATTCCGGTTTCCATGGCCGTCCCGACCGACGGTGCCCAGGCCCGCAAAAATTACCGCTACAAGGAATGGCGCGGCCGCGACGGCCGGACCTATTGCCGCAAGTCGAACGGCACGACCGGCCTGATCGTCGGCGGCGTCGGCGGTGCGCTGGTCGGCCGTGCGATCGATACCCGTGGCGACCGCGCCACCGGTACGATCCTGGGCGCGGCCGGTGGCGCGCTGCTCGGCAAGTCGATCGACAGCAAGCGTACTTGCCGTTGATGCCATAAGCCGGCGCGTGTCAGGAGCGCGCGCCGGCTTTCAGCGGCTGGCCCCGCTGAATGGCAACAAAAAAGGGACGGCATCCCGTCGGATGCCGTCCCTAACTTTGTGCAGAGCCTGCCGATCAGTCGGCGGAAGCGTCCGAAGCGGCGCCGCGCGCGTCTTCAACCTTGAAGGCAACCTGCTGGCCGCCCGACACGCCCGAAACCTTGCCATTCTTGACGGCCAGGTTGAACGCGACGGCGTCGGGGAAACGACGACCCGAAATCACCTTGCCGGTCTTGGTGTCCTTCACCTGATAGACATAGGTGTAGCCTTCGTGGGTGAAGCGCTGCTTGGCAGCGGCATCTTCAGCCTGAGCGGCGGTGGCGGCAATGGCGCTGATGGCGCCGGCGACAATGAACTTGGACAGCATTCGCATGGGTAAACTCCTTGTGAATGCCGATCAAACACCTCTTATATTCTTGTTCTGTTGAAGACCGTCTTATGTTGCAGTGCGTCAAAGCGACAATCGCAAAAAATGACGATCCGATTGCATCATGTGCAACCGTATTCCATTTTGCGCACTAAGCCTTTGATAGCGCTACCACATGATCGAACTCGGCTTTCGTCAGCGGCGCGACCGAAAGGCGCGATTGCCGCAACATGACCATGTCGGCGAGCGCCGAATCGGCCTTCATCACCTTCAACGTCACCGGTCTGGCCAGCCGTTCGACCGGCGCGACATGGACCGCGATCCACTTGCCCGTATCGTCCGTGCTATCAGGCGCGGCTTCCTCCACGATGGTCATGATGCCGACCGCCTCGACCCCGATATTGCTGTGATAGAAGAAAGCCAGATCGCCCTTGCGCATCGCCTTCATATGGCCCTGGGCCGCATGATTGCGCACGCCATCCCATTCGGCCTTCCCCTTTTTGACCAGATCGTCATAGGAAAAGGCATCGGGTTCCGATTTCATCAGCCAGTAGTTCATTCTGCCTCCTTGCAACAGCGCCCCGGCGCGATCAAGGATGCGTCATGCGCGGGCTGCGCCTATAGGATGAGACACGGCCCCATCTGAACGAAACTGGAGATAATAAGTGTCGCAAGCGGTACTGGATCAGGTGCCTGTCCTGTCCATGGCGGAAATGAGCAAGGCGGATTTCGCCGCAGCCTTCGGCCAATCCTTCCAACGCTTCGGTTTTGCCATGGTGAAGGACCATGGCATGGACCAGACTCTGGTCGATGATGGCTGGGCGCTGGCGCGTCGCTTCTTCGACCAGCCGGTGGAAACCAAGCGCGCCTATGATGCGAAATATAATGGCGGTCAGCGCGGCTATACCGCATTCGGCGTCGAGATCGCCAAGGGCGCGAGCGAGAATGACCTGAAGGAATTCTGGCATGTCGGCCGCGACCTGCCCGAAGGCGATCCGCTGGCCGAGACGATGCCGCCCAATGTATGGCCGAGCGAGATGCCGGAGTTCGAGCCGGTCTTCGCGAAACTCTATCGCGAATTCGATCGGGTGGGCGCGGAATTGCTGTCGGCGATCGCGCTCTATCTGGGCCTGCCCGAACGCTGGTTCGACGGTCCGATCGAAAATGGCAATTCGATCCTGCGCCTGCTCCACTATCCGCCGGTGTCGCCGCAGGCGCCGGGCATCCGCGCGGGCGCGCATGAGGATATCAACCTCATCACCCTGTTGCTGGGCGCGGAAGAAGGCGGGCTGGAGTTGAAGGATCGGGGCGGCAACTGGCTGCCCGTGGTGCCGCCGCCCGGCGCGCTGGCGATCAATGTCGGCGATATGTTGCAGCGGCTGACCAACCATCTGCTGCCATCGACCAGCCACCGCGTGGTCAACCCGCCGCCGGAACGGCGCGGCCATTCGCGATATTCCATGCCCTTCTTCCTGCACCTGCGCCCGGATTTCATGATCGACGCCCTGCCGCAATGCGTGAGCGAGGATAATCCGCGCCGCGATCCGCCGATCAGCGCGCATGATTATCTGACCGAGCGGTTGATCGAGATCGGGCTGATCAAGAAGGGGTAAAGGCGAAGCGCGCTGCGACTGCCTCTCGGATCGTGCCCCGGCGCAGGCCGGGGTCCAGTCCTACGCTCCGAACTGGACCCCGGCCTGCGCCGGGGAACAGAATGTTCACATCGTTGGGCTTTGGTTGAGACAGATTTCTCGATTTAGCTCGAAACGAACGGGGATCGCCGCCTTACCTGCGCCCACGCCCCAGGGTGATGCCGATTTCCTCGCCCCGCTCGCTCAGCGCCAGCTTCACGATCTTCACTTCGACGTGGCTGACCTTGTCGTCCTGAAGGAAGATGGTGTCGATGATATGATCGGCCACCGCCTCGATCAGCGTGAAATGCACGCCTTCGGGCAGCGCGGTCGATGCGGCATGCTTGAGGTCCATATAGTTTTTGGACGCGGTCAGCGGCGTTTCCGGCTCATAATGATCGGCGATTCGCAGGCGCGCGCGAATGGAAATGCGCAGCGGCTGGGGGAGATGCGTCTCCTCCGAATAAATGCCGGTCAGCACGTCGACATGCAGGTCGTTGACCTCCAGCGTCAGAAAATCGTCAAATCCAGTCTGCATAGCCTTGCCACATCCAGGCCGTGTCCGCCCCACAAGATGGTGCGGGCCATGGCCTATTTAGTCTTTCATTTTGCGAAGCGGGCGCTAAAGCCCCGCTTCCGGCGCTGCCCCATGCGCCATTGATGGCGGATCGGCAAGACGTGTCAGACATTGTGCCCCTCAACAGTCAGCCCGAAGCAGCCATCGAGCAACTGCTGGACGCGGCGTTCGGCCCGGACCGTCATGGCCGCACCGCCTATCGCATCCGTCAGGACATGCCCTGGCTGCCCGCCCTCTCCTTCGCCACGGTGGATGCCGACGGCGCGCTGATCGGGTCGCTGCAAAGCTGGCCGGTGGCGCTGACGGACGCGGATGGGCAGCAGACGCCGCTGATCATGGTCGGCCCGGTCGCAGTCGCGCCGGCGCATCAATTTGGCGGCCATGGCCGGGCGATGATGGACGCGGTGGTCGCCGCTGCTCGGACGATGGGTTGCGAACCGCTGATGATGATCGGCGATCCGGAATATTATGGCCGCTTCTGGGGCTTTGCCGCCGATGGCACCGCCGGATGGGACGCGCCCGGCCCGTTCGAGCCACGCCGGCTGCTGGCGTTGTCGGTCGATGGCCGTCCGGTCGGCGGCACGGGCATGCTCAGCCCCAGAATATCCGTCGCAGCCTGATTAACTCTTTGCCTGCGAGCCTCAGGCTCCTATCTCCGGCCCATGCCGATGGAACCCCTGCCCGACCTGTCCACCCTTTCGCTGGCCGATATTGCGCGGCTGGCCGCCGAAAAGCGCCTGCCTCCGGTCGAGAAATGGAATCCCGACCATTGCGGCGACAGCGAGATGCGGATCGCGCGCGACGGCACCTGGTATCATCAGGGGTCGCCGATCGGGCGGGAAACGATGGTCCGGCTGTTTTCCACGATCCTGCGGCGCGAGCGGGACGGCAGCCATGTGCTGGTCACCCCGGTCGAGAAGTTGGACATCGAAGTGGAGGACGCCCCCTTCGTCGCGGTCGAACTGAAGAGCGAGGGCGAGGGGCGGACGCGCAGCCTGGCCTTCCGCCTGAACAGCGGGGATATCGTCACCGCCGGGCCGGACCATGGACTGACCGTGCGGGAAACGCCGGACGAGCCGCATCCCTATCTGCATGTGCGCGGCGGGCTGGAGGCGCTGGTCGGGCGCAGCGTCTATTATGAACTGATGAACCTGGCGCTGAGCGAAGAGGGCGAACGGGTCGGCCTGTGGAGCCAGGGCGCCTTCTTCCCGCTGGACGGCGCCGCATGACGCTGGCGCAGCGGCTGCGCGCAGCCTTGGAAGACGGGCACAAACGGACCGACATCGCACTGGTCGACAGGCGCGATCCGCGCATCCAGGGTGAGATCGCGCTGGCGCCGGCCGCCGTGCTGGTGGCGATCACCGACCGGCCCGAACCCGGACTGATCCTGACCGAGCGCGCGACGACGCTGCGCAAACATGCAGGGCAGATCGCCTTTCCCGGCGGCCGCGTGGACGATGGCGATGCCGACGAGATTGCCGGGGCGCTGCGGGAAGCGCAGGAAGAAATCGCCCTGTCGCCCGATCAGGTGCAGGTGGTGGGCATATCCGATCGCTACAGCACCTTTACCGGTTTCGACATCGTGCCGGTATTGGGTGTCATTCCGCCCGATCTGCCGCTGCGCGCGCAGGAAAGCGAAGTGGCGGACTGGTTCGAACTGCCGCTGGCCTATGCGCTCGATCCGGTCAACCGGATGCGGCGGGAGGCGGAATTTGCGGGCGTCACGCGCCATTATTACGAGATTTTCTGGGAGGGCCGGCGTATCTGGGGCATCACGGCGGCGATTCTGACCAATTTGTCGCGGAGGCTGGGCCATGACCGTCCTGCCGTCTGACGCCGACTGGCGCCACCGTTCCGGCCTGGACGGATTGCTGACCGCGCTGGATGTGGCACAGGGTAAGGCGCGCTTCGTGGGCGGCGCAGTGCGCGACGGCCTGCTGGGCCTGCCGGTCAACGATCTGGATGTCGCCACGACGCTCGACCCGCATGATGTGGTCGATCGGCTGAAGTCTGCCGGGATCAAGGCGGTGCCGACCGGCATCGACCATGGCACGATCACTGCCATCCTGCCCGATGGCCCGGTGGAGATCACCACGCTGCGCCGCGATGTCAGCACCGACGGGCGGCGCGCGACCATCGCCTATACCGACGACTGGCGCGAGGATGCCGCGCGGCGCGACTTCACCATCAACGCCCTTTATGCCGATCCGCTGACCGGTGAGATCAGCGACTATTTCGGCGGGCTGGCTGATCTGGCGGCACGGCGGCTGCGCTTCATCGGCGAGGCGTCGGCGCGGATCGCCGAGGATCATTTGCGGATCCTGCGCTATTTCCGCTTCCTGGCGCGCTATGGCGACAACGAGTTGGACAGTCAGGCGTACGACGCGTGCGTTGCCGCCGCCAACAGCCTGATGGCCTTGTCGCGCGAGCGGATCGCGGACGAATTGCTGAAATTACTGGGCGTCGCGTCCCCCGTCCACGCGCTGCGGTTGATGGTCGAAGGCGGCATATTGCGCCCCGTTTTGCCGGAAGTGGATATGGACGGCGTGGCACGGGTCGAGGCGCTCATGGCGCGCGAGGCCGAAAGTAGGATCGGCGGATCGGGCCTGCGCCGTCTGGCGGCCTTGCTGCCACCGGACCCGGCGCTGGCCGATGGCGTGGGCGCTCGGCTGAAATTGTCGAACAAGGCGCGCAAGCGGCTGGTCGTGGCGCTGGAACCGAGCGCCGCGACAACGGAAACGCCGCGCGCGCTGGCCTATCGGGTGGGCGTAGAGGGCGCGATCGACCGCTTGCTGCTCGATTTCGACCAGCCTTTGACAGCCTTGGACGCGCTGGCGGGCTGGACGCCGCCGGCCTTGCCGATCGGTGGCGGCGCGCTGATCGCGCGCGGCCTGCCGGCCGGGCCGGATGTGGCCAAAGCCTTGCAGGCTGTGCAGGCGCTATGGGTGGCGGAGGATTTTCCCGATGCGGATCGCGTCGCGGCGATCGCCGATCAGATCGTCTCGAAATTCCAGCGGGCGCGCCAATAATCGAACGCGTCATTTTCGCCCATCGGCCGGGCGAAATGATAGCCCTGCCCCTGCCAGCAGCCCATTTGCTGAAGCGCCAGGGCCAGCGCCTGCGTCTCGATCCCCTCGGCCGTGACCTTCAGGTTCAGCGATTCGGCTAGCGACAGGATCGTGCGGACGATCACCGCCTTGTCATGATCCTCCAACATGGTGGACACGAAGCTGCGGTCGATCTTGAGGATATCGATCGGCAGGCTGTGCAGGCTGGCGAGGTTGGAGAAGCCGGTGCCGAAATCATCCATCGCGATCGGCATCTGCAGCCCCTTGAGCGCCACCAGCAATTTGCGCGCCTTGTCCGGATCGGCGATGATCGCGCTTTCGGTCAGTTCGGCGGTCAGGCGGTTGCCCGCGATCCCGGCATAGCGCAGCGCCTCCTCGAACATCGATGCGACATCGTCGCGCGCCATCTGGATGGGTGAGAGGTTGACGTTGACGCCGACCGGCAGGGCCTGACCGAATTTGGCATCCCAGCGCGACAGCGCCTGCGCCGCTTCATAGGCGGCCCAACGGCCCAGCGGCGTAATGAGGCCGCTTTCTTCCGCAACGGCGATGAATTCCACCGGGGACACGTCGCCCAATTCTTCATCATTCCAGCGGGCCAGCGCCTCGAACCCGGTGATTTCGCCGGTCTGGAGGTGGATGAGCGGCTGGAAAGCGAGCGTCAGCCCCCCCTGCGCCAGCGCATCGCGCAGACGGCTTTCGATCGAGAAGCGACGCTGCGCTTCCTTGAGCACGCCGTTGCGATAGATTTCGACCTTGCCGGTGCGCTTGGCGATCTTCACCGCTGCCTGCGCCTTGCGCACGACATCATCCGGATCGTCGTCCAGATTGAGCGACAGCGCACAGCCGATCGCGCAATCGACGCGGATTTGCAGGTCGCTCAAGCGGATGGGCGAGCTGAGTGCTTCCTTGATCCGTTGAACAATATGAAGAGCGTCCGACAAGCCATTGTTAAGACGCGCAAATATCGCAAAGTCATTGCCGCCGATGCGGGCCAGCACATCGCCTTGACGGAGGCTGGATTTCAGCCGCTTGGCAACCGTGATCAGCAGTTCGTCGCCGGCCATAGGCCCCAGCGATTCATTCACCCGGCTGAAACGGCTGAGGTCGATGGCGATGATGCCGAATTGCGATGTATCGGACCAGGAGCCATTGGCCAGCCGATCGTCGATTTCCTCGCCAAAACCGGTGCGGTTGGGCAGCGCGGTCAGGCCGTCGGACAGCAGCTCACGCCGCAAATTCTTTTCGATCGTCCGTTCGCTGGTCCGGTCGATCGCGGTGAAGAGATAATGTTCGGCACGCCCTTGCGCGGCTGGCAGCCGGCCGAGCGTACACATAAAATATTCCGGCCCGAGCTTGCCGTCGCGGCGCAGTTCGAAACTTTCCGAATCGCGGCCCGACTGAATGAAGCCAATGACCCGTTCCCGCCATTCCTTCGCGACCCGTTCCTGAACATAGCCACGTTCTGGACTGGAGCGAAACACGGTGATGAAGCGGGCATTACCCTGCTTGAAATGTATTTCGCTGTTTTCGTACGAAAAAATCGCTGCAAGCTGCGGCAGGGCAGCCAGCCATTCCGAAATATGGATGGCGCAGTCAGGATGCGAGTCATCACCCCCCACCAAGGGCGTGCCGCTGGTCTGCGTGACCGGCAAATTATGCACTGACGTCGATTCCATGCCCCCGCTGTATCCAGAAGGAGTAAATTTTCGGGAAACGCTACACGCAGACCCGCAGGAAATCAGACCAAAGGATAAAAAGCTGAAATCAGAAGCGATTGTCGCGCGGGAAGCCCGTCGGCGGCATGCGCCCGGCCGCGCCACGGGCGACCTTCCATGGCATCATGTCGCTTTCCGTACGCGTACGACCCGACTCGCCGCCCATGGTCCAGCTAAGACCATCGGACAGCTTGAACGCGATCGCATCGGACAGGCCGCCATCGCGATAGCGCTGCATCTGCACCCCTTGCCCGCGCGTCATCTTCGGCATTTCCGTAAGGGCGAAGACCAGCAGTTTGCGGTTCTCGCCGATCACGGCGACGCTGTCCGCCTCGGCCGGGATCGGGCGGATGATGCTCAATTTCGCGTCCGCGCGGACGTTCACGACCTGCTTGCCCTTGCGCGTTTCGGCCATCAGGTCCGTCACAGCCGCGATAAAGCCACGCCCGTCGGATGAGGCGAGCAGCAGCTCCGTGCCCGCCCGCGCGGGCATGAAGGCGACGATCGCCCCTTCATTATCCATATCGACCAGCGATCGGACCGGATCGCCAAAGCCACGACCGCCCGGCAGCTTGTCCGACGCCAGCGTATAGATGCGCCCGGTGGCGGTCGCCATCAGCAGCTTGTCGGTGGTGTAGGCGTGGAAGGCATATTGCGGCCCATCGCCTTCCTTGAACTTGAGCGTATCGGCGGCGGCGAGGTCGCGATGGCCGCTCATCGCGCGGATCCAACCGCGTTCGGACAGGATGACGGTGATCGGCTCGCGCTCGATCATCGCCTCCAGCGGGATTTCCCGCGCCGGGGCGGCTTCCTCCACCAATGTGCGGCGCCGGCCCAGATCGGTTTCGGGACCATAGCGTTTGCGCAGCGCGGCCAGATCTTTCTTCAGGCGCGTGCGCTGCCGGGTCGGGCTTTCGACCAGCTTTTCCAGCTCGTCCTTTTCCTTGACCAGATCGGCATGTTCGCGCCGCAATTCCATCTCCTCCAGCTTGCGCAAGGAGCGGAGGCGCATGTTCAATATGGCTTCGGCCTGACGATCGTTCAGGCTGAATTCGGCCATCATCACCTCTTTGGGCTCATCCTCCGTCCGGATGATGGCGATCACCCGGTCGAGGTTGAGATAGGCGATGATATAGCCTTCGAGCAGGTCGAGGCGCGCCGCGATCTTCTCCAGCCGGTGCTGCGCCCGCCGGACCAGCACGTCGATCTGATGCTTCAGCCATTCGATCAGCAGCGGCTTCAAGCCCAGCACGCGCGGCGTGCGGCTGGCGTCGAGCACGTTGAGATTGAGCGGGAAGCGGTTTTCCAGATCGGTCAGCCGGAACAGGCTGTCCATCAACATCTGCGGATCGACGGTGCGGGCGCGCGGTTCGATGACGATGCGGATTTCCGTGTCGGATTCGTCGCGCACATCAGCCAGGATCGGCAGCTTGCGATCATTGATAAGCGCGGCGATCTGCTCGATCAGCTTCGATTTCTGGACCTGATAGGGAATATGGGTGACGACCGCGATCCATGTGCCGCGCCCGCCCTCTTCCTTGTGCCAGCGCGCACGGGTGCGGAATGCGCCGCGCCCGGTGGCATAGGCTTCGGATATGATCGCGGCATTATCGACCAGCACGCCGCCGGTCGGAAAGTCCGGCCCGCGCACGATCTGCATCAGCGCGGCATGATCGGCATCGGGATTGTCGATCAGCAGGCCGGCAGCATCGATCAGTTCGCTGACATTGTGCGGCGGGATGCTGGTCGCCATGCCGACCGCGATGCCGGTGGCGCCATTGGCGAGCAGATTGGGGAAGAGGCCGGGGAAAACCTCCGGCTCCTCATCCTCGCCATTATAGGTGGGGCGGAAATCGACCGTGCCTTCGTCCAGCCCGGACATGAGATCGGCGGCCGCCTGCGTCAGGCGCGCTTCGGTATAACGCATCGCCGCTGCGTTATCGCCGTCGATATTGCCGAAATTGCCCTGCCCGTCGACCAGCGGCGTACGCAGCGAAAAGTCCTGCGCCAGACGCACCATGGCGTCATAGACCGACGCGTCGCCATGCGGGTGATATTTACCGATGACGTCGCCGACGACGCGGGCGCACTTCTTGTAACTGGTGGTGTTTCGCGCGGGGTTGGCGACCAATATGTCCGGGTTCGCGCCGCCCGGCTCCATCTTGAGCAGGCGCATCGCCCAGAGCAGGCGCCGATGCACCGGCTTCAGCCCATCGCGCAGATCCGGCAGCGATCGCGCCGTGATGGTCGATAGCGCATAGACGAGATAGCGCTGCTGGAGCGCATCATCGAACGGGTGATCCTTGATGGCGTCGAACGGGTCGCGATAGTCGGTCATTGCGGACGGCTTAGCAGGACGGAAGGTGAACGGAAACGGGAATTGCGCAGGATCAGAAGCCGGTCAGAAGGGTGTCGATTGCGCGCATGATGGCATGATGATGATGCAGCATGGTCACGGGATTTTTCAGCAGGCGAGAATGTACCGCGCCGGCCAAGTGCGTGGCCATCATCAGGCGCTCCCCATCTATGTCAAAACAAGGATGCAATGCGGGCAAAGCCGCGGGCATAGTGCCTGGATGCAATAATGGGACTACCAGCCGGGTTCCCAGATGATCGACATAATCGCTTTGGCAGTCGAGCACCAAGCTGTCATCCGGCAGACGATATACGCCGAACCGCGCCATCAAAATTGCCGGTATTTGTCGAGCGGCAACTCATTATTTTCGGCCCAAACATTCCAGGCCGCGATCGCTTCCTTATTATCCTCTTGCCAGCGCCGCCCCCGTTCCGCTGCGATTTCCTTGCGCAGCGCCTCTTCGCAGGCACGCGACAGGTTGATGCCCAATGCCTTAGCATCGGCCACAAGATCGACGTCCAGCGACAGGTTCGTCGCCTTGCGCGTGGCAATATGTTCGTGCTTGGTCATAATCGACTCCCGCATCAGATATGCGCATGAATATACGCATGACGCATCAACGCGGCAAGTAGCGTCCATCCGGATCGGCGACGATCTCGGCAGCGAATTCCGCGCTGATCCAGTCGCGAAAGGCCTTCACCTTGGGCGTGTTGCGGGCGTGGGGCGGGTAGACGATCCAGTAGCTTGCCTTGTCGCGCACATAGGATGGCACGGCTTCGACCAGCAGGCCCGCTTCCACCTCCGCGCGCCAGAACAGATGGGTCAGGATGGCGATACCCTGCCCGGCCATGGCCGCCCGCCCCTCCATCACCTGGCTGTCGAGCGCGATGGCGGGCGGCCCGCCCCTATCGCTCGCCTCCACGCCCATAGCCGTCAGCCAGTCATGCCACCAACTGTCCTCCGGCGACAGACGCGGCAAAGCGAGCAAGGCGCCGGCGTCCGCGATGGGGCTATGGCGCGCGAGCCAGCCGGGGCTGCACATGGGCACAAGCCGGCTGTGCGTCAGCAGCTTCGCCTCCAGCCCCGGCCATTCCCCCTTGCCGCCGCGAATGGCGAGGTCCACGCCGTCGCGGGCCAGATCGACGATCGTGTCATTCGCCTGGATGCGCACGGCCAGATGGGGATGGCGCATCTGAAACGCGCCGATCCGGGGCGCCAGCCACAGATGGGCAAAGCTGTTGGTGCAGCTGATCGTCAGCACCGCCGAATGATCCTGCGTCAGGGCGGCAAAGCCGGCGCGCATCTGGTCGAAGGCGCGGGTCAGGATCGGCGCGATCTCCCGTCCCTTTTCGGTCAATATCACCTTGCGCCCGACGCGCTGGAACAGGCTGATGCCCAGCCGCTCCTCCAATAGCTTCACCTGATAGCTGATCGCCGCCTGGGTCATGCCCAGTTCCTGCGCGGCGACGGTGAAATTTTCCAGCCGGGCTGCGGCTTCAAACACACGAATGGCGGACAGGGGCGGTAGGGTTGACATGGGGCCATTCAATAAGCTGAGCTTATCTGGGGCGTCCAGCCTTTTGTTGGCGAACCCGGACCCGGTCCGGCAAAAGCCAGAGCGCGGACATGATGTTCAACGTCCGCCCCCGCCTCGGAAAGGACGGCATCATGCGTGACGAATATGACGACCGGCTGTGGAATGACGGCCGCGAACATGCCAACCATGGCATCGATCAACTGATCGCCGCTATCATGCAGGCATTCCGGGCGCTGCATCGCGTACAATGGACATCGCCCTGGAGCGAGAGCCGCGCCAGCGACCGCACCTGCCGCTATTAGGAATTTGCTGCGATTGCGAGAAGAGGGGTTGCGGTTTCGTCCGGACACGCCACTCTTAAAGGCGTGACCGATACCCTTCTTACCTCCATCGCCCTTCCCGCTCCTCCCACTGCGCTGCTGGACGGCGCGGCGCTGTTCCTCGATTTCGACGGGACATTGGTGCCGCTGGCCGACACGCCCGATGCCGTCCATGTCGACGATGAACTGCTGTCCATGCTAACGCGACTGCGCGACCGGCTGGACGGGCGGCTGGCGATCGTCAGCGGCCGGTCGATTGCGACGTTGCGTGACCTGGGCTTTGGCGATTTCCTGATGTCCGGCACCCATGGGCTGGAATTCGCGCATCCCGGTGAAGACGTGAAGGCCCCGCCCCGCCTGCCCGCGATCGACGCGGTGGAGGCCGCCTTCAACGATTTCGTCGCCGACAAGCCGGGCCTGCTGGTCGAACGCAAATCCATCAGCGTGGGCCTGCATTTCCGTGGCGCGCCGATCTGGGGCGAAGCGGCGGGCGCGCTCGCCGACCTGCTGGCGCGCGATCATGGGCTGGCGCTGCAACATGGCAAGATGCTTTACGAATTGCGCCCCGGCGGCGCGGACAAGGGCAGCGCGCTAACCGCTTTGATGCAAGAAGCGCCGATGGCCGGCGGCATCCCCGTCTTCATCGGCGACGACGTCACCGATGAAGAAGGCTTTGCCGCAGCGGCGCATTTGGGCGGCGCCGGCATATTGGTCGGCACGCCGCGCCCGACATTGGCGTCATTCTCTTTGGAACAGGTTGCCGCCGTCAGGCATTATCTGATGGAGGGGGCGGCCGGATAGATTTCCGGAGCCCTTTTTTGTGACCAACAAATTGGGGGCAGACCGATCCAAGCAGCAAGCGAATCCATCCTGGCCGGATCAGAGCGCACGCTCGACCTCTGGCCCGTCGGCAATTGCCAGGCGTCCGCGTTGATCGACCGCATGGGCCGCATGGTCTGGGCCTGCGTCCCGCGTGTGGACGGCGACCCGGTCTTTTCCGCCCTGCTGGACGACAAGCCATGGGACGATCCGCAATCGCGCGGCTTCTGGGCCATAGAGCTGGAAAATTGCGTCGCGGTCGAACAACATTATATCCGCAACACCCCCATCCTGGTCACGCGCCAGAGCGATGCGCAGGGCAATGCGATCGAGATTCTGGATTTCTGCCCGCGCCACCGGCACAAGGGCCGCATGTACCGGCCGGTCGCCTTCATCCGCATCGTGCGGCCGGTGGCAGGTTCTCCCCGCATCCGCGTCAAATTCCGCCCCACGACCAGCTGGAATGGCGAGAAGGTGCCGATCAGCTATGGTTCCAACCATATTCGCGTCGTCCTGTCCTATATGGCGATGCGCGTGTCCACCAATGCGCCGATCGGCCTGATCAGCCAGGAAAGCTGGTTCCGGCTGGAGCAGGACGCCCATTTCTTCATGGGACCGGACGAGGGTTTTTCCGACGCGCTGCGCCCCGCGATCGAGCGGATGCTGGACGACACGATCCACGAATGGCAGCTGTGGGTCCGAAGCCTGGCCATTCCCGCCGAATGGCAGGAAGCCGTCATCCGGTCCGCCATCACGCTGAAACTGTGCCAGCATGAGGAAACCGGCGCGATCGTCGCCGCGCTCACCACCTCCATCCCCGAACATGCCGACAGTGGCCGAAACTGGGACTATCGCTACTGCTGGGTGCGCGACGCTTATTATACCGTCGAAGCACTGAACCGGCTGGGCGCGCTGGACGTGCTGGAATCCTATCTTGTCTACCTCCGCAATATCGTCGATGGCGCCAAGGGCGGGCATATCCAGCCGCTCTACGACGTACGCGGCAATGCGACCCTGACCGAGTGGGAGGCGGAAAGCCTGCCCGGCTATCGCGGCATGGGCCCGGTGCGCGTGGGCAACGCGGCCTATGAACAGATACAGCATGACGCCTACGGCCAGATCGTGCTGTCCTCCGTGCAGGGCTTCATCGACCAGCGGCTGCTGCGCATGGCCGGCCATGCCGATTTCGAGGCGCTGGAGGCGGTCGGCGAACGCGCCTGGGCGGTCTATGACCAGCCTGACGCAGGCCTGTGGGAATTGCGCACCCGCGCCCATGTCCACAGCTATAGCGCGGTGATGTGCTGGGCGGCGTGCGATCGCCTGGCCCATGCCGCCGTCGCGCTCGACCTGCCGCTGCGCGCCGCCCATTGGGAAAACCGCGCCGAAACGATGAAGACGCGCATTCTTGAGGCATCCTGGCGGGAGGATAGCCAGGCCATATCCGCCAATTTCGAGGATGATGCGCGCGATGCCTCCCTGCTCCAATTGCTGGACCTGCGCTTCCTGACCGCCGACGATCCGAAATTCATCGGTACGCTGGCCGCCCTGGAGGCGGATCTGCGCCGGGGCAACGACATGCTCCGCTACAGCGCGCCGGACGATTTCGGCGAGCCGGTGACGGCGTTCAACGTCTGCACCTTCTGGCTGGTCGAGGCGCTGCATCGCAGCGGCCGGCGTGAGGAAGCGCGCGAATTGTTCGAGGAAATGCTGTCCCGCCGCACCGCGGCCGGGCTGCTGTCCGAAGATATCGACCCCGTCAGTGGGGAATTATGGGGGAACTATCCCCAGACCTACTCATTGGTCGGCATCATCAACTGCGCCGTCTTGCTGAGCAAACCGTGGAGCGCCATGCGTTGAGCCGTCTGATCGTCATATCCAACCGGGTCAGTAGACCCAGCAAGACCGGCAACCAGGGCGGCCTGGCCGTCGCTTTGTCTCAGGCCCTGCGCGAAAGCCGGGGCATCTGGGTCGGCTGGTCGGGCGAAGTGACCGACAATTTCACCGGCCATATCGGCTTTGCCGAAGATGAAGGCGTCAAGACCGCGACGATCGACCTGGAAGAACAGGATGTCGACGAATATTATAATGGCTATGCCAACAAGACGCTGTGGCCGCTCTTCCATTTCCGCATCGACCTGGCCGAATATGCCCGCGATTTCGAGGGCGGCTATAATCGCGTCAACAAGCGTTTTGCGGAGACGGCCAGCCCGCTGATCGAGCCGGAAGACGTCATCTGGGTCCATGATTATCACATGATCCCGCTGGGCCAGATGCTGCGCGACAAGGGGTTGAAGAACCGCATGGGCTTCTTCCTCCACATCCCCTGGCCGCCCACCCGCCTGCTGGTGTCGCTGCCCCATCATAGCAAGCTGGTCAGCACCCTCTTCGCCTATGACGTCGTCGGCTTCCATACCGAGGAATGGCTGGAATCCTTCCGCCATTATGTGGAGCGGGAAATGGGCGGCAAGGTGGACGGCGATTTCGTCACCGTGGGCGATCGCACCATTCAGGCGGTGGCCTGCCCCATCGGCATCAATGCGCAGGAATTTGCGCAGGCCGCAACCAGCGACGCGGCCAACGAAATGAGCACATTGGTGCGCGCGTCGTTGCAGAACCGCACCATGATCGTCGGCGTCGACCGGCTGGATTATAGCAAGGGTCTGGAAGAACGGTTCAACGGCTACACCCGTTTCCTGAAGGATCATCCCGAACATCATCGCAAGGTCGTGCTGACCCAGATCGCGCCGCCGTCACGGGGCGAGGTGGAAAGCTATCAGCAGATCCGCGCCACGCTGGATTCGCTCGCAGGACGGCTGAACGGCGAATATAGCGATGTGGACTGGACCCCGATCCGCTACGTCAATCAGGGCTATCCGCGCGACAAGCTGGCCGGCATCTATCGCGGCGCGAAGATCGGGCTGGTGACGCCGTTGCGCGACGGCATGAACTTGGTCGCGAAGGAATATGTCGCGGCGCAGGATCCCGAAGACCCCGGCGTGCTGATCCTGTCCCGCTTCGCCGGCGCGGCGATGCAGCTCAAGGACGCGCTGCTCATCAATCCCTACAGCCCGGAGGAAATGTCCGACGCGATCCTGCGCGCGCTGGCCATGCCGCTGGACGAGCGCAAGCGGCGCTGGCGCGCGATGATGGACAGCGTGGAGCAGCAGGATATCAGCTGGTGGCGCCAATGTTTCACCGGCCGGCTGATGGCGGTCGGGCGTGAGGGCGAACCGGCGGAGGTCGAGGAAGTGACCGAATGAGCCAGCAGGTCCGGCATCTGAGCGTCAGCATCGCCGCGCCCTTCGAGCGCGCCTATGCCTTCGCTCGGCAGCCGGACAATTTCCCGCGCTGGGCGGCCGGTATGTCCACGGCCCTCCATCATGACGGCGACCATTGGGTGGCGGATACGCCGCAGGGACAGGCGGTGGTGCTGTTCACGCCGCCCAATGATTTCGGCATACTCGACCATCATGTTCAGCTTGCGGGGCAAGACGATATCTATATCCCGCTGCGCATGATCGCCCATGGCACGGGCACCGAAGTGATCTTCACCCTGCTGCGCCAGCCGGCCATGGACGACGCCGCGTTCGAGGCGGATGCGCAGGCGGTGATCGCCGACCTCCACCGGCTCAAGGCACTGCTGGAAGATGAAGGCGTCGGTTGAGTGTTGCCGCCGCTCCGTTTAGGCAGCCGCCATGCATAGCGACGATGAAGACGAACCGCGCGGCCTCCTGCCCGCCATCCGCGCCCAATCCGGCGTCATATTGGGCGTCATTGGCCTGATCGGCTGGTGCGCGATGATCTGGTTCATGTTCGGGGACGTGCTTTAGGGGCGGATTTCCCACCGAGCATCGTTGAACATCGGGCAGAGTTTGGAGAGGCCGTTCTGGCCCGGAAAGGCGCCCATGTTCGATCGTCGCAATTTCCTCGGTTCCGCCGTCGCTGCGTCCATCGCCCATCCGGTCGGCGCGCAGGCGCTCAAGGCCGTGCCGCTGCCCGCCGCCGACCTGCATGGCCGGGATGAGGACGCCTATTGGAAGGCGCTGCGGGCGCAATTCCTGATCCCGTCCGACGTCGTCAACCTGAATGTCGGCACGGTCGGATCATCGCCGCGCCCCGTGCTGAAGGCGATTTTCGACGGTTTCGCGCAGACCGAACAGATGACGCAACCCGGATCGGAGGATTATCCGATCTGGGGCTATGGATCATGGGACCAATATCGCAGGCCCTTCGCCGATTTCATGGGCGCGCGGGTCGAGCAGATGGCGATCCTGCGCAATTGTACCGAAGCGAACAGCTATGTCGCCAACGGCTTCGACATGAAGGCCGGCGACGAGGTGCTGATCAGCGACGAGGAACATGGGTCGGGCGAAATGCCATGGATGCTGCGGTCACGCCGCTATGGCGTGGTCGTCAAGAAATTCGCCATGCCAAAGCCGCCCAAAGATGCTGCGGAGATATTGAACCGGATCAACGACGCGATCACGCCCCGGACGCGGATCATCTTCGTCAGCCATATCAGCACGTCGACCGGGGTCGTCCTGCCGGCCAAGGAGATTGCGGCGCTGGCCCGGTCGAAGGGGATCGTATCGGCGTTCGACGGCGCCCATGCGCCGGGCATGATCAAGTTCGATCTCAATGACATAGGCTGCGACCTTTACACCGGATCCATGCATAAATGGCTGTTCGCGACGAAGGGCACCGGCTTCCTCTATCTGCGCGACAAATCGATCATGGACCGCGTGTGGAACACGATCGCAACCGGCGGCTACGACGATCCGACACGGATGGCCGACCGCTACATGCAGATCGGATCCTCCTGCATCCCGACGCTGATGGGCCTCAATGCCGCGGTCGATCTGGCCAACAACATTGGCATGGACCGGATCGAGGCACGCAACCGGATGCTGTGCGATTATATCCATGCCGAGATGATGAAGCGGGGAGCTGAAGACTGGACCTCGCCCGACCCGGCGCTGCGCGGCGCGATCGCCACGGTCAATGTGCCCCCGGTGCAGCGGATGGAATTGCAGGACTGGCTGTGGACCCACCACAAGGTGCGCATTCGCGGCGGCAACCCCAGCAAATTGCGGCTTGCGACCCCCTATTTCCTCCGCAAGGCCGATATCGACCGCTTTCTGGGCCTATACGACGAATTTCGGAAGATGAAGGGCATCGCCTGAGCCCCTTCTCCCCTTGGGGGAGAAGGATATGGAGCCTTACGAGCGCAGCGAGTTAGGCGAAACTGGAAGAGCGGGCCAGCGCTGCGCCATCTCTCTCTTACAGCTTCGGCCAAGGCAGCACGCTGTGAAGCCTTCGCATCCCTCTCCTCCTCTGGGGACAGGGAGCAGGGCACAATTGCACCCCCGCCTACTTTGCTCTATGGGCCGGCCAAGCAGCCCCGGCACCCGCTGATCCTCTCCGATTCGCGTTTGCCGGGGCGTAATGTTTTCTAAGATAAGACAGGAACGCGCATGGCCCGTCGCCGCCAGATCTACGAAGGCAAGGCAAAGATCCTTTATGAAGGCCCCGAGCCCGGCACGATCATCCAATATTTCAAGGATGACGCCACCGCCTTCAATGCCCAGAAAAAGGGTACGATTTCCGGCAAGGGCGTGCTGAACAACCGGATTTCCGAGCATATCTTCACCCTGCTCGGTCAGATCGGCGTGCCGACCCACTTCATCCGCCGCCTCAACATGCGCGAACAGCTGGTTCGTCAGGTCGAAATCGTGCCGATCGAAGTCGTGGTGCGCAACGTCGCCGCCGGATCGCTCAGCAAGAAGCTGGGCATCGAGGAAGGCACGCAGTTGCCTCGCACGCTGATCGAATATTGCTACAAGGACGATGCGCTGGGCGACCCGCTGATCTCCGAAGAGCATATCGCCTGCTTCGGCTGGGCCACGCAGGAAGAGATGCACGACATCGCCGACATGGCGATCCGCATCAACGATTTCATGTGCGGCCTGTTCGCCGGCATCGGCATCCGCCTGGTCGATTTCAAGCTGGAATTCGGTCGTCTGTATGACGGCGATTACAGCCGCGTCATCCTGGCCGACGAAATCAGCCCCGATGGTTGCCGCCTGTGGGACATGGCGACCAACGAGAAGCTGGACAAGGATCGCTTCCGCCGCGATCTGGGCGGCGAAGTCGAGGCTTATCAGGAAGTTGCGCGCCGCCTTGGCCTGCTGCCCGAAGGGCTGGACACCACCGTCCTCGACCTCGACACGCATCGCAAGAAGCGCGAAAAGGACTGAAGATAGAAAGGCCGGCCACAGCGCCGGCCTTTTTTTCCCCCGCCTAACCCTTCCCCCGTTCGGGCTGAGCCTGTCGAAGCCCCTTATACCAGAATGCGATGACACTGGCTCATAAGCCAGTTCCCCGGCGCAGGCCGGGGTCCAGTTCTGAGCGCGGGACTGGACCCCGGCCTGCGCCGGGGAACGTCTGAACCATAGGTTCCCACCATTGCTTGTTGGTATAAGGCTATGTTGAACGCTACGCCATCAGCGCATCGACGATCAGCTTGAGGCCGAGCAGCACCATCAGCACATAGATGAGCGTGTAGAAACGCGCCGCGTCCACCCGGCGGACCAGCGCCACGCCGGCAAAGGTCGCGCCGATCGCGACGGGCGCCAGCATCGCCGTCGCCATCAGGTTGCGCGTGGTGAATTGCCCCAGCGCGGCATAGGCCGGCACCTTCATCCAGTTCATCGCTGCGAACGCCACGGCCGTGGTCCCGACCAGCATGTCGCGCGGCAACCGCTTGGGCAGCACCCACATCTGAAAGGGCGGCGACCCGGCATGGGCGATCTGGCTGGTAAAGCCGCTGCCGATGCCGAAGAGGAAGCCCATCCAGTCGGGCGAGTTGGACGGCAGCACGATCGCCCCGCCCCGCTCGACCCAGAGCCGTTGCAGCCCGAACAGCATCGAAATGGCGCCCAGCGCGCCCAGCACCGTGCTTTCGGACACCTGCGCGGCGAAGACATAGCCCAGCCCCACGCCCACCGCCATGCCGGGCAGCATGACCTTCAGGATATGGCCGTCCCAGCTTTTGCGGAACGCCCAGACGCTGACCACATCCTGCAGGATCAGGATCGGCAGCATGATCGCCGCCCCGCGCACCGGATCGACCCCCAGCGCCATGATCGGCATCGCCAGTGCCCCCGCCCCGGCAAAGCCACCCTTGGCCAGGCCGGATATGACGACGGCGACGATCGCGCAGGTGAAATAGAGCAGGTCCGGGTTCATCTCGCTCGTCTAGGGGATGGGCAGGCGAGTGGGAATGGGGGAATTGGGTGGTTGCGAGACGGTCCGATTTTTAGCCCTCTCCCGTTTTTCACGGGAGAGGGTTGGGTGAGGGTCTTCTCTTTCTAAGGCTTGGAAGCAACCTTCGACAAAGAAGGAAGACCCTCACCGACATCGACTAGGCAGCAAGCTGCCAAGTCTCCGTAGCCTCTCCCGTGAAAACGGGAGAGGAAGAGCAAATCGTCCGCTTGTGGTCGTTACCAGCCATCGCGCCGCACACGCGACACGCCGCTACCAATGTAGGATTTTATCTGATCTATCCTGTCGGATGACCGTCCCGCACCACCCCACGCCGTGCCATCCTGGCGGAAATGCCCCCGGTCGCCGTGACCCACCTGTCGCATGTTCGTCGCGCTGTTGTGACCTATGTGGCGCGTCACTGACGCGTGCCAGCCGCGCCGCAGGTGCGGCCCTGTGGCATGGGCGGCGCAGTTCGTCTTTTTTCAGGCAGTTTCCCCGTCCCAGTGACGGTGTGAACTTTGCCCCGCCTTGCGACCGTGACCCTGCAATGACCTTGAAGCTGCGACTCAGCCATGCATGCAGAACGCCGGCCGCCTCACCGCTGCGCGCGATATCCGATCAGCAGGCCGAAGGCGAAGGATGCGAGCAGGGCCAGCCGGACTTTCCCGTCCGGGTCATGATAGCCCACCGCCTGCTCTCCCCATGCGAACAGCCCGACAAACATCGCCAGTGCCAGCCCGGACATCCTGCCTGTTTCCTTTTTCGAACCTGCCCGTCATCATAGCGACATGGTGGCTAAGAAAGTCATAATGGCTTGCCTCCGCGCGTCGCCGCGCCTAGGGGGTGCGGCAAAGTTTGGCCGTGCGCGATCGCCCGGCGCCAGTCGATTCCAAGGAGTCCGCCTCTCATGAAAGCCCGCATCTTCGTCACCCTCAAGGGCGGTGTCCTCGATCCGCAGGGTCGTGCGATCCAGCATGCGCTGAGCGGCCTGGGCTTTGACGGCGTCAATGACGTGCGCGCCGGCAAGCTGATCGAACTGGACCTGGCCGACGGCACCAGCGACGAGGATATCGACGCCATGTGCCGCAAGCTGCTCGCCAACACGGTGATCGAAAATTATCGCATCGAAAAGGTCGCCTGAGCCATGAAGAGCGCCGTCATCGTCTTTCCGGGCAGCAATTGCGACCGCGACCTGGCGGTGGCGTTCGAGGCTGCGACCGGAAGCAAGCCGGAGATGATCTGGCACCGCGACACCGACCTGCCCGACGACATCGACCTGATCGGCGTGCCCGGCGGTTTTTCCTATGGCGACTATTTGCGTTCCGGCGCGATGGCTGCGCGCTCGCCGGTGATGCAGGCCGTGGCCAAGGCCGCCGACCGTGGCGCCTTCGTCCTCGGCATCTGCAACGGTTTTCAGGTGCTGACCGAAAGCGGCCTGCTGCCCGGCGCGCTGTTGCGCAATGCCGGCGGCCATTTCGTCTGCCGCGACGTCGCCCTGACTGTCGAGAACGCCCAGAGCGCCTTCACCAGCCTCTATGACGCGGGCGAAGCGATCACCTATCCGGTGGCGCATCATGACGGCAATTATTTCGCCGACGACGCGACGCTCGACCGGCTGGAAGGCGAAGGCCGCGTGGCGCTGCGCTATGCGGAAAGCGTCAACGGATCGGCCCGCAACATCGCCGGCATCCTGAACGACGCCGGCAATGTGCTGGGCATGATGCCCCACCCCGAACGCGTGATCGAGGCGGCCCATGGCAAGACCGACGGCCAACGCCTGTTCAAGGGGATCGTCGAAGGGCTGCTGGCGCGGGCATAAGCCCCCCTTCCTTATCGGCATAAAAAAGAGCGCCTCCTTCGGGAAGGCGCTCTTTTTTATGTCCTACAGCGGCCGTGGCAGCCTATCAGCCGCCCCGATGATAATCATAGTCGACCGCGCGCCCCTGCTGCTTGGTCAGAATGGCGCCGATGATCGCACCGCCGCTGCGCCGCAGACGCTCCACCGCTGCGCGCAGGCCGCCATGATGGTTGCGGCCCCATTCGACCACCAGCAGGCTGCTCTGCGCCTTGGCCGCCAGCAACAGCGCTTCGCCTGTGCCAAGCAGCGGCGGCGCGTCGATCAATACCGTATCATAGCCGTCGCGGACCGAGGCCAGCAGCCCGTCGAGCGCCGGGGTGGACAGAAGTTCGGAAGGATTGGGCGGCAATGTGCCGCAGGGCAGCAGCGCCACGCCGGTCACGCCGGTGGGCACGATCACGTCCTGCGCAAGCGCCTGCCCCGTCAGCACTTCGCTGATACCGCGCGCGGGCGACAGGCGGAACAGGCGATGCTGGGCCGGGCGCCGCATGTCGCCATCGATGACCAGCACCGATTTGCCCAGCCCCGCCAGCGCCAGCGCCAGGGCGTGCAGGGTCAGCGACTTGCCTTCCCCCTCCTGCGCGCTGGTGACGAGGATGGAGCGCGGCAGGCCATCGGCCGACGCCAGCAACAGCGACGATGCAATGGGCGTAAAGATCTCCGGCGGTTGCGGGTTATCGCCCGTCACCGGCACAGCGCCCAACAGCGGCAAGCCGACCCGTTCAGCCAGCGTGTCGGCGGATGTCACGGCATCGTCGAACATATGACGCGCCGCCACCAGCAACAGGCCCAGCGCCATGCCGCCCAGCGATGCGAGCAGCAGGATGCGGCCGATCCGGGGAGAGAAAGGCTTGGTCGGCACCGCTGCGCGATCGAGTGGCTGAATACGCCCGGCCTGGAAACCCGCCTGCGATGCCATGTCGCGATAGCGCTGCAACAGGCTGTCATGCAGCATGCGATAGGTGTCGACCGATCGTTCCATGATGCCGACCTGAACGTCGCGGCCCTGCTCCGCCTGCGCCAACTGCTCCAACTGGGCGATTTCCTTGGCGATCTGATCCTCGCCGCGCTTGGCCACATTATATTGCTCACGCAGCGACGCTCGGATGCTGTTGGCCATGCTATCGGCCTGCTCGTCCAGCGCCACCAATCGGGCGCGGGCCTCGCGCATTTCGGGGTGCGCGTCCTTGCGGAACTGCCGTTCCTCGGCAATCACGGCGCGGGCCTGCGCCCGTTCCGCGATAATCTGCTGCATGGCGCCATTGCCCAGCACTTCGGGCAAGGTGTCCGCGCTGGATTGACGCGCGCTTTCCCAGCGCTTCTGCGCGGCGATCCGATCGGCCACAGCTTGCGCGCGATAACCGTTGAGTTGTGCAAGCCGCGTCGCAACCGATCCGTCGGGCAATGCCGGCTTTGCGGGTGTCTTGGCGGGCTTGTCGCCCTCGCCTTCCTTTTCTTCGGAAGGCAAAGCGGCGCCGTTGCGAGCAGCATAGACGGCCAGATCGCGCTCTGCCCGCGACAGGTCGTTGCGCGCACCATCCAGTTCCCCAAGCAGGAACCGACGCGCCTGCACGCCGGATTCGAAGCCGCGCTTCAGGTCGGCACGGATCAGGCTGTCGGCATAGATGTTGGCGATCCGGGCGGACAAGACGGGGTCGGCGCTGACGAAGCTGATGCGCAACACCCGCGACTTGCCGGGCAGCTGCACTTCCAGATTTTCGCGCAGCAGACGCACGACCATGTCCTGCTCCACTTGCCGCTGCGACAGGGTGCCGCCCCCCTGGGTCGGCCGTTCACGGTCCATACCCTTGAAGAAGGTCGGCGTGCCGACCAGCGCCAGCGATCGCGAAACCTCTTCGGCCAAGGCACGGCTGCGCAGCACCTCCAATTCGGTCTGCATCAGGCTTTCGGTGTCGTTGGCGGCACTGGCCCGCTGCGCTGCCGGAGCGCCCGCCGCACCTGCCGGCACATCTTCCACCTCGACCGATGCGGTGGCGCGATAATCCGGGGTCGATGTCAGGATGACGATCGCACCGGCCAGCAGGCTGAGGGCCAGAGTGACGAACAGGATGATCCGATGGCGCCGCAGCACCAGCCAGCCATAGCGGATCGCGGCGGACAAGCGGGCGTTCAGGCCCGTGCCATCATCGGCGGGAAGCGTAAGGGGCGCCATCATCGTCCTCCGTCCAGCGCGATGAAGCCGGTGGCGATCGCCGGCACGGCCAGCAATGCGCCGCCCAATATCGCCTTGGCGCGCGACAGGCCGACGATGACCCGGTCGCCCGGCAGGATTTCGGGATCGGGCGCCTTGCCCTTGCGAATGGCGGCAAGGTCGAACAGGGCGGCCTGCCGTTGGCCATCCAATTGACGCACGACGACCACCTGATTGAGGCCTGCGAGCCGGGTCGGCCCCTTGGCGAGTGCGACGGCCTGCAACAGGGTCAGCCGTCCTTCCACGGGATAGAGGCCGGGTTCGCGCACTTCGCCGTCCAGCGTGACGCGGCGACCCACCGCCTTCTTCACGAACAGCGTGACCTGCGGCGATACGAGATAGCGCTGGCCAAGGCGCCCAGCGACGACGTCCGCCGCTTCGCCCGATGTCAGGCCGGCAACCGATATGTCGCCGACCAGCGGCATGCGAACCATGCCCGTGGCGGTTACTTGCGCATCCTCCAGCGACAGGTCGGGCTCATGATAGACCTGGATGCGCAGCACATCGTCGGGCGCGATACGATAATCCATGCCGACGGCCGGAGCAGGCGGGATGGCGGCATAGGCGGCTTCGCCCCGCGGCGCATCCTCGACGGTCGAGCAAGCGCCCAGCAGCCCAAGGCCGGCAAGCGCGCTGATCGATCGATTGATGCTGTTTTTGCGCTTCATCCCGGCTTTTGCCCCGTCAAGACCCAGTCGAGGCCGGGGGTTAACGGGGCAGCGCGGGGATGGCAACCGAAGACGGGATGGGTCGAACACCCCGCCCCTGCGCCAGAGGGCGCGTCAGAGCGCGAGGCGACCGGGCGCAGGCTGCGCCACGCGGCGCGGTTGATCGGGCCAGATTCCCCTGGTGTCGTAGACAGCCTTGCCGGCGCGTTCGTCGACGGGGACAGATTTGAACATGTCATGATCCACAAGAATGACGAAGACGCCACATTGTTCCAGAGCCGTATCGAGATCGATCAGTTCGGCGCCGGTTCCGGCAAATTCCATCGGCAGGTCGCGCGCATAGGGTTCGACCAGCTTGATGCGGCGACCATAGCGGCGGGCCAGACGCGCGGCGACCTTCACCGCCGGGCTTTCGCGGAAATCATCGATATTGGCTTTGAAGGCGAGGCCGAGGCAGGCGATGTCCTGATCGCCAAATTCGTCGATCAGGTCGGACGCCTTGGCCACGACATAATCGGTCTTGCCGTCGTTCACTTCGCGCGCGGTGCGGATGATGCGGGCATTTTCCGGATCGCCATGGACGATGAACCAGGGGTCGACCGCGATGCAATGGCCGCCGACGCCGGGACCGGGCGACAGGATGTTGACGCGCGGATGTCGATTGGCGAGGCGGATCACCTCCCACACGTCGATGTCCATATTTTCGGCGATCACCGACAATTCGTTGGCGAAGGCGATGTTGACGTCGCGGAAGCTGTTTTCGACCAGCTTGACCATTTCGGCCGCGCGGGCAGTCGTCGTGATGCAGGCACCGCGCACGAACTGGCGATAGAAACCCAGCGCCTTGCGCGCACAGCGGGGCGTGATGCCGCCGATGCAGCGATCATTGTCGATCAGCTCGACCAGAATGCGACCGGGCAGAACCCGTTCGGGGCAATAGGCGATGGCGATATCGCCAGCGACGCCGGTGCCGGGCATTTTGAGGTCCGGGCGGATCGTGCCGATCACGTCGCGCATCGCTTCGGTCGTGCCGACGGGCGAGGTGGATTCCAGGATGACGGTATCGCCGGCTTTCAGCACCGGGGCGATGGTGCGGGCGGCCTTCAGAACATAGCTGATGTCGGGCGCGCGATCTTCCGACACGGGGGTCGGAACGGCGATGATGAACACATCGCTTTCCTCGACCTCAAGGCTGGCGCGCAGATTTCCGCGCGCGACCACGCCCTGCACCAGGCCGTCCAGATCGACTTCCTCAATATGGACGCGGCCCGAATTGACCGTTTCCACCACATGGGCGCTAACGTCCACACCCACAACCTGCGCGCCGCCACGGGCGATCAGGGCGGCGGTCGGCAGGCCGATATAGCCCAGGCCAATGACGGAAACCTTCTGCTTGGCATCAACGGGCATAAGGCGGGCAATCCTTGTAACGGTGAATTTGCCCGCATTTCTGCCCGATAATGCTGAAGATTTCGGTAACGCTGGGCGAAACCGGTCGCTTGTCCGGCCTTAGCGGTAACGCGGCGAAGGCTGGCGCGCCATGTGCATGGGCGAACGCACGACGGGGGTGGTGATGATCTTGGTCTTCATCAGGGTGCGGATGCGTTCCGCGCCATCGGGATTGAGCAGAACCACGCGCGTACCGCCCGACGTCAGCGTTTCGATGGTGGAAATGGCAATCGCATGTTTCGTGCACAGCGCCGTCACATCATCCTGCGACGCATTAAGGTTGATGGCGCGGCTCATGCGGACAGGCTGCACGAAATGGAGGCGATCGAAATGGTCATGAGACAAGCTCCTTGCTTGGCAAGCGGGAGCGCGAATTTGTCTCTCGGTCGGAGCGAATGCTTGCGGGCAGATTTCGCGGCGATGCCACGCTCTAGCAGATGGTCGCCGGACCGTCGCGGCTTTTATTCCCCGCCTTGCCCCGACCCGATGACCGCCGCGATTCGCGCTGCCGCTTTCCCGTCCCCGAACGGGTTATGCGCGCGCGCCATCGCCTGATAGGCGTCGTCATCATCCAGCAAGCCCAGCACTTCACGGACGATGAGCGTGCGATCGGTGCCGACCAGCTTGGCGGTTCCGGCCTCCACGCCTTCGGGCCGCTCGGTGGTTTCCCGCATGACCAGCACCGGCTTGCCGAGCGAGGGCGCTTCCTCCTGCACGCCACCGCTGTCGGTCAGCACCAGATGGCACAGGTCGAGCAGACGTACGAAATGAGGATAGTCGAGCGGCTCGATCATCGCGACATTGGGCAGGTCGCCGAGCACCGCGTCCATCACCGGACGGACATTGGGATTGGGATGGACGGGGAAGATTACCGCCACGTCGGGGCGTGCGGCGATATCGGCGATGGACCGGGCGATCGCTTCCATGCCGCCGCCGAAATTCTCACGCCTGTGGCTGGTGACCGCCACGATCCGCTTGCCTGCAAAGCGCGCCGCCAGATCATCAAGGCCACTGGCCAGTGTCGGCTCCGCCAGCACCCGGACGCGGGTGGCGAGCAGCGCGTCGATCACCGTATTGCCGGTGATGTGGATGCTCGCGGCGTCACGGCTTTCCTTGAGCAGCGCATCGGCCGCCGCCTGGGTGGGAGCGAAATTCATGTCGGCGATGCAGGCGACGACGCGGCGGTTCACTTCTTCCGGCCAGGGATGGTGAATGTCACCGCTGCGCAAACCGGCCTCGACATGGGCGACGGGGATTTTGCGATAATAAGCGGCGAGGCTGGCGACCATGGTGGTCAGCGTGTCACCATGGACGACGATACGGTCGGGCTTTTCGGCATCGAACGCCTTGCCCAATTCCACGATCAGCTTCGCCGTCAGCCCGTCCAGCGTCTGGTTCGGCACCATCACGTCCAGGTCGATGTCCGGCACGATGCCGGCGATCGCCAGCACCTGATCCAGCAGGCCACGATGCTGCGCCGTCACGATCACCCGCGTATCGATGCCCGGCTGCGCCCGCAGCGCATGGACAACCGGGAACATCTTGATCGCTTCGGGCCGTGTCCCGAATACCAGCGCTACCTTCACATGCGTTCCTTTGCCTGAACCCTTCATCCCGCCTGTGACAGAAATTGGTGACCAGCCCCTAAACGATGTGCCAAGATAACGATGTGCCAGGATAAAGTGACGGTGCGTTGACGGAAGGAAGGCCGCATGAACGACGATATCATCAAAGCCCGCCCCCGCCTGCATCACTGGCTGATCGCGGCGGCGATACTGTTCCTGATGGGGATCATCGTCCCGCTGTTCGCCGCCTTCATCTGACGACCGCAGATCAGGCCTTGATCTTCCACCCGCGCCGCAACAGCGTGTAGCACAGGCCACCCAGCACCAGATTGAGGCCGAGCAGCACGCTGCTGGCCGCCAGCACATTCACGTCCGCCGCCGCGACGAAGCCATAGCGGAAGCCGGAGATGATGTAGAAAAAGGGGTTGGCGTGGCTGATCGCCTGAAACAGCGGCGGCAGGCGGTCGATCGAATAGAAGGTACCCGACAGCAGGGCGAGCGGGCTGATCACGAAATTGGTGATTGCCGCGCCATGATCGAATTTCTCCGCCCAGATCGACGTCAGTACGCCAAGAAAGGCGATGAAGCTGGTGCCGAGCAGGCCGAACCACAGCACCGCCCACAGATGCGCCGGCGTCACATGCACGCCCGGCCATAGCGCCATGGCGCCCCATAGTGCGAAGCCGACGAACACTGCTCGGGTCACTGACGAGGCGACCAGCGCGAACAGCAATTCGCCCACGGCGATAGGCGGCATCAGATAATCGACCAGCGTCCCTTGCACCTTCCCCACCATCAGCGCGAAGCTGGCATTGGCAAAACAGGCGTTGATCATGCCCATGATGATGAGGCCCGGCGCGATGAAGTCGGCGAAAGGCACCGCCTCTCCGCGCAACGCCACCGTCCGCCCGCTGCCGCCCAGCGCAACGATGAAGATGATGAGGAACATCAGCGTCGTGATGGCCGGCGCCCATACCGTCTGAAGCTGTACCTTCATGAAGCGGCGCACTTCCTTGGCATAGAGCGCCCAGGTGCCGGCCCAGTTGATATTGCGGATCTGCGGCACGCCCGGTTCGGCAAAGGGGGGCTGAACCGCAGGGGCGGCATGAATTTTGGGCTGGTCGTTCATGGTCGGATCGACTATCGGCTGGTCCGTTGTGCTGCAAGGGGAAAGGTCCAAGGATTTGAACCTGCGGCGCTCGCTTCCCATATAGGAAGCTAGACGAGATTTGTGAGGAGTTTTTCATTGTCCTGGACCGACGAGCGTATCGACCAGCTCAAGGGGATGTGGGAGCGCGGACTGACCGCCAGCCAGATCGCCGACGAACTGGGCGGGGTCAGCCGTAATGCGGTGATCGGCAAGGCGCACCGCCTGGGCCTGCAGTCCCGCCCTTCGCCCGTGAAGGCGAATGAGACGCCCAAGAAGGCGGCCGCCCCTGCCCCGCGCAAGCCCGCGCCGACGCCGGAAGTGGAAGCGCCCCGCGCCGCCGCACCGGTGCCGCCCGCGCCCGCCGCACCTGTTCGCGCGCCCGCTGCCGCTGCGCCGGCCGCACCTGCCGCTCCGGCGCCCGCACCGGCCGCAGCTGCTGGCGACGACGCGCCGACGCCTGCACCCCAGCCGCGTATCATTTCGGTCGGTCCCGGCGGCTTCCTGCGCCAGGGTCCGGGCGATCAGCAGGCGCCCATCCCGCCCGCGCCGCCGCGCCGCCTGGTGCCGGCCAAGCCGAGCGCCGAAATTGCCGACAAGACCAGCCTGCTCGATCTGACCGAGCGGATTTGCAAATGGCCGATGGGTCATCCGGGCGAAGCGGATTTCCATTTCTGCGGTGAAACGGTGAACCCCGGCTTCCCCTATTGCGTGGAACATTGCGGCCGCGCCTATCAGGCCCAACTGCCGCGCGGCACGCGCCGCCCGCCCCCGCCGCTGCCCTTCGGTGGCCCGCGGGTGCGTTGACAGCTTCGAACAGATAAAAAAAGCCCGGTTTCCTTCTGGAAACCGGGCTTTTTTTGTTAGAAGCGGAAGCTGGTGGTGACCATCACGCTTTGCGTATCGAACTTGTCGCCGCGATTGATGCTGGCGCCGCCCGACGGCGTGAGGCGGAAGGGATTGGTGGCCGGCGCGGTGCCTGCACCCACATCGACGCGATAGTCGCCGACATTATAGCGGGTCCACAGATAGCGAGCGCCGATCGAGAAATTGTTCGACACCTTGGCTTCTATGCCGCCGCCCATGGTGTAGCCCCAGCCATCTTCCTTCCGATCGACCTCGGTAAAGCTGTTGGCGCCGTTGCTGGTGCTGAAATTATTCTTCACCTTCGCATAGGCCAGACCGCCAGTGATATAGGGCATGATACCGCCGCTGGTGGTGTAGCCGAGCCGTGCGCGCAGATTGGCATTATAGTCGATGCTGCGACGCATGGTGTAAAAAGCCGGCGTGGTCGAATATTCGGTCACCTTGTCGTCGATATAGGCTTGGCCTGCTTCGGCCACGACGCCCGCGACGATGTTGCCGAACTGGCGATCATAGCCGACATGGCCCATCCAGCCGATCGCATTCTTGTCGCCCTTACAGCCGCTGGCCGGGGTCGATCCACGGGCCGCGCCACCGCAAGTGCCGGGCGAGAAGGCGTTGGCGCCGGTTGAGGTGCGGATGACATCGTCATAATCGCCATCGGCGTCAGCGTCGAAACGCATATGTTCGCCACCATCCTTCTTCTGCCAATTATAGCCGAAGGATCCGCCGATATAGGGACCGGTCCAATCGACGGGAGCGCTATCCTGCGCAGCGGCCGGCATCGCCAGGGCGAGCGCGAGGGTAGCGCCAAGCGGCGCGATCAGGGTCAATTTCAAGGGTATGTCTCCTCACCAGATGTGGAGAGATACGCTCCACATTCCCGGCAGTAACGACCCGGACCTCCACTTTGTTGCAGCGCACTTTGTTACATATGATTGCGGCTGTGGCTCTTGTGCAACGCTTGCACCCGCCGCCCGTCCGCTTATAGCTTGAAACATGTCCGAAGACCTGTTCGCTGCCAACACCCCCGCCACGACGCAATATGACGCCTCGACCATCGAGGTGCTGGAAGGATTGGAGCCGGTCCGGCGCCGCCCCGGCATGTATATTGGCGGCACCGACGAGCGCGCCCTACACCATCTGGCCAGCGAAGTGCTGGACAACAGCATGGACGAAGCGGTGGCGGGCCATGCGACGCGGATCGAGGTGACGCTGGAGGCCGGCAACAAGCTGACCATCACCGACAATGGCCGGGGTATTCCGGTCGATCCCCATCCCAAATTTCCCGGAAAATCGGCGCTGGAGGTTATCCTGACCACGCTCCATTCGGGTGGCAAGTTCGAAGGAAAGGCCTATGCCACCTCGGGCGGCCTGCATGGCGTCGGCATTTCGGTGGTCAACGCGCTATCGACCGACACGGTGGTCGAAGTGGCGCGGAACAAGGAATTGTTCCGCCAGAAATTCTCCCAGGGACTTCCCGTCACGACGCTGGAAAAGGTCGGCGCGGCGCCCAACCGGCGCGGTACGCTGGTCAGCTTCGTGCCCGATACAGAAATTTTCGGGGAACAGAAATTCAAGCCTGCACGCCTGCATCGTCTGGCCCGGTCGAAGGCCTATCTGTTCGCGGGCGTCGAGATACGCTGGAAATGCGCGCCGGAACTGATCAACGACGACACGCCCGCCGAAGCCGTCTTCCAGTTTCCCGGCGGGTTGGCCGACCATCTGAAGGAACAGGTGGGCGATCGCGATTGCGCGACCAGCGTATTCTTCTCCGGCAATCAGGATTTTCCGAGCGAAGCCGGGCGCGTCGAATGGGCTGTCGCCTGGCCGCTCTGGTCGGACGGCAGCTACAGCTGGTATTGCAACACCATTCCGACGCCCGATGGCGGCACCCATGAGGCGGGCTTGCGCGCGGCGCTGGTGAAGGGCATCCGCGCCTTTGCCGACCTTGTCGGGCAGAAAAAGGGCAAGGATATCACCGCCGACGACATCATGACGTCGTCGGAGATCATGCTGTCCGTCTTCATTCGCGATCCGCAATTTCAGAGCCAGACCAAGGATCGCCTGACCAGTCCGGACGCCGCGCGCCTTGTCGAAAATGCGGTACGCGACCATTTCGACCATTATCTGACCGACCATATGGACCGGGGCAAGGCGCTGCTCGCTTATGTACTGGACCGGATGGACGAGCGCCTGAAGCGCAAGCAGGAGAAGGAGGTCAAGCGCAAGACCGCGACCAACAGCCGCAAGCTGCGTCTGCCCGGCAAGCTGACTGATTGTTCGAACGACGATCCGGAAGGTGCTGAAATCTTTTTGGTCGAAGGCGATTCTGCCGGCGGTTCGGCCAAGCAGGCGCGCGATCGCAAGACCCAGGCGATCCTGCCGCTGCGTGGCAAGATCCTCAACGTCGCCTCAGCAAACAACGCCAAGATATTGGCAAATCAGGAAATTGCCGACATGATCCTGGCGCTGGGCTGCGGCACGCGCAAGGATTGCAACCCGGATCACCTGCGCTATGAGCGTATCGTCATCATGACCGACGCCGATGTCGACGGGGCGCATATCGCCACGCTGCTGATGACCTTCTTCTTCCAGGAAATGCCGGAATTGGTGCGGCGCGGGCATCTCTACCTCGCCCAGCCGCCGCTCTATCGCCTGGTGGCGGGCGGCAAGAGCCTTTACGCCAAGGACGACGCCCATCGCGAAGAGCTGCTGCGCAAGGAGTTCAAAGGCAAGAAGGTCGATATCAGCCGCTTCAAGGGCCTGGGCGAAATGAACCCGATGCAGTTGCGCGAAACGACCATGGACCCCAAGACGCGCATGCTGATCCGCATCACCCTGCCCGACGATATCGAGGATCGGCAGCAGGTCCGCGATCTGGTGGACCGGTTGATGGGAACCAATCCGGCGCATCGCTTCGCCTTCATCCAGGAAAATGCGGCGGCAGTGGACGAGGAAGCGATCGACGCATGACGATCCATACCGAACGGATGTAGATGTGCGCCTCTGGTCGATCCTGCTCAGCCTGATCCTGACGGCAATACCCATGCAGACATCCGCCGGCACCACCCCGCCCTATCAAAGCCGTGCCGCACAATTGCTGCATATGCTCGCGGCGCCCGGTGGAGAAACGGATTTCTTCTCCACCCTCTTCCTGGATGCGGTGCCGGTGAATCGCTGGCGCGCCATTGCCGCGGATTTGCGCACCCAACATGGCGCGCCGCTGAGCCTGGGCGCTGTGCGGACCGACAGTCCGACCGCAGGACAAGTCGAGATACGCTATGAGCGCGCCACGGTGGGCTTTACTTTGGTGGTTGCGCCGCAAGCGCCCAATCTGGTCGTTGGCCTGCATATCGTCGGCGCACGCACCGCCGATGACAGTTTTGACAAAGTCATGGCGGAGATCGCGGCCCTGCCTGGCACCACTGCCTTTGCCATTGCCCGGCTGGGCAACGGAGCGCCTGCATTGTTGCACGCCCATCGGGCCGATGTGCAGATGGCGACCGGCTCCAGCTTCAAACTTTATCTGCTCGCCGAAATCGCCCGCGCGGCGGCGGCGCGGGAACGGCGCTGGGGCGATGTCGTGCCGCTTGGCCCGAAAAGTTTTTCCGGGCGTTTGATGGGCTGGCCCGACCATGCGCCGATGACGCTGCACAGTCTGGCCACGGCGATGATCGCCGAAAGCGATAATAGTGCCAGCGACACGCTGCTCTTCGCGCTCGGCCGGGCGAAGGTCGATGCTATGATGGCGGCGACCGGCCATGCCGATGTGGACAAGGCGCTGCCGATCCTGACCACCGCCGAAGCGTTTGCGTTGAAGATGCCGGCCAATGCGGACCTGCGCCGCCGTTATGAAGAAGCCGCGCCAGCCATGCGCCGGACGCTGCTGCGCACGGCGGCGGCGCGGCTGACCGCAGACAAGGTCGATGTGGGCAGCGTCGCCGAAATGCCGACCGCGATCGACAGTATCGAATGGTTTGCCTCGTCACAGGACATGATCGGCCTGCTCGACTGGTTGCGGCGCCATGGTGGCGATGCCCTGCCCATCATGGCCGTCAATCCCGGCATCGCGCCGGCCGATGCCAAACGCTGGCGCTATCTGGGCTATAAAGGCGGCAGCGAGCCTGGCGTCATGGCGATGAACATGCTGGCGCAGGGCAGAAACGGGGCCTGGTATGCGGTCAGCGGCAGTTGGAACAACAGTGCCGCGCGGGTCGAGGAAGGCAAATTCCTGACGTTGATGACGCGGGCGCTCAACCTGCTGGCGGAATAGCAGGCGCTTGCGGCTGGTTCAGCCATTCCAATGCTTCGTCCATTCCCATGAATATGCGCACTCTGGGATGGACCAACGTTCTTTCCGCCTGCGCCCGGTTCAACTGACTGCCCACTACGACCGCAGTCCGCCCGCTGGTGAAGGTCATGCCCCCGCGCATGATGTTGGCGAGCAAGTCGGCCACGTCATTTGCCTGCACCGGGAAATCGAACGATTCGACTATGACGTTGAAATCGTCGCGGATGGTGCTGGCTTCACGCGCTTTCGACCCTACTTCCGCCGCAAGCGCGACCACATTATCCGCTGTCCAGAAGCCCGCAACTTTGATGGTCAGCCGGTTGGTCGTGCGATCATAATCGACTTGAAACATCAGATTCCCGAGATGCAAATTTGTAGTTATGCCGCCGGCCTGTCTTGCTCGCCAACGTGCTGGTCCAGTTACAGCTGCCTTATGCAGTCAGGGCTTCCACCAGCGCCTTGACCTTCTTTTGCCGCCATTGGGGCAGCGGAGCGATCAACCAATAGGCGAGCAGGGTCGGGACGGTATCGCCCACCTGCCGCACGCGGCCGGCCGTCAGATCGGCCTGCGCCAGCAACAGCGGCACGCGCGCGCGGCCAAAGCCGTTTGCTGCCGCTTCGATCGCCAGACCGCCATCGGCGACGCGGATGATCGCCGGCTTGTCACCCGACGGGCATCCGGGCCAATCGATGCGATGGTCGGGACCGCCCGCCGCCGCCTCGACCGTGACATAGGCTGCTTCGCCGATCTTGATGCCCTCATGCTCGCCCGCGCCATCGCTCAGGCGCAGGGCGATATCCAAATTGGCCTCAGTGAAATCCAGTGCCTCGTCGGCCGATATCAGCTGGAAGGTCAGATCCGACTGGCTGGCGGCATAAGTGGCAAGACGCGGCTGGAGCCATTTGGCGGTGATGTCGCGCGGGGCCGCGATGGTCAGCGCATTGCTGGACTGGCCCGCCTGCATCGCGCGAACCGCCTCCTCAAATTCCAGGAAACCGGCGCGCAGGGCATCCAGGCCGGCTTCGGTTTCCGGCGTCAGTTCCAGCCCCTTGGGCGTGCGGCGAAACAGGACGACGCCCAGCATATCTTCCAGCGCGCGAATCTGCTGACCTACAGCTGCCGGCGTCACCGCCAGTTCGTCCGCCGCGCGGGTGAAAGAGAGGTGCCGCGCCGCCGCATCCAGCACGCGCAGGCCATTCAAGGGCAAATGAGTCCGCTTCATTCGGCCACCGCCGGCGGCGCGATCAGGGCGAAATGGGGGATGGCGACATCGAACGTCTCGCCGCCTGCACCGATCATGCGATAGCTACCCTTCATCGATCCGGTCGGCGTATTGAGAGGGCAACCCGATACATAGTCATAGCTTTTCCCCGGCTGCACCACCGGCTGTTCACCGACCACGCCATCACCATCCACCACATGCTGAGCGCCGCGCCCGTCGGTGATGATCCAGTGGCGGGTCAGGAGCTGCACCGGCTGATCACCCTGATTTTCGATGCGGATATGATAGGCCCAGAACCAGCGGCCCCGGTCTGGCTCCGACTGTTCGGGCAGGAAGGTCACCGCGACATGGACAGTGACGTCCCGCGTGGTCGCGTGAAAAGGGAAGAGCGCAAGTACAGTCATGTCTCAGAAATGCGCCCTAACCCCCTCTTGCGTCAACGCCCTATCGTGCGCAGGGCCTGATCGAGGTCGGCGATGACATCATCCGGATCCTCCAGCCCGACGTTGAGGCGCAGCATATCCTCGGTAATGCCGACTTCCAGCCGTGCTTCTTCCGACATGCCAAAATGCGTGGTCGAGGCGGGATGGGTCATGAGCGAGCGCGAATCGCCGATATTGTTGCTGATGTCGACCAGCTCCAATCCGTTGAGCAGGCCATGCGCCTCCGCCCGGCCACCGCCGACATAGAGCGAGAAGATCGGGCCGGCTGCATCCATCTGCTGCATTGCCAGGGCGTGCTGCGGATGGCTTTCCAGGCCGGGATAATTGACCTTGGCCACGCGCCCTTCCAGGAATTGGGCGACCTTGAGCGCATTTTCGCTCTGACGGCGGATGCGCAGGTCCAGCGTTTCCAGCCCCTTGAGCACGACCCAGGCGTTGAAGGCGCTGAGCGTCGGGCCGGTGTTGCGGTGGAAGGGCAGCAGGACATTGTCGATCCAGTCGCGCGTGCCGCAGATGGCGCCGGCGAGCACGCGGCCCTGCCCGTCCATCATCTTGGTCGCGCTGTAGGCGACGACATCCGCCCCGAATTCCATCGGGCGCTGAAGCGCGGGCGATGCGAAGGCGTTGTCGACGACGGTGGTGATACCGCGCGCCTTGGCAATGGCGCAGACCGCCGCCAGATCGACGATGTCCATGGTCGGATTGGCCGGCGTTTCGAAGAAGAAGACCTTCGTATTGGGGCGAACGGCCGCTTCCCAGGCGGCGGTGTCGCTGCCGTCGATGGTCGTCGTTTCGATCCCGAAGCGCGGCAGCAGCGTGTCGGTCAGCCAACGGCATGAGCCGAAAGCAGCCTTGGCACCGACGACATGATCGCCGGCCGACAGCTGGCACAGCAGGGCAGCGGTCATCGCGGCCATGCCGGTAGCGGTGGCGCGGCAGGCCTCCGCCCCTTCCAGCAAGGCGATGCGCTGTTCCAGCATTTCCACGGTCGGGTTCTGGAGCCGCGAATAGGTCATGCCGACCTGATCGCCGGAAAAGCGCGCGGCGGCATCCTCCGCCCGATCATAGCTGTAGCCGCTGGTCAGGAAGAGCGCTTCGGACGTTTCGCCATATTCGCTGCGGGCCGTGCCGCCGCGAATGGCCAGCGTCGCCGGCTTCCAATTCTTCGTGATTTCCGGGTTCTGACCGCTCTTACGCTTCATATCGCCTTCCGCAATTCTACCTGCGGCGTGGCGCCGCTCAATATCTCGGCCATCTGGCTCATATCGCCATTACCGCCCGAGAGGATAACCGCAACCTTCTTGCCCTGCATTTGCGCCTTTTCCTGCAAGCAGGCGGCCAATGCGACCGCGCCGGCGCCTTCGGCCAGATTATGCGTGTCCTGCCAATAGATGCGAATCGCCTCCGCCACTTCATCGTCCGTCACGGCGACGAAGCGGTCGGCGCGCGGCCCGAAATAATCGAGCGCCGCCTGAACCGGGGTGCAGACCGCCACGCCGTCGGCAAAAGTATGGGCGGTGGGCGATGCGATCAGCCGGCCCGCCTCGAAGCTGCGCTTGGCCGCATCGACATGAGCGGAGACGACGCCGACTATTTTCGTCTTCAGGCCCAGCGCGTCGCGCGCGGCGATCGTGCCACAAAGGCCCGATCCGCAGCCGACCGGCACATAGACGGTGTCGAGGTCCGGCACCGCGTCGAACAGTTCCAGGCCATAGCTGGCGACGCCGCGCACCAGTTCGTCATGATAGGCCGGAACCATGAACAGGCCCTGCTCCTGCGCCATGCGGATCGCTTCCGCCTTAGCGCTGTCGAAATCATGGCCATGTTCGATGAGGGTCGCGCCGAAAGCGCGCATCGCCGCGTTCTTTTCCAGCGCATTGCCATGGGGGACGATGATGGTGGCGGACAGGCCGGCCGCCGTGGCGGCACGGACCTGCGCCTGTCCATGATTGCCGCGCGTGGCGGTGATGATGCCGGTGACGTCCGGATGGGTGCGGCGTAGCCAGTCGATATAGGTGATCGCGCCGCGCACCTTGAACGCGCCGGTGGGCGTGTGGTTCTCATGCTTGACCCACAGGTCGCAACCGCTGCGCCGACCAAGCAGCGGCCAGGCATATTGCGGGGTCGATGGCACCTGAGCATGGACCATGGCGGCGGCGGCGCGAAGGGAGGCGAGGGAGAAATCGGTCATGATGTGCCCTTATCCGCCGGGCAGGCAGTAGGACAGGACCGATAGCCGCAAATTGGACCGTTCAGGCGGCGCGCAGGCTGGGGCCGGTGAAGAGCGGGTGGAGATGCCGCTCCTCCCACTCCATTCGGTCGTAAAGGCCGTTCTGAAGGCTCAGTACGGCGTGGCGATAGCCCGACCAGTCCTGGGCGATCTGCGCCGGGGTCCATAACTTGATATGGTCGCTGTAGGACAGGAATAAAGCGACCATGGCGCGGCTATGGTCCCGCAATATGGTATCGGCATGCGGCGGCAGCGGCTTTTGGCGCAGCGCGCTGACCATCGCATCCTCCTGCCCCATATGTTCGCGGAACAGTTGCGAGAAGCGGGTCCGGCGGCGAGCGACTTCCGGCATGTCATCGGCATTGGCCGCCTGCATGACATGTGCGAAATCGCGCATGGCGGCACGCAGGTCGTCATGGCCCTGCGTCAATATCATCTGCATTTTTGCGTCCCCATTTTCCGATTAAATCGGATCGGGGACGCAAAACTTAAATCTTTCCGTCGCTTATGCGACGAAGTGAAGAATTTAGAGCACCGCCAGCACGGCGTCGCCCATCTCCACCGTGTTCATCGTACCGCCCAGATCGGGCGAACGCGCGCCGTTTGCCAGCGCCTTGGCCACCGCCGTTTCGATCCGGTCGGCCTGTTCGGGCAGGTTCAGCGAATAGCGCAGCATCATCGCGGCGGACAGGATGGTCGCCAGCGGGTTGGCCTTGCCCTGCCCGGCAATGTCGGGCGCGGAGCCATGGATCGGCTCATACAGGCCCTGCCCGCTGCCGTTCAGCGTCGCCGACGCCAGCATGCCAATGGAGCCGACGCACATGCTCGCCTGGTCCGAGAGGATGTCGCCGAACAGGTTGCCTGTGACGATGACGTCGAACTGGCCGGGGTTGCGGACCAGCTGCATCGCGGCATTGTCCACATACATATGGGTCAGGGCGACATCGGGATAATCAGCCGATACCTCGATCACCACGTCGCGCCACAATTGGCTGGTTTCCAGCACATTGGCCTTGTCCACCGAGCAGAGCTTGCCGCGACGGGCGCGGGCGGCCTGGAAACCGGCATGGGCGATGCGGCGCACTTCGGCTTCGTTGTACGACATGATGTCATAGCCTTCGCGCAGGCCGTCGGCGGTGGTGCGGAAACCCTTTTCACCGAAATAGACGTCGCCATTGGTTTCGCGGACGATCAGCAGGTCGATCGAGCCGGCGACTTCGGGCTTCAAGGCGCTTTCATGCGCCAGTTCCGGGAAGACCTTGGCCGGGCGGAGGTTGGAGAAGAGGCCCAATTCCTTGCGCAGGCCCAGGATCGCCTGTTCGGGGCGCAGATGGCGTTCCAGCGAGTCGCAGTCGGGATCGCCGACCGCGCCGAACAGGATGGCGTCGGCGCGCTTGGCGGTTTCGAGCGTTTCGGGCGGCAGCGGATGGCCGACCGCCTTATAAGCTGCGCCGCCGACGAGGCCGTCTTCATAGGTGAGGCCCGGAATCGCCAACGCATCCAGCACGCGCTTTGCCTGAGCGACGATTTCCGGGCCGATGCCGTCTCCGGGGAACAGGGCGATCAACATGGCGAGACTCCTTATATTGCGTGGCTGCCCCTTATGGAGACAGGAGGTTTCACGCAACCGCCCTTTTGAGACGATCGACCAGTCTTTCGCGGGCGGCGAGCATGTCGGCACGCCGGTCCGTCAGCACGGAGCGCTCCAGGAAGAAGCCGGTGAGGCGCAGGCCGTCCAATATCTGGGTCCAGTCGCCCATGCCGCCTTCCAGCAAGAAGGGCGGTAGAGGGAGCAGGCGATTTTCATAGCCGAATGCCCCGGCCCGGCTGACGGCGGCGGCGCTGCGGGGGCTGACATAGGCGAGGTCGGTTGCATCGCCCATCGCCGCGCACCGGGTGAGGTCTAGGCCGAAGCCCAGTTCTGCGAGAAGCAGCAGTTCGTAGCGGACGAGCGCCACGGCCCAGCCGCGCGCCGCCGGAGCTGCTTCCACCGCGTCCAGAACCGCCTCCAGCGCCTGATGCAGCGCCGGATAGGGCGTGCCTTCCGGCAAGGCAGCGGCGGTGAGGGCGCAACTCCAGTCGATCGCCACGGCGGGGAGCGGTTCGGCCAGCAAAGGCGCGCGGCTCTGGGCCAGTTCGACGGTCAGGCCCGCCAGTTGATCTTCCGTGCGGGCGCGGAAATCGGCCTTCACGATATTGCCGGGGAGCAATATCGGCCGCATCGTCCGGGACCGCCCGCCGCGGACATAGCCCGGCAACAGGCCATGATCCGGCGTCAGCAACCGCGCAATCGCGCCATGTTCGCCATGATGGCGCACGGCGCAGACGATCGCGGTGGTGGTGAGGCTGGGCATGGGTCAGGTCTGTACCGTGGGGTACCCCTCTGCGAAAGCGAAAGGCTGGAAATAACGCTTACTATGTCATCCCGGCCCTGAGCCGGGATCACGCTTCTTCTGCATCCTTGCCCATTACAACCAATTCTTGTCCCGAAAGGCAGCGGGACCCCGGATCAAGTCCGGGGTGACGAAGAGGAGCTATGCTCATTTTCGATAGACGCTCTTCAAATTCATGAACTCGTGGAGGCCATAGGGGCCGAGTTCGCGGCCGTGGCCGGAGCGCTTCACGCCGCCGAAGGGAGCCTCGGGGGCGGAGGAGAGCATCTGGTTCACGGCGGTCATGCCGGCCTGAACGTCGCGGACGAAGCGGGCTTCTTCCGCCGGGTCGGTGGTCCAGACCGAGGAGCCGAGGCCGAAGGGAATGGCGTTGGCGATAGCGATGGCGTCGTCGATGTCCGCCGCCTTGAAGAGCATGGCGATGGGGCCGAAAATCTCCTCCCCCATCAGCGCCGGGTCGGTCGGCACGTCGGTCAATATGCCGGCATCGATATAGGCGCCCGGCCCCGGCAGCGTTTCGCCGCCGATCAGGGTCGCGCCGGCGGCCTTCATCTTCCAAATCTGTTCCTGCACGGTGCGGCGCTGCTCTTCGCTCGAGAGCGGTCCCATGTCTGTGGCAGGGTCGAAAGGATCGCCGCTCTTCACCGCTGCCATCGCCGTGGCATAGCGTGCCAGGAAAGTGTCGTAGATATCGGCGTGGACGATCATGCGTTTGCCGCAGATGCAGGACTGGCCCGTATTCTGGATACGCGCGGTCACGGCCTGCTTCACCGCCGCGTCGAGATCGGCCGAGGGCATGACGATGAAGGGATCGGCCCCGCCCAGTTCCAGCACGACCTTCTTGAGTGCCCGGCCCGCCTGTTCGGCCACGGCGCGGCCGGCATCTTCGCTGCCGGTCAGCGTGACCGCCGCGACGCGATCGTCGGCGATGATCGCGGCCACTGCGCCGGAGCGGATGGGGAGATTCTGGAACAGGCCATCGGGTGCGCCGACCAGCGCCATCATCTCCTGCATCAGCGCGCCGACGCCCTGCACGTTGCTGGCATGTTTGAGCAGGCCGACATTGCCGGCGAGGATGCAGGGGGCAAGGAAGCGGGCGACCTGCCAATAAGGGAAGTTCCACGGCATCACCGCCAGCACCGGGCCGATGGGGAGCCAGACCAGATCGGCATTCCCGCCCGAGGCCAGCGGGATGCTGCCACCCTCCAGCATCGCCGGACCTTCCTTCGCATAATGGCGGAAGGCGGCGACGCATTTGTCGACTTCGGCCAGCGCCGACTTCAGCGTCTTGCCCATTTCCAGCGTGGCCATGCGGGCAAGCCGGTCGCGATGGTCATGATAGGCGTCGGCGAGGTCGGACAGGAGCGCCGTGCGTTCCGATATGTCCGTTTCCCGCCATGTCGCGAAGGTCGATGTGGCCCGCTCCAGCGCGGCGTCGATCTGCGCTTCGGTCAGTTCGGCGTGGGTGGCGATTTCTTCTCCGGTGGCGGGGTTGATGCTTTTCATGGTCGGCTCCGGATGGAATGATTCGGGATGGGAAGGCATATGGGGATGCCCTTCCCGGGTCACAACGAAGTCACGGGAGCGAAGTTCACACCGTCGATCGGAACGAAAAATGGGAGAAATCGACGCCGATGCGACGGATAGGCGACAGACAGGCCATGAAGGCGCGTCTGCAACGCGCCACCGAAGCGACAATTGGGGCACGGGGACGCGCCGGGTGGGTCACTGTCAGGTTCCGGTTTTCCGGGGGAGGATTGGGGTGGCAGCGGTGCGGAGCGGGTCATCGTGCAGGATAGATCAGAGATTATCCTACTTTGACAGGAAAAGGCGCCAGGGCCTCAGCCCTCCCGTCGCCGCGCGGATCAGCCCGGCCTTTTCTTGCCCGCGATATGGCGCGACAATTCCAGCCCAAATTCCTCGGCCAGCTTTTCGCGGACGCCGCCGCCACGAATCAACATGCCGCCCCAACCGCCATGCATGTTCTTCACTTCCACGCGGAAGCTGCCGAGACTGGCGCCCGATGTGGCGTCGATCACGTCCACCGTGCCTTCCAGCATGTCGGAACTCCAGGCGACGAGGATCGCCATGGCGGCGTCGGCGGTCTTGAGCATATCCAGGGTGATGCGCAGCTTGACCGGCGTGCCGTCATTCAGTTTCCATTCCCGCGCGACATCGCGGATCACCAGCGGAAACATCTGCTTGAAGGGCATTGTGGCATAGGTCGCCCCGTCCTGCGGCCCGGTGGGATAGCTGTTCGGGTCGAGCGGAGGCAGGCCGGCCTCGACCCGCTTGCGCGCAGCCTTGGCATCGCTTTCGGCCAGTTCCTCCAATATGCCCGGCGCGAAATCCAGATCCATGCCGGTAATCTTCACCGGCTGACCGGCGGCGAGCATAAGCGGCTGGGTTTCCTTGACCTGCCGGGCCTGCGCCGTGGGCGCGAGCAGCAAAAGCGGCACCAGAAAAGCAAGCGGACGACGCATGATGATTCCCCTTCAAGACCCCGCCGGGACGCTGGCAGACAGGCTTGAAATTCTGATTAACGCGGGTGCGTAATAGGGCTTGCCGATATGAAGCGTCTGGTAGGAGGCGCGTGGCTCCCATCATCAACGGGTTATTCGCATGCTCCGAACTGGACCCCGGCCTGCGCCGGGGAACAGAGGGCGTGGGTTCACGTCATCGCTTACTGGTATAAGGCGAGCGTTCTTCAGCCGTGGAAATAGTCATAGACCTGCTGCGCCACGGCCTTCGACACGCCGGGCGCTTTGGCGAGATCGTCCAGTGCGGCGTCTCGCACCGCGCGGGCCGTGCCGAAGTGCATCAGCAGCGCCTTCTTGCGCGCGGGACCGATGCCGGGGACTTCGTCCAGCGATGATACGGTGATCGCCTTGCTGCGCTTGGCGCGGTGGGCGCCGATGGCGAAGCGGTGGGCTTCGTCGCGGAGCCTTTGCAAATAGAAGAGGACCGGATGGTTGATCGGGAAGCTGATTTCGCGGCCGTCGAGCATGTGGAAGACTTCGCGACCGTCACGGCCATGATGCGGCCCCTTGGCCACGCCGATCATGGTCACATCCTCTATGCCCATTTCCTCCAGCATCGTGCGCGCAGCCGATAGCTGGCCCTTGCCACCGTCGATCAGGACTAGGTCGGGCCATTCTCCGCTGTCGCGATCCGGATCTTCCTTTTGCGCGCGCCCAAAGCGACGCTCGAACATTTCGCGCATCATCGCGAAATCGTCGTTGCTGATCGCCGGGTCTTTCATATTGAACTTGCGATAGGCGTTCTTGCGGAAGCCCTCCGGCCCGGCGACGACCATCGCGCCCAGCGCATGCGCGCCCTGAATATGGCTGTTGTCGTAGATTTCGATGCGGTCGGGCACGCCCTCCAGCCCGAAAGCCTCGACCATGTCGTCCATGATCCGGCCCTGGCTGGTGGTTTCGGCAAGGCGGCGGTCGAGCGCCTCCACCGCGTTGCGCTGCGCCTGTTTGATGAGGCGGGTGCGGTCGCCGCGCTGGGGGACTTCGATGCGGACCTTGCCCCCGGCCCGCTCGGCCAGCGCCAGCGCCATCAATTCGCATTCGGCCGGCTCGCGATCGGTCAGGATCAGGCGCGGCGGCGGCACTTCCTCGTAAAATTGCGCCATGAAGCTTTCCAGCACCTCCTCCGTCGCGACGTCGGCGGTGTGGACCGGGAAGAAGCTGCGATGGCCCCAATTCTGACCGCCGCGAATGAAGAAGGCCTGGATGCACATCGATCCGCCCTTTTCCGCCAGCGCGAAAATATCGGCGTCGCCCAGCCCTTCGGCATTGATCGCCTGGCTGCCCTGAATGAAGGTCAGCGCCTTCAGCCGGTCGCGGATCACTGCGGCCTGCTCGAAATCCATCGCGTCCGACGCCGCCTGCATGGACGCGCCCAGCTTCTTTTGCACGGCGGTGGATTTGCCGCCGAGGAAATCCTGCGCGTCCTTCACCAGTTCGGCATAGCCGTCCGTGTCGATGCGATCGACGCAGGGGGCCGAGCAACGCTTGATTTGATAGAGCAGGCAGGGGCGCGAGCGGTTGGAAAAGAAGCTGTCGGTGCAGGAGCGCAGCAGGAACAGCTTTTGCAGCGCGTTGATGGTGCGCGTGACCGATCCGGCGCTGGCGAAGGGGCCGTAATAGCGGCCCTTATATTTGCGCGCGCCGCGATGCTTCTGCACGCGGGGAAAGGCGTGATCGTCGCGCAGCAGGATGAAGGGGAAGCTTTTGTCGTCGCGCAGCAGGACATTGTAGGGCGGGCGATAGCGCTTGATCAGTTGCGCTTCCAGCAGCAGCGCTTCGGCTTCGCTGTTGGTGGTGACGATGGTCATGCTGCGCGTCTGGGCGACCATGCGTTGCAGCCGGCGCGGCAGACGATCGACCTGGGTATAGTTGGCGACGCGGTTTTTGAGCGCGCGAGCCTTGCCCACATAAAGCACGTCGCCGCGCGCATCATGCATGCGATACACGCCGGGCCGGATCGGCAGCGTCTTGAGCGTGGTGCGGATCGCCTCCACGCCCGTATCGATATCCGGCTGGCTGCCGGTGATGGTGAAGCTTGCCTTGTCTTCGTTGAAACGATCGGGGGATTGGGGGCCGGACATGAGGGCAGAGATAGCGTGCGCGCCATCTTTCGCAATGGCCGGGGTTGATGGAAAGAAGATGCGCCCTATCTATGCCGCACCGCACAAAAGATGGCGGCCTTTCCACGATCCACAAACAATCAGCATCAGAGGGACAACCCAATGAGCGTAAAAGCCTATGGCGCTTATGCGGCCGACAAGCCGCTGGAAGCCATCGACATCGAACGCCGCGCCGTTGGCGCGCATGACGTGCAGATCGCCATCGCCTATTGCGGCGTCTGCCATTCGGACCTGCATCAGGTCCGTTCCGAATGGGACGGCACGCAATATCCCTGCGTTCCGGGCCATGAAATCGTCGGCCATGTGACGGCCGTCGGCGACCATGTGAGCAAGTTCAAGGTCGGCGACACGGTCGGCGTCGGCTGTATGGTCGATAGCTGCCAGAGCTGCGCCTCCTGCGACGAAGGGCTGGAGCAATATTGCGAAACCGGTTTCGTCGGCACCTATAATGGCAAGACCGACGATGCGCCCGGCCATACGCTGGGCGGCTATTCGCAGAGCATCGTGGTGAAGGACGACTTCGTCCTGAAGGTCAGCCATGCGCCGGAACAGCTGGCGGCAGTCGCACCCCTGCTGTGCGCGGGCATCACCACCTGGTCGCCGCTGCGCCACTGGCAGGCCGGTCCCGGCAAGAAGGTCGGCATCGTCGGCATCGGCGGCCTGGGCCATATGGGCGTGAAGCTGGCCCATGCGCTGGGTGCGCATGTGGTGGCGTTCACCACGTCGGAGAGCAAGCGGCAGGATGCGCTGGCGCTGGGCGCGGACGAGGTGATCGTGTCGCGCAATGCGGACGAGATGGCGGCGCATGCCGGCAGCTTCGACTTCATCCTGAACACGGTGGCGGCGAGCCACGACCTGGACGCCTTTACCGCGCTGTTGAAGCGGGACGGGACGCTGACGCTGGTGGGCGTGCCGGAACATGCGCATCCCTCGCCCAATGTCGCAGCGCTGATCTTCAAGCGCCGGTCGATCGCCGGGTCGCTGATCGGCGGCATCGCGGAAACGCAGGAGATGCTCGATTTCTGTGCCGAGAAGGGCATCGTCGCGGAGATCGAGATGATCGCGGCGCAGGATATCGAAGACGCCTATGCGCGGATGCAGAAGAGCGATGTGAAATATCGCTTCGTGATCGACAACGCCACGCTGGCGGGTTGAGGTAAAGAGCGGGCGGTTTGTGAATAGGCCGCCCGATTTTTTCAGTGCCTCAGGACACAGACGGGGTTCGGTCCCACGCTTCCAACTGGACCCCGGCCTTCGCCGGGGAACGATGTCGGAGCGGTATGCCGAGCAAACAAAAAGGGCCGGTGCGACGTGCGCACCGGCCCTTTTTCGTTTCAGTCCGAACCGATCAGTTGATCGTGCCGAGACCCGAGATCGCGCTGTTCACCAGAGCCTTGTCGGCATTGGCGTCATGGCCCTGCGCGATCAGCGTCGCGGCAGCGGCGGTGGCTGCGTTCACGGCCTTGGCGCGGATGCCGGCGATGGCGGTGCGTTCGGCCGCGCCGATCTTGTCTTCCGCCATCTTCTGACGACGGACGACCAGCGCTTCGGCATTCACCTTGGCGTCGGCGATCAGCCCTTCGGCTTCATGCTCGGCCGCCTTGCGCATGGCGTCGGCTTCACCGGCCGCAGCGGCCAGCTTGGCTTCATATTCGCCCTTGAGCGCTTCGGCTTCGGCGCGCAATTTCGACGCTTCGGCCAGTTGTTCCTTGATCTGTGCGATCCGGCCGTCCAGCGCGCCGCCGATCAGGGCGGGCACCTTCTTGACCAGCAGGATGACGATGAACGCGGCCATCGCCAGGCTGACCCAGGCGGTGGCGTCCATGCCGACCGCCTTGGGATCGGTATGGGGCACGACCCCTTCATGGGCAACGGTACCGACAGGTTCCATGCCTTCGCTGTGAATTGCCTGGTTCAAGTGCGGAACCTCCGCTGCGCTGTGGGATGCTGCCTCAGCCATGGGCCAGTGCCGCCTTTACTGCATTGCGGGCTGCATCGTCCGACGCATCCACGCCGGAAATACGAGCCACCATGTCGCGCGCCGCATCGGCGGCGACGGTTTCGATTTCTGCCATGGCCGCGTCGCTGGCACCCTTGATACGGGCTTCGGCGGCGGCGATTTTCGTCGCGACCTCTGCATCGGCAGCGGCGAGACGGACTTCGGAAGCCTTGGCGGCTTCGCTCTTGGACTTGGCCAGCGTCGCCTGAGCGGCGGCGCGGTTTGCGGCGTCGCGGGTGCGGTAATCCGCTTCCGCTTCGTCGGCGCGGGCGAAGGCGGCCTTCGCCGCGTCCAGATCACCGCTGATCTTCGCGTCGCGCGCGTCCGCCGTACCCTGAACCTTCGGCACCATGCCGAGGCCGATGACGAAGAAGACGAAGCCGAACGTCAACAGCAACCAGAAAATCTGACTGGAATAGGTTTCGGCAATTTGCGCGATTTGAGGCATTATACGGTCCGTCCGATCAGAGGGCGGTCAATAAGGGAAGCGGACAGGATATGGCACGAAGCCGCCCTGCCCGCTCCTAATTTCGTGTGTTAGGCCACGAACACCAGGATCATGGCGATAACGAACGCCAGCAGACCCAGAAGTTCCGCCGCGGCGAAACCGATGAACAGACGACCCTGCTGGCCATCAGCAGCGCCCGGATTGCGCAGCGCGCCTTCGAGGAATGCGCTGAACACGTTGCCCACACCGAGGGCGGCGATGCCCGCACCGATTGCGGCCAGGCCAGCACCGAGCAGCTTTGCGGCTTCTGCGTCCATGTCGTAAACTCCCTTGTCAGATCAGATAAAAGTTGAGGAAAATCTCAGGTGAAACTTAGTGCAGGTTCTCGGCATCGTTCAGATAGACCGAGGTCAGCAGCGCGAACACATAGGCCTGGATGACCGCGACCAGCATTTCCAGCGCGCTGATGCCGATCATCAGGATGAAGCTGGCGGTGCCGACGGTCAGACCCAGCGCCGGCGAGGCGTTGGCGCTGTTGATGACGAAACCCGCCAGCACCTTCAGCAATACGTGGCCAGCGGTCATCGCGACGAACAGTCGCAGGCCAAGGCTGAACGGACGCACCATGAAGGAGACGAGTTCGATGAAGAAGAGCGGCACCACCATCGCGATCGGCGTGCCATGCGGCACGAACAGCGAGAAGAAGTGGAAACCATGCTTCCAGAAGCCGACGATCAGGACGATCGAGAAGCTCATGATGGCGAGCACGCCGGTCGCCGTGAAGTGGCTGGTGAAGGTGAAGGGGTGAAGCCCGACCAGACCCAGCGGCAGCAGACCCAGCAGGTTCGCCAGCAGGATGAACATGAAAAGCGAGAAGACATACGGGATGTACTTCCGGCCCTTGTCACCGATATTGGCGATCAGCAGGTTCTTGATAAAGCCGGTCATATATTCGACCGCCATCTGCCAGCGACCGGGAACCAGTTCACGCTTCATGCCGCCGATCACGAAGATCCACAGCACAACAGCGGCGAGCACCATATAGAGCGCGCTGTTGGTGAAGGCGATGTTGAAGCTACCCAGCGACCAGTGATCCGTACCGAACAGGGGTTCGATAGCGAACTGGTGCATCGGATCGATCTTGCCGGATTCTGCCACGTTGACCCCTGTAACGCTTAATATCTTAGGACTAGGAGCAAAGCGCCTTATCGTTCGGGCGGCTTCGTCGTCGTCAATCTGATGATGTTCCTGAAGGCCGCCACGATCCCAAGACCGAGGAAAACCAGCAGAAGCCAGGGTGTCGTGTCGAACAGCCGGTCAAGAACCCAACCAATCAACGCACCACCGACAAGACCCCCGATCAGTTCCGCCAGCACCCGGTTGCCCAGCCGCGAACCATCGTCCGCTGCCTGTTCCGTGGCGCCTTGCCTGACCTTCTCGACATGCTCGGCCTGCGCGATCCGCTCCTCCAAAGAGGCGATCCGCGAGTCCTCGCCCGCCTGGTCCTGTCCGGGTGTGTCCGCTGCCATACATCGTCTCCATCAGGCTTTACAGCCCGTGGCGTTCGGCATGGCGCTTGCGGCTGCACCCGTCAAGGCGAGGCCCCTCTAGGAAGGCATGGATGAAGTGTCAACCCCGACAAAAGCGGCTGAAATCGGCCTTTCGGACAATAGGCGCGCGCGATGGGTTCGGGGGGTTGCGTTAAGCTATTTTCCTATTTAGCTAAATATGAATGGACAAGATCTTCAAGGCGCTGGCATCCGAACCGCGCCGCCGCATCCTGGAATATCTGGCGGTCGAGCCGATGACGGTGGGCGAGATCGCCGACAATTTCGAGATGGCGATGCCGTCCATTTCCAAGCATCTGGCGGTGTTGAAAGCGGCCGGCGTGGTGCGCGAACAGAAGCGCGGGCAATATGTGCTCTACTCGCTGGTGGTGGAGGCGCTGACGGGGCAGTTATACGGGTTTCTGGCGCCTTATTGCGAGGACGCGCAACGGATTTTGGACGCACGGCCGAAGCGAAGGGGGCGGGATTGAGGGGGGTAGGAATGTGATTTCTTCGTCATGCCTGCCCCTTCAACAGGGTCGGGACAGGATTGAATAGGCATCCTGCTGTTTGGAAAAATAAGCGGGATCCCGGCGCAAGGCCGGGATGACGTCGAGGTGGATGGTGGCGTTGGGTGGTTTGAAGAGAAGGCTGCTTATCGTAGCCCTCTCCCGTTCTTCACGGGAGAGGGTTGGGTGAGGGTCTTTTTTTCTGGGCAATCGCATCCTTCCAGAAAGAAGAAAGACCCTCACCGACTTCGACTAAGGCAGCAAGCTGCCAAGTCTTCGTTGCCTCTCCCGCGAAGGCGGGAGAGGGTAACAGGAGCGTTCGCAACTGATACCATCATTCCTCCCTTGGAAGGGGAGGAATTTAGTAAGGCAAAAAAGGCGCGATAGCCGAGCCACCGCGCCTTTTCTTTATTCCCTGCAACCCGCTGCGATCAGCCGGCCGTTGCGCAATATCCCGGCAAAGCGATCGCACCCGCGCCCTTGGTTTCCCAGGCGCCGGCGCCGATGCGGTAGACCTGGCCCTGCTTCACCCGGCTGCTGAGCGTCTGGCAGCCGGTGGCGGCGGCGACATCCTGCACCGTCACGCCGCGCTGGCCGGCCAGTTGCGTGTAGGCGGCGCGGCGCTTGATGTTGATGGATTCGACTTCCGACCGCACATCGGCGCCGACCGTCCCGGCGATGCCGAGATAGCCGTCCGCCTGTTCGCCGACCGTGCCGGCCGACATGGCGGCGGCCACGGCGCCGGACTGGGCACGGGCCGGGGCGGTCATGATGAAACCGCTGGCCAGCGCGACTGCGGCGCCGGCGGCCAGGATCAGTAGCTTGCGTGTCATTGCGGGAACAACTCCGGATTATTCTGGATAAGATCCTGCGCGTCGCGTTGCAGCTTCACAACCACTTCCTGCTGGACCTTGACGTTCAGGTTGATTTCGATGGGCTTGTCGGGCGCCTTCACCTGGATGCAGCCGGTGAGGGCCAGCCCGGCGAAACCCGCCATCATGATCGTTCGCTTGTTCATTTCGGCTCCCCGTTTGGCACCTTGTCGCTTTCCAAAGGCTGAACCGCAAGCCCCTGCACCGTTTTCGATCGCATCTTTTCCTGCGCTTCTTCACCAATCTTGTCGCGGATCGTCTGGGTGGGGTCGATGAAGGACTGGGCCGTGCCCAGCAGACCACGGAATGGCGCCTGCACGCGCACGTTGAAGATGAAGGGCAGGCCGATGAAACTGCGGCTGATGCCCGATGGCGCGTCGCCCAACTTACCCCGGTTCACGCCGTTGAAGACGACGTTGGTCACCATTTCCCCGTCCAGCGCGCCGTCCATCAGGATGGTGAGGCATTTATATTGCAGATCCTTGAGCGCGTCGAAGGCCATCTTGCCCATCACGCCGACCTGCTCGTTGGAGACGGGGCCGACATAGGAAAGGACGCCCGACTGGCGCGTGGGATCGCAGGGGATGGTCGGCAGCACGCCTTCGGGCATGATGAGCGGGGGCATGCCCTGCTGCCGCGCGACCAGTACGCCGCCTGCGACGCGGCCGCCCTTGGCATTGAAGATCAGCGGCATGATGCCGTCGAACGTGCCGGTGGCGGAGACATTGTCCAGTTCCATCGCCTGGATGAAGGCGCCGGCGTCCAGGCCGATGACGCGGAAGGTCAGATAGCGATCGACATCCTCGCCGAAATTCATCGTCGTGGGGAGCAGGTCCAGCTTGCCCCCGGAGAAAGGCCAGCCGCCGCCTTCGATACGGACTTTCTGCCCGGCCTCCAGATGATAGCGGACCACGCCGTCATTTACCTCGACACCCGGATTGACCTTGGCGATGCGGACTTCCTGCCCCGGCGCGGTGATGAGGCCGATGAGGTCGGTGAAGTGGATTTCGCCGGACAGCCCCTGGACCGGGCCGAAGGCGGCAGCGAGATTGGCGTTGTCGGTGCGGAAGGTGCCGGTGCTGGTGACATTGGAGCCGGTCCAGTCGATCCGCCCCTGCCCCGTCACCTTCGCATTCACATTGGCGACGACGCCCAGCGCGATCGGGGTAATATCCTCGGGCTGGAGGCCGGGGCCGAAATTGAGGTCCGGGACGGTCAGGTCGGCATGGCCCTTCGCGCTGGACAGATCGTGGAGGATGGCGGTGCGGGCGACCAGTGCGCCGCCGCGCGGGGCGGTGAGCGATCCGCTGGCGGTGATGCGGCCATCCTTCATCGCCAGCGCGAAGTCGGGCGAGAGCAAGGGCACGAAGCGGGCCGGCGATTGCGAATCGCGCACGGTCACGGCGGCGCGGAAGGCGAGCGCGCCTTTGGCAAAGCTCCAGTCGCCCGCGCCCTGCTCCATGATGAGCGGTACGGCGCCGATCTGGCCGCCTGCCCCGCCGACCTTGCCGGCAAAGCCGTCCTTCGTCGCCGCGCCGTCCAGGGTGGCGGCGGCGAGGCGGACGGCGGGCGCGTCCTGCGGGCCGATGGTGAGCGCGGGATTGGCGAGCGCGAAGCCGGTGCGGCCAAGGACCATGCGCGCATGATCGGCGGTCAGGCGCATGGGGTTGTCGCCGTTGCGGCCAGCGAGGGCGAGGTCGCGGATTTCCGCGCCGCCGCTGGTGCCGGCGGGACCGGTGGCAAACATCGCGCCGCCGACCGGGCATAAAGTCTGGCGGGTCTGGCCGAGCGCGAAGGCGCCATAGCGGGCCTCCACCAGCGAGACGGGGACGCAGGACGGGTTGATCGATAGCGCGCCATTGGCGGCCATGCGCCCTTCGACCGGCAGGCTGAGGCCGCGCAGGCGGCCGTCGGGCAGCGGGCCGTCGAGCCGCAGCGCGGTGGAGAAGCGCGTAGCGCCGTTCGAGTCGGCGGTGAAGCGGACCCGGTCGAGCGCCAGCCGCGCGTCGCCGGCGGCATAGGGATCGACGAACAATTCGCCGCCGAAGCCGCCGCTCGGCCGCCGCGCCAGTCGCAACGCGGCGTTGGGCAGGCCGCCCCCACCGGTCTTGAGCGCGCCGTCGAGCGACCAGTCGAGGCCGCCCTTCCTGCCCGGCCATGACAAGGTGACGAGGCTGTCCTGCGCCAGGCCGATGCGGGCGCCGCTGCGTGCGTCGAGCGCGGCGTCGGTGACGACCACGCTGCCGCCGGATGGTTTCTGGACCAGGGCGAAACGGGTGCGCAGGCGATTGGCCCTGCCCGCGCGATTGACGGCGTCGGCCAATTGGGTGGCGAGCGGGCCGACCGGCGTGCCGGCCGCTGCCGTGCGCAGGCTGGCGAGCGGATCGCGGTTGCTCATGTGGAGGTCATCGCCCGACAATGTGCCCTTCAGGCTGTTGCCCTGCGCGTCCAGCACGAAGTCGCCCGACAGGCCGGCGTCGCGCAGCAACGCGCCTTGTGCCGTCAGCGCCTTCGCGGCCATGCGCAGATTGCCGCTGGTGCGGGCAGCGCGGCCATCGAATGCGATGCGGCCCGAAGGCGCGGCCATGACGAACCCCTTGCCCTTGAGCGCATCACCCGACAGGTCGACATGCCCCTTCCAATGGTCGAGCGCCTGGCTGAGATTGATGTCGATAACGGCGGCTGGCCGGGCGATGGCCGCGCCGGCATCGCGGCAGGCGAGCGCGTCGGCGCGGACCGGGCCTGAGAGAGTGGGCTGACCCTGCCGCATGGCGATATCGACCATGGCGGTGGCGCGGGTCAGGCCACAGCCCGCCAGTGAAGCGCGCGGCATGGCAGCGGCCAGGCGGCCACGGAAGCCCGATTGCAGATTGCCGGTGCCGTCCAGCTGCATGCCGACCCGGCCGGCATCGGTGTCCAGCGTCAGCCGGGCGTCGGCGATCGACACGAGAATGTCGGGCAGGCTGAAGGGTGCGGTGGAATCGGGATCGCGGAATTTGTCCAGTTCGCCCAGACGCAGCACGCCGTCCTCCATGGAACCGTGCATCCGCACGCCACCGGCGCGGACCGCCGCGACCTGCGGCGTCAGGCCGGCAAAGGCGATATCGACCTCCACCCAGCGCGCCGTCAGATCAGGCCGGGCGGGATTGCCGAGCACGATATTTTCGATCCGCTGGGTGCGGAACCCGACATCGACCAGATCGTAATTCGCCTGAACCCCGCGCCGGTTGAGTTCGCGGCTGACGAAATTTTCCGCAATGGGCGCGCGCTGCGTCCAGAGCCCGACCAGCACCAGCGCGAGCGACCCGGAGCCGACGCCCAGCCAACGCAGCCATGCCCGGCGAACCGTTTCTTCGCCGTCCTGTTCTTCCATGCTTATGGCCAACCCCGGCTTAATTCGACGCAGACGTCCGTAACGGACGCATAACGTCCTTGCGCCCTTAAATATCCTTGCCCCACGATTCCGCAACGCATAGCGTCATCGGGGCTGATGAAGGGGGCGATATTTGGCCGATCAGGATGACAGGATCGCCCATGACGGCGCAGGCCATCGTGCCCGGTTGCGGCAGAAGCTGGCGGATAGCGGCGGCGAAGCGTTGCACGACCATGAACTGATCGAATATCTGCTGGCGCTGGCCATCCCCCGTCGCGACACCAAGCCGCTGGCCAAGGCGTTGCTGCGCGAGTTTGGCGGGATCGGCGGGCTGATGACCGCCGATTGGACCGCGATCGCGCGGGTGCCCGGCATGGGCGACACCAGCGTGGCGGCGATCAAGATCGTGCAGGCGACGGCATTGCGGATGTTGCGCAACGATGTGGCGGTGCGACCGGTGCTGGCCAGTTGGCAGGCGTTGCTGGACTATCTGCGCGCGGACATGGCGTATCTGAGCGTCGAACGGGTGCGTGTGTTGCACCTCAACAGCCGCAACATGTTGATCCGCGACGATCATATGGGCGACGGATCGATCGATCAGGCGGCGATCTATGTGCGGGAGGTGATCAAGCGCGCGATGGATCTGGGATCGGCGGCGCTGATATTGGTCCATAACCACCCGTCGGGCGATCCATCGCCCAGCCGGCAGGATATCGACATTACGCGCCAGATCGTGGAGGCCGGCAAGCGGCTGGGCATCGCCGTGCATGACCATATCATCATGGCGGCAAGCGGGCATACCAGCCTGCGGGCGCAGGGGTTGCTTTAAACGAACCCCATCATCCCAGCGCACGCCAAGATGAGACTTTACTCTTTCCGTTTAGCAGGAGCGTCATGCCGGCTTTAGCCGGCATGACGCAATTTTGCTTCAGCCGTTGAAGCCGAAGTTCAAAAATTCCGGCATCGGGCCGTTCCAGCCATCGTCCGGACCATCATCGACAGGATCGTGGCGACGGCGCGGCGGCGGCGCGGATGCGCTGCGGTCGGGACGCGAATCGCGCGGCTGCGTGTCGCGGGGGCGATCGTCTCGCGCGCGGTTGTCGCGGGGACGTTCTTCACGGGGACGTTCCTCACGCGGCCGTTCTTCCCGTGCGCGCTCTTCGCGCGGACGTTCCTCGCGCGGACGCTCTTCACGGGCGCGCTCTTCCTTGGCCCTGGCTTCGCGCGGCTTGCGCTCCGGACGCGCAGCCCTGCCCTCTTCGCGCTTTTCTTCACGCGCCGGTTCGGCACGCTCTTCGCGCGCGGGCGCGCTGATATATTCGATCTTCGTGCCGATCAGCTTCTGGATATTGTCGATCGCCTCGGCATCTTCGGCCGTCACGAACGTGTAGGCGGTGCCGGTCGCGCCCGCACGACCGGTGCGGCCGATGCGGTGGACATAATCGTCCGGATGCCAGGGCGCGTCGAAGTTGAAGACGTGGGACACGCCCTTGATATCCAGCCCGCGGGCCGCGACGTCCGACGCGACGAGGATGTTCACCTTGCCCTCACGGAAACGCTCCAGCTCGGCGATGCGCGAGGACTGGTCGATATCGCCATGGATTTCGCCCGACTTGAAGCCGTGGCGTTGCAGGCTCTTGTTGAGATCCCGCACCGTGGTCTTGCGGTTGCAGAAGATCACTGCGCTGGTGACGTTTTCCGCCTCCAGCATGTCGCGCAGCGCATCGCGCTTCTTGCGCGAATCGACCTTCACCAACCGCTGGGTGATGTTGGTGGAGGCCGTTGCCGGGCGCGCCACTTCGATCGACTTGGGGTTGGACAGGAATTTGTCGGCCAGCTTCTTGATGACCGGCGGCATGGTCGCGGAGAAGAGCAGGGTCTGCCGCTGCGTGGGCAGCTTGGTGCAGATTTCCTCGATATCCGGGATGAAGCCCATGTCGAGCATGCGGTCGGCTTCGTCGATGACCAGCATCGAACAGCCGTTGAGCAAAATCTTGCCGCGACCGAACAGGTCCATCAGGCGGCCCGGCGTCGCGATCAACACGTCGACGCCCTTTTCCAGCGCCTTGAGCTGATCGCCCATCTGCACGCCGCCGATCAGCAGCGCCATGTTGAGCTTGTGATATTTGCCGTATTTCTCGAAATTTTCGGCCACCTGCGCCGCCAGTTCGCGGGTCGGCTCCAGGATCAGCGAGCGCGGCATCAGCGCGCGGGCGCGGCCATGGGCGAGAATGTCGATCATCGGCAGCACGAAGCTGGCCGTCTTGCCCGTGCCCGTCTGGGCGATGCCGATAATGTCCCGCATCATGAGGACGGACGGAATTGCCTGCGCCTGGATCGGCGTCGGTGTGTCGTAACCGGATTCGGTTACGGCCTTGAGCAATTCGTCGGAAAGGCCGAGATCGGCAAAAGTCATTCAATAGTCCGGGACAGGAGGCTTATCCGTCCTGCGCGGATGCGAGACGGAAATCCGCCGCGCATTGCGAAAATATTGGCCACTTGTCAAGAAAATCGCGCAAATGAAAGGCTATGGCGCACGATCAGTCATCTTCATCGACCGGGATGAGGCGACGAAAACTGTCGATTGCGCAGCTGAGGCCACTGCGCGCCTGCAATTCGTCCCTGCCCGAACAGAGCGAGCCGTCAGCGTCCGGTTCCACATAGAAGCCCGAATAGAAGCCGGTCGAGTCGCAGCCCCGTTCGAGCCGGGCCCGATAGCGGTGATCATCGGCCAGTATGAGGTCCACGCCATTGTCCACGACGATGCTGGCGCCACGGATCGAGCGCAACGCGACGCAGCGTGGCCCCTTCTTTTCTTCCCAGCCATTGCGCGCATCGGGCGCGATTCGCGCGGGCGCGCGCCCTTTCTTCACCATCGGCACGCGGATGATCACGCGCTGCTGGATGGACAATTGCGCCCATTGGACCGGGTCGCCGGTCGATGCGGAAATCAGCAGCAATATGGAATGAACCAAGACGGACCCCTTTATGGGACGAATACGCTATTGGCCGATGGTTGAACCGTCGATGAATTCCGAGGCATAAGCCCGTCCCATGATAGGACAAGACATGATCGACCGCTTCGTCGCCCTGCTCGGCCCCAAGGGGGTCGTGACCGACCCCGACGATATCGCCCCCTGGGTCAGCGACTGGCGCGGCCGATATCATGGCGCGGCCGTCGCCATAGTGGCGCCGGCCTCTACGCAGGAAGTGGCCGCGACCGTAGCGCTGGCGGCGGAACTGGGCGTCCCGCTGGTGCCGCAGGGTGGCAATACGTCGATGGTCGGTGGCGCGACCCCACCGGCGGACGGGTCAGCACTCATCCTTTCGTTGCGACGGATGAACCGGATTCGCAGCCTGTCGCCGGACGACAATCTGGCGGTGTGCGAGGCCGGGGTGATATTGAGCGTGCTGCATGACGCGGCGGAAGAGGCCGGACGGCGCTTTCCGCTCAGCCTGGGCGCGAAAGGCTCCGCCACGATCGGCGGGCTGGTGTCCACCAATGCCGGCGGGACGCAGGTGTTGCGCCACGGCACGATGCGGGCGCTGGTCGAGGGGATCGAGGCGGTGCTGTCCGATGGCAGCATCTTCGACGGGCTGGACGCGCTGAAGAAAGATAATCGCGGTTACGACATCAAACAGCTGTTGATCGGCGCGGAAGGGACACTGGGCGTCGTCACCGCCGCGTCGCTACGGTTGGCGCCCGCCATTGCCGCGCGCGCCGTGGGATGGGTCGGTGTGCAGACGCCGGCCGACGCGCTGGCGCTGCTGCGGATTGCCGAAACCATGTTGGGCGACAGTGTCGAAGGCTTCGAGGTGATCGCGGACGAGACGCTGGGCTTCGTGCTGGGTCATATCCCCGGCACGCGATCGCCGATCGAGACGCGTACGCCCTGGCATGTGCTGATCGAGGTGGATCATGCCGACCTGTCCGACCCCAGCCCGTCCGATCGGCTGGAGGCGGCACTGGCGGATGCGTTCGAGCGTGGCATTGCGATCGACGCCGCCATTGCGGCGAATGAAGCCCAGGCAGAAGCCTTTTGGCGCATCCGCGAATCCCTGTCGGAATCGGAAAAGGCGCAGGGGCCGGCGCTGCAATATGATATCAGCGTGCCGGTGGCGAAGATGCCCGCCTTCATGATCGAGGCGGCGCAGGCGGCCGAGCAGGCTTTCCCCGGCACCACCGCGTCTTCCTTCGGCCATCTGGGCGATGGCAACGTCCATTTCCATGTACGCGCGCCCAAGGGGACCAGCGACGGGCCAGCCTGGATCGCGGCGCAGGGGCAGGCGATCAATGCGTTCGTGCATGATGCGGTGGTCGCGGCGGGCGGCTCCATCTCCGCCGAACATGGCATCGGCCAGATGAAGCGCGCGGAGTTGGGCCGCCTTTCAACCCCGGCGCGGATCGGCGCGCTGCGCGCGATCAAGTCGGCGTTCGACCCCAAGGGCCTGTTCAATCCGGGCAAGCTGATCCCACTGCCCGAAGAAGGCTGAGAGTCCGTTTTGGGAAATGCGCGAAAGAGCGCATTTTCGATGCGGTACCGGCCCGCTCCCCCGCCCGGCCGCCCATCAGGGTACCATGTCTGGGCGGCCGGGCGGGGGAGCGGGCCGGTGCAGATGCGCCAAGGGCGCTTTTCCGAACAGCCTCTGAGCGCGGGTCGCCTACAAACAGATTGCCTCCATCGGGCAAGGCCATTATCGCCCTGCCCCAATATCAAGCCCGCGGCCCGCATGAGAAAAGCGGTCCGCACGTAACAGGATGACCCGAAATGGCCAGCGCGCCCGCGAATAACCTGCCGATCTTCTACAATGACCTTCAGCCGCTCAGCAGCGTGGACCATGTCGACTATCGCACCAAGCCGGCCGATTCGGCGCCGTTCCTGACGACGCAGCATGCCATTCCGCTGACCGTGGACGAATTCGTCCCGGCCCAGCGTTTCGCCCCGATCATCTTTTCGGCAGGCGACGACAGCGTACCGCTGCTGCTGATGGGCCTTAACGAAGGCGTCAACGTCTTCGTCGATGATGAAGGCAAGCTGCGCGGCCCCGCCTATGTCCCGGCCTATGTTCGCCGCTATCCCTGGATGCTGGCCAAGCTGCGCCCCGACAGCGACGACCTGTCGCTCTGCTTCGATCCCACCACGCCCACCATCGGTGCGTTCGAGGACGGCCAGCCGCTGTTCGAAGATGGCAAGCCCAGCGAGCTGACCCAGGGCGTGATGAAATTCTGCGAGGATTTCGAGCAGGCCGCTGCCCGCACCGGCCAGTTCGTCCGCGACCTTCAGGAAATGGACCTGCTGATGGATGGCGAAGTCGCGATCCAGACGCCGCTGGCCGAGCAGCCTTTCATCTATCGCGGTTTCCGCATGATCAACGAGGAAAAGCTGCGCGACCTACGCGGTGATCAACTGCGCAAGATCAACCAGAACGGCATGTTGCCGCTGATCTACGCCCACCTCTTCTCGCTGCAGCTGATGCGTGAAGTGTTCGAGGGCCAGGTTGCGCAGGGCAAGGGGCCGATCGCTGCCCCCGCCATCGAAGCGACGCCGGAAGCGGCCAACGCCTGAATGAGAAATTAACCCGAAAGGGTTTGAAAAATTGATAGAAAAGGCGTCGCATCGCCCCTTGAAAGGCGATGCGACCTGCCCTATCTATCAAACATGCGATGCACCTGCCCCCCTTTCGGGTGTGTCGTATGGGCGCCTCCCCCTTTGGAGGCGTCTCCTCCCTGAACCTTGGCCACCCCATGCTTGCATGGGGTGGTTTTTTATGGGCTGTCCCGGATGGGCGTGGGTTTCGCTTGACGGGGCCAGCCCCCCTGCCTAAAGGCCAGCCCCTGCCGATCGCCCGGAGCGATCCATGGCCCCTTCGTCTAGCGGTTAGGACGCGGCCCTCTCACGGCTGAAACACGGGTTCGATTCCCGTAGGGGTCACCAGCAACATCAATGAGTTAGCGCTCTCTAAGCTTTAGGTGTCAAATATACGTCAAATAAACGACGACGATCTTTCGCGATGTTCTGCGAATGGCGCTGCTGGAAAACGCTCCTGACGTAAGCGATGTCGTGGGCCATGGTGTGCAGGCGGATCCAACGCTAACCTACATAGATCACAGGGTGTGTCGGGACGTGATGCCGCTGAACAACTGAAACTTCGCGCTACGATGGCATTTTGCCGCTCCATCTACAGCGGGTTGAGACTGCGCCCGGCGATCATTTGCAATAAGCCCGCGATTTTCGTCACAATAAATTTAGTGCCTGGTTACTTGGCGATGCCCTTTCCCATGCACAGTGACAACGAAGCAGAGCGCAAATTATCGTCATGGTAGCGCCCTCGAAAAGCGGCGTGCGATCATGAATAGCTGGGCAGATTTTTGCACGAAAACAGGAAAATGAACGCAGCTTCGTAGTGAAGGCTGTGTTGTCAACAGTATGGAGAGATACAGCATATCGGCCATATATCTCCAAATCACCCAAGCCTCATTCCTTCCTGCTTCCCCCAACAATTAGTGTACCAAATTATCTACAGACCTTCATTTTTCCTGCCCGCACACTGAGCTTCATCATCAACGCCAAATCCTCCAATTTCCACTGATCGATCCACAGCAAAAACATTGTGTGATACGGCTCGGGAATGCGGTGCTTCTTCCCTCGCTTCCAATCGCCTGTCACGCCGTCGTGATATCCCTTGCGAGGCCAATATGACTGGCAGCAATAGCTAAACGGTCCGGGAAGATTTTTAAGCGGCTTTTTCCTGATCAGGACAGGAGACCGCTTAACCGAGTTTGTCGTTTTGCGAAGCCGAGCCCTTTCCACCGTCTTTAGTCGCTTCACCACTGCGATCATGCCCTTGGACACCAGGCAGTGGACATGGAGGTGGAAACAGCCGTCGTCCAAATTATACTCGCCGTGGAGGAATGCGAAAAAGAAGCCGTCCGCTTTCTTCGCGCCGAGCCGGTTCAGGTCGCTTCGAAGGCGTTTCATCAGCTTTTTCGAGCTTACTCGCATAAGTTCGTCAGGCGTCAAAATCCATTTGGTGGGCAGGATATGAGCCGTGGTCACTGGTGCGTTGCGAGGATCAGCATAAAGCTGCCACAGCCACCCTACGACGCGCACGCGCCAATTGCGCATGTAGATGCTGCTGGCGGGAGTACGATCTGGCCTATGGCCTTCTACGCCTTTTCGTAGCCGCCTCCTTAGTTGCCGGATGTAGTTCTTTTTGAACAGGCTGGGGTATAGACGGGCCACGCGGCGTAGCTGCCCTATGCGGAATTCATCCTCTGTGTAGCTGGCTTCCTCCGTTTCAAACTTGATCAGTCCATCTTTGCGCGTTGCACGGCGGTCGGGACGATATTTCTTAGGAGGCAAGCCGAGCTTGCTGATTCCGGGTCGAGCCAAGAAATTTCTCCATGATTATGGGCGCGGGGAAGCGATGGCTCCCGCTTGATGCGCTTTGATTGTTGGGGTGAATGGGTGCTGGTACGCCGAACCGACGATCGCCAGCACCATCATTTTCAGGCCAGGGTGTGCAGTGCCGGTGTGCCCGGCACAGTGATTTAGATTTTCACACGCTGAGGGCGAGGAAGCCCAAGCCGGACGGCTTCATCCCAGTAGCCATCGATCACGTCATCGCGACTGAGGGCGCTAGGATCGCATTTGACAAGCTTAACGCGTTGTTGGGGTTTGACGAGCGCGACGCGCCTGAGTTCCTCTCCTTCACCCACGCCAAACACGCTTTTGGTAATCGGTATCAGGCTGCGGACCTGCTCGATCACTCGCCTGCGCTCCCGTTTGGCCTTACGCCATTTTGTACTGTCGGCGGTTTTAGCCGCCTCACGTGCCTCGTCTGCCAAAATGCGCGGTGCGTTGATAAACGCTTCTATAGCTTCCTCCGGCGTACTGTTTTCAATATGCCATATGGAATGCGAGTGGTGGCTAACCCGCTCGGCGGTAGACCAGCTTAGAGTGATGATTTCTGCTGTCAGGAAAAAGGCCGCTTGAACCGCACCGGGATTGCCGGAGGCCTTAACTCCTGAGAGTGAGGGTTTACGATGAGCAAGACGACGAACAAGTTTGCCCCTGAGGTTCGGCAGCGGGCGACCCGGATGGTACTGGATCACG
>Ga0180008_1000046_pt1 | contig 127183 bp, 201 predicted proteins | sample MM_PW_MetaG_FD_121121 | JGI IMG/M metagenome (GOLD analysis project Ga0180008, IMG submission 121121) | Groundwater microbial communities from the Aspo Hard Rock Laboratory (HRL) deep subsurface site, Sweden - MM_PW_MetaG | ecosystem: Environmental > Aquatic > Deep subsurface > Groundwater... | reverse complement strand
TATCGCTTCTTGGAGGTGACGTAATCCAATTACGTTTGTAGTGTTTTAAATAGTAATGTCGTTATAAACGTTGATATATAAGGGTTTGGGACTATCTGTTGCAGAATAAAAGTTATCCACAATACGATAATTTATAACAAAATGTGCTATGAGAGGTGAAATAGATGGGCATTAGAACACCATCGTTGTTCAATAAAAAAATTAAATGCTTTTATTGTCAAGGCAATTATAAGCTCAAAAAAGAAAGAAAAGTTAATCGTTATGTTTGCTCCAATTACGACAATCATGGTAAGTGTATCCGTATTCCAATTCATGAAGATTTCCTGATTGAACTCTTAAAAAAACGTTTGAACATTCCAATCAACAGGGAAGTGGTAGATGAATATGTAGAATCAATTATTATTGAGGAAACTAATTTAATGGAAATATTCATCAAGGATCAAGAGTCGATTTTGCTCTCTCGTACCCACCTTCGTTTTTGAGTGATTTAGGGTGACGTGAGTGATTTTGTGAAATCGAGAAGAGTGGAGGTTGATTCATTGCCGAATGTACAAATACATTATAATAGGCAAATTGAAAAGGGTGACGTATAATCACCCTTTTTGTGTTGTATTTAGTTTAATTTCCACACTCTTTGCACTTCAATCCATTGTCCATTTCAGTTTCTTTATTGCAGATTCCACACCATGCTTTTAATGTTACTGTCATCGAATTATCACCCCATTTAAAGCTATTAGTCCTGAGACTAAAGTTGACAGTCCTGTTACTCCCATAGTATTTACAATTAATTTCTCCTTTCTAGTAAGTGGTTGATTTGTACGCATCCATTCTATTCTTTCACCTTTTTCGTTTGTCGGTATCACTACATAGTTTCTTTTCATTTTTGCTTCCTCCTTTAAACTTGTTTTAAGCTATACGACATCTTATGCTTAGTACAAGTTAAAGGTGCTTAAAACAAGTTTAAAACATTAGAAGAAGTTTCCTGTTTCTTTTGTTTGAGCTGTATTAACGATTGGTTGAGAAGAATGGGTATTTTGGTGAAGTTGTTGTTGGTTTTCACTAAACTTTATAGCCAATAGTTCTTTCGCTAACCCACTGAAAGATGTTGACGACATTAACGCCTTCTTTAATAATCCCATTTGTCGTGGGCATGTTTTGTTGAAAGTAACGCCCTGAGTTATGTTCCTGCCTTTAGTGCGAGAAACCATATCCTCAATCAGTTTATCAACCTCTTTTTCACTTCTAATGAATTCCATAGGCGTTAGTTCCTAAAAGATACATACCAATCGAGTTTGCCATTTGCGGATTCCCCATCGGAGTTGCATTTGGGAAATAGCGTTGGATACACTCAACTAGTTTATTGTCTAAAGCTCCACCACCGATTAGATAAACCTTATCGTCATCAGACCAATCCTTTATTAATCGTCCACAAATGAAATCAGCCAATCCTGCATGGTCATATGATTCTCCCAAAGCCTCCAGCCCCTTACCGTAGAATGTTCCACTTTCCCCATCAATAAATCTAGGAACTCCGTTTTCGAATATTGTTGTGGCATAACCAATTGTGCGAGAGCCTAAATCAATGTATCTGCTCTTGCCTTGATCTTCGTTTATCCAGTATGCGACTGCCGTTTCTGGGGCAACTTTAACATCGCAAATGTTAAAAGTCTTTTTAATTCCATTTACGGTTATAGTCTTCTTACCCTTTAACCTGTCTATTCTTCCATTCTTTTCGCTTTCAACATGCATTCCGATTGGTACGGATGTAATTAAATAATTGTCCTCATATCCAAATTGATGAATTCCCACGAGTATTGATAAATCAAAAAACAAATGTTGCTTTGATTTTGAGTGCATCTGCAAAGGAAGCTTGCAGTCATAATAGGCGAGATCGCCCATAACAAAAAGATCGCCACCATACTCCACCACATAGTCATACTTGCCTTTCGATTCGGTTAACTTTCTGTTTCCATGTAAGCCTTTTACGCTATAAAACTTCTCGTGGTGGTGCTGCGTGACAACACAAGTTGAAAATCCACCGTCATCAATACTTATCACTCCACTATTCATTTACCAAACTCCTTCTAGGTTTATTTGCCTTTAGATTAATGTATGCTTTAAGCAAATTAAAATGACAGACCTAGCTTTATTTCTGATTAATGAATTTTCCCTTCTATATATAGCCGAATTTAACTTCTAAAAAATTGCGATGAATAATAAGATGACATTGAAACATTGAAAGATTTTTTAATGTTTTATGCAAGTTTAAAGCACCTCTTGCATATCATGTCGTATAAGCGAAAAGGTTAAAGCATAGTTGAAGCGACTTAATAATAAATGAAGGAGGAGATAACCATAGCCAAAAATAAAATAATGACCACTATCTGCTTCGTTTTCTGCATCATATTAATCTTAATCTACTGGTATTCCCTCTAATAATCCTAACTATCTCCATGTCAAAAGTGTTCAACGGTGTGTTTAACTTATAAGTTAAAAGGGTTAAAAAGCTTGAAAGCCTTATATATCAAGGGTTTGAAGAATTTCAGATTTGCTAACTTTATATTTATAAAAGGAGTGAGCCGAAAATGGTGTTTCAATTAATTAACGGTAAGATGGTTCAAGTCGATCAGTCAGCGAAAGTTGCTTCATATACATGGAAAATGCCGAATGACAATTTGGCAACTAAACCGAAACGGAACATAATGGATGTGCCAATGATGCCAAGTCCAACAGAATCTAAAAAAGGCGTTTATGCACGAAGTTCATTAGGAGTTGGAATAGTAGCTGCAACTGCTGGACTAAAAGGGATTAACCCTGAAAACGGAATGTTTTGGGAAATATTCATGCAATACATTTACCCATGGTTTCTGGATATCGCTAATGTTTTTGTCGCAATTAAGGTAGCTCAAGCATTCTACCAAGAAAATCGAGGTGGCTCAGGATCAAGCTCTGGATCAGGTGGAATGAGTGCTCTTGTAGTTCATGCGAAGTGGTTGTTATTATTCCACTTAATTCCATTCTTTGTGAAATTAGTTGATGAGGTTGGTCGCAAAATGACTCAAGAGTTAGGCTGATTATTATAAGAAGGAGCTAATAAACATGGATATAGTTTGGAAAAACTTTCCTGAACCTATAAAGACTTCTTCCTCTTCTCTTCTTATGAGCAACCAAATCTCAACAGGACAAGGAAGAGAATGGGGAATCGAAGAGAAAGAAGTTGGGCTTGTTGAAAGCACACGGGATTTCATGGGGTTTATAGCTGAATGGAAAGCTGAAGGATTTTGGATGGCATTGTACGATAAGCCATTTTCTCAAGTGTTAGGTGAATCATTAAAGGAAATAGCACACGCCATCGGAATATTTGTTCTTGGGAATGCAGACTTATTCTTCTTGCTACCAGCCTTAGTATTAATTGTAGGAACATTCATGGTGGGCAGACACAAATACACGAAATGGATTATTCCCCTAGTATTCTTTTACTCAATATCAAGAATTTTCTTTTGGATGATTAGATGACCAATTAAATTAAAGGAGAGATTGATGTGGAATATGTATTGTTAGCAAAGGTTGGATTTGCGATTAGTGTATTGGTTAAAGGTGGCTATGGAGTAGCTGGTGTTTATTTAGCTAAAGCAGGAATGAGATACTTCTCAGACTACAAAACATCAGTCGCTAATGAACGGAAGGTGAACTAATTGGTATCAATATCAGCACCTATCGTGTGGCAATTTCCAAAGGATAGTATGCCAAGAGATGTTGTAATAGTTGATAATAACCAACAAGAAGGTTTCACCAAGAAGAAGCTTCTTGAATGGAAAATGCCTGCTAAACTACCAAAAATCATACCAACTAAAGATGATCAGTACACCCTCCCTATTACCCTACATCGTGAACCAGTGACCACATATTGCATAACTCCTAATAATGCACCAGAAGCTCAACATGAATTCGGATTCAGAAAGCGTAATCTTGACTATGAACAGGACAATCGAAGCAACAATAAGCACACATCAGACATGATTTTAAATACAATTCATGGACTATTTCAAAAGTTCTATCCTCCTGAGCGAATAAGAATAAGCAGAAAAGGCGTAAAAATTAAGATGAATGATGTCGTTTCATACAAGATTGCAATTGTAAATGGTGAAATGAAGTTTTATTTAACAGTTCCTACTAAGTGGTCAAAAAACTTCATTTCAGCAATTAGACAAGATTGGGGTCAAGTTGATGTTACTGAGGTGACTGAGAGAATTGTAGATTTTGATCCAGAGAAAGCTAAAGCAATGGATGTGCATTTGAAACACCACTACGCACTCTCATTAAAGCACGACAAAACACAAAATGACTCCTTCCTTGCCTCCATATCCTCTCTTGCTTCTACAATGGGAAAAGACGATAAGCTTCTAATCGACTACAACATTCAACCAGTTAGTGAAAAATGGAAAGAAAAAGCCGCAAATAAAATCAAACAAGTGAAAAACGGGAAACCTGCAATTCGAGAAGATGGACTCACAGTTGGTGGTGCTTTAGGAAGAGTATTCGACATGTTCAATGTAATTCTTGATGAGTTTGTCATTATGATTGGTCAAATTATGGGAGCAGAAAAAGAATTGGCTGAGAAAAAGGAATCAATGTTTGACTTGAAATACAGCGATAGTAAAGTCAATGCGAATACAAAAGGGTACAAAATGCAGATTAGAATAATTGGACAGTCGGACGATGAAAAGAAAATCAAACACGCCTTCCGAAATCTTGAAACATCGTACTCATTGCTGGATGGTGATAATAGATACACAGTGACAAATATTAAATCAAAGGATGGTATTAAGACAATTATTCATGCAGTAGAGAAAAATGAGCCACTCTTAGGTAAACCAGCAGATGTTTATTTTGAGAAGGAAATGAATAATATCATCAAAATGCCATCAAAAGAAACGTTAAAAGAATACAAGGTAATTTCTCAAGACGGATTCACACGATCAGATATTGATGAGGAGTTTATCAAGGAAGATGACGGAGCAATCCCATTCGGACACACATTGGATAAAGAGCCTAAGAAACTACATTTTGGTGGATATGTTCGTGATGAGTGGACTGAAAAAGGTCGCTACACTAAATTCAAGCAGCGATTAGATGACCGTAGTACTGCTACAATGGTATTCGGAACAATGGGTAGTGGTAAGACTTCCCTTAGTGAAAATCAGGCACTGTACACATTCGGTGCTCATATTAAAGATAAGGAAGAATGGAAAAAGAAATCTAAATCAGTGGTTGTGTTTGATGTTGCCGATGGAAGTATGATAAAAAATATCTACAATCATGTTCAAGAATGGCAGAAAGACAGAGTAATTGTTCTTAATCATAGCAATTTTAAAAACCCTATTGCAGTAAATAACGCTGATCTTGATGAATTTAATACTGAGGTTATGAAAGATGACGACTACTCCTACACTCTTGCAGAAATGGAAGCCAAATTAGTATTAGAAATTCTTAAGTCAGATAAGACAATTGCTATGGATAGATGGTTTACATCAGCACTCCAATGTATCCATGCAATTAATAAGGATTGGGGTTATATCGAAGCTATGCGAGTATTAACAGACGATGAATTTAGGCAGCTTGAGGTAATTCCTTTTATCAAAAACAAACGTTTAAAACTTGAAATTGAAATGTACGATAAGATGTCAATGAACAATGAGACAAAAACAATTGTGCAGACAATTCAGAATCGCTTTTCTCAACTAGAGCGTGATTTAAAATTGTGGGATTGTATCGCTCAAAAGCCAATGAGAAACGAAGATGGAAAAGTTAAATTAAACTTCAGGCAAATGATGGATGGAGACGAAAATGGGGCTTATATGATTCTTATCTACATTCCCAAGTCTGGTGTATCTCAATTATTCCGTAAATTTATCTTTGCTCACTATTTTACAAAAGTTTGGAATGTCCTATTATCTCGTGAAGTTGGATTTGGTGGACGTGAATACAGACCTGAGACACTAATCATTATGGATGAAATACACCAAATTATCGACATTCCAATTGTAGCGACACTGTTCATTGACATATTCAAAGAGCCAAGAAAATACAGTGGACGTTATTGGTTCACACTTCATGGTTGGTCTTCCCTAGCTAAAGCAGGACGTGGATACGAAGGTGATATTAAACAGTCAATAATGGATAATGGTTGTAATCTGATCATGCTTAAAGGTGGAGGTGAAGCATTCAGCAGTTTGAATAATTTCCTACATCCGATGACAATAGCCGACTTTAATAACTTAATGGATATGGACTACTGTGGAATATTTGCTATTAGATGGGCAAACAAGAACCATGTATTTCAAGCTAAAATGTTGCCAAGTGTTGATAAAAATAAGGACTTCAAGAAACGTAGAGATGTAGATTCAAACTTTTTAACTGAATATGCTTCTGAATATGGTGTAGATAGAGAAATTGTGAGAGATGACAACTTAGCACGGAGTTCTAAGATGATTGAACAGTCAATTGAAAGTGGCTTTCATTCGATTGAACAAGTTGGTGAAGAAGAGTGGGCAGAGTTAGAGAAGGCTGGTATGAACGAGAAGAAATCCAAAAAGTAACACTGGACTGGATAAAGATAAATTGCAAACTAACCAATAGAGAAAAAGAGCTGTTGCAAATCGTATATGACCGAAAACTTGTTAGGCGTGACCATTTAGAAATAATCAGTCCATCCTTTCGTAAGCTGGGAAATAATCGCACTGTCCTCTTGAATCGTTCCATTAAGAAGATGTACAAGAAAATGATATTTGACAAGGTGCATGAACAACAAGAATTAGGTAAAGGAAGCAATCCAGCTATACTTGCATTAGATAAAGCAGGATCATTGATTTTAGGTAAACCACATAAGAGAAGAATAATTCACAAGAGGACTACTATGAAAGGACAATATTATGTAAGAAGAAACCTTCCAAGTAGCTTCAAACACATCAATGGTATTAATCAAGTCGAAGTTGAAACCATATCATTTTGTGAGCAGTGTGGATATGAAATCTCAATGTGGCAATTAGAGCAGCCAAAAGTATTTTCATATAATGAGGAAAGAATTGCATTAATACCTGATGTGCTAGTGATACTAAAAATAGGAGAGAAATATTTAGCCGTCTTTATTGAATACGATACTGGATCAGAAGGGCTGCGTGAAAAAGAGCCGAGGATAATCAGAGAAAAGATTGTGAAATATAAGAGATATAAATCATCAAGTTTATGGAAGGATGAAGAGTGGCAGAAATATTTTAGTCAGCATATGTTCCCTCTTTTACTATTTGTAACTGAAGATGAAAAGAGAATTGAATTTGTTAATCGACTAACAAAAGAAATGGGGGTTAAAGGTTTAGCGTTGTACCACGAAAACTATGTAAGTGTGCTGAAAAAATTAATTGAGGTTGTAAATAAACAATAGTCTAAAACTAGCATAAATTTATAATACAAATCTGATATTTAATACTAAAATACACATAATAATATCAAATAATTAACATAAATACCACATAAAAGAACAATTTTATTCGGTTATTAATTAGATGAGTAGTTTTCTATGTATGGAGTGACGTTTCTGTCACTCTATTTATATTTATATTATAATTTATTAATTAAGCATAACGTTTATGTGCTTGTTGTTTTCTTTCTTCTGAAACCTGTGCGTACACGTTCGTTGTACTAATTGACTCATGCCCAAGCACATGCTGCACCTCTTCAAGTTTTGCTCCATTGTCTAACATGGTTTGTCCAAGAGTGTGTCTGAAAATATGCGGATGCAACTTCTTGTTTTTAAGTCCAACTCGCTGTTCAATATGGTGAATCTCATCTTGTATCGCTTTGTTGCTCATTCGTCTAAATGGTTTTCTCTGTGTGATAAATACCGCCCCACAATCATCTGTGCGGTCATTGAGATAATTGTTTAAATGGAATAGTGCAGTAAAAGTTAGATATACCTTTCTTTCCTTATTTCCCTTCCCTATTACCGTAGTGCTCATTTCTTGATAATTAATCATATCGACATTCATAGACGCTAATTCAGACAATCGACATCCTGTTGAGTAGAACACTTCAACCAACGCTCTCTCTCTTTTAGTTTTACACATTTCACGAACAAGACATAGTTACTCAACTGTTAAACCTTTTGGTAAGCGTTTCTTTTTCTTAGGTGACTTAATCTTTACTGTTGGATCACGTAACAGGATTTCTTCTCTCACCATCCATCCAAAGAAACTCTTCAACACTGTCAACTTCTTCCCCATTGTAGATGTCTCGATATTCTCTAATGATGCTAAGTAGTGACGAATATCTGGAGTTTGAATCATTACCACAGCTTTAGACACATGCCTGCTAAACAGCCTAAGTTCCATTTGATAATCAGTTAGTGTAGTTTCACTGAGTCCTTCTAACTTTTTCGATGAGAGGAATAAACTTATTTTATCATTTAAGTCATCCTCTAAGTTTTGTGAAGCACGATGTTCAATATGATAGCGGTACAATACTTCTTCCAATCTAAGGGCAAGGGTGTCTTGTAAAATGTCTGGACAGATTGTGGTCACGATTGTCTTTAAATCACTTTCTAATCTACTTGCGTCATTAGCCATTTTCATAGCCTCCTAATGTTATATTTTTGTTCTTAAATTGATTCTAATATGATTCGACAAATTAGTCAACAATCTATGTAAAAAACTTATAATTTATTATTTTAATAAAATTAGACACAAAAAAATTGGGCAACTCCAATAAAGGAATTGCCCTAGTGTGTATTAATGTGTTTTACCGCACCGTATCATCCTACGCTACAGTCCACGTCCCCGTCTTACTTACTACTGTCCAAAGAGTAGCCGTTACTTTTTCGATAACTAGTTTACTACCAATCGCATTGGACGATATTCGTTGTGGTGACGCTGATAATCCTTCCACTGATTGTAAGTAGGGATTCAGTTCTATTGATTGTGCTGATTCAATTTGAATAGTAACTTTACAACCAATAGGAGTGGCTTCTTGTAAGGTCACTTTAAGCAAACCAGTAGCACCTAAATTAGTGTAGTGCCTAATCACATCTGTCCCAGTAACTGATACATCAGCACTAAGAATATTTTTAATGTCATACTCTTTAACTTTCATCACACCTACATTTGAGTAAACATTTCTTGGAGATAGTCCAAGTCTAATAGGATTTCGAACAAACATGTTATTAACTTTTTTCGTTGTTAGTGCATCATGCACTGCAATGTTAGCGTAAGTGTTAATGTCAGTGTTTTGAATACTTATATCGTCTAATACCAAACCACCTAACGAATTTACAATGCTATCGCTACCTTCTCGATATAGTGATATGACCGAACCATATCTAGGGTCCGCTAATTCTCCGACTACTGTTAACCTATGAGGATTAATGATAGTAGGTGATTTGATATGGACTAAAGGTGCTGTTGAGGTGTAATCCCTAGCTTTCAATGCGATAAAGTCGTTATTAATCCACTTGGGATTGTTTATAGTTATTGCGCCTTTTAAATTATCGCAAGCACCTATATATAAACCATTTCCGCTACCAACGTCTTTATGGTTCTCAACAGTGATGTCAATAATTTTATCTGTATTACTCAATGCGGCTAATGTGAATAATACGCCCATACCTACGTTATTTTCCGTATACGGATTAATAAGGCGGATATTTTCTAAACCAGATGTACCGAGATTGGGTTCAAAATCAATTCCTGATTGTGGATTTGTCCCGTTTGTATTTTTTAATATTGGGTCAATGATTGTGAGTGTTTTACAAGCAATAACAGAAATTCCCTGTCTGCGGTTATTATCACAAATTGGACGGTCAATCGTTATATTTTCATTCAAATCCCCTAAATAAATCCCATCCCCCCAACAATCCGAACATTTCGGTTGAATAAGCGTAATATTTTTTGCATTATCAACTGCAATGCCGAAACCCCATTCTCCAGTCGTACCGATGTGTGTAGCACGCTCTCCAACGATTTTCGGTTTAACGAGCTTCACGTTTTGCACTCCCTGTACCCGCACGATGTGATAGGAAGAAAGGTCAGTTCCGTTGGCTTTCAGCTCCGCGCCCTCTTCAAATTCAATTTCTCGATTTGATGGAATGGTTAAGCCTAGACCGTTTGTTAGGGTTAGTGGATATATGCCAGCTAAAAACTTTAGACGTTTATATGTGTTGATAGCTGTTTGTATTTCACTTTGTGTCATTGTGGTGTTAATTATTTTAGGTGTCGTTTCTGCCAACTGTGCGATACTATCGTCCACTTTTTGTACGAAATTCGGATCAATCATGTTCTCATCTATTTTTCTTAGTGTCATAATTTCACTCCTTTGTATCTTTCGAAACACTATTTAATAAAAGTTATATTTTATTCTTTATATCAATTGGATTATAAGTAGAATCCAAAGTGGTTTAAGCTTGTAGTTGCTGTAGAAGATGCAATTGATGATTTAGATTTCACAGAAATTTTATTAATGTAAACATCGTCTTTAATTAGTGCCATTAATTCACTGCTCGTTAATGTACCGTTTCCAATCGCAGTGGCAGTTTTTGTAACAGTCGCAGTCGTTGCGTCACTGAAAGTTACTGTAATTTCTACTGTTACTGTTTCTGTTCCAAATGTTCCACCAAATACGACATCAAACAGTTGAGGAACTAGCGAGATATATCCTGTTGCTGGAATTAAATCAATAGCTGTTCCAAAAGTATCTGCTGTTGCACTTACGACAGGAGCAGGGGATTTCTTATACAATTTTTGAATCGCCAATTTTGATGCAACAATTGCAGCAGTATTGCTCACTTTAGCATTATTAATAGAAATATCAGCGATGTCTGCTGTCCCTACTGCTCCAGTTTTAAACGTGCCATCATTGTTGTGTTTAATTGAAAATTCATCCCACCTAATTGCGTCACCTGTGCTGGTTGGGGCTGTTGCTAAGTGAATTTCATTATTAGTTATCACACCAGCTTTGAATGAACCGTCATTATTATGTTTGCTACTAAATTCATCCCATCGGATAGCATCACCAGTCGCAGCAGCAGCAGCAATCAAACCAATATCAGCATTAGTTATAACATTAGTTTTAAATGTTCCATCGTTATTGTGTTTTAGAGAGAATTCATCCCATCTTACAGGTTTTTTGGTTACTGTTGCAGATGTAGCCAAATTCATATCAGCTTGGTCAATACCCTTAAATGTTCCATTATTGTTGTGCTTTAAGCTGAATTCGTCCCAGCGTACAGCTTTACCTGTAGCACTAGCGACTACATCTAATCCCATTTTGACTTGAGTTATTGGAGTTGTTTCAATCGTGTCTATTCGTGTTTCATGGTCATTGATAGAAGTTGTGTGACTATTAATCACTGTATCTAAGTCTTCTCTTAACGCAACGGCTTCGCTGAAATAGGTTGCGATAACCTTTGTTCCAGCAGTTATGCCTTCAGATAAGGTGAATGTAGTAGAAGATGTCTCAGTAAAATTGTCAGGTGAAAATTGTGGTACTCCACCTACCTCTACCTCAATTCGATTTTGTAGTACGTCATATGGGCTAGACAAAGTGAATAATGTCTGACCTTCTGTAGCAATAAAGATATTCCGATGAACAAAAACTGTCCCTGTCCCATCTGCGCCTTTGCGACCTGCTAATCCCCAAAAATCATTAGTTGTTTCAGGAAGAAGAGGAGGTGAATTGTCAACCGTATCCTGTTTTGCAACATAAGATGACCCGTTGAAAGTCACGATATTATTTTTCTTATAGTTTGTAAGTGGATTGTAATCCTCGGTATATTCTGTATTAGCAACTAAAGTATTCGCATCATTTGTTGCTGTAATTGCATTCGTAGTAGCAGTTTCTGCATTAGTCGTAGCAGTTTCAACTTTAACAATCAACTCTTGCAGTTTCCCATGCTCAGGGTTCGAAGGATCAACTACACCGTCTCGTAAGTCAGTGACTATCTTAACCTTAAATGGTTGAATAGAAATCTTATTAGTATTAGAAATTACTGAAACTGATGTCTCAATAAAACCAAGACCGTTCATCTCATTTCCTTGATACTCATAACGGACTAAATCATTTCCTTTTGCGTCCTTTACGACTGAGCCAATCCCAACAATGGTTAATCCATCTGGTCTTTTATGTGAAACTTCGACACTTGTATATCCAGTTAGGTCAACAGCTTTACCATTATCGAAAATCATAAACAGTAATGCAGCACTGTCATATTGCACAAATACTGGTGTAGTGGTTGAATATTTTAGTTTCAAATCCACTTTTAATAAGTATTCATTACTAAACATTTATTCACTCCCATTTCTTTTGAAAGTTATATAGAAAAGAGACATGTTTCTAAGACATGCCTCAATTAAAACTTGCATTTTATTTATAATTAATTATTTAAGATTTAACCACAACATCGCAGCAGCAATTATAATTGCAGGAATACCTACCCATATAATTTGCTTGATGAATGAAGGAATATCAATTCTGTTGTTGTCTTCAATTTTACCAATACGTTTTTCTAAATCTTCTTGTCCACTGTTTAATTTTTGTAGATTTAAATTTATATTATTCAGTGTTGAAGTCATGTTAGTAATAGCTAAAGAAAGATTGCTTAATATTGTCTCTTGTTTTTCTTCACGAAGCTCTTGCTTCATTTCTCTCTTTTGCATTTCTTTGAGATGTATTTCTGTTATTGTTGTAATCTTGTCTAAAGAATCTTGCTCATCCTCAAGTTTATCAACCTTCTTATACACTCCATCAACCTTTTCTTCGACAAGCTCCATGCGAACGTATAAACTTTTATCAGTGTTTTCCGACATTCAATCACTCCTAAGTGGATCATCTCCTTGGTTTCTAGTTGTCTATGTCTCGTATTACTTTATTTCCTCGGTTGTGTGATATCGCTCAATTATTTCCTCGAATTTCTCACACCAATTGTCATACATAACTGCATCGTTTCCATTGAATTCTAATTCACAATTGAGTATTAAATGAGCAACAATTAGAAGCATTTCTCTATTAGTCTCATTCTCTTCAATTACATACTCCTCATTCATGAGCATATTGAATTCAGCATTGAACTCTGGAATCGACTCTTCAATTAAGATTGCTTGTGTTCTATCCTCATTAAGAACAATTTCACCATTCACATCTTTTTTTGCATATTGACTTATTAATTCTGTTCGTTCGGCTTGAAATACAGACTGCCAATATTCATCTAGTTGTCTAACGAGTCGAGTTCGCATTCTTGAATCTCTGCTTTTTAATTTCATATTGAATAGTAAATTAGTAAAAGTTTCGATTTCATAATTTTTTAATCTCATAAAAGACTCCTTATATTCAGTGGTTTATTTATAATTTATTCATGTGTTCTATTTAGATAAGCAGCAATTAATCCAAGAACATCATCAATTGGCAACTCGCCTTGAAGAGCTTTTTCTTTCCATTCGTCAGATGAAAATACACCATCTGCTTTAGCTTTATCTAAAAATGCAATCATCTCACGAGTTAATACTGCTTTACTTGGCTTAAACATTCTAACACCATCCTTTATTTTATCGTCATTGACAGAAGCAGCAAGGACTATTTTTGTGCAGTCATTGTATTCGGCTTGAACATCCTTTAGAAACTGAGCGAAAGTTTTACCAACTACTTTAAATGCATTCATTGGGTCAGTTTTACGCTGTGGATCAAGTGTGTAATGACCAACAAAATCTTTGCTAATATCTAATTTGTAAGTGTAAGCTAACCATGCATGAAACCATACATATTTTTCATAAGCCTTCAAAGAACGATTATAGTCATTTGGGAAATAACAAAGCTCTATGCCGATGGCAATATCATTTGCGTCATCGCCATACAATTGATTATCAATCGGTTTCTCATAAATAACATGCCATGCCTTCTCATCTAACGGAATGCATATGAGGATTTCTTTCTCATCAATAAATACTTGAGCAGAAGCCGATTGGTCATTAGCGGAATTCTTATAGTAATTAACGTTTCCTTGTGCAGTTGAATTAGGATTTCCAGTGTCATGACTAACTCCGAAGCGTACTTTGTTAATCTTAATTCCACTGCGTCTCTTTGTCCCAATAGGCAGTAAATCATTTCTCATCGTATGCTTCATTTTGAAACTCATACTTTTTCCTCCTTTTCTGAATCAAACAAAAAAGAAGCATCATTTTTGACACTTCCAATTCGTTATAATTTATTTACTCTACTTCTTTTTCTACTACGATTACTTCAGGGTTCTTAGCACGAGCAGAGTCTGTAATTGCTTCGGCTAGAAGGTAGGTAAAAATTGTTCCTGCACCAGTCACAATTCCAACGATTTGTTCTGTTGATCCAGCATCAAAATTAAGAGCCATCAAAACTGCTCCTGTTAAACCTGCAATTAAAGCCCAAAACTTACGTGAAGCAATCTTTTGTAATAACACATCTTTATTAATTTTCATATAATATCATCCTCTTCTATTGTGTTTTCACTTGGCACTATAGTAGCGTCTACATTAATGTCTTGTTGTTTATTTGGTCGATTTGCAATTGTTTCCGCAATAGAGACACCGAATAGACCGCCCGTTATGGTCATAACTACTGGAGCAACCATATCTAATAAGGACAGATACATCGAATCAATTTGCTGATTAAACAAAACCATAATCAAACCAATCGCAACAAATAAGAAGAATATTCCTGCTGATATAATTATAAGGAAGTCACGTTCACTTACCCCATTTCCGTCAGTCAAGAAGGTTTTAAATCTTTTTTTGATTTTACTCATTAGTAAAACCGCCTTTCATTTAATCAGCGAAATAAACCCTTTCAAATTCAAATCGAATATCAAAATCTCCAATAAAACTTAACGAATTATCACCCTCAATCAATTCAAGCCAAATGCCATTATGATTGTCATAGTGATATACGTCTGAGGTTTCAAGAGATGAAATTATTTCAACGTTTTCAAAGTCAATGAATACTTCCTCATCTAATAGGAGATTATCAATTGTTATCAACTGTTCATTCGATTCATTTGTGATGGTGATTGAACCACCAGCAACTCTTTTTGTAATCCATGCTCTAGGCTTGATTGACATATCACCTTCATTGAAGATTGATAATAAATTATTAATATTAGTTGCTCTGACTTCTAATGTCTCAACTTCTTGTGTCCGACTATATGTGAAAGGGGAGTTACATCTTACATCTAACTCAATGTATCCCTGTTTTGCACCGTTATGTTTCAGTCTAGAATCACCATGAAACATTGCGTAGAAAATTCGATCAGGATTAGTTTCGAATACGAGTGGTTTATAAAAGTCTTGGAATAACCACCTAGCAATCTGTCTGAGATTATCTCTTTCATCCCACTCTTCAATAAAAATAGTCAAAGAAAAAGAGATTGGCTCAAGTTCCATTCTCTGATGATAAGGTATATGCTTCTTTGGTATTTTAACCTCAACAATACTTCTTCTTGGAAGAAAGAATTCATCATACAATCCACCAGTAGGGGAAGCGATAATGACTCCCATATCCTCAGAAGATATTCCGTCAAAGGTAAAATTTATAGCTTCTCGCAATAAATATTCACCTCCTCTTATAATTTATTTTTATTTATTTGGAATTTAAAATCTGAATCTTCTCTTCCTCTGTAATCCATCCTTTAGAGAAAGCATACTCAATTTGAGTGATTCCAACGTTTTTATTTGGGTCTAAATATGCTTTTAGTAAAAACTCAAACATTCTCATGTCACCCCTGTAAACATTAATGTGAGAAGAGCATCTTCCGTAGACTTCACCTGTTCTTCTAGCTCCTGAATTGTTTTACTTGGTGCTACGCCTTCGTTAAGGTATTTAATTAACTCATCTCTACTTTTGAAAATCAGAGTCTCAGCGTCTTTTTTATCAATTGAAGGGGAGTCTGTTATTGTGTAACTTATTCCTTCTTTAGTTAAAAGAGAAGATAAGAAGTTTGATTCTGCTTCATCGTAAATATCTCTTTTCGAATTAACAAATCCCTCATCTTTTAAAAACTGCTGACTGTTTGTATCGTCAGTGGGAACAGATGCTTCGATTACCCAAAGTGGAAATATTGCTTTACCATCAACCACTCTCATTTACTTCACCTCTTATTTTATACGGTAATATTTCCTTCAAGAGTTGTTCCAGTACCAGCATCACTAATTGCTCCACTGAATCCTGAAGTCTTTAAATCATTATCTTTTATAATATTTTTATCTCCGCCAGAAATCTCGATACCATATTTACTTTGGTAGCTCTGACTACGACATTTGTTGTTGCTTACGTTGTTATTGTTAGAGCCAGTGTTAGCTACTTTGATATTACTGTAAGTGTTGGTTACGGATTTCGAACTGTCCAAAACAGTGTTACCTTTAATTTCATTTTCCGCCCCAAGTACTAGTATTCCTTCGTGATTAGTCGTAGTTACATTGTTTGATTTAACTGCATTATCTGAAGCATTTACACGTATTCCAGCACTACTAGTTCCACTTACATGATTTCCATTGATTTCGCAGAACCTAGCATCTACTATAGAAATTCCGTTTCCATTTCCAGTAATAGTGCCAGTTGTATCAGTTATCTTATTGTTTATTATTTGTGTGCTATCACCATATGAAGTGATTCCACTTGATGCATTTTTAATTGAATTATTAGAGAAAGTGTTTCCGTTCGATCCTGCCTCTACATGAACAGCATCTCTTGCAACTGCTGTTCCATCTCCACCGTTACCAAAGAACATATTGTCTGAGATTAAGTTATCCAATGATGATCCTCTAAGTCTAACTAACATAGGAGAGTCATTTACAAAGTTGTTGGTAATCATATTTCGGATACAACCGTCCATTAAAAGGCTGCCAACTTGAGTCTGTATAAAGTTGATACCACTAATAACACACTCTTGAGTTTTCTTAAGGTAAGCACCTCTCATTGGGTCGAAGCTTTTGTTGTTGATAGCTGTGATACCACAATGAATGGACAAGTCTCTAATGATTATATTGATGTTACCGTTCACGCCATCCTCATTTTCAATCATCCCTCGCAAGTAACCATCAACAATACTTGTTGCATCACTTGGTGTATTCTGAATGAAGATTGTTGAGCGTCCACTGCCTGACAACATGATATTAGAAGGAACGATAATTGGTTCATAGATGAAATAATACCCCTCTAAAAACTTAACGATTCCCCCTGTATTCTTTATAGAAGCTATTGCTGCATTGATTGCTACGTTTGCTCTTTGGTCATTGGCTTCAATAATGATATCAGCTTTATTTATATTGCTTGGAATTGTCCCATCTAGTCCATATTTTGTACCGATGATAATAGTCTCTGAATTACGGTTAAAGCGATCATAAGGAGTTCCACCAATTGTTCCAGCAATATCGCCCTCATAGCTAATGTTAGTAGAAGGTCGATAAGGACTTTCTGTAATTAAGCTAGATGTAGCAATTGTTGAACGAATAATACCTTCTGCATTAATTGATGAATCAACATTTCTATATGCTACGACTCCAAAAGTATAATATTTATTAGCTGTTACGCCTGTTAATACAAATGAGCGACTAGACTTATCAACTTGAACCACATAGTCTGTCTGTAAGCTAGGAGTGTGTCCGGTTGCTACATCACTTGAGAATACTGTTACTCCAAACCCATTAATAGGACTATCAGCATCTTCAGTAAACTCCCATTCAAATGAAATGTCCACTGAGCTATCTTTATTGCTTACATGGTCAATTGCTGAACCGTCATTCTTAATAGTAGGAGGAAGAATAGGGCTAGGATTCCTAATTGATTTCTTTGTTTCTTCATCAGCATCTTTACCAGCTTGAGATTGAACGTCTACAATTTTATTATTCAAAGTTGACTTAGCTTGTTGAACAGCTTTTATGCTATCTTCTAAGTTTATTCTATCTGTAGGTGTGATTGCAGAAGGATAAGAAGCTTGATTAATCCAAACTGTATTTAAAAGTGTTTCTAGAGATATTAATGAGTCTTGATATGCTGTTTTCTCAGTAGTTATTAAAAGTGAGGTAGCTACATTGATAATTTCAATTGACTCTTGTTTAACACTTGCAAGAGTTGTTTCAAGCATATTTGCTTCAGCCAAGGAAACTAATCCATCATTAGAGAATTCTGCAATTTGCTCAGATAGAAGTGCTTCAAGAGCATTGTCACGTACTGTAATAATTTTGTCGGCAAGTATCGTTTTGTTCTTCTGCACGTTTTGAAACTTCACTGCATATAGCTCTCTGTCAGCTAACAATATTGATATAGGATAAGATGTTTGGTCTATCCAGTTGCTTAGTAGTGTTTCAAGTTCAGTAAGTGATTGCTCATAATTTGTTTTCTCTGTTGTGATATTAAGTGATTCTGCAACTAAGATTAGATCAACCGATTCAGCTTTAGTTTCTTGTAGACTTAACTTAAGAAAATTGGCTTCTGTCTTCGTGATATATCCATCTGCATAAAAACGCTCAACATCACGATTTAAATTACCTAGAGATTCCTCAGTCTCTGAAATTTGCTCATCTATATATTTCTTTAGGTCATCACCGATATCGTTCCAGTTGCCTTTATTTATATCTAATATGTCTGAAGCATTTTCAGATTTATATAGTCGTCTCATCATTCTCTTCTTGACATCATTAACTTCTAATAAGTTAGAAACAACAATACTAATATCATCGCTGTCGAAGGAGAAAGACGCTTCAATTAGATTAGCTTTTAAATCAATACCCATTTCTTCTTTCTTAAATCTAATAGTGTCACCTAGCGTTAACTTATTCCAATTCTTCTGTTCTGTTAGAATAGATTGGAAGTTTACAATATCAAGATTTAATGACATAGGTGGGAATTTTCTTCTGTCGAATTCATCTAATCCTGCTGCATATAGTGTTGTGTCTTCATATTGATTGCTATCTGACCAATCTTCTTCTATTACATACTCCTGTAATTCAGTTAGCAGTTCAGCAGTAAAGTTAACCTCTTTTGAAATTGCAAATCGAAGGCTTGTAATATCACCATTCTTAGCATCCAATTGAGTTCTAAGATCACTTATTTCAACAATTTTAGCATTCATTTCAGCAGTCTTAGCATCTCTATCTACTTCTAAAGCAGTGGTGTCGTTACCGTATTGCTTTTGGACTTCAATCTCATCCTCAATTAATTGTAGGTCAGTCTCAATAACAGATAGTTCATTTTCTTTAGCAATTATCTGTTCATCAATTACGCTTTTTTCTTCAAGAAGAGCTTCAAATACACCTTTTTTACTGAACAATAAATCTTGATAGTCAAGGAGTGCATGACCAAGTTCATTGGACATATAATCTGAACGACTTATTACGTTTCTTTCAGCGTCTCGTGAGAATGGATATAAGAAATAGCCAAAGTCCTCAATGTAGGATTCGCCTGTTAAGCTAACACGATTGATTGATAAGTTGTCTTTACCAGTAACATTTAAACGTGTACAGAATTCAGCACTATCGCTTTCTCTAAGGAATGACTGTAGATACTTTTGGTCGTTTATTTCTAAGCCTTTATTTGCACCGATTTCATCTTCTTTGTAGAAGTTGATTTCTCTGTTAACTGTGTCGTATTGAACAATCAATCCAAAGCTCTCTGCTATTTGATTTAGTGATTCTAGAATAGTGTTAGAAGTTATATCAAACGTTCTTCTTGAGGCAGCAATACCGACAAACTCTGAAGGGATGTAGTTAACTGACCAATTTGTGCCTACCAATAAATCGTAAGTTGCGTCTCTAAGTGTTGCAGCTTCTTTTTTATATACTCTGATTTTTCTTCTTCTTAATTCATCTTCTAAAGAGAAACATTGAACAGAGATGTGGTTGATGTCTTGGTCTGATTCTCTTGGGGGTTGAATGGAGAAATAAGATGTGAATTCGCCATATACTAATTTAACTAAGTATTTAAATCTGATGTTATGAATATAAGGATTCTGAACAGTAGCGTTATTTCTAATCACTTTATATGGGACATTGAAATTTAACTCATTCATTCCTTTTAGCTTAATTGTAAGCCTTGAGCTATACGCATCAGTGATATTTGCTATAACTTTCTTGTTTGGCTTACACAAATAAAAGGTAGGTTTTAATGGCTCTTTAGATAAGTCTATATTCCAGTACAATCTTTTGCCTCCTTTATCTCAAACAAAAAGAGACGATGGCTTATTTGCCAAAGTCTCTCAAAATTGTTTCCATTTGTTTGAATGTTTCGTTTGCTATATCTCTACCGATATTCTGACTTCCGCCTTGCACGGTTACTTGAATCACAGGGCTTAATTCATATCTATTACCACCTGTTGCAATCAGTGGAGGAGGAGCTATTGATTTAAATAAGTTTTGCATGTTCGGCAAGAATGCGTTGATTAAGTTTTTCTTAGGAACAAGTAACTCTCCTATTTCAGCTTTAATCATCGTTTCATTCATTTTCGTATTGAACAGTTTATTTGCTTTCTGTACAATATCGTCATTGCTACCGCCAACTATTCCGCCTTTGTGGAAAACCATAGGGTAATCTTTGAGGTCTTTGTAGCTACCGTCAGGGAATCCCCAACGTGACCTTAACGTGTCATTTTCTTCTCGTAGCTGTTTCTGTCTTTCAGGCGTAGGATTGTTGTATTCAGCTAAACGCTTGTTGTTAATGTAGCGACCCCAATCACTTCTCTTCTGTGCCTTAGAGTTTGAACCAGAGCCACCAATAGCACCGATAGCACCTAAACCGTCTAAGCTTCCACCAGCCGTTGCAATTAGATTTACTAAAGTAGTCCAACTTAACGTTAACTCTTCAATTGACTCTTTGTTCATTTTCTTAAATTCTGCAAGGAAACCTTTGATTCCTTTTTGAGCTTCGTCAACGTTGCCGTTGATAATATCTTTTCTTAGCTGAGCAAAATGAATTTCATCGTTAATAAGCTCATTGTAGTAATACTCTAAGTCTTGTCGTTCACGCTCAAGTCTTTCTCTGTTAAGATTATAAGACTCTTCTTCAAACTCTCGCTTAGCTTCAATTTCTTTTGCAAATGAATCCATTTGGTCTTGAAGTCCTTGCTTACGCAAATCCTTAGTTCGACCATTTTTCTTCTCTTCAATCTCTTCAATAACTTTAGCTAATTCTTCTTCAAGTTCTTTCTTCTTAGCTATGTCAGCTTGTGAATTAGAAAGACCAAGAATGCTAATTCTGTCCTGTAAACTCATTTGAGTTTCTTGGAGTTTCCCTAGCTCTTTGTTGTATTGGTCTTCGCTATCTTGATCATCTAATAAGCGTAATTTTGCATTAATGACTTCCTCAAATCTTTTTAGGTCATCATCATATTGTTTCATACGTACTTTATTAACTTCTTCAAGACGCTTGATTTCTTCGTCTTTTTGCTTGATTGCTATATCTCGTTGCATTTCATATAGTCGTTTAATTGAGTCGATAGCATCATCAGCCATATCAGATACCATGCTGAGAGAGAAATTCTTGATTTCATTATCAAGAGCCATCATGCCAGTTTTCAATTCTTGAGCACGATGTTTCATTTCGTCCATTGCTCTAGCAGAAAGTTTACCGCCTTTGATTAGACCGTTGATGTATTCCAATTCTTTCTTGTTTACTGACTGCTTGTTTTCTAAGAATTGAATCTGACGCTGAATAGTTGCAACATAACGTTCCGATCCTTCATCGAGAGATTGAATCTTTTCAGCTTCAAAGTCTAGTACTCTTTGATATGATTCACGAGTATTGTCAAATTCAGCAAGTTGAGAATTGATTACACCTAGCTCTAATTTTTCAATCATTTCCTGCACAGCTAAAGCCTCTTGTTGTAAGCCTAATAAATCTGACTTAGCTTGGTCAACTGCTTGAGCCGCTTGAGCAGCCGAATCCGATTGAGAGGAAGAAGAAGAGCTTACTGATGCAACTCCAGTTGAATATCCTGAACCACTGTAATTCCCCAAAATCTTCTTAACATAATTCTGAGTCTCTTTAAATGGAGGAGTTCCACCATATTTACGAACATTTCCTGGTCCCGCATTGTAAGCTGCTAAGGCTTTTTCAATACTTCCACCAAAGGCTTTCAATTGCTGAGCGAGATACTTTGTTCCTCCCATGATGTTTTGCTCAGGATTGTATGAATTAGATACACCTAAACCTTTTGCTGTTGCTGGCATTAATTGCATTAACCCAGCCGCACCGACATGTGAACGAGCATTAGGATTAAAGTTAGATTCTTGTTTTATAACTGCTGCAATCAAATTAGGATCAATTCCATATGTTGCCGCTGCTCGATTGATTTCAGCAGAGTATTTACCGCTGTAACCACCGCTAGAACCACTAGATGATGAAGTAGTCGTGGACTTAGTTGTAATCATGCCCGTAGAGGCAATCTTACCTGATTTGATTTGCTTGTCTAATGCTGCTGTTTGTTCTTTGATGAGCTTTAATTTTTGCTTTAGTAACGTGGATTCTTTTCTTAATGAATCTTGATAGTCTCTGCTATATTCTGGAAACTTAGACTGCAATGATTGTTGTTTTTCAATCTCAAGATTTATACGCTCTAGAGCTGCTTTGTATTTATCTGAAATGTAAATTGAACTGGAAGTTGTTTTATTTGCATCTTTTTGTGACTTGGAGTTTTTCTCGGTAGAAGCTTCAACTCTATCCACAGCATAAGACGCTTCACGATTGAGCTTCGTTGTATTTGCGGTTGCAGTAGCTAATTCAGCTTGAAGTGAATTGTACTTAGCAATTGGGACAGACATTCTCATTAACGCTCTACCTGCGTCTTCATCGCCATTCATAGCTGCACGTTTAGTAGCTTCATAAACACCTGAATACGCATTAGCTAATTTAGCAACAGCGGCAATCTCAGTGTTAATATTTGTAATACGTGCATTTGTACCAAGGAGTTGTGCAAGTGTCTTCTCTTCTTCAGTAGTTAGCTGACCTTCTTTAGAAGCTTGGATCATCTTAATTAATGTTGCTTGTGCGTTACGCTCAGCTTCAATTGCGTCAATTCGAACATTTCCATTTTTGACTAAGTGAGGATATAATGCTGATAATTTTTCTTGAGCGTCTTTTAACATTAGTGACTGATCTGCTGTTAAACTTGTCTGATTTGAAAGGTTGTTATAAAGATAAATTAAATCACTAACTGCATCAACTTGTTTCTGTGAGACACCAGCAAGCTGTTCTTCAACGGACGAAAGCTCTTGGAGAGTGGAGATGTATTTTTGGAACGCTTCCGTAGCGTTTTCCGCACCTTCTTCAACCTCATCAGCAAAAACTCGAATTATTTCTGAGCTATTGTTAAAGCTTACATTTCCATCTTTTAAAGTTGCTGATAATCTTTCGTAGTCAGAATCAAAATCCTTAGTAACTGAAGCAAGATGATTCAATTGTGTAATTGAGGATTCAAAAGCACCTTCATCTCCACTTTTTACAGCTTCTTGTAGTGCAACTTGAATGTCTCCTATGTCTTTTGCAAATGACTCTAATTCATTATTATCTAAGTTAGATAAATCCAATCCACCTACAAACTCTTGCAGCATATTAGTAAGATTGCTATCTATCTTAATATTGCTCATAGCATTTGCTACAGTGAAGATGTGACCTTTAATCTCTTCGCTGGTTTGCTGGTATTGGCGTTCTAATTGTTTTAGTTTTAATTCTTCTTCTGCAATAGCACCTTTGTTGGCATCCATTTCATATAGAGCTTCAATTAGATTTTTTTGTTGTTTAATCCTAGACTCTAGACTGCCATAAGCAAAGTTAGCAAAGGACTCATACCACGATCCACTAAGCTCTTCATTCATTCTTTCGAATTCTTTATTAGAGTTTTCTACAGTGGCATTGTTTTGAGCGTCTATTAAGTCATTAGTTGCCTTTATTTCTGCTTCAATAGCTTCTTTGTTTTTTAGGTGAGATTGTCCAGTAGAGTCTATTTTCTTTATAAGTGCTGGGAAAATTTCACCTAATTTTTGTTGGACTGATAGATATTCTTCTTCTTTTTCAGAACTCCAATCTCCTTTTTCTTTTGCTTCGGAGAGGTTGTTGTATTCACTGATTAATCCCATTGTAGCTTCTCTATTGCTATTCATTGCCTCTGTGTTTTTCTGAATGTAGTTATCAAACTCTTCTTGTTCTTGAATGTGCTTAGAGTATGCCTTTGTGAATAAAGAAAGTCCTACTCCTACAGCTACTAAAGCCGCACCAACACCAGTCATCATAAGTGCTCTTTGTGCAACAGTAGACGTTTCCGCTAAATTTAAGAATGAAGCTGATAAACTTCCGTTTGCTGCGGTTGTTGCCATTGTAGCTGCACGGTTTGCAATCATTGTTCCAGTCCATGTGCTGAATCTTGAACTTAGTAATGCTACAGAAGCTCCAGTAATACCTAATATTAATGGAAGTGCACCGATACTAGCTACTGTCGAATCTCCAGCTTTAGTTGCACCTTCTAAGGATTCAGTAAATACTACAATTCCGTCATACAGAATACTTTGTCCCACACTGTCAGCAAGTCCGTACCAAGCTGTACTTAAGCGGTTGATTCTTGCTTCTAAACTCTTGTTGTATTTTTCTTGCTCACGAGTGGCTGATCCTTGTGCGTCCATTGCAGTTGTAGTTGCATCAACTGCTGTTTCGTAGTTTAGCATTAATGCATTAAATCTACTCAATTGGTGCATACCAGCAACCTTAATTGCTGTATTTTGTTGTTCTTCACTGCTTAAAGTATTCCATTTTCTGCCTAGTTCATCAATTACATCTGCTACGGGTCTAACTTGACCTTCCATATCCTTAATTGATATTCCTATTTCACTTAGGGCAGTCGCAGCTTGTGGCATAGTCATTATTCTACTCATAATTGTTTTCAGCGATGTACCAACAACATTTCCTGATTCACGGGTTGCTGATCCAATTGCGGTGGTGTAACCAAGTAGCTCCTCTAGAGAAGCACCGAAAACTCTTGCCGTTGAAGCAGATTTGTTCATGGACTTAGCTAAGTCTTGAGTAGTGATTGAGTATTGATTGTCTACTTCATTTAGCTTGTCTGCAATATCAACTGAGTCTTCTGCTGTAATATTAAATGCGGTCATAGCTGCTACTAAGCTTGATACTGACTCATCTGCTGTTAAATCTGAAATATTGGTAAGCATTTGGGCAGTATTAGACATATCTAAAGTTTCAATTTCGTTGTATCCCATACGACCAAATTCAGTAACTAGCTTCATATAGTCGCCTAATTTACCTGATAGGTTTTCAACATTGATAATAGACTGTTCAAGAACCTCATTAAACTTGTATTCTGGTAAGTCCATAACTCGCTGTAAATCTACCATTGCGGTATCTAGCTCAATTACTTTTCTTGTTAAATCAGTAGCTCCTCGTGTGACTGCGTAGAATATAGTAGAGGCTGCCATCCATATGGGAAATTTTTCCATTGCAACTTTAAATGAATCTACCATTCCCATTGAACTGCGTGAAGCCTCTGAAGCAGCAGTTTTCATTTTTGAGAATTGAGTATTTACATCAAAAATATTGTCTTTGAAATCTTTGGATGCAGGATTTAATTTTTGATAGCTTGCTAACAATTCTTTTGCTTCTTGACTATTTCCCAATGAAGGGTTTGACTTCATTGCTTTTTCAACCGCTAAAACTTGAGTTTGAATTTTTTGTTGGTTGGCAACTAATCGTTTCTCAATCTGATCTCTTTCAGCTAAATTGGCATTAACTTTTTTAGTTGAAGCGACCATCTCATCCATCATCTGATTAACACGATTTAAACCACTGCTATTGCTAATCTTACTAATAGATGATGTCAATTCTTCAAACTGTTGATTAGAAATTTTACCCTCAGTCTGAAGCTTATTCATCTTAGCAACTAACTCATTTGTGCTCTTAGCAGCATTAGAAAGCTGTCTGTCTGTTTCCTCAATCGCTTTGGGCATCCAAACTATATCAGAACGACTTGCATCAATCTGCCTACTCACTTTTTCGAAGGTTACTGTTTGTGTAATTCCTTCTCTTTCAATAGAAGCCTTAAGCGTGTTTAATTCTTTTCTGCCATTTTTGACATCAAAGTTTACTTTAATATTAGCGTTTGTTCCTGCTAATTCTTTTTTAAATTCATCTAAATCATCAGTGCTACCTTTAATGACTCTCTTAAAGTTGATACCAATTGCTTCAGTGGCTTTCTTCATAGCAGTTTCAATTTCTGCTGCTGTTGCTGTTGCCATTTTCTCTGATTCTTTTCTAACTTCTCCAACTGATTGTGTAAGTTTTGAGAAGTCCATTGTAGAAAGTTTTTCTAAAGCTGCTACAGCCTTCGGATCAATCTTAATATCAATTTTAACTTGGTCGAGTTTCTTCTGAAGCTCGGTTATTTGTGAGTTTAAGTTTCCTTTAGATGCTGTATCGTTGATACCCAAAATTATTTTTAATTCTATCCCGTTATTTGTATTCATTTATTCACCACTTTTCATTATAATTTATTTATTTAATGATTTCTTTTTTCGTTTATTTTCTAGTGGGTCTATTCCAGCAAGTTTTAATGCATTATCTACACTTCCAAAATGTTTCTTGTAGTATTCACCACTTTTAGTCCAAGGGCACTCCGCTATAGTTTTTAGTGTAATCGCTTCTTTGTTTTCACTCAGTTTTTTCAATCCATTCAAAGATTCCGTTTTTTCGATTTCTTTTAGTGAGTTGAAATCATATCCCAATTCTGCTCTAAGTTGATTCATCCCACCAAAAAGTTTCTTTATAACATAATGAGTTGGCATGTCGTAATTCTTAGTGTCTTGTCTCTCATCTATGTTTGGGAATCTACCATGCTCATCAATGAAATTTGTAAATTGTATTAACACTCTCTCTTTTGTATAAAGCGTCTTATTCCTTAGCTTCGCTTTATGATCGTATTCTGACAGTCCTGCTTCTTCAAATGCACTTGCAACAGTCCCAAAAGCTGTTACAAAGTGATGCAATTTAGGATATCCTTGTAACTCAGGATTATTTTTATCTTTAGGGTCAGGCAATCTGCCTTCCATATAAAAGAACTCATGAAGATAAGTCAATAATTCTTCTTTTGTGAAATCTACTCTGTTAGCAAGAAATTCTATTGTCTTTTTTGAGTGGCGAAACTTCTTTGCTTCTGGGTCAGGAATCATGGAATTGTAGCCATTGTGTTTGTCTGCCGAGTTGTAAAACGCAATCCAGCTACACTCTTTTGAGTTTAGCAACTCTTCCTCACAAAACTCAACAATCTCGAATTGGAAAGAATCTTCTCCATATTTATTCCATGATAATTGAAGATGGTTATTTCCATGCACACCTCTTCTAAGATTTGTTCTGTGTATATTGACTCTTTTAAATACATTGACGCTTTGACCAATGTATACTTTTCCATTGTCGCTGTTTGTAATTTTATAAATACCACTGTGCTTGTCTGTCTTGCGTATTTCATTTGAAGTGTCGTAAATAGTGTCATTAGACTTTTTTCTTGCCATTTAACCGCCTCTTTTCTATAAAAATGAAAATAAAAAAGAAGCGTCTGATTAAAGACACTTCTTAGTTTAAAATATTTATTAGTTTTAGGTTATAATTTACTCATATTAAATTTGGGCAAAATAAAAAACGACTCCTAGCTAACGAGTCGTTTTAGTTATATTTATTTAGTTGGAGTTGAAATTATTTCTCTTTATTCAGTATATAGCTCATATTTCATTAAACTATTTCCTAAAGCGTCATAAGATGTCGATGCTTCATTTACATTTTCCTCAAGTGAATTTACATGAAGTGCGTCTTTTGTATTAACATACTGTCTAAGACCAGAAACTACATAGGACATATAGAAGATGGTGTCAGAAAGATTATTGTTTAATTCAATGTCTGCTTCAGTTTTAGGTGAAAGATGAAATCCTTTTAGGAATACTTCATATGAATCAATGCTTTCTCTGAAATCATCAAGGAAAAATTCATCTTCTTTCAGTGAAGAGTCCTCATTTATTTTGTCTAAATAGCCAAACATGTCATTTTGATACTCTGTAAATTCAGAAACAAATCGCATTGATTCATTATATATTTCTTCTGAAACAGTTCCATTTTCTACATTTTCAGGTAGCTTGGCTGCTGTTTCATCATTAAGCTTATCAAATGCTGATTCTACATATTCTTCGGAAAGTTCTCCACTACCATTTAATTCTGCTTCAGTACAACCATATAGCATAAACATGGCACACAACGATCCACTAATAAATAAACTTTTCTTCATTACTCTTCCTCCAATTGGATTATAATTAAAACATGATAATTACAAATTAATGTATTATACCATAATTATATCCAATTGTCAGAATAGTTATTCATACTTATTGAGAAAAGTTTATATTTTATTAATGGTGTTATAATTTTAAGTAAATAAAAGTGGTCTTTTATTAAAGTTTTCAATTAACAGCTCTGAAAGGGGACAGAGCTGCCTGTTCAAAGCTTTAAGACTTAGAGAGAAGATTGCGCACTTTAAGCCTATTTCTGTTTTCAACAGGATCAATTCCTGCAAGTAAATAGGCATTTGGAAAACTTCCAAAACGATTAGAATAGAACTTACCTGATTTAGTAATCCTACTCTTGTCGATGCTTCTTACTTCTACATATCCCTGTTCATCATAAAGTTTCTTGAGAGCCATTAGAGCATCTTCATTTTCTTTTTGAATTATGCTTTCTTTTGAAAACCCTAATATTGTTTTAAATTCTTCTATGGAATTAAATACTCTCATTACAGATGAAGTGGGATAAAGTCCACTTTTCGATGTGTGTCTCATTTCTTCAGTTGAAGGGAATCTACCATTGTTCTTAATGAATATTTCATAATTCTCTATAATTTTTTCTCTTGATAACAATTCTCTTGTAAAAAGCTTTTTATTTTTAACAAAATCATAAAGACCAGCTTTAATAATTCCGTCTTTAAAGCTTCCAAATCTACTAAAATACAATGTATAGCTAGGATATTTTTCACCAACAAAATCTCTTTGCGTGGGAACTTTTCCTTCCATGTAGAAGTATTCTTGTAAATATGTTAGCAATTCGTCATCATCATATTTCATATGTGAATCGCTGATTTTCTTTTTTGTTTCTTCAGCTAAAGCATAGGAAGTTAATTCTTCATTTACAGCAGTAATATTGTAGCCCTTACTTTTATCAAAGCTTTTATAATAATTCATCCAATAAATTTCTCTGTTATTAAGCATGTTTATCTTACAGTTTTCAATAACCTCAAAATAAAAACCCTCTGCACCGTACTTATTGTACGAATACTGAAGGTGTGGATTGGGATGCCTATTAGTATTTAATAAGTTTTTGTGTTGGGTCAGTCTCTTGTGTAAACCTCTACTTTGTCCAATGTAAACTTTCCCATTTGCGATGTTTTTGATTTTATAGATACCTATATCATTACTCATTCGAATGCACCACGAACATTATTCGCATTCGGATTAATAACGTATATGCTAGTCGTTTCTGAGGATTGATGCCCAAGCAAATCCTGAGCAACACTAATATCTTTCCCTTCATGAACAACTAAATGTGTCGCCCGAGTTCTACGGAAATTATGAGGAGTAATTCTTTTTTGAATAATTTTAGAAAACTTATTTGTGCACCAACCATTAAACGCTTCGGGGTTAAGAGGGGTGACTTTGCCATCTTTGCTCTTCTTGACAAAAACAGCCTCACAATCGTCCTCACCTCTAAAAATTAACCATTCCTCAATTGCTTTTCGAGCAATCTCATTAAAGTCTAACCGTCTAACGTTTCCTGTCTTGGATTTGCCTTTTGTTCTGAGTAGGTGTGTCTGATAGTAACCAAGTGATTCACCTGATATTTCGTCTTTAACTTGCTCATAATTCACTATTTCCTTTTTAAGTTGGACGACCTCTGATCTTCTAGCACCAGAATAATATGAGAATAAAATGTAAGCAATCATTTGTAGCTCATTCTGTTCTCTCAAAGTTTCTATTAGGAATTCAAATTCTTCTTTAGTTAATGGAATCTTTTCGTGAACGGTATTTTTACTTGGCGATGGAATAGCTTTATTAAAGATTTGTCTAAATTTAGGGAAATCCTCACCATAGTAAAGTTCAATGAAGTTACTCAAACTCGAAACAGAACTTCTTTTAAACCTAACTGAGCTAGAGGATAGTCCTAAGTCATCTAAGAAGTTTTGGTATTTTAAGGCATCTCTTACTTTAAGGTCATGAATAGGCTTGTTCATCATATTGTCTTTAACATATCTTGCGAAAATATATAAGGCAGATCGGTATTGTTTCCTAGTGTGTGGTGATAAGTGTGATTGTTGAAGAAACTCTGTAATTATCATTCTGTTCCACTCATGACACTCTAACCATTCGGCTTCTGTAACAGGTTTTATTTTAACTTGACTCATTCGTTCACATCCATGTCTTATTATTTAATTTATTTTATAATTTACTATTTCTTAACTGTAAATCCTCTTGCCTCTAGTGCAGTCCGTAAGGCACTCAACAACTCAGAAGGATCAGCATTAAGTCGGTTAACTGTTTCTTCCGAGAATGGTCTAGGCTCACTCCACTCTCCAGCAGGATTGTTCCACAATTCTTTAATTCCGTACTCAATCATGTCACCAATAAACTTACCTTCCATTGAATCTACACCTTCTGTAAGGTTCTCGAATATTAGAAATACTTTTCCATCTCGTACACCCCAGTCAGATATGACCATGTTTCTAACATCAGACAATCCCGATTCATCTGCACGTCTCTCATATTGAGTAGGAGCGTAGCTTCCATAAACTACGTCGATTACCGCTTGACTCATAGTCTCTGAAAGTATCCGTTCAATGGAAGCATCACGTGATAGAATCTCCATGACGTTTTTCTGAAGATAAGCTTCTATTTCATCTAGGTTATTAAAGCCTTTCTTAGCCATTTAAGCCACTGTTTTCTTCTAGCTTATTCTTAAGGACAGGTGATTCAATTGAGGACAAGACTTGCTCACGAATATGCTCATCAAGTTGTGCAATTTGGTCAATGACTTGAGCGAATGACTTAACTTTATCGACAACTCCCAATACTTCCTCTGGGTCAAACAACTCATTGAAGAATAATTCAAATAGACCTGTTTCGATAATGCTATGGAATACTGGTATTTGCTCATCTAATTTGTCAGGAATGTCCTTACCTAAATTGCTGTAAAACTTGATTATTAAAAAGTAAATATATTGCAAGAAAGCTGTGTCATTTTTGAAGTAGTTAATATTGTTCTTTTCCGCAAAAACTAAGTTGTCATAAGTAAGATTTAAAAGTTTCTCAGTTGTTGCTGGATTAAATTTTTCATTGTAACGAATTACAATATTATTTTCTTTGTCGTAAACATGTGTGGATAGCTTATTAATATCTTTTTGTTTAGCTTGAATATCCGATAGCTTTATATTGCGTTGACGCTTATTTTTTGTTGAAGGTTGATTTGCTTTTTTTGTTTTAGTTGTCATTGTGATTCCTCCTTGTTTTCATTTGCAACACGCTAATTAAATTGTGCTGCTATGTAAAAAGAGGAACAGATAAATCTGCCCTCTAATAATAATTATAATTTATTAATTATACACGATCAACTTCGATAATACGTCCAATTGATGTAGAGTTTGGCGCAGTTAAACATTCGAAGTTAACTTCTGGTGCGATTGCCGTACCATTTTCTAAGCTCAACTCAAATTCATCAATCGGAATAACGTGGTCTAATTGAATGTAAATATCTTTTACTACTCTGTTTGTATCTGGGTTATAAGCAATTGTATGATACTCAAGCTCATATGCTTCAGCAAATTTTTCCCCATCTAACTCAACAATGCTACCAGTTATCGACATATCGTATGTTACTGAAACCGTTTCGCCAACAATAGCGTGTCCTGCTGGAACAGTTACTTTTGAAGAAGTGATTGCAGCAGACTCAGTTTCACCTTTTGCGTTACGTACATAAGCTGTTGCACCTACTGGAGTACCAGTGATTGTTACTTCAAGTACACCTACATTGTCCACAACTTTTAGACCTTTTTCTGTGTGAGCGATTGTAGCTGTTCCGTTTTCTGTAATAGATACACCTTGAGTTAACGACAAGAACTCTTGATCATAGAATGCATTACGCAAAGAAGATGTAATCTCTTTTTGACCCTTCATGATAGCAAGTGGCTTGTTACCAATTCCACCATAGATTTTTTCGTTGATACCTAATGTCTGACTAATAGACGTTAATTGAGCTTCAGTAGTAATGAAAACATGTCCATCTGATTTACGTTTCATAACTACGTCTGCTGTGTCTGTAACTAATAATTTCATTTAATTTCCTCCTAATATTTTTAAAAATTTATCTATGCTTAATAAATTAATCATTAAGCATATTACCTGTTGTGTTCTTGAACTTGCTATACTCAATTGCATGACTATCTTGTTCCCACATATTAACGTGAGCTGCCCAGCTTTCGATTTGAACCTTTTCAGACACTGTTGCAAACAATGTAGTTGTAGTGTAATTCTGAAATCTAGAAATTCTAAAGTATGTTGAGTAAACTTGTAATACTGTCATACGAGCAACATCTTGTGGTAATATCCCTGCACCAACTACAATTATTGATATAATATCACCAAATGATTGCTTGTCTTGATTGGCTGACACTTTAGCTCGTTTACTTCTTTCATATCCTTTTTGAATTTCTGGATTAGGAGACACTAAGCTTTCAGTCATCATATTCATATCTAATACTAGTTTTCTATATGTCATAAACATGTCTTCATCACTGAGTATCATGTTTACTACTTTTTTGTCAGCTATAACTAAATTGAATATTTTTCTATATGCTACTTCAAGATCATCTCTGTTCATTACAATATCTAATAAAGACTCATTCTTTAGAGCGTCTAAAGACTCTTCAATTTCTTTCTTTGTATCTTCATCTAACTTCATTCTGTCATAGTGATTCTTGTATTGATAATAAATATGCAATACATTCTGACTCATGGCAGACAGCTCTGACAAATTTTGAAGATACTCCAAGTAAGTTAAGAATCTTATTTCACCAAATTCAGTCTGTACAGGTAATCCGAAGATATAAAAATCTTTATCATCCATAATTCATCACTTCTTCTTCGTTACATATTCATAAATATGTTCGTATTTCTTATATTGAACAGGAGCAACACGAGGATTGCCACCAACGTATTCCATCTTATGGCTCAATGTGCCTTCAATGTATTCCAATGCTAATAACTCACTAACTCTATCTGATATCCATGCAGAACGCATATCCTTCTCATATGTTTCATGTGTGTATACACTAATCATGACTTCTTGAGTAACTAGGTAGTAGTTATCAAACACTGGTCTACGTCTTCCTGCTGATATATAAATACGACAAATCGCTTTTGTGCTTAAGTCTGAATCTTTTTCAGCTAACATAATGCGATCATCAACGACATCCCAATAAGTTTCAAAGTCTTTTACATTGGGAAGTGTCTCATCTAATGGGTCAAGGTGAGTAGCATCTCTAGGAGAGTAATACAACAGTCTTAGCAGCTCTTCATCATTGATTAGTATCTGATTTATGTTGTTTATAACCTGTCTCATTGAGCCTTGTTTAATTGCCACTAGTGTTCACCTCAGTCTTCAACCTAACTTCAACGTATCCGATTTCTTGGATGACATTTTCATATAGGACATCAGTAACTTGGTACTGTATTTCTCTATGAATAAACTCATCATTAATATTTGGATACATTCCCTGTGTATAAGGAAGTTTTAATATCATGCTTCCATCAGGTAAAGGAATAGGTGCATTTTCTGCTGTGCTATATGATTTAGTTGTCATTACGCAAGGAATATTCTCCGTCTGATCCATGTAATCATAAATAGGCTTACCAAAGTCATCGTGTCCAACAAGCGTTTTAATAGTTCCTGTAGTCAGTTTATAAGTGTCATTGCATAATTCGCCTGTTAGTTCAGGATAAATATCATTTCTGTTTCTGTCGGTAGCCAAGTAAGTAAACGTATCATAGTGAATATAATCACCAACATTTATAATTGAGTCAGGTAGAAATAAAAACTCCCTTTTATTAAACGAATCTTTATCAGATACGATACAAGGGAGGTTTTCAATGCCGCTGTTCAATTTGACATACGAAAGAGAAGGGGAGTTCATGATGAAATTTAATTGCTGTCTTTTAGTTGTTCCCTGTACAGCATCTTGCATAGAAGTTCCTGAAACAGTGACTCGATCACGATAAGACTTATAAATACTCATGTTCTCATTCTCCTTTCAATACATCTATTTGGTTGTCGATTAGTTTTAACACTTTGAACGTTTCTTTTTTAACTCTCTTCTTGTGTCCAACATTTAATGTTTCAACTTTCATTTGTTCCAATGTAGCTAACGATTTAATGTACCAAATACCATGTGGCAAATCTGCAATTAATTTTCTTAGTCCATAAAGCTCAAAGCATACACTGTCAATGTATTCTGTTAAACACTCATTTTCTTCCTCATATAGAGGCAGGATTTTATATACTCTGTTCTTTAGGTCGATTAGATAGTTTCTATAATCCGAGTTTGAAAGTAGAGTCATGGTTTAAACAATTCCTTTAGGTTTTTGAGGCTGTAGGAATAGCGTGACATGAGTGTGTTTGCTTCTGAGTTGATTTTGGATTTGATTTCAATTAGTGCTTTGATTTGATTAGCTGGAGAGTACATTCGATAGTCTTTGGAGTTTAATGTTTGTTTCATTAAATCTTCTTTGATTAGGTGTGTGTCTAAATAAACAACAACCATAAATTTAGATAAGATTTGTTTTTCATTTATTGTTAGATCAGCAATGAATTGTTTTGCTGTTAAGTCAAATTCAGATATATCTTGACGACAGTTAGAAAAGAATCCAATTGCACTCATTAACCAAAATTGTAAGTTTTCATCTAATGAGGTTTCATCCATTACAGCTAGTTCATAATCTGTAACTTGAGAAAGAAATAGTGTATATATATCACCGAATGGTGTAGCCATTTACATGCACACCTTTCTATTCAAACATCTTTAATTCGATATTTAACTTTTCCTCAAGAAGTCTAATTTTGTTTCCGCTATCTAGCTTCTTCTCTTGGATAAGTTTTCGTGCTCTTGTCGCTACAGTTGTTTTAAGTCCATTAGGAAGTTTAGGGAGTATTTCTTCAATTTCCTTTAAAGATAAATCAAAGAAAGCGTCTAAATCTTCTAGTCCAACTAGTGACTCGTATCGCTTAGTTAAACCAAGATACTGAGCAGCTTCTTCATCGTCAATGATTAACCATACATCATCTAGAAATCTAGGCTGAGAACCTTGCATAACCATTAGTTCGCCCATTGTAATATACTGAACTCGACCATATGAATCCCAATTGTATTTTTGTCTCGTTTGGTCGCTTATATAAATAAGACTTCCATCTACTGCATTTCGGCAAGCAATTAATTCGTCACGGTCAATTTCAACACGTTTGGCACGAGCTGGTTTAGCCTTTTCTACTACTGGTGCTTCAACTTCAGCAGTTTCTGTTTCAACAGTCTCAACTTTTTTTGCTGTCTCTTTTTTAGGTGTAGTTTTACGAGGTGCACCTGTTGTTTTATTTGTTTGTTTAGCCATTTGTAGCATTCTCCTTTTATTCGATGATTTTTGTAAGAAAACACTCAAAGTCATAAGAGACTAAGAGTGTTTAAATTATAATTTATTAATTTGGTAATTAAGATAAAGTGTAAACTCCGAAAAGGCTTGAGAAGATAGTAGCTGTACCGAACTTAGTAATGAATTTATACTCAAAAGACATATCTTCATTAACTGTATTGTCAGTAGTTTCTTTAACCCAATCTTCGCCTTCGAAAACGATTTTGATAAAACGATCATCGTTAGCAGGTAAAACTAACAATTGTTTGTCATCATAAGCAAAATCGAAAGTGTTAGCTTTATGAACAGCAGGTAACTGAACAAGAGTCATACCATTTACATTTGATACACGACCTGTGTTGTTAAGCTCATTCTTCATGTCATCTGAATACATATTTGCATTTAAACCAGCAGTTACTGTAGCAATTCCTGCACGAGTACCAACAACGATTGGCTCAGTACCTGTAGCCGCCGCAACGTGAGATACAAGAGAAATTAATTTGTCTTGAGCGTATGTTCCAGTTTCTTTGAATACAGTTGGCAAGTTAGCTGAACCTGAAGCGAATGATGCTGCAACCTCTTCGTAGATTTTGTTTTGAATACCTTTAGCAACTTTTTCAACTAGTTTACCGAAAGTTAAACGACCTGTAATAAATAGGAAGAAGTCTCCGTAAATTGCAGCAGCGTAAGCTTTAGTACGAATAGAGAATGGTGCTCCGCCTTCCATTTTTTGACGAGAAATTTTCCAGTTATTCCCTGCGTGTTCAGAAACAATAACGATACCTTCATCTTCAATAAAGAATTCTTGAGAATCCCCTAATTTAAGGTTACGAACCTCAGCGAAACGCATGAAGAACTCATCTTCTTCTACGCCTTTAAGATATGTTTCTGTTAAAACCTCTTCAATAATTTCGAAGATTTCAACTTTATGACGACGGATATCTTTCATTGTTGGCTTTTCTGTACCCATAATTTCGAAGAATTTTCCTCGGATTACTGCGTCAGGGTTTTTGCCTTTCGAAAACTGTTGTACATGCTCAGGGTTGTTTACAACACCTACACATGTCGCTACTAATTCTAATTTATTTACCATTGTTTATTCCTCCATTAAATTATAATTTATTTTTAGTTAGATACGACTTCAAAAACTACATAAATAGTTGGTGTTTGTGAAACGTTAATAGCTAATGCTCCACCAACTGCATCTTCACGGATGATTTTTCCTGCAAAAGCTGGTTTAGTAACAAGTGCGTCATAAGCTGCTGCTGTAATTTCTTTTAATTTATGAGAACCGTCAGCAACAACAACATAGTTTCCTGCAACAGCCGCTGCACCAACTAAAGTAATACCTTCACGAGAGATGCCTAGCTCATATGTTTCACGTAACCCATATGCACGAACAGCTTCATTTGCTTCCATTTCGTATTGGTTTTCTAAGCCTGAGCCTAAACGACCATTATCATAAATCATTGCTGGATTAGCGACAAGAACAATCTTATCTACTGAAGTTGGTGCTACTAAAGCACGAATATCACGATTAGCTGCCTCAACTGCCCCTAACTTACCTACATAACCATTTTGAAGTGCCACTGTTCCACGAACATTGAACACATCTCCATTTGGAAATCTTGAATCATCTAAACGTACTACTGATTTAACTACCATTATTTATTCCTCCATTTGTTTTCTTATTATTTAATCTTCAAAAATATCGCCATAAGGATTATGGACTGTGTCCTCTTCCTTTGGCAACGAGAATGATACTTTATTAACTTGTGTTGCTGGTTTGCTAACTGTGAAGTTTTTCTTGCCAATTAATGCGAATAATTTCTCTTCAACTTTATCCAACTCTAATTCTTTCATTTCTGTGAATACCTGAGTGAATTCTTCTGCTGATAGTTTATCAGCAAATTTAGCTTGTAAATCTTCTTCTTCACGAGTGCGTTTGTAAGAGTTCAAAGTATCAATCTTAGCTTGAGTTGCTGATTGCTCAGACTCGAAACGCTCATGATTAGCTGTGAATGCTACTGAATCTCCCTCAAATGCTACATACTCAACTTTCACCTTGTATGCGTCATTAAGTTGCAGTTCAACATTGTCCCCGTTTAATGTGTAATCTGTCGCATATAGTTGATAGCCATCTTGAACATTCTCAAAGATTACTGCTGAATCTGTGTGGTCTACATACCAATAGTTACGGCATGAGTCTCCCCAACGGTCAACGTGTGTTTCTTTGCTTAATGCATTGCGAAGTTGATCTTGTAGTTGACGAGCTGTTAAAGCGAATTCTTGAACAGGTTGTTCTTGCTGAGCTTCCTCAACTTCAACAACTTCTTCTGTAGTCACTTCTTCAGTTGATTCAACTGTTTCAGCTTCGAATTCTTCTGCAACTACTTCAATCGTTTCTTCTTCTGCTGGAGTTTCAAATTGTTCTGCAACAACTTCTTCAACAACTTCCGTTTCAACGACTGGAGTTTCCTCGAAATTTTCTGCCACTTCGATTACTTCTGTTTCTTTGATGTCTTCCATTCCTGTACCTCCTTGCTGGTTTATTTTAAGTGTTTCATTGAGTTCATAAACCAGTGCTTTAAATTCTTCTTTGAAATCCTGTTTCGCATACGTTTCAATTTCTGCACGAGGGAAACAAGGTTCAATTTCACTTCCTAAAGCAGTAATAGCTTGAAACTCAAACGATTCAATCTGGAAATATCCATTGTCACTAAACTGACCTTGAACATTATCAATTTCCATGCTGATTTTTGGTGAAACGCCTTCCTCTAACCAAGAAATAATCTTCTTAGTAGCCTCATAGCGTTTCCACAGGTAAATGTTATCTACTATGACGTATGTTTTAATGTCTGGCGTATCTTCTGTGCCTTCATTAACTTCTTCTAGAGTAATATTGTTGTCATTTGAAACAACGCCAATTGGGTAAGTATCAAAATAGAATTCATATTCACCATTGTTGTCTTTTTTCAGAGTGACATTGTGACCTTCTAAATCGTCTTCCTCTGCATTGTACTTAGCAACAATAGGAATTAATGAGATACTTTTCTGAGTTTGCTCAGAGAAGCTAGATGGTGAAAAATTCGATCCATTCCTGTTATCTCCAAATGCGAAAACTTTCATTTTTACCTTATAGAATGAACTGTTAAAGTTTTCAGATTCTACAACACTTCCATCAAAGTTAAGAGTGTTTTTTACTTTCAATTTTTCACCTCCTCTCAAGTTGAGAGATTAATTAACATACTTTGACAATTTACTCTTTATGCCTTTGTAGTTTTCTTTTAAATCATCAGGATAAAGTGCGATAAGCTTATATCCGCTATTTTTATAGAAGTCGTTTTTTCTTAGTGTTTTCTTGCTGTAGCTTTCAAAGATTCCTGATGCGCCCCACAAGCCATAATATTCAACTAGCACTTCTTGATTTAATAGGAAATCAGGGATATAGCTCTCGTTTTCTTCTAAGTTGTTCAACTTGTCTTTTTTAGAAAGCTTTTGAATTTCGTATCCAAGCGATTTAATTAATTTATAAACTTCCATCTCTTCGAAGCTATCAAATACAACCCCATCAAAGACTTTGTATTCAGAGGGGTTATAAGCTACACCATTAAAATCTAGAAACTTTATTAGAATGTCCTTATTGCGAAGAGAAATAAGAGTTTTGTTAATATATTGTTTGAGCGTCCCAAAAGATAAGGAGAGAATTTCACAATCATTGTCAATAATATTGTCTTTTTTCATATCCGATATAGATTCTTCTATGCACTCAAAACAGTTAATGTCATTATCCCAGTATCCATTAGGAACATCTAATTTCTTAAATTCCCAAATTTTAAATTTGTACAGAGGAAAGCAAAAACTAATGAAGTCAAAGTATCCGTTAAATAGCTTCTTTACAATTGGTTTTAATTTAGCGTCTTCTAACAGAGTTCCAAAATGGAAATTGTTTATAATGTATTCTTTTGTATTAGGGATATTGTTTCTTTTTAAATAGTATTTAAATAAAATTGAGATATGTGTTTTGTTTTCATAGAAGTAACATGATTGATTTCCTTCTAAAACTTCTTTATATCTACTGAATACTGCTAGCAAACATGAAGGGTTTAACTTCTTTTTTGCGTCTGTATAAGATTTGTTTTTACACAGTCGCATTCTTATAGCTTGAGTGCATATAGATTCTTTGCTTCTGTTTGGAAACAATGCTACTAATTTATCAATATGAGTACTAGGATATAAACTTCTTAAGATTTCTGTTTCTTCAACAGACCAACTAGTCGGGTTCAAAATGATGCCCTCTGTGATATTAAGTTGTTGACATCTCATTTCAACGGCTTGAGGAGTCCTATTTGGAAAAGTGCGTTTAATCTCCTCATACGTCTTTCCTTTGGAAAAAGAAGTTAAAAACGCATCCTCTTCTTTAGTCCACCTATTGTTTTTCTTTAGTGCTTTTATTCCTAACGTTTTACATTTGTAAGCGATTGCGTCTCTGCTTTTAGATGGTATCAATACTTGAATAGCATCGTAAGTCATACCATCACAACTCTTGATAATTTCTAGTTCCTCTTCTGTCCAAACCGATAGCTTACCCATAATTTAATCTCCTTCAAAATATAATTTTCAAAATATAAAAAGACTCAGTATTTTTCTCTGAGTCTTAAATAAGCGTTAAATTCTTCTGATCCTTCATACACCCAAAAAGTCTTTTTGGTTTTGTTGTGGACACCTGAATGTAAATACTTAAATCCTTTTTCTAATAACTCTCTTTTCAAAGAATTGCTGTAACAGTAAAATAGCCTCAAAATATAATCCCCTTTACAATATAATTATAATTTACTTATTCGTTATTTCTATTAACCTCTGTTGACGCAGAAATATCATCTTCAGATTTTTTAGGTCTACCACCATCGTCTAAAGACTGAGTGTGAGCAGAAGTAAGTGGGATAAACATATCACTTAATCCCAATATGTCATTCTCTAATATAGCTTTGTTAATTACATCTAAAGGAGATAACCCTAAAGATGCACCAATTTCAAGTTTGACTGGAACACCAAATTGAGCTGCTTTTAAATATTTCTCATAGAAAGTTTCTTTATTGAAGATAGTCATATCAAGGAATTCAAATTTATATTTAAAGTTTCCTGACATCTTTTTTATCTTCCTATTAACCCAACGTTCTATTTGACGCAATACAGCCATAACCAATTCCTCATCAGTAAGGATTGACTTATCCAATCCCACTCCAGTGTTTTTATCTGAGTTGTGAATAAATTGACTAACACCACCTGCGTCGTATACAGCTCGCAATGCTTGAGCAACAACATCTTGGTCAGAACGTCCTTTTTCCATTTTCACAGCTTCCATCGACATCGGACTAGTAATTAGCGTGACCCCCTCGGGCAAGCCTCCCTCTGCCTGTTGGTGAAAACTTGCGGCTAAATCGAGATCAATCAAAAATTTGTTCATTTCTGGATTTTTCTCATCAAGTGGAATCTTTTGAATAAGTGCCATGAATACATCTAATTTTGATTTCGCTTTATTGATTTTTTTATACTCGTCATAGTCAAATATCGCTTCGAACATTCCGTTTAATGGAGGCAAAGCAAAATCTTGTATATCCTCATTCACTTTAATGACAATTGTTTTGTCAGAGTCTAGTTCAATCCAAGGTTCTTTTGTAGCTTGATATTGTTGATATTTTTCACCAAATTCTTGAGCATATAAAGGTAACAAATCTTTTCGTCCATCGAAGAATGAAAAGTTAAACGCAAAGTTAAAAGCTCCATCCTCTTTAGAGGAGATACGGCAATAATCAGCGTCCATTTTCTGAATGAAGAAGGAATCTTTCGACTCATGTTCATAACCATAAAAAGTATCTTCTCTGAAAGCTACTCTCATTACAGTAATCATTTCATGGCGAAGATTTAATTTTTCGATATACTGTAGCATCTTAATGAAATGGTCACGTTTTTTAATCTTGTCTTTCTTGTCAAAAGGATTGCCTGTTGGTGTTAGCTTGTATGCGTACATTGGCATTAAAGCAAGATAGTTAATTATTAATTTGTATTGTGAATTCACATTGTATAAATAGCTGGATAAGTCACGAATTTTTTTCTCATTAGCCACAGGATTTTGTAAGTATAGTGAGATGGTTTCAACATCAAACTTGGATAAAGATGTTTTGCCATTAAATTTATTGTTGTACAGGTATTTCATTTTTTGAACAGATGCGAACATTTTCTGTCGATTGATTCTGCGTTCTTGCTCTTGTAATTCAGACTGCTGCTTTTTATAAGCTGGATTATTAGCTACTCTGAAAGTTTGCTGTTTCGATGATTGCTTGTTAATTTGTTTATTGTTCAATAATTTCACTCCTTTCGTTTATAGTTGATTAATAAGACTTGCCTTTTTTAATCATAAACATTTTTGAAATATCAACATCTGTTTTTTGCTTTCGATTTTTAATCTCAAGTGTATCAGCGAACATGTTTAAATAACTTAGTGAGGAGTATCTATCTTTTCGTGCACTTCCCACTTCTTTTAGTGATACTTCACCTTGGTCGTTATAACTTGCTTCAAGGTTTATTGTTTCGTTAATAAGTAAGCTTGTTTGTATAAATGGCATTTTAAACTTAATCTTTAAGTCTTCTGGTAGATTGCTATACCCCTTAATGCTTGTTAATATCTCTTCTGCGTCATTTTCATGAATCATGAGTTTAAGTTTTTTATTTCTTAAGGCGTTTCTCATTGAAACGGCAATTTTACTATTTAATTTTGCACTACCTTGAATAGAGTAAATAACCTTCGGAGCATCCGAATAGACACAGCGTTTCGCCAAATCATCATCGTTCATACATTTTAATGGAGGGTATTCCTGTCCATTTCTTACGTTTATTTGACCTTGACCAAGAATATCTAGTAAGAAAATACCTGCGTTCATCGTATCAAGCACAATATAATCTGCTGCGAATTCATGATAAAGCTGATTTATTCTCAAACTTTGGTCTGTGACAATTCCACCTTCAAAAGTTTCAGCATATACCACTTGTCTCTCATAACCATTACTAATTGGAATAAGTCTTACACAAAACAGTGCAGTCGCATCATTGGCAGAACCGCCTTTTGCTGCAATATCTGCTGAGACTATTCTAATCTCGCCTTTTTCTTTCTTAATAGCTATTTTTTTATCATTTATATGTTCAGCTATTTCAGAAGGATAAAATGCTTTTGCTACTTTCCTGTTTACATTTAAGTCTTCGAAACTGAAGTAAGAGCGTTCATTCTCTCCAAACCATAATGCTTGCATCTCCATCTCCCAACCAATAGGGTCGAAATCTGATTCAGACATTTCATCTAAAACTTGATCCCTCATAAGAAGATTTTCTTTGATGGCTAACTGATAGGGTAAGCTACATATGAAATACTTTTTGCCTTCTACCATTGCCTTGAAGTAGGTTTGTGCTCTTGCCCATGACCAATGTGATTTATAGAAACATGAGCTTAAGTAAATCTCCTTGTTACGTTCTTGTAGGTGAGCAAACTCAGGATTAGCATGATAACCAGCTTGTCTTGGTGTAGTTAAAAACTTTCTTAATACTTTTGAAATTACTTGTAAGTCAACCATACGGAATTCATCAACTAGAATTATGTGGGCACGAGCCGATCTTGCATTGTCATTTGAAGTTACGACCCGTATTACAGAACCATTATGAAATGAGCACTCTGCGTTGTTTGCTCCTGTTTTTATATCTGATATTTCTCGCCTTAGATTAGGAGAGTCGGGCATCATTTCTTCTATTTTCTTTAGGACGCTGGTGGCTTGACCTTTTGTTCCTGAGGCAATCACGACGATTGTATTTGGATAAAGAATACAACGAGACACTGCATAAACAGCAGATAAGAACGATTTTCCTTGTCCACGACTTGCGAGATACATGAAGAAATGATTGTTTTGCATTGCGTAAATCAATAAAATCTGAAACAGTTTAAGTTGTATTCCTAAGTAATCTTTTACAAAAATATCCATACGAAAACGATACCATGAAGCCCATATTGCAACCCCGTTCATCATCTTCTCTGATTTAGATTGCTTGGTTCTATGATTTCGTCCAGAGTTGAAAATATTTACGCCTTTTGTAGCTTTGTTTCGATTAACCTGAAAGTTTTTATGTCCTGTCATCTTCTTCACCTTCGTCTTCAGAAGCTTCAACAGTGTATTTATTTATTTCAGCATAATACTCTTCTTCATCTTTATTCTCAATGCTGAACATTCGCATTAGATGACCTGTGAACCACACTTTTAAATATTTACCAATTGTATCAGTGTCTTTCCACATTTCATCATCGGGTATAGGGGTTGAATCTTCCCACTTCTTAATTAAAGTTCCGAATGTTTCTTGATCTATTGAGGGTGCTCCTGTCTCTTGCATGGGCTTCAAATTTGACGAGCCTAGCAAATCTTGTAGTGTTTTTAATTCATTTTTTACATCTTGTTTAGCTGTTCTCTTATTTCTAATGTCTAGCTGAGTAAGACAGATTTCACGTATTAAGTTTTGCATTGGTTTTGCAGATATATCGAATTGTGAACCATAGTCTTCAAACTCTGAATTCAACCATATATACTCCTGCTCGCTAAAACCGAGACCAAAAAAGTCTTCAGCTTCTCGAAGTTCATCAGCAGTAAGGTCTTTCGGTTTAGCTCTCTTAGTTAGCTCTAAGGACTTGTTATCCTTAAATAAAGAACTATCAAGAAAAGTATTAGAGCGATACTGTGGTAACGAATTAATATTCTTTACGTACTCAAAATAATCACCCTTAAACAAATCATCATAAATTGGTTTGTTTATCATTCTCATCAATGCTTGAAAACCTTCGAATCCTTTTGCCTCGATATTTCTTTGGCAACAACCTTTACAAATAGGTAATTTTCCGTCTTCGTAGTAGTCAGTGTCAGTCGTACTATAGAAGTTAGAAAAGACCTGCTCTTTGGAACACTTGAGACAAGTCTTTTTTACGGCAGGTTTTTTAGTTGATTCTTTCTTAGTTGTCATCTATATTTAGTATCTCCTTTCTTTCGTTTTTACTTATAATTCACTATTTTAGCTGTCCATCAAATTCTCCATTATTAAATCTATTTTTATATTCCTCAAATTGTTCAGGAGTATTATTGCCGTAGCCGAATACATCATGAAATAACAAGTGGATATCACTTCTTAAACAAACGCCTATTTTTTCACTGTGTATTCTTATACACTCTTTTTCTATTATTTTTAATTCTGAGTCAGTGTAATCACTGATTTCTCTTCTTAAATCTATACCTGTATTTTTTAAAGTGTCTTTCAGTATATTGTCGAAGCTATATAGGTGATGAATGACATTGAAATCATCCCCAGTTATTACGCATCTATAGTTTGATTGTTTAATACTTTCTTTCTTCCAATCCAATATTACAGTCCTAAGATGGTCTGACAAGCATGTTACTCCACTACTCCAATTCCAGTGGTTCTCGGCTCTGTTGTGTTCAATGTAACAACTTTTACAAACAAAAAATCCTCTTTTCAGTCCATCGTAAGTAGTGTATTTTACTCCTTCAGAGATGTGTTTCTTGCATATATATGGTAGCTTCTGATTTGCATTTTTATAAAACTCAACATTAAATTTTGGGATTAAGCCTTTATTTATAAATGACTCTATAACTATATTCCCACTTGTTCTTTTTTCAATAGACTTTTTCTCATCAGCACATCGCTTGCATTTATATTTTGAAGATTTTATGTTCTGAATTGATGTGACATATTCATGACCATTAGGGCATTTTACTATTATCTCACTTTTGGAATTCACGTAATTTGAGTCGTCTGATAAAAGTTCAAATCCATGTTCTTCTATTCTTTCTATGATTTCATCAAAGCTCATTCTTTGTTTCTCTCTACTTCTATCATAGAAACACTGTCTACATCTTTTATCGTTTTTAAAATTTTTAAAGCTAATAGAGCATTCATGATTATTGTTGCACTTCATATCCAACTTGTTAGTATGATTAACGTATTGTGTGCTTACTAATGTATAACCGTAGTTGTTTAAATGCTCTTCTACTTCCTTATAAGTGTGAGCCTTTCTTCCTGCCATTCTTATCATTTCCTTCGCATTGTATTTCCTTCGCTAAACACAAATAAACAAAAGGACGGTGTGCGAAGGTACACCATTCAAGAGGCTCATGACTTCCTCTTGTCCTTTTGTTTTAATTAAATTTATAACTCACTAATTAAATACCTTACTCAGAAGCTCGAATTTCAAGCCTCTAATAAAACATCTAATCTAAAATTGCATCAATAATTCCTAGTTCTAATCCTTCTTCATCTGCGAACATAAACCATTCAATATCACTATTCTTGTCATACAACTCTTCACTAATTTTCGTATTACCTAAGATGAATTTCTTAACTCGTGCATCAAGTTTCTCATAAAATGCCATTGTGCTTTTCACCTTGTTGCTACTGCCACTAGCCGATAGCGATCCATCATGGATTAATAGTACAGTGTTCGGATATGCTAATCTTCGATGCCCACTCATAAGAAGGAGTATTCCCATTGAAGCTGCACAACCCAATGCAACTGTTTCTACAGGAGTTTTACTTGCTTTGACAGCATCTAGAACCGCAAAACCACTTACGACATCGCCACCATTTGAGGTAATGAAAATTTGTATTTTTTTACGTTGATCTCCAACAAGTCCAGCCTTGTCATCTTCTTCATTCCACTTAATAATCCAATGAACAATTGTATTAACAATCTGAGAGTCCACAGTGTCATTGAAGATAATCTTACGATCTCGATAAGCCTCCCACATTTGGTAATCTCCCATTGTAGATGGCAACTCTAAATCTAAATAGTCGCTGTTTAGTCCTAGTACATGTGGCTTTTTCTCACTCATTCTCATTTCCTCCTTGTGTCTCAATCTCTATTTACCTTCTCTATCCTTAATATTCATATCCATCTTCATCACTTTATCCTCAATCCGACTTCTCAAATCTTCACTCTTAATCATCCACACAATATATCCCATCAGAATCATGTCTCTAATTACGTCCCTGACTTTCACGAATAAGCTTAGCAATTTTATCGAACTCCTCATCCGAAATATCTTCAATCTCTTCTTCAGCTTCAGCGTCATCAAACTCACCATTTAATTCAGCTTCACGTTCAGCACGATAATCAGCAATTTGCTCATCTGTGTAATCAACTAGTTCATTCAATAGGTTGGCAGCTTTGCGAGTCGCTGTTTGAAGCCCGTCTTCGAATCCGTCAGTATAGGACTCCGACAAAATCTCACCCAGCTCTTGCTCAGTTATTCCTTGCTCTTCAGAAGCAACATGTAGCACGTATCTCAAGGCATCTTCCCAAGAAGCATTCTCTTCAGCTACAAGAAAACGAAATTCTTCAACTAACTGGCAATGTAAGCAACTATCATCTGTGCATTCATTTACTTCATTTTCGTTGTTCATGTGTATTCTCCTTTTATTCGATTGATTTATGATTATAATTTATTATTTAAAATTTAATATAAAATGTAGCTCTACGTCCATTCTCATCAAGCCACAATAGCTTCTGATGTGCTTTAGAATGTAATCGTTTATCTTTAGCGTATCCATTCGTTCCAGCAAATCCACCGTTAACAATTAAATCAACACCATGAGTTTCTTTTTCAAAGTTTTGATGGATGTGTCCAGCCAATACAGCAGTAGGAAACTTCTGAATCATCATAGTTAAATCATGAATCACTTTACCATAAGATTCTAAATGACCATGTACACCAAAGTAATTCTTGCCACAAATTTCAGCTACAATGATTTCACTGTCATACTCATTCTCATGGAATACAACATTTTCATGTTTGCCAAGTCGAGCCTTCATGTACCATGTAACAAAGTCATGGAAGCTTTCAGTTTTAATCTCTTCTTCTTTACGACTAGAGACTCTATCGTGATTTCCTTTTACGCTGTAGAAGTGAACCTTCTCGAAATGAGTAGCAAAGTAAGAAACCAATTCACTTAGTGATTCTGATACTCGTTGCGTTTGCTCAACGGCTGTTTCAGTCTCACCAATTTTAGTAAGTCGATGAAGTGTTCCTTCAATAAGATCGCCTAGCTGCATAATATGAAGCTCTTTAGTTCCTGTTAGCTTCTGATACTCAACGGTTTCGTTTGCAACTTGATTCATACGTTCATCAAATATTGTTTCATCAAATTTGTTCCAGTGGTTATCTGATTTCTGTCCTCTGTGTAAGTCACTAAGCATTAAAGCTAAAGCTCCGTTACTGTCATTTTTGACAACTGGCTTAATCCACTCAAGAGGCTTCTTAGTATTCATTTCCTCTTTAATTGACTCAAGCATTGTTTTCAAAAGATGGTCTAATCGACCTTCGTGACGTAAGTAGTGTTTATATTCACGCTTCTGATCTGCATATTGTATTTTAGCGATTTCTAATTCTTTAGTTTTAGCTTTTAGTTCTTCAAGAATCTCATTTGACTCCACATTGTTTTCAGTGGCGTATTCGATACCATTGTTAAAATTCTGAAACCACTTACGATAAGCTGATTCACCAAAATTTTGACCAGTCTCTTTATTAAGCAGCTCACTTACTTGCACCCATGTGAGGTTTAATAGCTCTTTGTTTCCACAGATACGGATTTTGTAGTCAGTAATTGATTCTGAATCATACTTTTTAGGATTCATCATCTAATCACTCTCCATCCAATTCTGTTTCAAGCTCAGATGACTCTTGGATTGTCAGATTTACTTTTTTACCTTCACCTTCAAATTTGCGAAGGATGTCAGTCAATACATAAGTTTTAATTTCTTCCTTACCAATCTCTGTAATTGTATTATCCTCTAGTGAAATTTCAGCATTTTTAAATGAATAGTTAAGTGTTTGTTTCCCCATATATATCATTCTCCTTTTTCTCAATAGTCTCTTTGTACTCGTCATCATTTTGGGAAGGGATATGATGAACCCTATCTATGTATCCAACTGCAAAACCAATACAGTTGGCATCTCAATGTCCAACGACTATGGGAAGGACGACTGCTCGTGTCAGGTAATCAGCCTTATTCATTTTAACGATAATGAAATCGTGAGATGTTTTTTCGTCCTTTTTCAATAACCCTGATTAGGAGGTAGGACATGGAGTGTAAAATACTTTTATGTGGAGCATTACTGACATCCACTGCCGCACTACAGTTTCCTGCAAGGGCTGAGTAATTCTTGATTAAGCCAATTAAGACTTGATGTTGATTGCATTTTTGTGATTTACTCTCCAATCACCAAAGTCATAAGCTATTACTGAGAGCCACCCTTTTTAGACTTCAAATGCAAAAGCGTCATGGAATGTGCCAAAAGTATTTAAGGCTACGCACACTCATAGTTTAATGTTTGTTTAAGGTTGTCTGAACCAACAATTAAGTTGGTCTAGTTAAGGTATTGTTAATCCCTTTGCTTGACCACGCTCAGGACTTATGAAGTCGGGTTGCAGTTTGCCCTTATCTGTCATCCGCCTAACGGTATTCCTTGAGGAAAGGCTCATGGCGACTACGACCATGTAGCGTTTATGGAGTACGCTCTTCCAGTTAAAAGTGTAGTTTTAATTACAATTTACTATTAATTCATTTCAGCAAATAACTTAGAAGCTTCAGAACGAATGTCATCGCTTAGTGATACTACACCAACTAATGATTTACCTTTAAGTTCTTCAATAGCTTGAATCAAACCATTGTTGCGAGAATACTTATCTTCAACTTGTTTATAGTCACCAGCAAAGACAATTGTAGCCTGTATGCCTATTCGAGAACCAAGCAAGATGACGTTCGATCTGCTTAAATCCTCAGCTTCATCGACAAGTACATAGCTATCGTTCCAAGTAAGCCCTTTTGAGAAGTAAGGAATTTGTTTCTCTAGTTGACCTTTCTGTTCCATTAGTGCAGCTTCCAGTTCTCCACCCTTTAAGCAATCAATGATTGGTGCGAAGAATTTATCTGTCTTTTCGGAGAAATCTCCTGGCAAGAAACCAATATTCTCTCCTGAACCAATTGGATTTCTGATTGCAAGAATTTTTGCATGTGCTCCAGTATCTACTACTTTGTGGATACCTAATTTTGCAGATAGTTTAGTTTTCCCTGATCCGCTTACACCAATAATAAATTTAATTGGAATATCATCATTATTAAGCAAATCAATTGCACATTCTTGTTCTTCATTCCTAGCCTGTACAACTTTCTTATGAGGAAGTTTAAGTTTAACTAGCTCTTTTCCGTTCCATCTAAGTTTATCTAGTACTTTATATTTTGTTGGATTTTTCTCTTCGTCAAATTCAATAGGCGTATCTTTATCATAGAAAACAATGTATTGATTAGTTAATAGTCCAAATGAGTTAACACTTGGGTCTTGATATACTTTTGCAAACAACTCTTCTTCTGTGCTGTTTCTAGTCACATATACTTTTAGGATACCTGTGTATTCACCTTTATTTAGCAATAATCCAGAATCAAGTGTGTCAACTTCAATTCCAAATGCTTTAGCAGTAGAGAAGAGGTTTAAATCATTTGTGAGAATCCCATATCCATTTGCCTTTGCACAAGCCACGATTCGGTTGTCCATAACTCCACGATCATAATCTTCACCCAAAATAACTTCAGGATTGTATTCACCAACATCGTGATGAAACTTATCGTAGTTTTCAAAAACAAATCTATTTAGCTTTCTAGCCTTGAATCGCAAGTCAACGTCAGTTGCATTCTTATGTTTATCTGCCTCTTGACGCACAGTAGACATGAGAACAATTTTCTTGCTTTCAATCGCTTCTTCGACTCCGTTGTATAAAAAATTAGTGTCAGCAATCCAAAGTTTTTCTGTCATAAGCATCCCCATTAATAAGAACCATGGAATGAAGGTGTGAGTAGTTACCGAACGTATGTGATAATGATCGACAGCAGTTCTTCACTCCATGATTAGTTATTTTTACCCTTCTACTGGAACTTCAGCTAAGTCTTCTTTGAAGTTCTTATTAGTTTTAAATTTCACTGCATAATGTTTAGGTTTAATAACTGCTTCACCAGTTTTAGGATTTTTATGGGTACGCTCAGGAACTTCAACCACTTTCAGTGTTCCAATGTCGCCTAGTTTTACATCTTTCAATTCATCAATTAACGCACTATCAATTACTGCAAATACATCATCCAATAATTCAGACGCTTCCTTTTTAGTAACCTCTCGTTGTGCTGCTAATGCTGATACGAATTCACCTTTTGATAATAATGTCATTTAATTCAATCTCCTTTTTCTCTGTGTTTTCTTACGCTTTTTAGGGAAAATAACGCAAAAACCTTTAGTTTTCGTTGCTTTTTCGTACATTTCTGTGTATTATTAAGTTATAATTTATTAATTTGGGAGGTTTTAACTCCCAAACAGTAGTTTAATTGTAAGAATCGCTTGTATCTATTAGTCCAATTTCAGCTTTTAAATCTAAGCTTAAGTCCCCAAAGTTTGAATATCTTGCTTTAACAATAATTCTTTCGCCTTTTTGAGTCTTCCAGCGAACACCTTGATTCATTTCCATTTCATCATTCTTAGAAAGGATAGCTGAGTCGTGCTGACCTTTTTGTTCTGGCATTTTGCTTAAGTAGTAACTGATTCTATCTAGTGCTGTTAATGTTGTCGGCTTATTCCAAGTTTCTCTAAAGTAACTTTCAACAGTCATCTTGCGACCATCAAATATAAGTTCTGATTCTAATACTTTATTAATTTCAATCAATCTTTCTGATGGCTCAATGCTATCTGGAAGAAGAAAAGACTTCCCATTCGTAAATTTTAATTTCATAAAATAACTCCCTCTAATATAGTTCGTGTCCTTGAACACCTATTTGCCTATGTTTTTCGGATATTTAAATCTTTACACTTCTTACACTGGCTGTGGAAGCCATCTTTTGTATGGTGTAACGGGCTAAAAAACTCATCTGTAGCTGGTAAGAACTCCTTACACTTACTGCATTTCTTGCTCTTGAGTTTCAGCGAATGTGTATAGTGCGTTTTCCGCCAATTCCATAAGTTTTGCTTAACTATCTGATTGCATATCGTGTTAAATTTCTTTCTAATATACTTGTCTGTGCCTAATCCCATCTCTGTAGCCATTTCCTTTATGGTGAATCCATGCTCGTACAATCCAATTAGTTTCAGTTGTTCAGGTGAGAAGTTGCATTCCACAATGGTCTGATCTAAAGATATATAAGTAAGTATAATCTCCTCATTCATTGATTGAATCTCACCAGCTTCACCAAAGAAGAAGTTTTTCTCTGAATAAAGATAGTTGTCATATTTGTATCTGTATTGAATCAATAATTTTATTACGTTAATATCAGAAAGAGTAAAGTCCTTAAAGAATAAGCTATTACTACTATCATCTACTCTAATTTTTACATCTGCCAAATCCATTCCCCCGATGCTCTCTCTGTCATGCTCCCTCCTTTCGAGGTTGCAATATTGTTTATTTATATTATAATTTACTATTAATGTAATACTCTATGTAAGATAAGTCCTTACATTACTAACTATATACATTAAATCCTATTTTATCAATAGCATATGAAAATAAACTTATTTTAATTATAATTTATTTATCTATTGATAAATTCCAAACAATGGTATATAGTATAAAGTGTAGGTGTTTATCCAGTGTGGGTGACATCTTGATAATGAATGTATAAATAATAAATTATAATAGAAAAGAGGATGAAGGAATGACGAAGACGTATGAAATGGAAGTAAGGATAATAAGAGAAGTGTTCTACAATAAAGATAGTGGAAGTGGCATATACGGATGCCTGCCTGTTAATTACAACCAAGAACTAATCAAAAACAAATTCAATAACGTAGCTATCCAAGGTGATACAAGACAATTGACTAAAGGTGAAACATATTTAGTTAAGTTTGAAGGACACTACATGCATGAACAATATGGAGCTTACTATAAGATATTGGACGTTGAAGCTGAAAAGTTAGACACAATGGAATCACAGAATCGTTTCCTGAAAGCAATCTTAACTGAGACACAATTCGATACACTTACTAAAGCATATCCTAATCAGAAGCTGGTTGATTTAATTGTTGCCAATCAAATTGATACAACAAAGACAAAAGGCATCAAGGATAAGACACTAGATAAGATTAGAGAGAAAATCCAAACAAATGATGAATTGTCTGTAGTTATTGCAGGATCAGAAGGAATGGGTTTCACAACGAATCAACTGAAGAAGATTAATGACCACTATAACGATGCAAAAAAAGCATTGCACATTATTACTACAAACATTTACGAACTATGCAAGATTGATACATTTGGATTCCTTACGATAGATAAAGTAGCTATGGCTAGAGGAGATGACCCTTACAATTCTAATCGCATCCATTCAGCTATCAGCTATGTCATTCAAAAGGAATTAGATAGTGGACACACTTGGATTAAACGTGGTGACTTGTTAGATAAGTTAGCTAAACTATTGGAGTTGCAACTTGATTCATTAATTGAGAGTGTCAACAACCTTAGCAAGAATGAATACTTCTATGCAAATGATAACCGTATCACTTTCCGTTATGTGTATGAGCAAGAGCAATCAGTGCTTCAAGAGTTAAAACGAATTGCTAATTCATATGAGTTCACTGAAAATGAGCATGATATGAACTTTAGAATTAAGCAAGTTGAAGCTGAACAAGGTTTCACATTTACAGAAGAGCAGCATCAAGTGCTAATAGAAGGTTATAAACATGGTGTAATGGTCATTAATGGTAAAGGTGGAGTTGGTAAAACAACTTTAGTATCTGGAATCATCAAGACACTAGGGATAGAGAATTACATTACAGTTGCATTGAGTGGAAAAGCTGCACAGGTATTAGCACTCAAAGGAATTGAATCATCTACCATTCACCGAGCTATTGGTGGCAATCAGAACCCTAATGAAAAAGTGCAGATGGACTATGACTTGGTTGTTGCCGATGAGTTCTCTATGGTTGATGTTAACCTTAGTCTACAACTGCTTGAAGCGATTAAAAATGGTGCTAAGTTAATCATAGTAGGAGATAGCGGTCAGCTTCCTGCAATTGGCTATGGTGATGTATTGCGTGATTTACTAACTACTAATCTGTTCCCTTCATATGAGCTAACACAAGTTCATAGACAAGCTTCTAAATCAGGCATACTCAGTCTAGCTAATGATATCCGAGATGGTAAGCAGATTATGAAATACAATGTTAAAACAACTACAAAAGAAACGTATGGTGAATTACAAGATCAAACGGTTATTGCTTACAGTGGTGAGACTAAAGATAATATTGCAAGAGATATTTTAAATATTGCTAACGCATATAAAGAGAAAATCAAAGAGCCGAAAGATTTATTTGATTTCCAAGTTATTGTTGCTAACAAGGACAAGAAAGTTTTATCTGTAGAAAATCTGAATACTGAAATGCAGAAGATATTCAATGCTGCTGAATCAGATTCGATTGTTCATAGAAATCAGACATTCAAGATGAATGATAAGGTTATCCATAAAGGAAATTCATATGACATTCCAGTATTCTATTCATTTGACCAATTCATACAATATGTGAAAGAGGATGAGAAGACTCCTACAACAACTGTCTACAATGGCACAATGGGAATCATAGGTGATGTGCTTATCTCAGGTGACTTGGAGGGTGTATTTGTTCGATTCGAGGGGCAAGTTGGTGATGTGTTTATTGAGAAGAAGGAATTGGATAAGATTCAATTGGCATATGCTCTCACTGTTCATTCTTCACAGGGAAGTGGAATCAAGCATGTCGTATTTGCATTAGACTATGGTGCATTCACATTGCTATCACGTCAGTTAGTTTATACAGCAATTACTCGTGCAATTGAAAAAGGAGTTGCATTGGTAGAAGGAAATGCATTGCATAAGGCTATCACAGTAGATGCAAGCTCAGTCCGTAAAACCTTCCTACGTGATCTGATTAATGCTGAGATGAATACTGATATGAATGCTGAAGTTTCTGATAATAAATTATAATAGATATCGAAAGTTGGTAATTACCATATGACCGAAAAACATTATGAAAGACCAGTAGCTATGCCTAATGAAATATTTAGCGACATGAAAAATTGGCTTGAGGTAGGGGAGTTAAAATCTCCCCATCACCAAGAGTTTATTTACTGTTTCTATTGGATGATTGCTTACTTGTGGAATTATGCTAAGTATGGTGAGCATGGATATACGCTAGGTGATATTAAGAAGTTGTTAGGATATAACCCAGCAGAGAAAAGACTGAACTACATTATCAAGAAGAATGGATTGATGGATCAGAAAGAGTATTCCTCTAGTGTATCTGACTATCCTATTCTGTGGCACATGAATGAGGATAAGCAAATGAGCTATACGATGTTAGCTGATTATGATAAAGAGAGTAGAGCAATGTTGAACAAGTTTAATTCTGTTAACGTATTAGTGAAAGCTCCATTGAAGTCAATTGGGAATGAAGAAGAAGATGGACTGTTTTGGAATCCAAGTAACAGCCATATGATGCGTGGTGAGATACTCGTAGCCTGTACAGTTGATAAGAAGATGAACTGTGCAGCAGTCTATATGTATGGATTATTATTGATGTTGAGTGAGAAGAATAAATACTATAGTAAGGCAGATACATTCCAATGTGCTACTAAGACACTGGTTGAAATGACTGGATGGGATAGACGTAAGATTAATGATACAGTGGGATTGTTAGTTGATGTAGGACTAGTGAAGAAGAGTCAGAATGTGAAGAAGCAAGGTGAAGTTAATTGGTATTCCATTGCTTAGATGAATTATATAGGACTTTAGGGTATGTACAAAATAGTAACCTTTTAAACAGGTTACGTTTTAGTACCACTATAATAAATGAATTATAATAATAATATATATAATTAATAAATAGATTTATTATAGAGTGACGAAAACGTAACCTTTTGGAGATTTTTATTATTTGGGATTGGATTGAGATTAAATTTTGACACTTTTTACTACCTAATACGAGAATAGGTAAATCAGAATTATTGACATGCCTCTGTGTAAATCGAGAGCGTTGCTAAAACTGATTCTAAAATTTAAGGTATAAATTGTCATGTGTGATATTAGAATGGATTTAATCAACTGATTCTAATTAGAGAATGCTATCTAAGAGGTAAGTTGATGTGCAGATGAGATGAAGCTGAAACTTGAGCTAATGAAAATTGAATAGTCAAATTGAGGATAGGGTGTCTATGGTGACATCCTTTTTCGATTATCTGAAATATATCCCCCCTGTATGTGAGATGCGAACAATGAAATTAGTTTTAATTAGAATTAAGCTCTCAGAGGAGAGATAAGGTGAGGTAATGGTTTAGTATGGTAGAGGGTAGTTTGGAACGCTGAGGAGCTATTTGGCAATTAAATATGATTGAATGTGAGGTTAGGTTGGATGTGGATTGAAAATGAAATGAATTAAAAATAAATTATAATTATTCACAATTACTATTGATAAAAACTGAAAATCTGTATATAGTTAGTAATATATGGGATATTTTGCTCCTCTGTTTTATTAAGAGGATGCAAAAAATTAATTGAATACGAGGAGTAGGTTTCCCATATGAAAAAAGGTACTACTATGGATTATTATCAAGAGATCATTGAAATAGGTGGAGTTAAGATTCCATTGATATGTTTTGAGGGAGATAAGTATTTACCTATTAGCTATGTTGCAAAGAAGCTGTTATTGAGAGAGCAAGCGTCAGACACTATAATGAAAAACGCAGATAAGAAATTTCTGCTGAAACTAAATGTAGACTATGGAAGAATCACTGGTGGAAATAATAAGCAGAATTCTAACTGTATTGAGACTAATGAGCTTGGTAGAATTTTATCTAATAATACCCAAGCAGTTAGACTAAGCTTAAAGCAGAGACAATCACAGAATAAGCTTCATGAATACTTAGGCGTAGCCCTGCTATATGAAGTGGAATATGACACAAAACAATTCAAGTTAGATGAAATAGTAAATTATGATAAAGCGACTATAATGGTAATTAATCAAGCTTTAACAGAGAATCCAATAGTATCAGGCAAAAGATGTTCTAAATGTATGAGAAATTACCCTCTTACAGATGTTTTCTTCTATAACAATATGGATACACAATGCATAAGATGTAGACAAGGTAAGAATTATAAATTCAAAAGCAATGATGATTATTTTAATTACTTAGTCAGGAATGACGCTGAAGAGTATATAGAATTCCATCTAAAACAAGATGTATTGGGAATGTATATTGGCTATTTGAAGAAAGACTTTAAACGTCTGCCTAAGTGGATGTATACTATGGAAAATTTCACTCTCATTATAAAAGACCTTCACGCTAGAAAGGCTGTTAATGAGAGCAATCTGAATCATGAATTACTGCAAAATAAATTAAGATTAGATTATTTGAAATATGGTGTGAGTAAGATTGATGACGTGTATAGGATTCTTTTCGGAGATAACTTCTTTTATGAAAACTGGAAGTATCCTAGTTATACCATTGGATCACAGAGCATTACACCAGAGATTGCCAAGATAAATTTTGATAATTACCTGAGAGAATATAATATTGTAATTAATAATCCGTTTGATTTTGACTACCAAAAGATAATTGTTAAATCTGGTATTAGGTCTGTTGAAAGACAACTAGGAGGACTCTGTGGTTTCTTTGTTTATTATTGGGATGGAAAGTATGCTGGATACCAATTCAGGAATATAGGCAACTACTATAAATGGAATAGGAATAATGTATTGAGTGATTTAAGATTCCTTGTTGAAAATGATATGAAGGTGCAGATAGAGAAGATACCACTATATGTAACCAAATCATCATTAAGAAGCATTGCACCTTCTTTATGGAATTACATTGTAAACAATAAGAATGGAAATATATATGAGTGGTTTAATGAATTGTATCCTGACCAATTTGATGAAACAGACTTTGAGATAGGTAGATATAGAAACAACTTTGATTCAATTGAAGAAGAACAAGTAGATGGTGTGCTGCGTGAAAACTTGAAGAATGTGATTTATAATTATAATAATAGCGATCAAGTTGTGAGCCTAAAAGGAAAGAGACCTGATTGGTTTGTATTGAGTGAAAATGGAGTGTGGATTATTGAATATTTGGGGATGTATATAGAAAGTCAGAAAAACAATGAGATTATCAGCAGCTATATTGAATCTACTCATGAGAAAATGAAATTGTATGAAGAGCTGAAATCCTACTCGACTATATATTTGTATCCGAGTGACTTGAAAAATGGCTTCGAGGGAGTTAAGAATAAGATTAAGATTATTAATGGATGAAGTATGGATAATAGGGGAATATGAGCTGATTGGAGAGGTGATTTGTTGCCTCTCTATTTTTATTGGGAATGATTATCTCGGTTGGAAGTGGGAAAATTGGGAGTTAAATGAGTGTGCAGAGTGGAATATTGTGATTATAGAGAGGAAAATGGGTAATTGGAGACAAGTAAAAGATAGGGAAATAGGGGTCTCACTCGCAACGTTCCGAGACAGATTACGAATACATTATTGAAGCATGAAATAAGCCGAATAGGACTATTGTATTATATGTAATTAAATTGGTATTAATTGGATAAAATAGTCCTATTTCAAAATAAGTTGAGTATGTGATATAAGGTGGTAGCCCGTCACATCACCATGCTGCAATCTATGTATCTGAAACCAACCCCCCGTATCCTATAAACGTTGATATATAAGCATTTTAAAAGGTATTATAATATTCATTATGATACTATGCTCATATATAAGACAATAAAGTTCCCGTTTTATTATGATATACGATTAGAATTAATCAGCTTATATTGTTCAGATCATTATATAATAATCAGCATATCGGAAAAATTTTTTAATTGTATCATGTGACTATATTCTCATACGTGAGGAATTTTTTCGTCTTATAACAAGGAAATCAATCTCAACGACTTACTTACTTTTAGTAACCGTATTACTATTAGTAACTGACTTACATATAATAAGTTAACTATATATACTATACATCAAAAATCATATTATTAAAATTGTTTCACGTGAAACATTATAATTTATTATCATACTTATTATCATACTCAATACAATACTCAATACTAGTTAAACTGTTATACCTATAATAGAACAGATTAAACGTAACTATAATCAACTATAATATATAACATCATACCACATCAGCAAAACTACACATAGTTATCAATACTACATATGCAGCTTTTTGCCCATTTCAATTTTAATCATTCCAACTCATTCACAATGGATCACATACGATACGCTATACGATACTTACAACTCATACCCATTCATTCTAATACAATACATATCCATTCATTCACACAATACAAGACAACAAAAAACGCATACCATAATTAAATGGCACACGTTTCATTATTATTCATTTCAAGTATTCTTGTAGCCATATTCTAACTTGTTCCATTCCTTCAATCTTTCCTGCCGTTCTATACTCTTCATTGTTGTTGTATTCTTGTTGTTCTGCAACTTCAACGAGCCTATCTTGTTCAGCGTCAATCTTATCTATTAATAGTTGCAATTGTTCATTATCCAACTCTTTCACCTCTTATAATGTATTGTATCATTCATTCAGATCATACATGCCATTCATTAAGATACTACACATAAACGGCAACTTCTTTATTACTCATCAACTCATGCAACTTCTTTACACTTACATACACATCAATAGGCTTACTATAGCAATAATCAATATATACTTTACACATAGCGTATCCATTATGGAAATAACTATCTTGCATGAATGTTTTAATAAGAACATTGTCATAATCATTAATAAGTGTATCAACCTGATTGTCATTAAGTTTATCAAGTTGTATCAGTTCATTCAGCATTATAAAATGTTTCTTTTGTGACTCATTCAATTCTTTATTAGTGTATACTTTCTGATCTGTATTAAAATGTAGCTTAATATCATTCATGGTTTATCATTCCTTTTCTTTTATAGTTTACTTACATTATTCTCAAACATGATTATCAATCCATCTTTTGACATTCCTACAATATGCTTATCAGTATCAGACAATACTTCAAGTTGTTCCTCTTGTATTTCTTCAATTACATTTGAATATCTGATCTTTTTAGTCATTTGTATATTTCTTTCTTTTGTTTGTTTCACTTTATCAGGATCATTTCCATTATAATAGAATGTAATCCATTGCATGGGTGTTGATTGTTTATAAGTCATTTTTATCATTCCTTTTCTTATAGTTTAGTCTTACGTCTTAATCACATATATTCTTTCATCACTATTCAAATAGTCCATTTTCAAACTATCGCCTTCTACATTAACAGTTACCTTATCGGCTATTCCTTTTTCATCCTCTATTTTTTCCCTTTCATTCTTTACGCTACTATTCCGAGCAATCCACAATATACTCATTATTTCCTTTTTTTCACTTGATACAACTATCATATAATTATTTCATCTCCTTTATGGTATGTATTCTATTGTAATTAATCAGATCAACCGACATACAGCAATTTAAGAATATAAGCGTATAAGCTCATAATAATCATTACAAGCCATTTAATATCATTCCATTCGTGTCTTATTCTTTCTTTTAATGTCATTTTATCCATTTCAGATCATTCCTTTTCTGATTAGTTTAGTTTAAATTGTGTCAAAAATTCACACAATTAATATGCTGCTTTTTGGCTATTTGAAATTTTTAAATCAATCACAAGGGAAATGACTACATATTATAGTTTATTATTTCCCTTGTTTTGATTCAAAAAGTTTTATTCGTTTTCCGTGTATTCACCTTCTTTAATTGCTCCAATAATTTCATTTGCTTTGTCTTCTAAATCATCAAAACGATTATTATTATCATAGTTATTAGTTAAATTTTCTATTGCTTCTTCAATAGCTGATACATCAAGATTAATTTCTTCTACACTGTTTAAATATTCATTTACTTTGTTAGCTATAATATTAAATGCCATTGAATCTAAGTTGTCATATAGACTTTGTGTATAATACTGATAATAACCTGCTTGAAATATTCTTACTAAGTCTAAATTATTTCCATCAGTTGGTGCTAATCCACTTGATATTGCTTCTTCAATATATTCTTGAATATTTTCTGCATCTTTCCATACGTCATTAGTATAGATGGGAATGAAACTATCTCCAATTTCTGAAATTGCGTCACCTACATAGGTTGATTCGCTATACTCATTTACAAAAGAATTTAAAGCGTCTTCCTCATCTTCTAAATTACTTAGTAAGTTATAGCCTTTTACCTCAATACCTGTATTTGCTGTCATTTTTATTTTTCCCCTTTTGTTGATTTATTTTTAATTCAATACTACACTAATTTTATAATTTATTATTAGTGTAGCGATCAATTAAAAATTAGAATCTATAGCCTTGTTTCAATTCATCTATATATTCGCTTACAAGGTTTTCAAGATATTCAACCGTCAATCTTTCAAGATTTCCATAGCCGTCAATAATATGGTATACACTATTAGAATTAGCATTATATAAGAAGTTTTTTACACTTTCATAACCGCTATCATCAATCATATTTTTAACCATTGCATTTACTGAATCATCATGAACTATATCATGTTCAGGTATTACACTAATTGCAATTTCAGCTATGCGATCTGTATTGTACTGATCCTTTTGCATAACCTCAAACAATTCAGATAAACCACGGTTATTTTCTATTTCTTCAATGAATTCATTTAAGTTGTCAATGTTTACATTTTCACCAATACTTAAAGGGAAATCAAACTCATAATCATGTATAGCCCATTCCTCATATTGTGAATTTAATCCGATAACTTCAGCTACTTCATCCATATCAATTGGAAATGTAAACCATTCACCTTGTAAAATTCCTTCATTGTATTTCCCTAGGTTAGCAATGTAAAGTTGATTTGTCATTTTGTCGATCTCCCTTTTGTTTATAATTTTTTTACTACTTGATACTCTTTATTATAATACCATTATATTCAGATGTAAAGAGTTTTATTCATAATTTATTAATTAAATTTGATTTATTTTTTAGACTGTAAAAGATGTATTTTATTAAATGATTTCAATAGCTTGTATATTTTCTTTTATAGCACCTTTTGAGCTGTTTAGAAAGTTTTTAATTGCCTCAAAAGATGTTTCTGCTTGTTCTACATACGTTTCTTTTTGTCCATTGTTAAAAGTAACTTCAATATCATAATAATTCATTTTTATAATTCCTCCATTAAAATAGTATTTTTATTATTTATTATTCAAACGATTCTTTCATAATTTTAATTTTATCTTGAATACTGTTTTCAAGTTGGATCATTTCATCTGATAACATTTTAATATCTTGAAATTTTCCGTCAAAGTATTTTACAATGTTTTTCGCTACTTCTTTATTTACATAGTGACAATAGTTGTAAACCTCTTCATGTGACATAGTTTCAATACTGTATAAAGCTTGAATAGGATTCATTTTTCGATTCCTTCTTTCTTATAGTTTATTTTAATTAAAAAGCGTGTTAACCTCATTAATTCCTTTTTTATATAGTGTACGATCATTGAAATCTATTTCTTTCATGTTTTCCCATGCTTCTTTTTTTGTGTCAAACTGTTTAATATAAACCGTTTTCCCTGTTCCTTTACATTCTACTATTACACTATGTTTAATGAAGTTACTCATTTCAAAACCTTCTTTCTTTTTGTTTTTCGTTATACTTCATTATATGCGATAACTCAAGATTATACAACTGTTATTATTATAATTTACTTTTTTTTAACTTTATTTTTAGTATGAATATCTCATGTAAAAGAAGGCTACTAACATTGTAATGGCGATCAATGCAATTAATACTGATATTGTAAAACTTACAACCGTTACTCCTAACATTAAAACCGTAATACCTGCTACCATGAAAACCGAAAAACCTGCAACTAGAATTCCTATAATGATTAATGATCCTTCTACAATTATTTCAAGTAAGTTGTTTGTGACGTTATTCATTTATGCCATCTCCATTTCGTATTTACTTTCTATACATAGTATACCATGTAAGAAATACATTGCAAGTGTTTTGTTTCATAATTTATTAATTAATTTTACTTTTAATTATGATACTGTTTATTGATTTCATTGTAACCAGATCAAGAAATGAAATAACCAATATAAAACGATACAAAAAAACGGCTATATAATAGAAGAAACTCAAAATAAAACATGTTTTCAGCATTATAGAAAAGCGATTTAATCCATTGATACATATGATTAAGCTACTTAATTAAACGGCTATTAATCAATGGTATTATAAGCGATCAATAAAGCGATTATTAAAAAGCATATAGAATAGCATGAAAAGCCCATAGAATGGCTATATATCAACGTTTAGAGGAAATATAAGAAAAAATCTATATTAAAATAGCATTAAATGATAATTATTATCAGTTAGTAGTGATAATTATTCTCAATTAGAGGTCAAAATAGGTCAAAATCGAGCTTATTTTAGGGTTTTATATATAGAGGTTTTACATATTCTCATATAACAGCAAACAAAAATTCGAGCTGGGCTTTTTCATATAACAGGCAGCGAAATTTCATGCTGGGATATTCTTATAAGAAAATTTTCAAAATCAAAATAACAGTTCGCAAAAAACAGAACCACGAAAAATTCAAGTTGCAGCTATCTCAGTGTTTAAACTACAACTCGAATAGAACATCTAACCTCATTATATCCACTCATTACATAATTCAATCAATCATTCACATAACACACTAACTCACTCACAACATCATTTTAACAAGCCTCAGATACATTCCAGCAGCCTATTCACACTCAAATTAAAAGAGCCATTTTATTCGACAATAGGGGCTATAAAGAGTATGTTTTCCTAGTGTTTTATCACATATCTAACCATTCAAAAAAGTTTTATTATTTGATGTTGACACTTGTGTTATAATTTAGTATTATAAAAGTAAGCAATACATAAACCAATTAGAAAGAGGGAATTGAGAATGATTAATACTTATAAGCAAACAATTAGAAAGCTTTTCAATGAGCTAAGAAAATACAATCCTGAAGTTAGTGGTCTTAACGTTTCAAGTGTTAATTTAGTTGGAAGCTATGGAACAGAACATTTTAATCCAGATACAAGCGACATTGATTTTCAAATTGTAACTGACAATGAATTACCATCATGGGCAGACGTGAATAGCATCTTAGACTTTATCAATGATGGATTGATTGAAAAGTATGGTGAATGCTCAAAAGGTGGCTATGTGGAAGTAGTTGCAATCAATAATTCATTCTTAGATGGAGAATTGTTTGTGGACTATCATGCTGACAGCAGAATCTAAATTAACTACATAATCTAACCACTAAAGGAGACAATACAATGACAGCAGCTATCTTACAATTTCAACCTTTCCAGCAACCTATTCAGCAACAACAACAGACTAACGATCAATCAGATTACATTGAGCTACCATTAACTAAAGAGTATCATCATATAATGATAGAAATGCTGAATAAGGAGCATCCATTTAAAGCAATCAGGTTAGCAATGGAGTTTAACAGGGAGAACGGGTTCAGTCTAATTCCAGAGCTTGAGATTGAAAAATGGAAACGAGTTTTGAAAAATCAAAAATGAAAAATCTGAGATTAAAGTTGAGAATTCCTAAAGGGAAAATTATGAGAGTAAAATGTTGTAATCCTAAAGGGATTGAGATTAACTTGATATAAAGTAAATTATAAGTAATAATCTTTATATGTGTCTAAATTGTGAACATTTAATAATAAACTATAATTTATTTTACTTTGCTATTGATAAAAGAGAGAAAAAAGCATATAGTTAATAATGTAGGGGCTTTTTGAATCCCTAATAGATTTTTTTAGAATACAAATGAGGGAGAGAAAACAATGATAATCGAATCAACTGAAAGCAAGTATTTTTTCTGCTACAGTAAGAAGTTATCCACTCAGTTAATATTAAAAGGACATAAATATATTACTAAGGCTATTCACAGAGATACTATGAAGCTATTCTATTTATTTGAGATGAATGATGAATTACGAGCAGACTTAAAAGAATTTAATTTAAAACAGGGGGTGAAACACACCTCGAATTAATTAAACTGAGGGGTAATTTACACCTCGAATTATATATGGGTATACAAAACAAGGGGTAAGTTGCACCTCTTTTTTGATAGTTTACATTATATAAACATAAATATATAAACTATAAACATAAAGCAACTATTAATCAGAACAATAAATTAAATTACTTAAAGAGGAGCTACACACATTGACAATCAAAGAGACAGCAGTACCATTCGTATTATTTCCTAACTATTTATTAGAGGAAGATATGGAAACACATCTGACAGCAGAAGAGTTATACCTTTATGCTACATTATACAAAGATAAAAACATCACCAATGAAATCAATACAACTGTTTCACTCTTATCTGACTACTCAAAAGTTAAATTTTTCAGTAAGAGAGATAAGAATATGAAATGTATTAATGAAAATTTAATTTCACTTCAGGCTAAAGAAATCATTCACATTGTAAATTTTGAAGGTGAAGTTGTTAATAACTTTAAGTCAAATGATAGCATCCGTATTTCATTTGTTGATTACGTTCACTCAGGATATACAACAATGAAACATACAACGCTTGATAAATTTGAAAACCCTTTAGAACTCTTAATATTTATTAATGTTGCTAGGTGGCATAGAGCAGGATCATTTAATACAAGCTATGCTAGATGGGCAAGGTTATTAAAATGTTCTCCACAAACAGCTATAAGTAGGATAAAGAAGGCAATAGAAAAGGGAATCATCTATAAAAATATAGGTAACTACGTAGCTAATGATGATGATAGCCAGAAGATACAAGAAATTAACTCATACAGAGTTGTTCCTTTTGATGATATTGAAAAGACTGTACAGACATTGAAATATGAGGAGTCAGTAGCGAATATACAATTTAGAAAGCATATTCCTAAAGATGATACTTTTGATATAAGTAAACTAATGAACAAGAAAGACTATAGTGAAACAATAGCTGACACAATTACAATTTTCTCAACATATGAAGATCAGCAAGGTTACAATATCTATCCTAATGAAGAAGATTATTTTATTTACATTCAAACTAAAGCATCGTTAGAATTCAGAAAGCCCAACAAACAGGAAGAAAAGTTTATGAATATAGCCACAAAGAGAATACAGCAGCTTGAAAAAAATAATGAATTTATCGACTTGTGGAACATTGCTGAATTACGCTTTATTGAAATGGTTAATAAGGAAGAGTATCAAAGAAGACAAGTTGAGCAAGTTGAAGCTATTCCATTAAAGGTTGAGCCAGTAGAAGATGTATCACTAATGTTCTAACGTTTATAAATAATGGTAATTGGAAGTGGCGAAATGGACAAAACAAAAGACTATCATAAAATACTAATTGATTTGCTTTCTAATGAAATACCTTTCAATGCAATTGTTCTTGCTAAACGCTTCAATAAAGAGCAAGGTTTTGAAATAGTTCCATTACATTTAATTAAGCAATGGAAGAAAGAAGCGTTACAGCCTCAAGTAACAATTGAGAAGTTAGAACAGCGACAAAAAGTGTATGAGCGTATTACTTCTTAAATAGTTATAATAAATTATAAATTAAATAAACATTATTGTTGACTTCCTTTTATTCTTACTGTAAAGTATTAATTAAGCACAGGGAAGTCATTTCTTTTTGCGAATTAATAAATAATAATGTAATACTTGTGACACCATGAACATACAATGTATTAGAAAGAATGAAACAATAACAGAAGGGAGGGATAGCATGTACAAAGTGAATCAGCTTCAAGGCAAGGCACAACTAAAAGCGACTGCTACAGTCAACCATATTCTAAACGCTCACAGAAAAGCATCACTAGGAATCAACATGGATCAGTTTGAGTTAGCAACAAAGGAATTAAAGTTTGACATGAAAGGAAACGTTTTAGCCACTACAAATTGAGTGTTTAGACTGCAATAGATCAGCGTGGACAATTCCAGCAGCTTTTACATCTATTGTGGGAAAGAATACTTAATTAGATGAAACTCACATCACGAAAATCAAAAGGGGTAGCAAATGCTACTCCATACATAATGAACAGTCATAACAAACTATAACCATAAAGGGGATATTAAAATGACAACTTACAAAGAGCTACCACTTGTGAAACAATCAGTATTACGTCAAGTCGCTTATCTTCAAAGTCAATGCGAGTTAAATGTAATGGTACGATTAGAACATTATTCAGATGATGACAATTTTGATTTAGTTGTATTGGTATTCGCTAAAGATGGATCATTAATTTCAGATGAGGTTACACATACATTTGAGACAGATGAGAAAGAAGAAGCAATTAAGGAAGGGAATAAACTATTAGAAACTGTTATGACATGGTGTGAGAATTGCAATATAACTGTTAATAGAAACTTAGTAATGCAAGAGTTTTAAATAAATTATAAATAAAAGGTTTTGTATAGCTACTAAGGTGGTATAATAAAACTAGCAAGACATAAACTAATAACAAGGGAGCGATTCAAAATGAAAAAGTACACATTTGAAGTATCAGACGGTTTCTTTCCACAAAAGTTTAGGATTACAATTGAAGCTTTTACTGTGAAAGAAGCTGAAAAGGAAGCAAGAGAAGTATATGCAGAAGACTTGGGAACAACAGAAGATCAGCTACGAGTTAAATTGTTGAAAGCAGAATAACACTAAACACATTGAATTACTAAATTATAAGTAACAAATATACAGTCCTAGCGTATAATGTAGTATAAAGAAATACGAAGGGAAGATGAAATGAGTTTTACAAATAAGATTAAAGTGGTTTACAGATTGTATGGAAAGTATCTAATGAAAATTATCCTAATGGGAGCTATCATCATATCAATCTCATGCACATTAATGTCTGATCCAGTTGCAGCTTATAATTTGTGGGATATATCAGCAGCTTATGGAGATGTATCTCACATTCATCCAAACGGACATACAGGTTGCGATTTTGTTATACCAGAAGGAACAGAATTAAAGTCAGTTGTTGATGGTACAGTTGAAAAGGTTAGAGACACAGGAGATGTAGGTTATGGCAAGTCAGTTCAGATACGTACACCTGATGGAAGATTGGTCATATACGGTCATTTGAGCGAGTTTAATGTGAATATAGGCGATAAGGTAAAAGTAGGTGAAATCATAGCAGAGAGTGGGAATACAGGAAGGTCAACAGGCGCACATCTCCATTTTGAAGTGAGAAAAGGTGGAGTAAGTATTAATCCAATGCCTACAATAATGGATGGTAAAATTAATAAGCTGATTGATGTAAATGTAGTAAGAAAATGAAGTTGAAATGATTATAAAAAATAAATGAATAAATTATAATATAATTGTTGACTTTAGTTTAAACGGTGTTATAATAATAAATAAGAAGGAAATACAAATTATAAAACAAGAGGAGAATGGAAAATGGAAAACAACAAATGGATGGCAATTCAAAATGAGTTTATTGATGAAAGTGGATTTGAAGAGGGCTATGTAGTAATGTCAATTGATGCTTGGATCACAAATGATGAGAATGAGGAAGGAAAAGTAATCGCTGAAATCAAACTTGATTTAAGTTCTAATGAAACTACTGTGACATATAAAGATGAAGATGCTAAAACAGATAGCTATGCACAAGAAATGATAAGAGAAGGAATTGAAACGCTTAAAGAATACAACGAGTAAAATCTATCTTTTAAAAGGTAAGACAAAATAATAAATTATGAATGGAGAAGATGAAAATGTCATTAAGAATTGGTTTTAAAGTTGAGGAGTGGAGAAATAAAGCTTTTCACGAATTTACAAATGAAGAGCTTTTAGAGTATTGGTATAAATTGAGGTTAACATGTAAATCAGGTGAACTAGGAAAAAACTCAGACAGCACGGAATTATACGTAGTCAGTCTTCAACAGGAGATACTAGAAAGATTTAAAAAATGAGGAGTGGTTAGATTGAGTACATTAACGTATAAGCAACAGAGAAATGCAGTTTCTGAACCTGTAAGGATTAAGGCAAGATTTATAGCCAAAGACATGATAAAGAAATCTAATCTTCCAATTGAAATCATTTATGTCAAGGATGATTACTTATCACACGGAGGATTTAATATCTACTTAGTGCAAGGTGAAAGTAAGACATGGGTGGATTCAGCTAAGAGTGAAAATGTAGCAACTAAAAAAGTGAATGAGCTTAATGAATGGATCAGCTAGTAGAACAAGGAGACATACACATGGCTTATGAAAAAGGAGATATTGTAAGGCATAAATTTAGAGCTATGAAAGGTTTATATGAAATATCTGCAACTTTTAACCATCATATCTACCAATATTTAATAACAAACGATTAAACATGTAAAAGAAAGTGAATTAATTTTAGTTTGTTCTGTAAAAGACAGAAAGGATTCTCAAATAAAATAAATGTTTCATTAGGTAAATTATAATCACGTTCAAACAACAAAGGCACAAAAAATGGAATAGGCTATAAACCCATTCCATAGAAACGACAGTTGAATTCCCTCCGGTAAGGGAATTCCTTAATAATATATACAAAAGAAAACCCTTATATGCAGGAAATTTTAAATTTAAAAATAACATCAACTAAAACAAGGTTTTTATAAGGAGAGAGAGGTAACTTAATGTCAGCATTAAAAGAAGGATTGAAAGCAATAACAACAATTTATAATTATGAACAGGACTGGAAGAAGAGGAAAGCAGTGCAAAAAGCAAACGAAGTTGCTGAACATTGGAATGGAGGAAGAGACATGAAATTTGCCTTTCTCATATCGTGCGTTTATCAAAATGAGGATTATGTTTTTGTTTCTTATTTTATGGAAGAGCTTAGAAAGCTAATAACAAACACTGAAAATGGAGACAAAATACGTAGTGAAGGAAAAGGTGATTAAAAGTGAAGTCAACCAAATATCAGTTATTAAAAAGTGATTATGATTTTGCTTGCGGACAATTAAAAGAGTATATGAAGATGATAAAACAATTAAGAAAAGAAAAAGAACAGGCTTATTATGATGGCTACAAACAAGGCAGATTTGATGAACAGATGAACCGACTTAATGAATAGTTCAATGAAATCAATTTGAATTTACATCACTAACTGATACAATAATTGTAACCAAATGTTTCAAAAGGAGTATCAGACATGATTAATTTTGCAACAAACTTAAAACAACTTAGAAAGCATAAAGAGCTTAGTCAAGAACAGGTTGCTGACTATCTAAGCTTAACAAGAGCTGCATACACAAAGTATGAATTGTCCAATGCAGAGCCAACGTTAACAAGATTAGTTCAGTTAGCTGATTTGTTTGAAGTGTCACTTGATGATCTTGTAGGAAGAAGTAAGACAATAGATAATAAAGATATTTTTAAAATTATGAACGAAAAACAAGTTGAATTAAACATTAAAAAGGTTACAGAGCAGGTTATTGAAAGTTTCATTTCGGATCACAGAGAAAGGATTTCAGAAGCGATTATAAGAGAAGCTTATAAAAATACCACCGTTAAATAGAATTTATATAAACTACTGTGGATAGGGGTGAGAAAAATGACAAAACTAGCAGAGACCTTGATTCACTTGAGGAAAAGAAATAAACTAACACAAAAAGAGCTGGCAACTTATTTTAAGGTTGCTGAATCCACTATCTCTGGCTATGAAAATGGTGTCAGAGAACCCAATCTAGAGATGCTAGTCAGGATTGCAGATTTCTTCAATGTAAGCACAGACTTTCTACTAGGAAGAGAATTTAATAAAACAGGCTCACATTTAATTGACATCAAATTTGAGCAAAAACTCAAAGAAAAAGTTGAATTGCGTATGAATGAGTTTGTTAAGAATCAAGTTGAATCAACAGTCAAACAAATTGTTATGGAGATTAAGAAAGAAATGAAATAGGAAGGAGTGAGGATATGAAATTTGAATTTATAGAAGAAGGAATGGCAATTAAAACGAATGACAATCTATACTTGGTGGTGGCAACGGATTTAAAAATCAGAAACATTACAAATCAATCCATCACTTTGTATGACACTGTACAAAAACGACTTGTCTACCCTTCGCTATTCACATGGGAGAGAGAAAATAAACTTTGGACAGATCATGCTGAAATTCAAGAAATTTTTCCTAAAGACAGAGTGAGTATTGAAGTAATTTAGTCCCTTTATTAAATATAAAAAATACAGAGGAGAGAAAAGAAAATGAAAGAGTATTTATTATCAAGAAAAACAAAAGACGAGTTAGAATGGAAAACAAGTACAAAAGGAGACGTTAATTACATTTTAACAGTATTAAAGCTTAATTTAGAAAGCCCTGAATTACGAGGTAGAGAGTGGAAGATTGAGTCCTTTGAGGATAACTAAAATTGAGCTGATTCTTTAGAAGTAACTATTTAAGCATTATTAAATAATAAATTATAATAATTCTTTACTTTTTAATTGAACAAGTGGTATAATCTAAATAGTTAAACATATAATATATTATAAAACAAAAAGGAGATATGAAAAATGGAATTATTTAATCCGTGGGTTGGAATTCTTGTTCAGGTGGGTAGTGGAATGTTAGGGATTATATTAGCGGTGTCTTGGATGGAAAGAAAAGAGCGTTCATTTAGAGAGAATGTCTCAACTCTTAAAACACCACTAGCTATTATGTTATGCTGTTATACTTTAGGTGCAATTAATTTATTTATACGTTTTGCATAGGGTAAGTTATAAGAGAGGAGCTAATTAAATTGGGATGGGTAATTGGAATAGTTATTGGACTTCTTATAGGATCAGTTGTAGTAGTTGTTATAAATATATTGTTTTTTATGTGGCAGAGGAATCGGAATGTTAGAGTAAGAAACAAAAGAAGAAACAAAGATTGCAAAACAGAAGGGGAAAAATATGTTTGGGATTTATTCAATTAAAATCAGGATTTTAGTAAATAAAATATGAAATGGAGAGATTGAAAAATGAGAAATTATGATGAATTAATAATTGATGAAGATACTGTCTATGAAATGGCATTGGTTATCGCAGATACAATTTCTAAGAAACGTAAGCTAGAAAGAGAAAACAGAGCATTGAAAGAAAAACTTCAAGCACATGAAGACAGAATCAATAATCAATTCCAAAGCACTCAAAATTTGTTTGGAAATCTTGTTTCTACAATGGTAAACAAGACACAATAAAAAGCGTATTTTAAAAGGAAGGAGAGGATCAAATGGATAAATTTGATTGGGGACTTAGACATGATGGTTGCGACATATGTATTTATAAATGTAGAGAGCCTATAATCATTTCTTTGTATGGCAAGACATTCAGAGGACATAAGGATTGTATGCACTTTAAAATGAATGAGATTAGAAAAGAAGCAAAAAGGAATAGTATCAAATAACATTTCAAAGGAGATGTCACAATGAATGAATCAGAATATGAAGAAACAATTATGACATACGCTGCATATTATATAGAAGGAAACCCAACAGCAACAGTATATGACTTACAACTATCTAAAGTATATGAATACCTTCATGAACACCATAACATGCCTGAAGAGTATGCACATGATGTTATGCGTAAGATCATCATTAAATTAGCTGTCAAATGAATTATAAATTATTATCAGATTGGAGGGTTTAAACGTGCAAAAGGAAAAGATAAGTGTTATAATAGCAATAGAAGACGGATAGGAAGCTCAACTCAAAAGGAGATGAAAACTAATTTAAATAATAAATTATAAAAAAGGAGAGTTAATATGTTTAAAACTTCTCAAAAAGGTTATACTATTATCAACAAGGAAAGAGGCAATACAGGAAAGAACAATGTTTAGAAAGAATAAACAATTGACTGTCCCTTTCGAGCTTGGTGATAAGAATACAAGCCATAACTTAAATAAACCATTGTATTTTTATCTCTAATCTTGAACCCCCATTAATAAACAATAAGGTAAACGCATATAGTGTATAACAGAACAAGAAAAATAACGCTGAAAGGAAGAGGAAGATGACGAATTTAGCAGTAGTAACAGACTTTACAACAAGAGCAGGAAAAGCAATTGAGGATTTTCTTTATGAAAAAGGTAAGCGATCAGCAGATACAACTAAAGGATATAGAGGAGACATTACTCGTTTCTTATCAGATGTATATAATAAATCAATTAACACTATAACAGCAGAAGAATTAGAGTTGCTGGACTATGATTCATTTAAGACTTTCTTGAATAGCTTTTATGACAAGCAATCTAACAGTACCATCAATCGTTACGCAAGTAGTGTTAAATCAATGTATAAGTATCTAAATGCTACTAAGGCAATCAAATCAGACTTAACTTTCTTTGAACTAATCGACACACTAAAGAACAATGCAAACAGCTATGAAGCAATGCCAATGGAAGTTGTAGAACAATATCTTGAAGCTATAAGATTTGAAAAGAATAAGCATTTAGAAAAACAACTTATAATCAAAACAGCCATTGAAACAGGTTTACGTGAATCAGAATTACGTGAATTAGAGTGGAAGCAATTTAAACCAGATGGTGAAAAAGTTTATGTATCAGGGTTTGGTAAAGGAGATGTAAAGTATTTAGAGGTAATCAGTAGAGATTTCTACAATGAATTATTGCAGCTTAAAGTAGAAGGACAAAGCAATGTATTTACATTAACTAAAAAGAATCTGACTGACATGATGTTGAGACTTAAGAAACAGCTACACCATGAGGACAGAAATTACACATTCCATTCATTTAAGAAGACAGCAGTAACCAACACATACAGACTGACAGGATCAATAACAGATGCACAGAAGAAAGGTAAGCATAAGCATCTTGCTACAACGCAGCTATATCTACAAGAAGAAGAAGTGAAAATGACAGGTTATTATTCATTAGAAGGAAATTTAAATCATAATTTATACAAAGAAGTATCACATGAATGTTTACTGGATGCTTTAAAGGGTATGTCTAAAGAGATGTTGTTCGTTTTAAATCTAAAATTACAAGATAATAAAGAATGAAATTAAATAAAGTTATCGACATAAAACGACATAATATGATAAAGTAAGTGTAAAGACAACAAACTTTACTACTAGATTTTTACAAACAGAAAATGCTATTATATAATCAAATTAAACAAAAAATGGAAAAGGAGCATAACAGATGAGCAAAAATCGAGCTGAACTTTTAGAGAAAATTGAAGATAATATTCAATATATCTCTACAAATAAAAAAGCAGTATCAGAAATTAAGGAAGAGTTATCAAAGTATAGAATTACAGAAGGAAGAGTGGAGGATTACTTTTCACAGCCTGAAGTATTAGAAGATGCAGATATAAGAGAGTTAGCACTCTTCAGTGAACAGTTTTATGTCAAAACAGGATTAAAAGAATTTGCACCTAATAATTGGTTTACTGAAGCTGAAATGAAAGAAGCAAGACAATTCGATTACATGTTTGTACATGGTGAAGATGATATTGTTTTCCCACTAGAAATTGAAAACGTGATCCACATTGGAAACAACTTATATGTTGCTTCACTGGACATCAAAACGATTGCTCAGTTAATGAAATCCAAAAAGCTAAATTATAACTATGAGATTCAACGACAAGCAACAAGAGTTGTTCGCAAGGATAAAATGTTATTTAAACCAACAATTTATAAGAAAAACGTAAAAGAAATTAAAGAGTTGCTTAAAAAGGATCAGTTAATACACACGACATTAGCCTTCAATGCTGCTACACAGACTAGCGACAATGGAGAAGAGCTATCATACAATGGAAAGAAAAATGTGCTTACAATCAATGAAGGAACACGATTAGATATTCTTGATGGATACCATAGATGTTTAGCATCTCAACAAGCATATGCAGAAAATCCAGACTTAGATTTCCGATTTGTTGTAATGATATCAAACTACACTACAGCACAGGCTCAACAGTATCAAGCACAGTTAGCTAAGGCTACACCAATTCCTACAGCACGTATTCAAGAGCTAGAAAAAAACAGGTTGGCAGATACAGTAGTTCAAATTTTGAAATCAGAATCAGAGTTGCGTGATCGAGTTACAACTACAGGCTCAAGAATGAATATAACAGCAGGAGAATTAGTGAGCTACAGAGTTTTAGCAGATTCAATTGACAGAGAGTTTCCAATGAAGTCATTACTTGAAGCAAGACAAACTGGACAGTATCTAACAACATTCTTTGAGTATCTGATTGGATTATATCCAGACGAATTTTTATCAACAAGAAATCAGAATGAATCAATTATGGCTTATAACAAATTGTTTGCAGGATATATTGGATTAGCAGCAGAAATGAAAAAACAAAATTTAGAATTTGAAAAATTAAAATCAATCCTTGATAAAGTAGACTTTAAAATAGATAATCCTTTATGGAAAGAGCTAGGCATAATTAGATTAGATGGTAAAATTAATAATCAAATTGATGAATCAAGAATAAGTAAATACTTTAGAGGTTTAATTTAAGAATAAAAGGGAAGCCTAAAACATAACATTAAATATAATAAAAATTATAAATTAGATAATAGGGGAGAAGAAAAGAAAATGTTAAATAAAGAAAACTTTTATAATGGAGATATTAAAATTGATTATCTAAATACAATCCAACATAATGAGACACGTAAATTATATGCATATCCTTTTATAACAGCTAAGAAAACTGAAGAACTATTTGGAAAAGATATGTTCGATATGTCGATTGATGAATTAGGAGAAGTAATGAAATCACTATCTGTATCATCAGCTAATACAGCTTATAATCACGCAGTTAAGTTTGAACAATATATTGATTGGGCTTATGAGAATGGGCATGTAGAAAGCAACCTGAATCCATTATCAAACGTTAATAAATTAGAGTGGTCTAAACAGTTTGTAGCTAAATATAAGCAGTCAGCATTTACAAGAAAGCAGCTTTTACACAGACTAGAGGATTTAATCAATTATGGTGATAGAGCAGTGTTATTAGCTTTGTTTGAGGGAATTAGTGGAGAAGGGTTTTCAGAAATCCTTAACTTACGCACACAGGACTTAAAAGAGGAAGATGGAAAATTTTTAGCTACGCTATATCAAAAAGATGGATCATTCCGCACAATCGAGATTTCAGAAACACTATTTGATTTACTTCATAAAACAGATAAAGAAACTGAATATGTTAATAAAAATGGAAATACAGTAAGTGACAGACAAAGTACCAGCAAACTATTAGATTCAGAATTTATATTCAAGAAAACAACAAGAGGAAAACAAGAAGGAAAATTAGACTTATTTTATATCAATCGAAAGTTCGTAATTTATAAAGAAGTATTTGATCTTAAATTTTTGAAATCAAAAGACATTCAAGTATCAGGTATGATGCACATGGCTAATGAACTCTATAACAGAGATGGAGAATTTAAGCCAGAGCATTTAAAAATCATTGGAGATCAGTTTGACACAGCTATGACGAAGGTTGATAAATATGAAAACAGAAATACAAATGTAATTAAGCTGCTACTTAAGACAGAGTTATTTAAAAATTTATATGGATATGATTTGATTAAGTAAAAAAATAATCATCTTAGAAAAAACTATATAACAGTCACTCATTTTTCGAGCTGGGAAATGTGCTGACTAAGAGTAATAAATAAAGTATAAGTATATGTAGCTTGTTTTTGGTATCTTGGTAGGTGCGAGAAAGTGAGTCCAAGATCACAAAAAGAATGTATATATATAAGACAAAGACCATTCTACTTACATTTGATACAAGTATTGGAAATAAGAGTTGACTGAAAAATCAGAACATGGTAAGATTTTCTTGTAGGACAGGGGGAGGGTGAATTGCAATTTGAAGAATGTGTCTTTTGAACTAAAGGAAGCGACACACCTAAAGTTAAAGATTAAGTGTGCAACAATTGGTGTTCACATCAAAGTCTATATGGCAGAATTAGTCGAGAAAGACTTGGAAGAGTCGGAAGAACCTAAAAAATAATGAGACTGTCCAGAACCCCTCTTAGTTGGTCAGACAGTCTCAATATCGGTAGCTAGTTGATTGCTACATCGCAATTATAACAACAAAATTGGGATTTTTTGTAGTAGCAACTAGTCCTATTTATTCGACACAATGGATACATTGGAGGATAAAAAAGTACCACAAATAATAGAATAGTATTATTGTTAATTGGTAATGTAATTGTAATATTAACATATAGAATTATTTGGCAAATGTACTCGTTGACAGATACGTTTGGACAAGATAGAATAAAAGAAAATATGCGAACGGTTGTTCGTAAAAACGGGGGAAATAGAATGGCACGATACATGTTGAAGTATGTTGTCACAGGCACATCAGATGTACCATTTAGTGAAATGGTTGCTGACTACGATCCATTGTTGTTAGGTGAGATGAGCTTAGTCTTATCAAACTTACTTGGTGGGACATGCTGTGTTGAAGTGGAAGAGATTGAGCTTATTGCGGCAGAAGAGCTAGATGAAGTTTAGCAGAATGATAGACATGCTCCATATAACAGGTGTTGTTTGCAATAGTTGCGAGATGTTGTATGGACAGAGAGGTGTCTGCTGTCCAACAAAATCTTAGTAAATTAATAAACTTTTAATAATTATTAAAAATGAAATTTGAGCAAATGAAATGGATGTGATATGATATTCAAAAATAGAAAAGAGGTATAACAGCAATGACAAATTCGAGCTGGGATGATTACAAGAAGTCTATTACAGTATTGACTGACGATCAAATCAAAGCCTTAGAGGAAGAAGCTAAACGAGTTGCTGAAGAATTAAATAAAGAAAATGGAAAAGAAGCCAACATTGAGTAATATAATGCTTGCTTCTTGCATATTAATAAATTATAATCAAAATAATAATGAAATAAAGATTTCATTAGGAGATGAAAAAATGAGTGAAGTTGAGAAAGTTAAAGATAAGCTTATGATTATGATTCGTGATGGAATGACCATCAATGAAGAATGTAAGGACATCTCATTTCAGAAAGGAAAGGTTTGGACTGCTTCATTGATATTGGACTACATTGAGCAACTAGATATACAGTAAAAGGCTCGACTTATTGGGAGAGGAAGGTGAAGTTTTGGAGAAGCAATGCAAGAAGTGTTTGGAAACATTCCCATCAACATCAGAGTTTTTCTATAAGCATAAAAGCAGTAGAGATGGGTTATTTTCCTCATGTAAGGAATGTTCTAGAGAATATTCGGCTAATTGGAAAAAAGAAAACGAGACAAAATGGAGAGAATATTACAAAGAAAGAGATGCTAGAGAGCACTATAAAGCAAAAAGACTTGAGAGAAACAGAGAAGATAGAAAAAGTGGTAAGTATTTAGAATGGCAACGCAACAACAAAGACAAGATTAAGACATACAGAGAAAAAAGACAATCTCATAAAAATCATGACATATCCAATGAAGAATTGGCTATATTATATGATTACGCTAACAGTTCCTGTATGTATTGTGGCATCAGTGAAACCGAGGCTAAAGCTAAATATAATAACAATCTACACAAAGATCATGCTTATAACAATGGCTCAGATGGTATTGATAACTGTGTTTTAGCTTGCAAAGGTTGCAATTCTATCAAGCATAATAAAGATTGGGATGAATGGTTTATAAGTTCAGAAGTTTACGATGAAATCAGATACGATGTTATAGCAAGTTGGCTACAAATGTGGAAAGACGAAGATGAGGGTGAAGCCAATTAAAATGTTACATTTAATGAACTATAAATGGAGGATCAAAAATGACAGATAAGGAACGTCTAGAACAAATTAAAACTCAAGGCTTTGGCACAATGAAATACCTTCACCTAGATATTAGGTGGCTTATCGAACAAGCTGAACGTGTGGAAGAGTTGGAAATAGGCATTGATTATCTCCAAAGCAACATAAAAGGGTTACAAAAAAACGTTGACACTTTGCGAGAAACACGTGTAATAGTAGCAAATGCACATCAAGATAACCTCGAAAGAAAAGATGCTGAAATTGACCGTCTACGTGAAGCGTTGAAGTTTTATGCAGATGAAGAAAACAATCTGTTAGTGGATGGTGAGAATACAACAGTTAGCATTGATGCAGGAAAAATTGCACGACAAGCGTTAAGCAACATCAATTAAAAAGCATCTTTTAATAGCACATACCTAAGTGATAACAAAAAATATTAACAGTCATATAAATAGTAAAAACCACAACTACAGAAGCAACTACAGCAATGGACAAAACTTTGAATGCATCTTCCAAGAAGATCACCGCCCTTAAAAGTTATTATGTCCATTTTTTAATTAACTATAAGAGCAACAATTATGAACGATTAAACAGCTCAATAATTATTTATTTAATAAATTATAAATAAAGTATTGATAATTATTGGAAATATGTATATAGTAAATAGTGTAAACTACTTTAATAGAAACGGGGAAAATGAGAATGAGCAACGGATTGAATTTAGGGGATAAGATAGACAACAATTTAACTGAGATTGTACAAGCTAAATGGGAGAAGATTATGAATGAGACGAATGGGAACAAACTCGCCTTACCAATCGAGGTGTTTTCAGTTCTAAGAATTTATTTCCAGTTAGCTTATCAAGAAGGACAGACTGACATGCTGGAAGCCATGAAGGAAGTATACGAGAACAATCCTGATCTGTTTGAGCATATGTTTGATGATGAATTTGTAAGTGAAGATGATGCAGATGAAAACGGAAACCTAAATTAAAAACTAAATCCATAATGAAAAGGGGAAATTAAAATGCAAACTTTAAAATTCGCAAAGGGTATCTACAGAGAGTATTGTAAATCAGTTAAAGGTAATGAGGAGCTTTCACTACATCAAGCTAGACTGAAAATGACACGCAATGCTCAATTGGCGGTTTCAAGTGTACGAGCTAACCATGCTGGAACACATTACAGATATGGTAAATTACATTTCATTGTAAATGCTGAAGGAACAATCGTATGGATGAAGAATCACTGTAAAACACCTGTAGGATGGAAACGTGACAATCAATTGTATCTGAAGCTGAATAGAGAATTAGGGATAGAAGAGAAGGTAACTCATCTTGATTTAGTTAAGCGAGATGCTTACTATTCAATCAAGAAAGCATTTAACAAAGCTCGATTCACTTGGAAGAAGAAGGTTTTAGAAACAGTTTAATAGTAAACTATAATACAATAATTGAGGTGTGCTATGGGTAAGCAAAGAAATAAAATAGTCCGTGTTCAGTTCACAGATGAACTAACAATGATGTTTGGAAGTAGCTATAAGGATTGGGAAGATCAGTTTAGCGAGTATCTACTTATGCTCAAACGTTTAAATCAGCTTGATGGATATTTGGAAGTAACAGCATCCGATGATAAGTGGGTTGGTTGGGGTGGATTGAAATGGTGTTCAGAAGAAAATTTCCAGCACCAATTAAATCGAGAAGGTTGCCAATCAAGCGATCCTGACAATCCAAATCCAAGACAATACAGTGAGATGAGCTTTTATAGAGACAGTGCTGTAACAAAGAAGGTAAATAAGTTGTTCGATAATTTCAGAAATAATATCTATTGAAGACTAAAATGTGCATTTTATCGGAGGTTGAAAAGGTGAAAATCGTGTTTAAGAACGGAAGTGTTATAGAGTCGCCTGAAACCCTTGATACACAAGGGATTAGAGGGCAAGGATGGATAGTTTGGCTAGATGACGAAAAAGACGAAGAAAATGACGTTATCGAATAAAACGAAAATTTTAATAGGAGAGGGGTTGCTAGTTTGTATTTAGGAATCGGTCAAATATGGTGGAGTTCAGAATTTCCACATGAAAGTTTTGAAATTTACAGTGGGATAGTGGACACTACTGTTGATAGCTTTAGTGATGAATCGTTGCCATTTGAAAATCAACCAGAAGGAGCAAAAATTTTCTTTTGGAAAAGAGCTGACAGTGACGCTTTTCAAGGTTTTATAGATGATAAATATAAAGGCAGAGATAGTATCTATCCTCACTCTTGGTATGGGGAATCAAAGAAATCATCATTAATAAGTAAGATTAAAAAATATAAAATGTTTCTAGTTCATGACGGTGCTAATTCAAAACCACAATAATTAAGGAGAGATGAAATTATGAGATATAGACTGACTATTAGTGATTATGACGTTATTTATCAAGGATTGAGCCAGTCTCTTAGACACACTGAAAAGCGTGAATGTGCTTATATGGAAGACGCAGAGTCTGTATATGAGCTGATTGAGATGGCGAAGAGGGTCTTAGAAAATCTATCAAGCATAAATATTGAAGAATATGAAGGCGAGTAATTATTTCGAGGAAACACTAAATGAAATAAATACATTGCTAGAAAAAGTTTATAATGACATTAAAAATTGGGAAAAAGATTGCTATGTGATTTCTATTCCTGATGATGTAGTTAGGTATTGTATCTCAGAATATCTAAAAAACAGTGGATTTAATGTAATAAGTTCATTTAGTAGCAAAATGGTTTGTGTGGACATTAACAAATAAAAGATTGGTTTTAATTGGAAGCATAAAAACATTTCAAGGAGTGAAGAAACATGAAATTCAATAATGTAGATATATTTGGTGACATTAAAGTATATGACGAAGAGGGCATTCTTAAAAAAATAGACAATGAGAGACTTTTCTTTGTTCACAACTCTACGGATGGTGATTTTTATTTAATAGAAGGCTGTGATTCCCATTTTGGAGTGAAATTAACTTCTGAGCTGTGTGATGACTTATCAAAAGTGTTTCAGCATTTAAGTGAACATATTATGTTACAAAGCAAAACTTAAACAAGAAGGAGTGAAACACATGGAGTACAAACTGCTTTATAAATTATCGGATAGAGATACAGGAGAAAAAGTTGCTATATACGGTGTTAATAAAGAAGAAGGGGAAACCTTTTTCTTGATGTATTTGGATTGGAAACAAGAGTTTGGATGGGTACACAGTAGTTATTTTGAACCTGTTAAGTAACAGTATGAAAACATTATTCATTAAAAGAGTTATTTTAGGGGGGAAGGAGAAAAACGATGAAAGTTGAGTTGACTAAAAAAGAATTTACACAAGCAGTTCAGGAATACTTATTTAAGAAGCTTGGAGACACCTCATATGTTGATTCTATTGTAGGAATATCTGGATTTAGCGGAGACAGATATGAGGTAGATTTTGACACGGTTGAAGTAAGAATTAAGGAATAAGAAAGGGATGACTAAGAGTGGACAAAATAACAAGACTACAGAATCTAAATGATCGCATGTTCAAACTTATTGAGATAATGGATTATAAGTTAGAGAATGGTGGGAAGCTGGATATTCAAGTAATGCTGCTTGAGGATTTATATGCGGAAATACGATCAGTATTATTGGAGAATGAGGTGATTTAGGTGCATAAAGGTGGATTTGTAAGCAATAAAACCTTGGAGTCTATTATTGAGAGACTAAAGGAAAAGCCTTCTTGGTGGATTTTAGATGGGAAAATTGTGCACTGTACCTCTTGGGAGCTGTCACTTTTAAAAAAGATTAACAAAACTAACAAAACAAACAATTAAAATATTGTATTTATTAAACTAAAGGAAGTGTAAAAATGGCAAGAGTGATGAAGTTGGAAGTTTATGTTGTAGATTATTCAAGTGAGTATGAAAATGCAGAACATTTTGTCGGTGAATTTAAAGATTTAGTTGGCAGCGAGATGTGGGTAGAGGTGCAGATTGGAAATGTGAAAGAATCTGCTGAATTTGAATGGGAAGACGATTTGAAAATTAACGAATCTGATTCCACTATTGAAGATTTGGAAGATTATCTACAACAGTAAATCATATTACTTACAGGAGGTATTTAAATGGAAATGCTTATAGCAACAGTAGTTACATTTATAATCGGAGCAGTCATAGGAACAATTGTTGAGAAAAAACACAATAAAAAGTTGGCAATGAAGGCATGGAGTGATAATCGAGCTAGACATCGTAAGGAGAGATATTAATGAAATTCTTTAAATCGCTTCTGAAAAAGTTAAAGTGTGAACATGACTATCGAAATATTGATACTGACTATCGTGTGTATGCAAATCATGATTCAGGAAGATATGAGATGGCAACGTATTACATTCTGTATTGTCCTAAGTGTAATAGGGAAAAGCGTGTCAACGCTGAGAAATATGATCGAAATTTGGTGAAGAAGAAGCTTAGAAAGCAGTATGAATAGTCCAACGAAAGTTCCATTTTATATTAGCTAGGAGGAGGAGAAGTCGTGAACAATCAAGAATTTCAAAAATGTAAAAATGATCCTGCCTATTTCGCTGAAAAATATCTTGGTTTTGAGTTGCTTGAATGGCAAAAGGCATATCTAAAACTATATGCAGAAGGGCTATTAGCAAAGACTGTATTCATTGGAACTAGAAGTGGTAAAACAATGATGCGTAAAGTTATTGAGAAACACAAAAAAGAGTTTAATTAAAACTTCTATTTTAATGGAGGTAAACTATGGATAAATGGAAGACGCTACAAGATGAATTATATGCTGAAAGCGAAAAGGCGATGAAAAGTAGAGATCTGACTTCATATTTTGTATTAAATAAGATATGGACGAGAATGATTGAACTGGATATTGAGGACAGTGGAAGAAGAAACGAGGAAATTAAAAAGAAATACAATTTATAAAACTTATCTAATTAATTAACTATAAGGAGGCATAAATAATGGCTGGAAACGATGATGTATTTGAAGGAGTAAGACTGGGTGTGTTCGAGGATGTGAAATCACTGTCTGCAAGTTTCAATAAACATGTAAAGACGAAAGATGTATTCTTTCTATGTATAGGAACAGATCGTTCATCAGGAGATTCATTTGCTCCGTTTGTAGGCAGCTTCCTAAAAGAATTGGGATATGAAAATGTACTTGGCACAATTGATGAGCCAGTTCATGCCTTAAATTTAGAAGAAAGCGTTGCAAAAATACCAAAAGGAAAAACTGTTATAGCTATTGATGCAAGTCTAGGCAGGGAAGATAGCATTGGGAAAATTTCATTTAACAGTGGAAGTCTTCATGCTGGAAGAGGTGTTGGTAAGAAGTTGATTCCCGTTGGAGATTTCAGCATACATGGTGTAGTAAATATAAGCTCTAGCTGTGTAGATTTGAATTTTAAAGTACTACAAGGAACACGATTAAGCAATGTATTGAAGCTAGCTAAACAATGTGTAGGATCAATTGAAGTGGCATTCCCATTGGAAAAACAAGGTGAGAATAAAGTTACACATCTTAGAAAGAAAAGAAAAAACGCTTAATTAATAAACTATAATCAAAAATATGGAGGATGACAATGTTAAAACGACTTAAGAAAGGTCGTGTTGTCCTAATTTGCATCATTATAACCACTCTAATCGTACTACTATTATCATTCATAGGGAACATAAAAGACCAAAATGCAAAGGTTGATTTATATGCGAAGTTGCTACAAAAACAACAAATGAAGATTGAGCAACTTGAAACAAGAAACAGCACATTACAGCAGATTAATGTGAACCAACATAATGAAATCAGAGAGCTACAAGGATCAACAGTGATGAACGTGAGTAGTGTAGTTCTCACATCTGAAGTTGATAAAGATGAAATTGTTGATTCAGATACAAAGAATAATGAGAATAAAGGATTCGACATAATTGATACAGCGTTAGTTGGTGCTGCAAGTGTTGGAGTATTCTTAGGTAATGCTTTGAAAATGGTGAGAGTGTTGCCCGTGATACCATAATTAATACCAAATAAAATAACGTTTTTACAAGGGAAGGAGAGGGTGAAATGTGCGATTACTGCAATAAGGACAATACAGAAGAAGCCCTTAGAGGAAGTGACGGGATTTGTTACGATGAAGACAAAGGTGGTCATTATCTTTATATTGAGTATTTTCGCAATGAAATTTACAGGCTAGATGTGAATTATTGTCCCAAGTGTGGAATAAAACTTAAAATTAAAAGAAGTTTTGAAAAGTGTGTTGAGCAAAACGGAGAAGCTTTAAAAGCTCTATCTGATAAAGATATGAAGGAATCAATGGAGTTTCGAAGTAGATCATAAAACATTAGGAAAGGATGAATAACATGTTGAAATTTATTGGCACAGGAAGTGCATTCAATACAAAACTAGGCAACAATGGAGCATTTATCAAAAAAGACAAAAGCTTGTTTCTAATTGATTGTGGTAGCAACACTTTTGATCGAATCATTGAGGCAGGGCTATTAGAAGGAATTGAAGATATTTCAGTATTATTAACTCATACACATCCAGATCATGTTGGCTCATTAGGGGATTTAATATTCTACGGCTATTATGCAATGGGAGAAATGATGAAGCCTAATGTTACTGTTTACGCACCTTACTTCTTAGAAATCAGTCGCTTGTTAAAAATGGTGGGAGTAAAACAAAACTCATATAACTTAGTACAGTTTCATAACAATGTAATCATTGATAATTTAAAAATGCTAGTGGAGTCTGTAGATGTTACACATGTAAAAGAGCTAGATTGCTATGGATATGTTATTCAGTTTGAAGGTAAAGTTGCATATTACAGTGGAGATTCTAATGATATTCCAAAAACCATCCTTGGAAATCTGCACAGTGGAGTCTTTGATTATTTCTATCAAGACACTTGTAAGGCTGATTACGAAGGGAATGTACATCTCTCCTTGAGAAAATTAGATGAATTGGTGAAGTCGGACGTAAGAGATAGGGTTTATTGCATGCATTTAGATGGTGGATTTGTTAAAAAAGAAGCTGAAGATTTAGGATTTAAAGTAGCGGAGTCAGCAATACAATAAATGTCTAATTTTAATGGAGGGATAGAGTGAACGAACAAGAGTTTATATATGGAAGTCTTAAGCAGCACACTGAACAGATCAGCCAGTTAACTGATTTATTTAAAAAACAGCAAGACATGATAGATGGATTGCTACTACTAATAACTAAAATGGCTTCACCTGAGTACGCACGGAAACAGGCTAAAGTGGCAGAGATGGCAGATATAGCTGACAAAGTAGAATTTATGCGAAGTCTTTTAAAAAATAAATAAACAAAACACTTGTAATCTTTTAATTAATCAATTATAATCATAAGAAGAAGTTAAGTAATGGAAATGGAGGAAATGAAAGTGAAATTGTATAACGTATTGAGCGACCAAAAGTTTTTTGATGAGATTGTATCGACAAAGACAAATGTTCAGCATATTGCAAGTACTTTCCAAAATAGTGATTCGATAGCAGATGAGAACGAGATCAGTGAATGGCTTATAGAAATTACAGAAACAATCAACAAACTTAATCAAATTAGAGATGAAGGTTTGTCACGCTTTAAACTAATTGAAGTTAAGCAAAATAACAAATAAACTACTTGTTTTAAAGGGAGGAAATACAGTGAAAATGTTTACGTGTTCAGCAGGAAGAAGCCTATTTAAATCAGGCGATTCGTTTTGGGCTTGGGGAGACAAGGATAGCCAAGAAAACCATTTCACAATTGAAGTTGACGAAGAAGCATATATTGTTGAGGATGAAGGATCATATCATGTAATAGACCTAACAAAAGTTAACTGGGGAGATTTAGAGGTTAATAATAAATCAAATGTAAATGTACGTGAAATCTTAAGAATGATCAATAAGGACATTGCAGATGGAAACGATGAGAATATATGGTACATGACTGTTGATGAATTTTTATTAAAACATAGCAATTAAAACTATTCTTTTAACAACAAACAGAAAGGAATGTGGAGTGAATATGGATTATAATTACCTGTCAGATGAAGAGCTATCTGTAATAGACAAAGCTTTAACTGAGTATCTAAAAAGAGTTGAGAAGCAAAAACTAAATGCAGCTATGATGTCTATGAAAAGTTTTAACTATGGAGATGTAGTTTTCAAAAAAGATGCTTCTCGTTCTGACTCATGGTTTGGTCTAGACGGTGGAGATATTGGTGTAATAGTCGGACACTATGATTGCGATGGAATAGATGAAGATGGTAGAGATATGTATCGAGTACATTACTCTGAAAATAACGAATATGTCGGCACTAATGCAAATGACATTAAGTTATATGAAGGAGAAACTCCAGAACACCTGAAAAATGTCGAGTGGAATCAAATTTGGGAGCTTAGAGTTAAGCTTAAATAACTTGAAGAAAGGTGATCAAAATGAATTGCTTGAGCTGTGATAAAGAAATGGAAATAACAGATACAACCTACAGCAACATGGAAACTTACCGAGCAAGTGTCGGACAGCATACAGGAGATATTTACACCTGTGAAGATTGTGAGCAGCATTTCATAGATAACTTTCTAACAGGTAATTTTGAAGGTTGGAGTTATCAATAAATTATAACTTAAAACACTCGTTTTAATAGGAGGGGAATCCATGAGAGAATACGAAACAAAAGAAAGAGTAATCCATGAAACTAAAATAGTTAATGTGAAGTGCAATAAATGTAAAAAAGAATCCTCCAAAGAAATGTGGGGTGAGGTGTTATTTCAACAATTTGGTTGTTCATTTGGATATGGTAGCAGGTATGATATGGAATCTTGGTCATTTGATTTGTGCGAGGACTGTCTAACAGATATAGTAAGAACATTTGCTTTAGTTCCTGATGGGTGGTCTGCTGACAGATATAATCCCTACTACCCCCAAGTAACCTTTGATAAATGGAAAGAAACAGGTGAAATTGATATAGAAGCTGGAATGACACCTGAGCAGATCGAAGAGCAAGGTGGAAGCATATATGCAAATTGTGAGGACGATGAAGAAGAGTAAAATCAAACTTTTAAATGGAGGTTAGGGCATGATTATTGATGAAAACAAAATTGAAGAGCTGATTCAGAAGGAAGTAAAACTTCAAGTTGAAAACAAGCTGAAGACATTCGGTAGAGATGCTATTAAAGAGGCATATAAAAGCTCAATGAATGCTGCAATAATGGAATATTTAAAAGCAAAAGAAAATGAACTAGAGGTTGAAATTAAAACACATATTCAATATGACGCTGACACTTGGAAAGATGCGATTGTTGACAGCATTTCTTATCAACTTTCGAATACAATTGGTAACGCAATGCGAGAAAGTGGTTGGTAATTAAAAGTTGAGTTTTATCGCACAGTTGACTTAAACTGTGAACTAAAAAGAGGTGAAATAATGAATGTTTTTGATTGGTGGAGTGGGAAAAACGGTACAGTTGGGTTTGCGGTAACGAATATGGATTGGGAGACATTTAGCACAGAAAGCCATAAATTTCAATGTGGAAAGAACTTTGATTCAGATACGAGTAAGTTTACTCCTAAAGAGTTTGAAACTGTGATGCGAGAAAAAGGTTATGAAATTACAGTATACGCACCAACAGAATCTGCTGATTGGTGGTGTAATGACTAATCAACAGTTCGAAAATACTCTAATAAACAATGTAAAGGAGTCAACTAAAGTGAATAAAGAGAATGTAAATATGGTTTATTGTTTATGTGGAGAACTTAAAGCGAAGGAGGAAAGTCAATGAGCGTAAAGCCTTTGTATAAAGGAGATAAGGTTGTAATGCACACTTCCATTGAGGCAGAAGTGAATGATGGGAAGGTTTGGACTTGTGATAGTAATGAGTTTAAACATCACCCAAATCACGATTACACAGTAGTAATGCTAAAAGGATTTAGTGGCTCATTCGCAACCAAGTATCTTCAAAAAGTAAATGTTTAGCGTCACAGTACAACCATATAGGGCGGTAAAAAAATAAATTAAAAATGGGGAAATCATACATGAAAAAGAAATTATTGATCGCATTACTAGCAGTAGCAGTCCTTATTGGAACATTCTTTATTGGAAGTAAAATTGGAGCAACAACTTCATGGACAACTGAAGTTATTAGCCAAGCAAGTAGAGACATTGGTGGAACAGGATTTGATAAGAAGAATGAATTAATTGCAAATACTGATATAACAAGTCAAATGAAAACCGCATTAGAGCCAAAGATTGCAGAAGAGCAAGCAGAACTGGAACGATTATTAGAAGAATATTACCAGTTGAAGATTGCAGGATTGACTGATACGGACGAATTTCGTGAAGTAGAGGCTGAAATTGAATTTATTACTGAAGCAATTTTCGAGCGGTATCGTAAAGAAATTGACGCAGTATTCGTAAATCCTTGATTCGATCAGAAATAAAAGGCAGTTTTTATTGGGAGGTTAATAACTTGGAAGACTTGTATTATAAAACTTATCACAACGGTAAAGTAATTGAATATAAAAAGTCTTATAGCAAATACGGAAGCAGTCCCATAGGTATTACAGTAAATGGTGAAGTTTGGGGAAGTCCACAAGGAGACAGGTTCTTCCTAGCTCTAATAAATGACATATATGTTCTAAAAGAGGAAAATTCGAAGTTGAAACGGATGGTTGAAGAAGGAATTGGATTTGAGGATTTGCACAATCCTGACGATTTAATTACCCCTCAATCAAGATAAAAGAGGATTTTTATTTGAATTGAAAATAAATAAATTATAACTGTTGACATCTTATATAATAGTAAATTATAATCAAAAGTAGATATGGAAGAGGAGGTAAGAATTTGAAATTTAATATGCAAGTTGAATATGACATGTACGATGAGTATTACACAGAAGAAGATTTCAAGAATGAAGTAAGACAGTCAATTGTAAATGAAGTCACCAGCAGAATCCTTCAAAATATGGGAGGTTGGAATTCAACAGTTGAGGAAGCAGCCAAAAGTATTAAACAATCAGTAGCCAATCAAATTACAAGTACGCTCTCTGAGCAACTAAATACAACAGGAATGCAAGATCGAATTGTCAATAAGGCAGTTGAAAAACTTCACAAGCAGTCTATTCAGGAAGTCAGCAATCTTGTCACAAAGCAATCAATGAACCAAGTAAGCCAAGCAATCAAGGATGTAGCAAAACAAGAAGCAGATAAGATTCGTGACGCAATGTTGGGAACTTTAAAATAAAGTCAGATTTTTTAATGAATAAATTTAGCTTTAAGCAAGGGGGATTGAAATGAGACAAAGATGTGATGTCTGCAAACATTGGAAGTATATCGACAACGGATATGGCTACGGAAAGTGTTACAAGATACAAGATAAGATTGACATAGAGCTTGATCTTGGTTGGGATGGAGGATCAGTCGATTGGATTGAAACTGAAGCTGATTTTGGATGTAACTTGTTTGAGAGTATTGATAGTTCTGATGAAGAACAAGACAAAGCTAGGGCAGCCATACTGAAAGCATATGAGGGGTAAAATAGAGGTTTTATAAGGAGGAGAGATGAAAATGAAAGTTATTTCTTACGAAAAAGTGACGTATGAAATTGATGATGGTGACTATGTAAATGCTATTGGAGAACTATTTTTGATCCAAAACAAATTGTTCAGCAGTCTAGCTAGTGATGAAAAGGCAGATTTTTTTGAATCAATTGCCGACAAAAAGAAAGTTGAAGTTTTAGACTTTATAAATATCAGTAACACATAAAAGACGAGTTTTATAGGAGGTGTAATCATTGGAAGCTAAAACACGACAAACATTTGTTTTCAAGAATGAGGAAGGCTACTTATGGGATGTTTGGGAGGATTGCCACGGAGATGATTTACAGAATTACTCATTTACAAAGCAAATTTCACATGCTAAGCAATTTAACCGTATTGATGGAGTACGTGTAGCACCAAAATACTTGTGGGATGACAAGGCAGGAAAAAATGTGGACACTGCTCAAGATATGCGTGATATGCTCAATGGCGACTTTGTGAAAATTTTAAAGACTGAAATTTGGGAAGAAATTTAAACTGCTAAAAGTTCAATTTTATTTAGAAAGGTTGAGAATCAATGAGATTGGATGGCGGAATTACTACCTATCAAATCAACAACAAAAAGAGATATAAAACAGAAGAGCCACCATTGGGAAGAAAAGTAGTCTATCTGAATAAAAATGGCTATGACATACAAAGAGAGGTAGCAAACAAATACTTCTATGAAAATCAACTACTGACAGTAAAGGAAATCTTTGTTGATCGTAGTAGCTCTACAGTTGAGTTTTTGGAGCTGCCTAACAAGCAATTTAATACTGTTATGTTTGCCGATGTTGAAGAATTATCAAATTAATAAATTATAAGCATTAAATTAAGGAGAAACATATGAAACCGTATTACGTCACTAAAGTCAAAGGGAAGCCTCAGCAGATGGAATTGAAACTCGATTCTATAACAATAGTCTACTGGGGCGTACAAGTCGAGATGATGGGTGATGGTCATGTTATTGAATCCATTGTGACATTCGACAAACTAAGCAAAGCCAAAAAACTAAAAGTGGGAGATGTTTTCAAACGATGACAAGACTAGCCTTATCAGATGAGACGGAAATTCTAAATAGACTTGGTGAAATGGAAAAGAACGTATATTTCGGCACATTGCAATTCGATGATATGAATTTCTCGATTAAAACGATTCGGAATTTACTACTTGAGCTATATCTAACACGATCATATTTAGATGATGAAGAAACAGATGATTTAAATGAGCGTATTTTAGCAGCTCAATTAATCAGTGAGTCTATGCGAATGTTTGAAGCCAATAAGCCTATCTAGGAGTGGAAGTATTAAATGACATGCGATGAAGATATTCTGATTAGACGAATAAACAAGTTTGTTAGCTTTATGAAAGAGAAGCATGGGGCGCTGAGCACTAGTCTTATGAACAGCGTAGATAAGATTAAAGGAAATCTGACTACATTTGAAGTTGTGTATTCAACATTAGATAAGACAACTGAGCTGATTTATTGGGCTGAACGACACAGTGAAATTAAAGAAGTGGAAACTAAGTTTAAAGAATTAGCTGACAACTTTTGGGATTGAGGTGTAAAAGTGAGTAAGTTTATTACTCGATTAGAAGAAGAAATTATTATCATCTTAAAAAGCGACTTGAATAATCTTCTTGAAGAACAGCAAGGTAGCAAAGAAATTAAAGTAGCTGAATATGATTTCTTGCAGTTGCACAGGATAGTTGAATTGATGGAGAAGCTGATACGACTTGCACATGAAGCTGATTCCCATATGATGTTCACTAAGAATAAATATCATCAATTAGAATTCGCCTACATGGAATTACAAGAGAAGTATGATGAATTAATTGATGCATCAGAAATGGAGGAGAGATTAAACCTATGACAGAAGTAGCTGAAGATAAAGTAACTAAGCCTGATTATAAGATAAGACTAAGTGAAAAGTATGCGATTGATACTGACAAGCTTAATATTATTTTACGTGAACGATATGAGAAGAGAACAGATAAAGGGAAGTTTGCTGACTTGTCTGGAGAAATAGGGTGGAGAGATTTAGGATACTTTCGGACATTAGATCATTTAGCTGAATGGCTGGTTAAGCATGAGATGTTTACTGATGAAGGTGTGTCTGAATTAAAACATTTGGGAGAGAGTATTGAGAGATTGAAGGAAGAGATTGCTAGTGTGCTAAAAGAGAAAGTTGAGGTGAATATTGAATAGTGAAGATTCTAATTGAAGAAGAAGATATTAATGAGGCGTACTACCATTATGGCGATATGTTTAGAGATGTTGACGAAGATACGTTTTTTCTATTCGTGGAACGTCCTAAGATTGCCTTAGTTAGCTTTTGTGGAAAGGACTTCTATGAGGAGTTTGGAAGTTTCGAAGAAGCAGTTAATAATATTAGATTATTTATTAAGGATGGAGAATTGAAATATTTGTCGCAAGATAAGTGGCAACTACAGCTAAAGCGAAAGTAGGTGAGAGATTGAGATTAGAATTAATCCTACCTGTTCCAACATCAATAAACGCATTGTATATTAATCAGTTCGCTTACAATCCTAAAACTAGGAAGCGTGAGATGACTGGAGCTAGGATATTATCTAAACAAGGCGAGAAGAGAAAACAAGAAATAGCAGACGCTGCAAAACAGCAGATGGAAAGCCAAGAATGGGATTATGAATGGACAAAAGAGAATTACGTATATCAAGATGCTGTGATTCATTTTGCTAGACGTGGCAGTGACGATAATAACATTTATAAACTTCTTAATGATACATTAGAAGGTATTGCTTATGACAATGATTCACGAGTATTAGTTAGAACTCAGAGGATTGTATATGATTCAAAGAATCCTAGAGTAGAAGTAACATTAACACCAGTTGATTTTGTAGGGATATTTAAGGATCAAGAAGAAGCCGACCAATTTGAATTAAGGTGTAATGACTGTACAAGGTATCTTAAAGGAAGATGTTCTATCCTTGTGGATTCACAAATCGGGACAGTTAGAGAAGAGATAGGTTCAATTAATGAGCCAATCTGTGAAAAATACAAGTCAAATAAATAAATTATAATTATATTAGTTTTACTATTGATAAATAAGGATTTAATGTATATAGTTAGTAATGTAAGAGATTTTTTCTAAGTCGCTTACATTAACAAAAAACAAAAAAACAATCGAGAAAAAGGGGAGTATTATTCAATGACAAACGCAACTCAGTTACGCCAAGCACTAAACGAGGTAAAATTAGTAGGAGAAGTAGTAGAAAAGAATTTTGAGATAAAAGAGTTCACAGATAAAAACACAGGTGCTAAATACAATGCAGCTACTGGATCGTTCTCTATACGTACTGGTGAAAATGAAGTACACACTGCTCGATTCTTTAAAAAAGAATTAACTAAAGCTGGTGCAGTATCTAAATCATTTACAGGTATGCAAACGGCTGCTAATCGTTATTTATCAGTTGCAGATATTGCTAACTTAATTGATAAAGGTGAAGCTAAAGAAGGTGAATTATCTCCTACAAAAGTAGAAGTTAAAGGTAATTTATCGCTAAATGAATTCTTCAATGACAATGACGAGCATAAGAAATACAACCAAATTAACATTGATTTCATCTCAGAAGTTAAGGATGTAGCGAACTACCAACCTAAAGCTGAGTTTGATCTAGAGGCAATTGTACAATCAGTTAAGCCTGAAATGAGTGGGGATGAAGAGACAGGGCGCGTGAAAATGTCTGTGCTTGTTCCAAATTATAGTGGGGCGGTGATGCCATTTGATTTAGTAGCTCCAGAACGTGGACGTGACTATATTGAATCAAATTTCCAAAAAGGATCATCAATTAAGCTATACGGTAACATTGTTAACTTCCGTAAAGTCACAGTTAAAGTAGAAGAAATGGGCTTTGGTGAAAATCGTGAAACTGAATCATATGACTACATTCTTGAGTATTTGATTTCTGGTGCTACATTGATTGACGAAGACAGCAACAAAGCATTCGACATTAGTTTAGTCAAAGACGCTTTAGTTAAACGAGAAGTATTCCTAGAGCAACTTAAAACTAAATCTAAAGAGCAACAAAGCAATAATTCAACTAATCAAAATCGTGGTGGATTTGGTGACGACGCTAAATCTGAAACTAAGAAAACTGACCTTCCTGTTGACTTAGGAGATTTGTTTTAAAAAATAGTTTAATTAGTAAATTATAATCAAAATAATCAGAGGAAGAGATATCTCTTCTTCTGGAAAGGGGTAGTGACAATCGAGCAATTCAGTGAAGACCTCCCTTTGTATCAAAACAGAGAAATTCTATATCAGATGCTAATAGTTGAGGATAAAACAAACAGTCAAGTAGCCAAAGAATTAGGATGTAGTTACTCAGCCATTCAAAACTGGTCAAGCAAACTAGGAGTTCCTAGACAGGAAAAATGGGAAAGACTACGTGATAGTCATGAAGAAGAAGTAGTTAAAATGTATGTTGAACAGAGACAAACGCTTCAAGATATTGCTATAAAGTTTGGTTACAACGATCAAACAGTAAAAAGAGTTCTTGAAGAGCTTGGTATTAAAACTAGAAGTAGAAGTGAAATAAAAGAGCTAATTGATGAAACTTTTGTTTACAGAAAACACAATCTTAATGAAGATTACTTTAAAACTTGGTCATCTGAAATGGCTTATATACTAGGATTTATTGCTGCTGATGGTTGTATTTATACTAGCACAATAATAGATGAAAGAGGTAAGCACAGGAAACACCTTTTAAAAATAAATCTTCAGGAGTCCGATGCCTCTCATCTTGAGAAAATAAGAGTCGCATTAGAGTATGAAGGTGAAATTAAAATCTATAATGCAAGTGGACATGGCAAAATCAAAGGTCTTAAATACAGCTCTTTAGATATTAATTCTATAACTATGGTAAATGACATTAAGGGAATTGGGATAAGAGAGCGTAAATCTCTAGATAAGGAGATTCCTATTTCATTGCCCGAAGAGTACGAACTAGATTACATTAGAGGATATTTTGATGGCAATGGGTCAGTGGGTAAGCAATACCCTACAAATTCTAAAGGTAAGAGAACTGAAACTTGTCAAATCAGAGTTAGAATTAGCAGTGGGAGCTACATTAATCTTGTACAGATGCAATCAATTCTTACTAGACACGGACTGAAAAAGAAGAGTGTGAGTTCAGGAAAAGGTAATAGGTTAAATGTTCATGAAATTTGTTATAGCACAAAAGAGAGTTTAATGCTGTTTGACTTATTATATAAAGATAAATCAGCAATGAGACTGGACAGAAAGCATGAGTCCTTTCAAGAATACGTGGAACAAAGAAAGAGTGACATCAAAAAATCAAATGGGGGAATTAAAGTATGGTAAATATCTTCGAATTAGAGCCAACAAAAATTAGTCGTGATCTTCGTGAAAAAATTATAACAATCTACGGTGAGTGATTGCCGCCTTTTGTAGAAATATAAAAGTGAACTTTGCGGTATTAAGCAAGGAGGGTGAGATTCCTAACTTGAACCGAAGGCTGTAGTTACTACAGTCAGGGGCAGAGCATAGCAGGTGAAAAGATATAATCCTGCCAAGAGACCGCAACATCTTAACTCACTGAGGAAGATGAAAACATATGCCGAACTTGCACGAATATGAAGTGTAAGAGCTATCGGATAAAAAGCCGATAGGTTAACAAATTGAATCCAAAAACAGGTAAAACCACTATTGCTACACAATTTCCAAAGTCAATCTTATTGGCAGCAGAGAAAGGTTACAATGCTTTAGCAGGAATTAAAGCACAGCCTATACACAAATGGTCAGATTTCAAGAAAGTATTAAAACAACTTGAGAAGCCTGAAGCTCATGATCACTTCGAGACAATCATCTTAGATACAGTAGACCTGTTCTATGATATGGCTGAAAAGTTTATCTGTAATCGAGAAGGAGTAGACCTTATTGGAGATATTCCTTACGGTGGCGGTTATAAAATGCTCAAACAGGAATTCAATGATGCTTTACGATCAATTCCAATGCTTAATTTTGGACTAGTTATGATTTCCCATGCTCAGACAAAGACAGTAACAGACTCAGAAGGAACAGAATATAGTCGTACAATGTCCACACTAGCTGAAAGACCACGAGGAATTGTGTTGGGAATGTCAGATATTATTGGATATGCTGAAGGATTCCTTAAAGATGGTGAGCAAAAAACAGTCCTACATTTACGAGAAACTTCACGATTTGAGGCTGGTTCACGATTCAAATACACACCAAATGTAATTCGTTTTGATTATGATTCATTGGTTGAAGCAATTGCAACTGCAATCGAAAAAGAAGCAGAGGACAAAGGTGTTAGTGCAGTAACTGATGAAGCTCAAAATGTGTATGAAGCTCCAGTAGAAAAGCCTTTTGCAGAAGTAAAAGCAGAAGTTGATGCATTTATAGCAAAACTAATGGAAGTTGAAGAAGAAGAGAAAACAGCAGTACACGCTAAGATTAAAAAGGTAATTGAAAAACATTTAAACAAAGGCAAGATGTTGAAAGACTTAACAGAAGACCAACGGGATCATTTAGAGCTTATTCTTGATGACTTAAAAACTCTTTAATTAATAAATTATAACCATAATATTTAATTGCGTAGTGCCATCCAAAAAGCTCTACGCAATTCTTTTAAAAACTCAATTACAAAGGAGAGACAAAATGAATGCAGGAAAAGTTGTTGATGCAGCGAATCGAATTGTTACAGCCCATTTAGTTAAACGGTTTAATCAGGAAGTTAAATTCTTCTATGAAATTGTAGAATTTGGCGACCAACTGATTGTGTTTAAAAAAGATCGCTCATTAGGCGTTATTGATGTATCAGATAACAAAGACCCTGTAAGTTTGATTGAAAAGTTTTGTGAATTGTATTCTGATAAAAGCAATATTTTAGTTGATGTTCGAGTGGAAGAAAGCATGAAATTAGAGACATTATTATTCACATTGCAAAATGGTGAAGTGTACTACATGCAAGATTTCTCAAAATTATACTTAAAATTATAGAAGGAGGTTCATAGCATATGGCTAGGCTTCCAAAATGTCCAGAGTGCGAAAAAGAAGTTGAAAAAGTAGAAGGCGAATTCGTTAAACATTCAGGAAAAACGTATCACATTAAATGCTTTGAGAAATTTGAAATTAGAAAACAACACAGATCAGAACTTATAGAGTATATATGTGATTTATATAAAGTACCAATGGTCAATGGAAACATACTTAAACAGATTAAAGAGTTTGAAACGCAATACAATTACACGTTAAAAGGTATACAAATGAGTCTTTATTACTTCCATGAAATACAGGGAAATCCAGTCTTACAAGATGAAGATAACAAGAAATATAAGACAAGAGGGATTGGAATTGTATCTCACATTTATGAGGAAGCAAAACGATATTTTACTAAAATGCAACAAATAGAAAATTCAGCAAAGAACATTGTAATAAATACTGAAGCAGAAGTAATTTATATCCAACCGACCAAGAGAAAACAGAAGAATTTTATAGATATAGAGGGGATCGCAAATGAGTAAAATCGAAAGTAAACTCCAAGATAAAAAAGCTATCCTACACCTGTTTGCAGGATTAATGGCTCAGCCAGAGCGTATTCTACAAAAGGAATATAAGACAGACGCTTCAGACTATCCAGAACCATTTCATCAGATTGTGTTTAGTGCAATTCACAATTTGAAACTGCAAGGTGCTGAGAAGATTACAACAGTAGACGTAGACGGCTATTTATCAGCCTATTCAGCTCAATATGCAACATTTAACAGCAATGATGGCTTAGATTATTTATTTAAATTAGAGGAAATCGGAGAGCCTGACAATTTTCAATACTACTTCAACCGAGTGAAAAAATTCTCATTCTTGCGTGAATGTAAGAAGATTGGTATTGATGTAACTGACATTTATGATGCTTCAGTTGTAGATTTAAAAGATGAAAAAGATCAAAATGACCGATTCAATGAGATGACATTAACTCAAATGGTTAGACATGTTGAGCTGAAAATGATTGAGATTAAAGAGCAATTCTTACTTGAGCAGTCATTCAATGGAAGTCATATGGCTGATGATACAAGAGAAATTTTGAAGTCTAAGGAAGTAGCTCCAAGCTATGGCGCACCACTAGCCTCAAAGTATCTGAATTTAATTCTACGTGGAAGTCGAAAAAAGAAATTCTATTTGAAGCATGGTAATACAGGTAGTGGTAAGAGTCGATTAGGTATGGCTAACATGTGTGTTAAAACAATTCCTGAAATTTGGGAGAATGGTAAATGGGTTAAGACTGGTGCAAATGGCAGTGGATTAGTAATCAGTACAGAATTGGACAGCGAAGAAGTTAAACTCCCATTCTTATGCTACATTGCTGATGTTGATGAGGATTTGATTCATGACAATAAACTAACAGATGAGCAGAAGAAGCGATTAGATAAAGCAGTAGATATCCTTGAGAGGTCAAATCTTTGGTTTGAGTTGCTTGAAGACTTTGATATTGAAGATATTGAAACAGTTATCTTAAAGAACGTAAATAAGCATGATATTGAGTTCATCGAGTTCGACTACATTCATACATCATTAAAGCTGCTCAGTTCATTAGCAGATAAAGGGGTTAAAAATCTACGTGAAGACCAAGTGCTGCTTATCATGGGTATCATGTTGAAAAACTTGTGTAACAAATATGATATTCACATTGAAAGCTCGACACAGTTAAATGATAATCAAAACGTCAATGACAATATGGATCAGTCGTGGATTCGAGGAAGTAAAGCACTAGCAGATAAGATTGATGGAGGATATATCATTCTTCCAATTCGTGAAAAAGATCAAAAGATATTAGAGGCTATTCGTAGCTCGGGTGCTGTAAATGGTTTTGGATTAGAGCCAAATATAAGCTTAAACGTGTATAAATCTCGTGGTTCTAAGTGGAAATTTGTTCGGATTTGGGGGCATTTTAATATGGGAACACTTCGATTTACCGACTTGTATTGTACAAATTATAAGGGTGAACTGATTCCTCATATTCTTAAGAAGACAATTATCATGGAAAAACCTAAATCAACGTCAGACCCATTGCCAACATCATTCGATTTCTAAAAGAGGTGAATCACAATTATAAGACATAATAAGGATCACCTCAAAGCGAGTTTAACCGTTCAAGATGTTAAGCAATTATTAACTAGTTTAGGTGCAAATGATTTCATTGATGAAACTGATTCAAAAGGTCAGCTAATTACAAATACAATTTGTCATAATCAGCATAGTGGAAGCATGAAGCTCTATTATTTCTCTGACGAGGATTCATATACATTTAGATGTTTTACTCAGTGTTCGTGCAATTACGATGTGTATTCACTTACTCAAAAGGTGTTTGAAAATAGAGGTCAAACTTTATCATTTACAGCAGCAGTCGATTATGTAGCTAGAACATGTGGCAGAAGTTTTGGATTTGGAATCGAGATTGAAACTAAAGAAGAAAAAAATCCAGAAATGGAATGGATGAATCGTGTCACTCGCAAGAAGAAAGTCGAATTACCAGAGCTGAAATTCTACAATGAAGCAATCCTAGACGTGTTTTCACATCATAATAATCCTAGTCTGTTCAGGAATGACCATATTTCTGAAGCAGCTTTAGATAAATTTGGAATTCGCTATTACGACAAAGCAAGTCGAATCGTATTAGTTAATCGCTTTTGGGAAAATGGAAAGATAATTGGCTTACGTGGAAGATACAATGGAGTGATTGAAAGTGGAATGGCTAAGTATATACCCCTTACCATTCAAGGACATACGTACAGTTATCCTACTTTTATGAATTTATTTGGACTATGGGAGAATAAGGAAGCAATAAAGCGATTAAAGAAAATTATTATCTTTGAGTCAGAGAAGAGCGTTTTACAAACATTTTCGTTTTTCGGTGAAGATTGCTATGCGGTAGCCTTATCTGGATCAAGTTTATCTCAACGACAAATTGACATTGTTCTAAGTATAGAAGGCTTATCAGAAGTTCAAATTGCCATGGATTGTGAATTCCAACATGGAGACAGAGATGCAGAACTAAGACAGATGCAAAAAGTGCTAGGAATGGCTAGGAAGTTTACCCCCTTTATTCGTACAACTGTCTTATGGAACAGTGAGGGATTGATTGGATTTAAGGAATCGCCTGCTGATAGGGGAAAGGATGTGTTAGTTCAAATGTTAAAGCAGAAGCAAGAGGTGCTTAATAAGGAGTGAAATTATTGAACAATAAACATATTTATAAAGGCAGAAATACAGTGAATGGAAAAATATACATCGGTCAAACAAGAAGAGGAATAGATGCCAGAATAAATGATCATAGGAAAGCAGCGAATAGGGAATATGAACAAAGATATGAGTTCTATAGAGAAATGAGAGAGTTCGGCTTCGAGTCTTTTGTGTGGGAAATCATTGATACAGCGGAGAGCGTTGAAGAGCTAAAGGACAAAGAAGAGTATTGGATAAGGAAATATCGAGAAGATGGTATTCAATTATATAACATATCGGCAGGTCGTGGTGCAAAAGGGTTTAAAATGGACAGAGATTATGTTGAAAAAATGAGACAAAGAAGGTTAGGTGTTCCTATTGGAATAGGTGAGAATCATCCTACTGCAAAACTAAAAGAAAAAGACTTGAGAAAAATCGAGGAATTAATTAAGAATGGAGCACGAGTGCCTGACATTGCAAAAGCATTTTTCGTATCAGAGAGCAGTATCTACCAAATAATTTCTAGCGAAACTTGGAAGCACGAGAACAGAAATACATTTAAAATAGAAGTGATGAAAAAGAAGACTAGATATTTTGATCATAAGCATGATTATGAAATCTTCTTGAATCATAAAGGAGAAATAGTAAAAGACAGTTATAGATACAAATTCTTTAAAGTGATTGCAAAATCTGAAGAATTAAAAGAAGATATAATCCAAAAGCTATTTTCAGATGAATGGAAGCAGTACAGAGAAAAAGAAATAGGGGATAGAATGGATTTGCCTAAAAAAGTAGTAATAGAGTTTTTAAGGGTTCACTTTAAAGAAGAGGGAGTAAAACCAAACTATTTTAAAGTGTTTAAATAATGAATTATAACCAAATAAAAACTGAGTTTTTGAGGAGGGATTAATATGGCATATCTTGCTTGGGCAATTGTTAGCTTAGCTGTTATGGCTTTTTCAGCATATGGAACGTTTGTATTAGGGAACAATTGGTTTCTACTATTATTATTACTTGTGCCAACTATCAGCAAGAAGGAAACAACAAATAAAAATGACTTTTAAATTCCATATTTTAATGAGAAAAGGAGAGATTAAATGAGTTTAAAAGAAGATAAAGAACAGTATGTAGACTACATTCTAAAGGTTGCTGAAATTTGTGGCGTTGAGGAATTGAAATCAAGCCGAGATGAGCTAATGACATATAGCCTAGAAAGACTTGATTCTTTATCAATTGAATCAGAAAAACTTTATGAGTTACACAAAAGTAGCAAAGTGCTGGATAGAATCGTTGGTGAAATAGAAGAGTTTGGTGTTGAGTATGTCAAAGAGTATTACGAATTAAACTAATCCTCTTTTCTAACTCTCTTAGCAAAAGTCAACAAGAATGTTGGATCAAGTGAAGTTTTACTAGCATATTCAACAAATGCCAACCAATCAGCAGGAATTGGCGAAGGTACGTAAGGTGACTTTTGTATTTTAATTAATTCATCTAGCTTAGCTTCAATATCATCTAATCTGACCGATACTGGTTTTGGAGGATTCATGGTATCACCTACTTTATATAATAATTAAATTTTAACACAGAAGGGGAGAAAAGATAATGGGAGTTTTACTAGGATTCTTTTGGATATTTGTAATATACGCAATCATTTCATTGATTTGGATTCAATACGAGAAATGGAGATACGGTGCTGTGAAACCAAGTTTGTTTCATGATCTGATTGCTATTGTACTGGCTTACTTTATATATCTAGCATTAATTGGTTAACGAATAAAATAACAATTTGATTGGAGGAATGTTGAATGATTAAACTAAAAATTACTGAAGAAGTTGAAGTATACGAAGACAAACATGTTGATGGTATCGAGTTTGAATTTGATGTATTTGATGGAGATGAATACGTAAGTGTTACCATTGGGAATCAATTGATTACTGTTAAAAAAGAACAGTTGAAACGAGCTGTAGCTTCTCTATGAAGATATTCTACTCAGGTGAACCAAGGGATAAAGAAACAGAAGCTAAAGTTAAAGCAATTATTGATGACTTTGAATATGAAGATCATGAGTACATCATTGGGATTGATTATGCACCGAAAGATAGCAAGGATTTTACTGCTGTTGCGAGATGTAGAAAGAATGAAGATGGAACTACAACACTTGAAAATGTTGAGTACATCTAAAAGGAGGCAATAGAGACATGGATGACATGAAACTTATAATTAAAAAGTTTGATGAAATGCTTGATAAGAATCCTGAATTAAAAAAAGAGTGGGAAGAAGATAATCAATTTAAAGAGGATAGAAAACAGTATTATCTAAGCCGAGGACTAAGTGAGCACGTAGCAACTCAGAAATCATGGGATGACTATTGGACACTTGCAAAAGAACGAGATGGAGTAGAGTTTTCAATTAAAAGGATTGAAGAATAAAAGGGATTTTTATCTGGAAAAAATTACTTGCTTAATTAATAAATTATAATTATAATGAAAGAGGTTGATGAATATTTATTTACTTAAGAACAAAGAAAACGTAAATCTGTTTGATCCGATATCAACAATTTTCGCTAACAGAGATATTAAATCAGAGGATATTGAGTGGTATATCAATCCTCAAAAGTTTGAGCATGAGCCTACACTACTTAGCAATATTGAAGGAGGTGTTAGTTCCTTATTAAATCATATTGAGAATGGCAGTCACATTCATATTCAGATTGATAAGGATCTTTGACGGATTTACATCGGCAGCGGAGCTAGTCCTTTACTTAGTTAGAACATTTCCTACTATTAAACTAACTTGGTCAAATCACTTGCCAGATAAGAAACATGGAGTTAATCCTGAACTAATACCAGTAGAGACCAACCTATTCATTTTACCTGATGGTGGTTCGAATGATTATGAGATATATGAAGATTTAAATAACAAAGGAATCGACATTTTAATATTGGATCACCATGAAGCAGATAGCTACTCAGAGCATGCTCTAACTATTAATCCTCAGTTAGATGATTATCCTAACAAATGGATTAGTGGTGCAGGAGTTGTGTACAAGTTTATTCAACAGATTGATAAGACATTAGGATTAAGTTTTGCTGAAGACTACGCTGATTTATCTGCTTGGGGAATGGTCGGAGATGCCATGCAATTATCATCAAAAGAAACCAAATGGTTAATCTCAAATGGCTTATCCAATATTCAAAATGAATTCTTCAATGAACTAATCAAAGAGAATGTTGATGAGGGAGTAGAAGTGACTCCTAATGTTCTCAGTTTTAAAGTTAATCCTAAAGTTAATGCCTATCTACGAATGGCTACTACTGAGGAATTGGATGACTTATTCAAAGCGTTTATTGGACATCAAGAAATTACTTTTAACGCTCGACTAAGAAAAGCTGATAAATCAGAAACATGGGCAAGACGCATTACTCGAATATGTAACAACATGTACCAAAAACAACGTAAGCTCAAGGAGAAATTGCTTGAAGAGTTGTCAGCTAAGATTGAAATAGAAAAGCTACATGAAAATTCATTTATAGTTGTTGAAATTGAAGGCGACTTTGAGATGAATATGAGTGGATATATCGCTTCGTTCTTGGTCACTAAGTATCGTAAGCCTACACTAGTACTACGTAAAGATGAAAAGGATGAAAAGTTTTTAGTTGGCTCTATGCGTGGTTATGACACTTTAATGAGTGACACTAAAGACTTCTTACAAGGATTAAATTTATTTGATTTTGTAGAAGGGCATCAAGGGGCATCTGGAATTAGAATTGATTATGATAATTTCAAGCTATTAGATAATGCGATCAATCAAGCATTATATGAACTAGACACTGATGAGTCACATGTTGTTGATTTAATATTGCCTGCTAGTAATATTAATAAACCATTTATAATTGAAATGGAAAAGTTTTCTGGAGTATGGGGAAAAGGACTAGAAGTACCAATGTATGCTGTAGAGCAGCTAGAAGTAAATTTAGGCGATGCAGAACTCATCGGAAAAGAGCAAAATATCATTAAATTCAACGTAAATAACATAGAATTCATCAAATTTAACGATATTGGAGCACTTTTAGACCTCAAATTAGACAATAAAACAGCAATTTTAAACGTTGTTGGTAAAACAGGTTTGAATAGCTGGAAGGGTAATGTAACTCCACAGTTTGTAATTGAAGCTGTGGAAATTTTGCAGATTAAAGATACTGCTAGATTTGTATTTTAGGAGAACAGAATAATCAAATATAATTAAAATTCGAAAGGTTGATGAAAATGAAGAAGAAACTAACTATCCTTGCACTATTTGCAACACTTATTTTGGGGGCATGTACGGAAGCAGATACAGTGTCAACCAACTTGTCTAAGTCGGCAGATTCCTTTGAAGTAGAAAGACGAGTGGTATTCTTAAACGGTATTACTGACAAGTATCTTCTATCTATTGAGGGACTATGCTCTATCACTGACGAAGGAAATCAGCTTGAAGTAACATGTAAGGTTGGTGAAGGTGAGTATAAGAAACACTTCCTCGGACTCAGTGATAATGTGAGCTACTTTGTAGAGCAGACTGACTCTGAAAATGTAGACCCGTTCCATTATCGTGTAATATTTAGACCTGAATCAATTATTCCTGATATTGATCTACAGACAAGCAAGTAAAATAAACTTTTTATTGTGTATTAAAGATCAAATAAAATACAGTTTTTATTGGTAACGTGTAAATCAGCTAAAATACAGCATTTACACAAGTTTCATAATATGACGCTCACAAACCTTGCTATATCAGCGTTCGTAGCCTAGTTTTTCAGTGTTTTCGTCACTTTTAATAAAGTGTGAAATAATTACCTAATAAAACAACTCTTTTATTGGATGTTTTAAATAATAAATTATAATTAAAAAGGAGGCACAATATGCCCGTAGGAAGTCCAATATCAATGGAAAGTAGAGGTGTTACTCTAGAAGACCTCAAAAGGATGTATGAAGATGAGAATATGTCTCTTATTAGAATAGGAAAGAAATATGGAGTTGGAGAAGGCAAAATAAAGAAATGGCTAAAAGAGTGCAAAATACCTTTAAGAGGATATACATCTAAATTCAGGTTCAACGAGAATTACTTTGATGAAATAGACTGTGAAGAAAAAGCATATTGGTTGGGATTCATTTGGTGTGATGGAAGTATCATAGACCAAGCAAACAATCTTCAGATAAAGCTTTCCCTATCCGATAATGATGTTTCACATGTTTACAAATTTAAAGAGGCGATTGAGGCAGAGCACCCAGTAAAAATTTATGATATCACAAATGGTTTCATGTCTGAAGAAGTTCGACGAGAAGCAAGGATTGTAGTTACAAGTAGACATATGGGTGAGACTCTTAGAATCAAATATGGAATGGTTACTCATCGCAGCACGTCTCTACCTGTAACTGAAAAAATTCCTAAAAGTTTAGTAAGGCATTTTATTAGAGGTGTTTTTGATGCAGATGGAAGCATAACGACATATTGGAACAAAGGTAAGCCATCTTGGAATCCCAATTTAAAAATGTCGTTGCAATTATACAGTACTGAAGATTTGATTGATTTTATACAGGATCATTGGATTGAAATAGGCTTCAAAAAGAATAAAGTTAAAACAATAAAACGACACAAAGATAGAGACGGTTCTGCAACTGGTATCTGCTTTAGTGGGGTAGATCAAGTGACGTGGTTATTGGGTTATTTATATGATGACTCAGAAATTTATCTAGATAGAAAGATGGATAGTGCTAACGAAGCACAAGAATTAAAATTAGCTAGAAAATTAAAACAAAACGCTTGATATTAATAAATTATAAGTATACAATAAGAGTGTAGTGATTAGATTGTTAATTACTACACTCATTTTTCGATATAAAAATAAAATTAAAGAGAGGAGTTTGGTAAAATTGAGATACGAAAACCTTCATAAGCACACATTCTACAGTAATATAATGACCACGGATAGTGTTTTATCTATAGAAGATATTGCAAAAAGAGCTGTAGAACTAGGACACAAAACACTTTCCACAGTGGAGCATGGATATGCAGGGAATGTATATGAGTACTATGATATAGCCAAGAAATACGGTTTGAAGATGGTATTTGGAGTAGAGTTTTATTTTGTGAATGATAGAACAGAAAAAGATAGAACGAATGCTCATTTATTAATTTTAGCCAAAAATAACTCAGGTAAGAAACAACTAACAAGATTAATAAGCGAGGCGAGTAAAACTGGTTTTTATTATCGTCCAAGAATAGACAGAGAATTATTATTTTCACTGAATTCTAATGATGTATTGGTCACATCTACATGTATCGCAAGTCCGTATAATTTGTATGAAGATGAATGTTTTATCGTAGATTGCCATAATTATTTTGGAGACAATTTCTACTTAGAGATTCATGACAATACAAATATAAAGCAAGTAGATTATAATAAAAAACTTTTGAGACTACACGAAAAATATGGGATACCATTCATTTTTGCAACAGACACTCATTATATCTATGAAGAGGATGCAAAGTGGAGAGACTTACTATTAAAAGGCAAAGGAATTAATTACCCAGAAGAAGATGGATTCATTTTAGATTACCCTGAACCGCATCGAATCTTTGAAAGATTTGAAGAACAAGGTGTATTTACCAGAGAACAAGTAGAAGAATCTCTAAGGAATACGTTGATTGTTGATACATTTGAAGAGATCGTTATGAATAGAGATGTATTTAAAATGCCTTCTATTTACCCTGATCTGACCCATGAAGAAAAAGTATTGAAACTAAAAACGATTGTCAGTGAAGAATGGAACAAAGACAGAGGAAATATCCCAAAAGAGAAACATCAAGAGTATATGGAAGCTATCCGTTTTGAAATGAATATAATAGATAAGACTAGTACAGAAGATTACTTTCTTCTTAATTACCCTATCATCAAGCGAGGTAAGGAATTGGGAGGAGTTCTGACTATGACAGGGCGTGGCTCTGCTCCTTCTTTCTACTTGAACAAGCTACTTGGATTTACTGAAGTAGATAGATTAGATGCTCCTATCACATTATATCCTACAAGGTTCATGTCAATTTCCAGAATACTTGAGACGAAAAGTTTACCTGATATTGATTTCAATACAGCAGACCCAGTTCCTTTTATTCAAGCCACTAAGGAAATACTAGGAGAAGATAGTTGTCTATTAATGACTGCTTATGGAACAATGCAAGAATCGGAAGCATTTAGAAATCTTTGTAGAGCGTATGGTATGAAGACAGAGGAATTCAATGATGTAGGGAAAGACTTAGACTCATATAAGAATCATCCAAAATGGGGTAAGATCATTGAAGACTCAAGAATCTTCATTGGAGTGATTGATTCAGTGTCTCCTCATCCATGTGCTGCACTACTTCTATCACAACCAATTTCTGAGGAGGTTGGAGTTATAAGAGTAGGAGATGAGTATTGTGCTCTTATTGATTCAACAACATCAGATTCATGGAATTATCTCAAGAATGATTATTTAACAGTCACAGTTTGGAAAATAATAGCAGACACATTTAAAGCTATAAACGAGCCTATACCAGATGTAAGAACCTTGAGTAAATTAGTAGAAAATGATTCTAAAGTATGGGACTTATATGAAAAAGGATTGACTGCTACATTAAATCAGACAGGGACGGATAGTGGAACACCTCAAGTTGTCCAATATAGACCAAAGAATATCCGAGAATTGTCTGGATGGGTATCTGCAATTAGACCTGCTTTCTCTTCTATGAAATCCTACTTCTTGAACAGAGAAGGGTTTTCATACGGTATACCAGAGTTTGATGAAATACTGCAAGAAAGTGATAATTACATTCTTTATCAAGAGAATATAATGTCTGCTCTAGTCTATGCAGGATTTTCTGAAGATGAAACATATGGATTATTAAAGGCTATTGCAAAAAAGAAAGAAGGAGTTATAGAGCCTATTCATGATAGATTTATTAAGGGATTTGTAGATAAAACAGGAAGTGAAGAAAACGCACTTAGAGTATGGAAAATTCTTGAAGATAGCGTTGGTTATGGCTTCAATGCTTCTCATGCCTATTCTGTTGCACTGGATAGTGTTTATGGGGCATACCTTAAAGCAAAATTTCCCTTAGTATATTATTCTGTTGTCTTGAATATATACAGAGGCAATATAGCTCAAACAGCTAAAATAATGAAAGAACTTAAGTATTTCGGTATTAAAGTTGAATCTATAAAGTATGGAAAGTCACGAGGGGATTACTCAGTAGATGAGGCATCAAACAGTATATATAAAGGAATTGGCTCTATAAAATATATGAATGTCTCTGTTGCAGAAGAGTTATTTGAACTATCTAAAGAGAATGAGTATGATTCTTTTCTTGATTTGTTAGTAGGTATAGTGGAAAACACTAAGTTGAATAAAACACATATCTCAACGCTGATTAAATTAGATTTCTTTTCTGACTTTGGATGCAAAATAAAACTGCTTGAGATATATGAAGAATTCCGAGACAAATACAGTAAAAATCATATTGAAAAGACGAAAATAAAAAGAATGGAAACATTAGAAGAGATGCAATTAAGTATAATGCAATCTGAGAAAAGAAAACCTAATCTAATAGAACAAATAGTGTTTGAAAAAGATGTTCTAGGATATGCAATCACAAAGTACCCTGAAGTTGGAGATTCGGTGTTTCTAGTGTTAGAAGTAAATGAAAAATACACACCTAGAGCTACGACATATAGATTATCTGATGGAGAAGAGTTATCTTATAAAATTCCAAAGACTCATTTTTACTTTGAAGAATCTAAGTTGCTTCATAAAGGAGATATTATTCAGATATTGGATGTAGAAACGAAGAACGCTTGGAAAATGGAAAATAATAAGTGGGTAAAAAATGAAGATAAAACAGAAAATTGGATCAATCTATGTAAAATAATTAAAAGATACAACAACTAACATAAAAAATAATCAAGGACGAGGAAGGGGTTAGCTTAAACTTGCAAAGAAGATACACTAGACTATTCTAGTTATTTATTATCTTCAATGAAGTATGTGAGTTATTAAGTGTATTATATGAACAACTTAAAACTAGCAACATTATTCACAGTATTAATCACATGGGGTACAGTGTTATTATTCACCATGTCAGTCAGCCAATTATCTACCGAAAAAGAAATCCAAAATAAATCAATTATAAGTGTTGACAATGATATCCAAACCGTATATATTGAATATACAGACGAATTACAAGAGATCAAAAGTAATCAATTAGTAAGCTACCATCAAGAATTAAAGAGTAAAAGAATAGCAGCAGAAAAATTAGCTGAGGAAAAGAGGGTTGCTGATTTAGTCGCTAAGAGAGAGGCTAAGAAGAAAGAGAAAATGAAACAGCAGAAGAAAAAGACTCAAGTTGCAAGTGTCAGTCGAGGACAGGCTAGTAGTGTAAAAACTTATGTATATGAAATTACAGCATACACAGCAGGTTACGAATCAACAGGTAAACGTAAAGGCGATAAAGGATACGGAGAAACTGCAAGTGGAGAATATGTTAAAGAAGGACGAACATTAGCTTGCCCTAGGTCAATTCCATTTGGAACGAAGATTGAAATTGAAGGTTATGGTGTTCGAGTATGCGAGGATCGTGGTGGACATATCGTGAATGGCAGGCTAGACATCTATATCGCAGATTTAGGAAAAGCACAACAATTTGGAAGACAGACATTACAAGTTAAGATTTATAAGAAATAATAAATTATAAAAACAAAAAGGGGAAAAGAAAATGAACTCACATGATTATCAGTATGACATTAACACATTACTACAGAAGGATGGAGACGGGCTAATTTCTAGCTTTGTTCTCCAGTTAGACAGCATCTTATCAGAAAATGATTTGTCCACATCAACTGAACAAAAGCTTGTTGATGAGGTAGTACGATTTCTACACGATTTAACAGGCACAGGCACGGACAATGACTCTTATGCAGAAGGATACAGAGAAGGCTACGAAGATTGTGAAAACGAAGAAAGACCTAAATATTAACACTAATTTAAATAATAAATTATAATCACAAAAAGGAGAATTTGATGCAACTACAATACAATGTAAACTTCATCGAGAATGTGCAATCGCTCAATGATATCAGCGACAACGACTTTCGACTAATCAAAACAGAACTAAAAAGCAAAATATACAACTATCTAACATACGCAGGATTTGATATCTATGGTGACGTAAGCTTGGAATTTGATGTTATAGGAGATGATGGAATTGAAACATGGTAGATTAGCAACTGCTTTAGAAGGACAGCATGACTACAAAGTTGGATCAGTAATTACATTTATGGGTATGGATTATGAGGCATATGAAGAAGAAACGCTTATCTTTAAGAATGAGCATGGAGTAATAATGTATTTAGTAGACGGCGAATTCAAATGGGTGGGTGAATCTGAATGAAATGTAATGTGATTCAATCACTTAATAAACGTGAGTTGCAATCATTCAATGGAGATGAAAAGTTCAATGATATGCTGAAGCGTAAAGCTGCAATTGAGTTAGCAAAATATATTCTGGATCAGATGGATTATAAATTGGTTAATGTTGAAACAAACGAATCAGACGAAGCTGAAATTACAGAAATTTTATTCTCAGTAAATATATTTAGTGATGCTGAGCTGTGGAAATATAAAGAGGATATCACATTAGATACATTGAAATTAGTTCATCGCTTAGAACGTACCTAAATAGTAAATTATAATCAAATAAAATAAAATAAAATTCATCTTTTATTGGGTAACGATGAAAACTAGCATTTTTAGTCAAATATCAGGTTTTTCAGCATTTCGTAATGTCACACTCAATAAACGTTGATACAACAGTCTTTAAAGCACTTGATTAACAAATTCTAATATTGTAATTAAAACAAGTAAATATGTATCGAATAAAACAATCATTTTATTGGAGAAAAAACAAAATACGAAGGAGCAGATAACATGTTAAAAGCTAAAATTATTGATAGAGAATGGATTTATGGAGGTAAACATTATTTTGAAAACGGTGAAATAGTGGACGTTGTATTACTAAGACATGATGGAGAATGCCAAATTTGTGAAGTATTAAAAGAAGGCAAAGAACAAACTTATAACATCTATGAAAGTGAGTTCCAAGCATTGGAGTTTTTTGAGGGTTAAAATCAATAATAACTACTTACTAAGAGAATCTTTTTTTCTTATAAAGTCGCCATTAAATATTTTTATCATCTGCATGATATACTCAGTTGAAATATCATTTGCAATAGAATAACTAATAATTTCGTTCCACTCTTGTGGTAGAGAGTCTGAGTCATTTAATGATTCAATTCCTTTTAAATAGTTAAAGGAATCGCGTTTTAATTCGCTAAGAGACGACTGGAATTCAACCAACGAATCCTGAAATAGCGTAGTAGTACCAGTTAAATTTTCTTGGGATTTAAGAATGAGTTGCATAACTTGTTCAATGTCGTCCATTCTTCTTGCTAGTGGTTTCTCTGCCAATTAAATCACTCACTTAAACTATAGTGACTTCATAATAACAAATTGTTAAAAACAATGGAAATATAAAACCGAGAAAAAATTAACCAAATGAAAGGAATGAGTTTGATGGAATATCAAATAAATCTAAAAGATATTAAGGAGCGTATCTTTAAAAATGAAAATGGTTGGAGCAATTATAGACGTGTCAGTATTGAAGAAATGGATTGGCTAGTAGAACAAGCCGAAAAAACTAAACAGCTAGAGAAATATATTGAAGTAAAAGATCAGTCATTAAAAGAAATAAGAAAAATCTCTTCAGGTTTGAGTTTTACAATAAATCAACTATCAATAAACGCATTAAAAATTAATGGTGAAGAATAAATATCAGTGCGACAAAACAGCAAACAAAAAACATTAGAAAAGAGGAAATAAAATGGCAGAATACAAAGTGACCTATACAGCAGATGGTAAGGTTAAAAAGGAATTGACTTATAGAAATGCGAATTTTTCATACACAATGATACCGAATGAATATGGAAAGACTGGTGATAAAAAGGGATTCATGTATCAAGTAGAAGAGCAATTTCCTAACGAAGATGAGGATGTTCTTGACGCTTTAGATAGCCTAGGCTTCGCTGACGAAGACGGAATAGAGGAGATTTTAAACATTCTTTCTGAATATGAATGATTTTCTTCACTCAAGTTAAAATAAAATAAAAGTCAGGTTTTATTAAGAAGAGGAGGAATTAAAAATGACATATGTAGTTTGTCAGACAAGTAGATGTCAACAAACATATCCACTAGAGTTTTTCGGAGAAGTCACTGCGAACACTAAAAATATCGACTGTGAAAAGTGTGGAGGCGTTCTTGTAGATAGTGAAGGAAGAGCCAACTTTTTACAAAATTCCGCTGTTATACCCGTTGTTACTATTGAAGAATTAGAGAAACAAAGAGATTCAGACTTAAAAGAAAAAAGAAAATTGATGAAACAATTAAAAAAAGAAATAAGAGAAATTGAATCAGAAGTTTAATAAAATCTAAGTTTCAAGGGGAGGATCGCAAATGGAACTAATAGAACCTTATTATGTTTGCTACAAGGAAGATGAAGAAGAGGGTATTCAATTTGTAACACATAAAGGACATTACTCAACATATCTTCATTTCGCCATAATCTTTAATACTAAAGAAGAAGCACTCTCAGCAATCAAGTTAAACAAGGAAGAGTTTGAAGATGATGAGTTTTCTTACATGAGAGACTTCAACATTTATGACGGATGCTCAGTAGGAGAAATCACTACCATGCTAACTGAAGTGGATCGAGCAAATTACACAATTGAGGAATTAGATTTTAGCGTTCGCACCTATAATGCATTAAAAAGAAAAGGGATTAACAGTCTAGCATCCATATTGACGCTAACAGATGAAGAATTATTAAATATTAGAAATATCAATGTGCGATCAGCGAGGGAAATAAAAGATAAATTAGATGAGATGAAGTTGACACTTAGAGATAGCTGAAGTTAAAACGAGTCTTTTATTAGGAGATGACGCAATGAAAATTTACTTGATTGACCGAGACAATGGGGAATCATATGAAGATTACGATCACCAAGTAGTAGCTGCATTCACATCGTTTAGATTAGCAAGTCAGTATTTACTTGATGATGGATACACGCCTTACATTCACTACGACTACATGACGAAAGAGCCGACTGTTCGTTTTCGTTGGGAAAGTGAAATCGTAGAGGGTTGGGGAGAAATCAGCGATGCTAAAATAATCGAAATGGAATTACAAGGGGGATAAACTAAATGGCAAAAGGTTTGCTATGGGCTTTTGTTGTAATTAACTTTTTAAGTATTGTAGTTTCATATTACGCTGAAATAGACACTACTTGGAAAGATGTGATGCCAATGTGGGTTGCAATAGGCATATTGGCATTAGGTGAGTCAATTGAGTCATCGAAAAGGAATAAATAAATTATGAGCAATGGTAGACACATATTAGACAGCGATGACAAATTTATTCTCACTCGGATCAAGTCGCAGCTCACAGATTCAATCGAATCACTGAAGAGACGTAATGTGAGACACGTTAATATTGAGATTGAATTGGTTAGTCATATTAAGAAGGTACTGAGCGAAGAAAGTAAAAACTAGATTTTAATGGAAAGGAGCTGATCTGATGGAAGAAGAATACACGATAGACAATTATAAGTCAGGGTTTTATACGTCTACAGAGAAGCATAGCAGTCGCAAGGAGTGGTCATTTTCAGCAGGTGTCCAAAAAACACAATCACCCAACCACTTTAACGGATATGACGAGCTGCCAACTCACCTTACAACTAGATATGAACTGTGGTTTAATCTTGGAAGAAGATTTTTCACGATAGGCTATCAATCAGTAAGAAGAGTGAACGTATAAAAGTAATCTTTTACTAAAAAAGCGACACAAGGAGATGTTATAAATGAAAATGTTTCAATTCGTACATTGCAATAATTGCGATATGGAATACAAGATTCAGTGGGAAGATGATAATTTTCAAGAGCCTACCAAATGTGCAAGTTGTGGGGAAAATGACTTGGAAATAGAACATTCAGGCGTTTTAGTCTAATAGTATAAAAGAAACGTTTTAATACAAAGGAGGTCAGACATGAAAAGAAGAGAAGAAGTTTTACTGTTTTTATTGACAGTTTCAGCAGTGACAAGGGGTAGTAATATTAATTTTAATGATACTTTTTTTAATGTGCTAGGTGAAATGGCAACTGAGATTGTAATATTCACACTCTTAACCGCAGTAGTATATACATTTATCACCAAACCACTTTATAAATTTATTACAAAATAATTAAACAATTATAAGTATTACCATCCATTACCACGCATTGTGTTGTGTGCATATTGAATTGCTTTACCAAAATCTCTACTGTCATATTTAGGTGGTCTGCCATTTGCTTTACAGATTTCATTATCAGCTTGCATTGCAGCTACCTCTAAATTAACGTATGATGCGAAAATCATTTTCTCTGCTTCAGTGTATTCGTTAGCCATTATTATCACCGATCCTTTGTAGTTGATGGAGCTAGTATGGCAAACGCTTAGAAATTTTATTCATACTTTATTAATTGAATGTAGAATAACACGAAACGAACGATGATATCAATGGAAGGAGTTGGAGGCATGAACGATGATTTTAAGATTAAATACACTTTTCACAACAAAGATGGTGAGACAGTAGATATGACTTTCACAATGGTTGAAATTGAGGGTATGGTTGGTGGATTTATAAATCATCTTCGAAAGCACTTGAAAGAAAACGGATTTGGTGAAGTAGTTGAAGTTTATCGTATGTTGCTAATTTAACTGTAAGGAGTAGGAATATGGGATTGCAAACAATCACAGAAAAAATTGAACAAAGAAGAAGACAGATACTTGTTCATAGCTGTCTATATTACCAAATGGACTCAAGCTATATCTCAGACGCAACGTTTGATAATTGGTGTAAAGAGTTGGTTGAAATGCAACAAAATCATCCCAGCGAGTCAAAAGTAGGTATCTACTATGATTACTTTAAAGATTTTACTGGTAGTAGTGGATTTGATTTGCCATATAACATGCCTGAAATTCAGCGTAAAGCCCTGCAATTGTTAGAATATCACAGTGGGATGACACAATAAAAAAATAATTAAACTTGTACTTGTAATTAATAAACTATAAGTGTAGAATAAATATATAATATGGAAATGGGGGAAGAAAATGCAGAATGTAGTTGAAGTATTCCAAAAAGCAACAAATGGACTAGCAGATGTAATTGAGAATTTACCAAAGCGTATTGATGAATTGAACAAGACTGTTTCAAAATGTGATGGAGAAATAAATGATTTGCAACATTTAGCTGAGTTTGAAAACTTTAATGCATCTCAGGGTTTTAATATCGCCAAGCAGATTCAAAAAGCTAGTCGAAAACGTAGGGCTGCTAAAGATGAGTTGGAAACACTTTTTGGAATTAAAGCTATCATCAACAACAATTCTAAATTTGACGCTCATATAAATGGACTCAAAACAACTATGAGAGATCAAGAGAGAAAGAGAACAGCACGAACATATACAATTAGAGTTAGGACTGACCTCGCTGAGAGGTTCAGTAAATGTAAATTAGTTAAATAACAAATTATAATCATAATCGAAAGAGGTGAATTAGTTGGGAATTAAAATTGCACTCATCTCCCCAGCGGGCGGAGGTAAAGATATGATTGCTGATTATCTCAGTAGTCATTATGGATTTACTAGATATGCGTTTGCTGACAATGTAAAAACTGTAGCAAAACAATGGTTTCCTCATATTTATGAAAGCGATGATAAGAAGCCTAGAGCATTACTTCAGGCAGTTGGTACTCATTTTCGTGAAATTGATGCTGAGATTTGGATTAAAGCTTTACTTAAGGACATAGACGATGAAGCGAAAGAGCGTAAACTGCTTAGATTTGCTTCAGAAAATATTGTAGTTACAGACTGTAGAATGCCAAATGAATATGAAGCATTGAAAAATCGAGGATTTACATTTGTTCGCATTGTTGTAAATGAAGAAGAGAGAATGAAGAGATTAATAGAACGAGGAGATGTATTCCTACAGTCTGATCTTACTCATCCTACTGAACAGCATTATGACAGTTTTGAATGTGATTACTCATTGTCGAACCAAGGTGACAAGGAATCAGCTTATCAGTCAGCAGATGAAATACTTCAAGTGTTGATGAAGGTTGGTGTGGCTAATGGTGCTTGAGATAGTCATCCTACTATTAGGTCTTGTAGCAACAGTTTCAGCAATGTTTGCAATTTATTTTCACTTGGCTTATCAAAAAGCATGTCGCAACTTTCTTGTGTCATCTTATCTTTTAGAGCTATTAGACCAAAAGAAGGCTGCAAGTATTATTATTTCAGCAGGCACATTTTCGATGTTTTTCATCTTAGCGGTATTTAGGCAAAACTTAGGGGGTTAGATGATGAGCTATATTCCATATCAAAGCAAGGCAACTGAAATGTACGAGCGTCACAAAGATGCCATTCAAGACAAGTTAGAAAACGTAGTTGATCATATTGAGAAAATGGGAAACTTAATGAATCAAATTGACAACGAAAGACTTGTTGATGAATTGAATTACCACATTGCTAAAGTGCTAGAAAACATTGAAGAAATTTAAAATGTAATTTAGTTGCTATGAAGGGATGTGGACGTGATGTAGTGGGGTTAAAAGTTAAGTTTTATTAGGCGTTTTAAATAATAAATTATAATGCAAAGGAGAAATTTTATTTGGCAAATTTAGTTACAAAAAACAAAGGTAAGCGTGTCTTACCATATGATGAAAACCGATTATTTAAATTTATTGATAGTGTGCTTAGTCAGTTTAGCACTATTAAGAGCGAGGATGCAGAAAGCTTTAAAGGTAAAATTGCAAAAAGCATCAATTCAATAGAAAATATTCGGGCAGCAGAGATTACAAACAAGCTAATCCTAACTGCATTAGATCACATTTCACGAGAGAATTCTGAATGGACATATGTTGCTTCAAGATTCTATCTTAATAAATTGTATAAAGAAGCTGCTTATAATCGCTCATATGACCCAAGTGAGAAATACGGTAGCTTTATTGGACTGTTAAAAACATTAGGTGACAAAGGTATTTACTCGGAAACAATACTAAAAGACTACACACGAGAAGAAATTAAATTAGCTGAGAGCTTTATAAACCCAAGTAAAGACCATCTTTACACCTATGTAGGACTTAAAACTCTTGCTGATCGCTATCTAACTAAAGACCATGATGGAAAATTCTTTGAGTTACCACAAGAGCGTAAGCTGGTAATTGCTTTAGTTCTTATGTCGAAAGAAGATAAAGCTAAACGTATGGATTTAGTTAAGGAATCATATTGGGCATTATCAAATCACTACATGACTGTCGCAACTCCTACGTGGTCAAACACAGGGAAAACACATGGTCAACTTTCAAGCTGTTTCATTGATACTGTTGAAGATAGCCTACAAGGAATTTATGACAACAACACAGATATAGCAAATCTTTCTAAGAATTCAGGCGGAATTGGTGTCTATATGGGTAAGGTTCGCTCTAAAGGTTCAGACATTAGAGGATTCAAAGGTGTATCATCTGGAATCATTAACTGGATGAAACAACTGAATAATACAGGAGTTTCAGTTGACCAACTAGGAACACGTAAAGGTTCAATTGCTGTTTATTTAGACGTTTGGCACAAAGACATTAACATCTTCTTAGAGGCTAAACTGAACAATGGCGATGAGCGAATGAGAACTCACGACTTGTTTTTAGGTGCTTGTGTTCCAGACTTATTTATGGAGCAAGTAGACAAGCGTGGAGATTGGTATTTATTCGATCCTCATGAAGTTAAAAAAGTGATGGGTTGGTCGTTAGAAGACTCATATGATGAGCAACGTGGAAGTGGAACATTCCGAGAACGCTATGAAGAGTGCATTCAAAATAATAGCCTAAGCAAAACAAAAGTACCTGCAATTGAACTCATGAAGTCAATCATGAAAGCTCAATTGGAAACAGGGGCATTGTATATGTTCTATCGTGATGAAGTCAATCGTATGAATCCGAATAAGCACAAAGGCATGATTTACTCATCAAACTTGTGTGTGGAGATTTGTCAGAACATGTCACCTACTACTATGATTGAGCAAACACTAGATGATGAAGGAATTATCACGACTAAGAAAAAATCTGGAGATTTTGTTGTGTGTAACCTATCTTCAATCCATTTAGGCAATGCATGGAAAGATGATGTATTTGAGCGTCTTATTCCTATTCAGGTTCGTATGTTGGATAATGTTATTGACTTGAATACTATCCCTACATTACAAGCTACCCATACTAACAAGCGTTATCGAGCTGTAGGATTAGGAACATTCGATTTACATCACCTATTAGCAATAGAAGGATTGGCTTGGGGAACAGACAAGGCAGTTGAATTTAATGACCATCTTTATGAAAAAATCAACTTCTTAGCAATTCAAGCATCATCAGACTTAGCCGAAGAAAAAGGGTCATACCCATTATTTGAAGGCTCTGACTGGGAAACTGGAGATTACTTCTCGTTGCGTGAATATGGAACAAATATCTTTAACAATGATGAGCGTTTTATTAAAAACGAACAATGGTCTGAACTGTCCCAAAAGGTAAAACAACAAGGTATACGAAATGGATATCTAATGGCTGTTGCTCCAAATGGAAGCACATCGGTTTTAGCAAATGGAACAGCTTCTATTGACCCTATTTTCAATCAGTTCTATTATGAGGAAAAGAAAGATTATAAGATTCCTGTTGTAGTGCCTGACCTATCTCCACGTACTGCTTTCTTTTATGAGAATGCATACCTACTAGATCAGCATGGCTCAATTGCACAAACATCAGCAAGACAGCGACACATTGACCAGTCTCAGTCCTTTAACATTTATGTGACGAATGACATTAAAGCTAAAGACTTGTTGGCTATTCATATGGATGTGTGGAGATCACGAGTTAAAACCACCTACTATTTGAGGTCAACATCAATTGACATTCTTGACTGTGAAGTTTGTACGTAATGAAAGCACTAATTATTTACACTAGTCTTTCAGGAAACACTAAAGACTTAGCTGAATTAATTAATTATAATTTGCAGAGGTATGGATGTGAAGTCCATATCTCTGATGCTAAGGAATTTCATAGTCCATCAGGTTATGACATCGCTATTATAGGAAGTTATACATGGGGTAGTGGTGCAATGCCTGTAGCTATTCGTAAATATCTGAAAAACTTCTTAGTTGAAAATAAAACATCACTTCCTTCATTCGCTGTATTTGGAACAGGAGATACACAGTGGGGAGAAAGAAATTATTGCAAAGCTGTTGATGAGATGAAATACCATCTTTCTAAACACACCAAGGTTCTAGGGATTCTAAAGTTAGAACAGAATCCTATTGGGAAAGAAAATCAAGTTATATCATTTATTGAAAAATTACTGGAGGAAATGCAAACATGAAATTACATCGAGTCAAGTTACTATCACCTGAAAACCCGAACAAAGCAACAGCGATATTGAACGGAAAGTCTAGTGGTATTCTAAATTGGGATGACATTCAGTATCCACAAATGTATGAGATTTATAAGAAGTTGCTTGGGAACTTCTGGACACCATTTGAGATAAATATGACAGAGGATTCAAGACAGTATAAACAACTACCAGAGTATGAGCGAGAGGCATTTAGAAATATTATCGGTCTTCTAGCAATTCTTGACTCCATTCAGCCAAAGTTTCTTAGTATTCTTCAAGACTTTTTAAGTGATGATTCAATTCGAGATATCCTAATTGTAATGGCACAGCAAGAGGTTGTTCATAACCATTCATATTCATATATCTTATCATCTGTTGAAACGAAGAATATGCAAGACAAAGCGTTCCAAGCTGCACGAACTAAGAAAGAGGTGTTTGAACGTAATAAGCTAATTACAGATTTATATGAAGAAGCAGTTGAGAAACGCACATTAGAAAGCTTGATGAAAGCATTGTCAGCTTCAGTAGTGCTAGAGGGGATCAACTTCTACTCAGGCTTTGCATTCTTCTATAATTTAGCACGTAATCAAAAAATGGTTGGTGCTTCTACAATGATTTCTTATATTAATAAAGATGAGCTAGTACACACATATCTTATCACTCAATTAATTAAGCTTCTTATTCAAGAAAACAAAGAGGAAATCGCTGAGTTTGAGTATCAAGAGTTTACACGCAACCTATTCAAACAAGCAGTAGAGCTTGAAATCGAGTGGTCAAACCATGCACTAGTTAGCATTGAGGATATCGACTTAGGTGAAATGTCTGATTACATCAAGTACCGTGCTAACAAGTGTCTTTCAATGATGGGATTTGCACCAATTTATGAAGGCGTAGATGAAAACTCAATGCCTTGGATTAAAGCATATACAAACGAAGGTGAAAGTAGAGGGGCAACTAAAACAGACTTCTTTGAACAGAAACCTCGTGAATACGCAAAAATTACAGAAGATAATGGGTTTGACGATCTATAAAATAGGAGGAAGATTATGAAATTATTAGTATTAAGTAAAACGGTTTGTGGTGGATGTACGCTTTTGAAGGATTTTTTAGCAAGAGAAGAAGTTAAACATGATGTTGCATACGTAGATAAAGACGTAGAGGTAGCAGTAAAGTATGGGGTAATGAGTGCTCCTGTGACAATCCTTCTTGACGATAATGACAATGAAGTATCTAGGGTATTCGGATACGATGAAGAAGAAGTAAAAAAACTTATCGCACTACTTTAATAAATAAACTATAAATAAAAGGGGAATTGCAACGTATGACATTTGTAAAAATTCAATTAGGTGACTTAGTGTTTGACCGAGTACAGAAGGTAGATGGAAAGGTTTCATTTATTAACTATCAAGATAACACAGCAAAAGTTGAAGTAATCACAAACCAGAATAAAGAAACAGGAGAACGGACAACTAAACTTGTTGAATCTAAGTTGTTTAATCTAACAGTCATTGAAAAATCAAAAAAGCAGAAGCCTAATCCTAACAAGTGGTGGCAAATGGTGAAGGATTTTCATAAGGCTTTCAACCACCCAATACAAGACAAGCCTACTCAAATGGAGTTACAACGTGCTATCTCACGCTCAGTGTGGACTGGAGAGGAAGCATTAGTCGAATTCTTACACGCTTCATCTCAGAATCAGTCAGAATTTGACCTAGCGTTCACGCAGATGATTGATGGATTATATAAAGCTAAAGTCAAGTCTGATTCAATGGAATACTATGCAGATGGTGTAGAGCGAATTGTTGCTCAAGCTGATGCATTAACTGATACACTTTACTTCGTTCTAGGATCATTTGTAGAAATGGGAGTTAAGCCTGACAAGCTATTTGAAGCAGTTCAGAATAGTAATATGAGTAAATTGTTCACTGTTGATGGTAAAAAGGTTGCTAAATATCGTGAAGAAGATGGCAAGATTCTTAAGTCTCCTGATTTCTTCGCACCTGAGCCATATCTAATTAAAGAAATTGAGCGTCAACTTAAATAAATTATAATTGGAGAAGGGGTTTTCCCTTCTCATTCTTTCTATAAGGAGGAAGCATATGCAGAGGTCAGAACGAGATGCAGAGAAACTTTATTACAAAAACGAGCATTATGTTTCACTTACACTAGAACGAGCATTCCCAAATCGTAAGGCATTCATGAAAGCTCATGGACTAGACACAGAAGATTTATTGCAACTAGGTAAAATTGGACTGTTTAAAGCAGCTTTAGACTATGATTCAACTAAGGGAGCTTCATTTAGAACATACGCAATTAAGATGATTAAATTCACAATTCTAACTGAATCAAAGAAATACAGTTTAAATAATAAGCATAATCGTACTAATGAATTGGCTGATAAAGTATTCATGGAACATCCATTAGCTTCAACAGATGGAGAAGTAGTGGATTTACATGATGTAGTTGAGTCTAAGAGTGACGCTTTTGATGAGATTGAATTAGATATGATGTTAAGCAAGGTATCAGATGTGGTATCTGAAGATGTAGCTGAAGCAGTTAAGATGAGATATCGTGGCTTCACATTTAAGGAAATTGGCGACAACTTAGGATTAACTCCTCAGAGGATTCAAAGGTTACTGAAGGATAATCGTAAAATATTATCTGAATATTTACTTGCAAAATAGTAATTAATAAATTATAATCATATTTAGATATTAATAGATGAGACGGAGATGGTAGTTTGAGTTATGTCGATGACATTTTCATCATGGATTTACAAGACATATTAGGTCAAGAGTGGGAGACAGACAATCGAGCAAGGTGGAAAGACGGTTCACCTGTTAAAACTAAACGAATTATTCAAAGTGTAAATACTTACGACTTATCTAAAGGTTTTCCAATATTGTCGCTAAGGGAGATTAATTGGAAGGCTGACATTGATGAAATTATTTGGGTAATGATTCGACAGTCTAATAATATTGCAGATTTGAATTCTACAATATGGAATAGCTGGGCAAATGAGAAAGGTGAGATTGCTAAGGCTTATGGTTATCAAATTGGACAGCCAACAATGGGACATCCAAGCCAATTACATTATGTCATTCATGAGCTGAAGACTAATCCAACATCTAGACGCATTATGATGAACATGTATAATGCGGAGGATCAACTATTAAAAGCAACTGCTAGCCTAATTGAATGTGCTTATGCTACACACTTCTCAGCTAAAGGTGGAAAATTGCATATGACGCTTATCCAGCGAAGTGGAGATTTTCTAACAGCAGCAGGAAGTGGAGGTTGGAATCTTACACAATATGCTTTCTTACAACATGCGATTGCACAGGAAGTTGGATTGTCTGTAGGTAAGCTAACTCATTTTGTACAGGACTTACATCTTTACAATAAACATGATGAACAGGCATTAGAATTAATGGATAGATACTTCAACTCTGAAGAACATTTCAAATTTGAATTACCAACACTAAAAATTGCTGACAAGTCAATATTTGATCTTACAGTTGATGATGTTGAGCTAATTGGTTATCAACATATGGGCAAAATTAAACGACTGGATGTGGCTATCTAAATGCAAGTATCATATATAAGTGACTTGCATTTAGATTTCCACGCCAAATTTCACATGAGTCAAGAGAAGTGGGCAAAGAGAACAAAAGAGTTTGTCAGCAAACTGGTCGAAACAGATGAGAGTGCAAGAGAAGTATTAGTAATAGCTGGAGATATTTCTCATTTCAATCATCAGTCGATGTGGGCATTAGAGGAGTTTTCTAAAGCTTATGAGAAAGTCTTTTTCACATATGGAAATCACGACTTATATTTTGTCAGTAAAAATCAAGAAGCCAAATATAAGGGTGTGTCAATGAATAGAACTAGAGAGCTGTATGAGCTGTCCAATCAAATTAAAAATGTTTCCCCTCTGTTTGAGGGTGAAGTTGAAGAGCACAAGAAAGTAAAGTTTTCAGGACTCCCTCTTTGGTATCCAGTAGAAACACTTGAACAGAAAATGTTCTATGAGAATGTTTCTAATGATTCTCAATTGATTAAAAAGTTTAGACCAAATCTTTTACACTCATTGAATCAAAGTCAATACATGCAAACACTAGATAAGAATATTGACGTAATGATTTCACATTTTCCTGTGATTAATATCGACTCGCATTTTAAATATAATAGCACAGCTTGTTATCTGACTCCTGTTAGAGATATTAAAGCTTCTCATTGGATCATGGGTCATAGCCATGAACAGAAGGTGTATGAGAAACCTTACTGTAATTTCTATATGAATGCGATTGGATACCCAGAAGAGAAGCTTGAATTGAAAATTAGATATTTTGAGGTGATTTAACAATGGCTATAAAACTCATTTGTGCCGTGGACAGTAACTGGGCTATAGGAAATAAAAACCAACTTTTATTCGCTATTCCACAAGACTTAAAACGATTTAAGCAACTCACTGTAGGCAACTATACGATTTTTGGAAGAAAGTCATTTGAATCTGTATTGAGCTACAACAATGGAAAACCACTGTCCAATCGAATGAATGTGGTTCTGACTCGAAATCGCAAGTATGATATTCCGCTAGGTTGCTTTAAATCAGATTCAGTTCAACATGTAATTAACCATTACAATAGTGGAAGCCAAGACAAGGACTTATATGTATGTGGTGGATCAGATGTTTATAGCCAATTCATGCCATACGCTGATGAAGTATTAATCACATATATTGATGCAGAAGCACCACAAGCAGACACATATTTTATTCGTGAAGTATTAGAAAAAGATTTCTTTATTGGTGAATCAGAGCAGCATTATTGCGAGAAGAATGGAATAGACTTTTACTATGTGACATATAAGCGTAAATAATACAATAAATTAATAAATTATAATGATAAGAGGTGAGATAAATAATCATTCGAAATGAGGAGTTAATGAATGAGATGGAGAATGACTTGGATGATTTTTTTACAATGGAAGATATAAATAAAATAAACAGCATAATTCGAGAAACTTTAAAAGGTATGGAGTAGATTTCTACTTCGTGCCTTTTTACTGTATAATAAAGGTCATAAAAACTAGTATAAGTAATAGGAGGCAATTACACTATGAGAGCTAATTGGACAGAAGATGAAACTGAACTCTTTAAAAAGACATATCCATCTAAAACTGCTTCTCAAATGAAAGAACTATTTCCTCAGTACACATGGCAACAAATGCTGACAAAAGCCACTGGACTTGGAATTGTAAAAGGTGAAGAAGTTGCTGCTGAATCAAGGAGACAGAACTTAAATCACAAAGATCAAGATGACATATGGACAGATGATGAGAAAAAAGTATTATTGAATGTGTATCCAACAAAAGGGATTCAAGGTGTATATGAAGCTCTAGATAAAAAAAGAACTCTAAGTGGAATAAAAAGAATGGTTAGAAGGCTCAATGTAAAAAGGAATCAGAAGCACTTAGCTTGGGAACAATCTAGCTACTCTGTTGATAAGAAAAATCATTCAATCGAAATAACTTATAAGGGGTGGTAATATTATGAAAATGGTCGCTCATGATTATAAAGAATCAAATATATTAGACTTCATAAAAAATATTGCTGTCTACTTAAGGAAGTCTAGGGGGGAGAGCGATGACGATTTAAGCAGACATCGCAATGTAATCACAGAATTCTGCAAGCAACATGACTGGAACTTTATCGAATATGCTGAAATTGTGTCTGGTGAAAATATAAAAAACAGACCAAAAATGCAGGAGTTGCTTAAGGATATTGAAGATGAGATGTATGATGCCGTATTTGTGTACGACTATGACAGGTTAGGTCGAGGTAGCGGTGGAGATCAAGATCAAATATTCCTTACATTTAAAAACTCAGACACTTTAGTTATAGAAGCAAATCCGTTTAATGTATTAGACCCTAATAATGAACGTGATGAAAACTTGATGGATATAAAAGGATTTATGGCTAGATATGAGTATAAGATGATACGGAAACGCCTAATAGCAGGAAAGAAGATAAGTTTAAAAATGGGACATTGGGCAAGTGGGTATGCACCCTATGGATATGAAATCAACAAGGAGCTTAAGAAGCTATCCATAATTGATGAACAGAAGAGGATTTTTAGAACACATATTCTTGAGCCATATTTATCGGGAATGTCGAGTTTGTCAATTCAAGATAATTTGAAAGCATTAAAAATAATGACGAATAAAGGTCATGAATGGAATGTGAAATCAATCCTCTATGCATTAACAAATAGGACATATTTAGGTCACACATACTACAATAGAAGAGACAAAAAAGGAACTCTGAAGCCTGATGATGAGTGGAGTGTAACTTTAAATACACATGAATCAATCATGACTGAAGAAGAATTAAATCGAGTTTTAGAAATTAAAAATAAGCGTCATACCACTGGGAAAAAGACCATTAACGCATTAGGCTCTTTAATCAAATGCTCAAAGTGCGATGGTGCAATGAGAATAAGAAAAGACAGTGGAGTAAAAACGGTTTACAGATGTACCAACTGCAACGAAAACAGAGGAGGTCTTTTAGAAATAGTTGAGGACTCCATTTTAACATCGCTACAAAGTTTGAGAAAGCAGCTTGAAAAAGGTGATGTTTTTGAAGCTAAAGAGGACAAGTCTATAGAGATAAGAAATGAAATTGAAAGACTTGAAAAAGAAATTAAGAAGACTGAAATCGCAATTGCAAAAATAGAAGAGGCTTTTGAAGCTGGAATGTACAATGTTGAGAAAGCGATGGAAAGAACAAGACATAGGCAAAATGAAATTACTGAATTTCAAAAGCTAATTAAAAAAGAAAAAGCAAAGCTTTCTCAGATTGACTCACCAAACAATCTTTCATTAAATATCATCGAAAAAATTATTCATGAAATAGAACATGGAGAAGACGAAAAACAACTCAAATTCTTTTATGAAAATGTGTTTGAGAAAATTGTGTGGGAAAGAAGTAAATGGGATGAAGTCAAGATAAGGCTGCAATTCAAATGATATTACTATGTGATAATCAAATGTATTTATGTATCGCTTCTTGGAGG